>Ga0302325_10016628_pt1 | contig 15575 bp, 16 predicted proteins | sample Palsa_T0_2_FD_201948 | JGI IMG/M metagenome (GOLD analysis project Ga0302325, IMG submission 201948) | Peat permafrost microbial communities from Stordalen Mire near Abisko, Sweden - Palsa_T0_2 | ecosystem: Environmental > Terrestrial > Soil > Palsa > Peat permafrost | place: Sweden: Abisko...
AACGCCACCAGGTGCACGCGCCCGGCGGTAATGTCGGCCAGAGCGATGTCCAGCGCGTCGAGGTTGTACGCCTCCCACCGCAGGTGTACCCGCATGTCGCAGGTCCACGTGCGCGCATCCAGTGCATCGAGCAGCCGGCGCCATTGCGGCGGACTGCGCAGCCCCGGTTCCCACGACAAGGTGATGCCGTGGAATGCCGTGGTGATGCCGTTGGCGAGCAGCTGTGACTCAGTGTCGGCGAGCGCGATGTCGGCGGCAAAATCCACCCCCGGGCGCGGCTGCACCTGGCGTTCGAACGCGTCGCCGTGGATGTCGACGATGCCGGGCAGCACCAGCAGGCCGCTGGCGTCGAGGTGCCGACCCTTGGAGGGGGCGGGGCCGGCAAGCCGGTCGATCAGCCCGCCGGCGACTGCAAGGTCGATCGACTGCAGGCCGTCGGAGGGCAGCAGCACCTGACCACCCGCGATATGAAGTGGGGCGATGTGGTGTGGGGCAGTGTGGGGTTGATCCATGGATTCGTTCTGGCCTCAGGGTTCGAAGACGATCTGCACGCGCGGGGTAGGATACAGTCCGATGGCGAATTCGATGATTGCACCTGAATGGTCGACGTTGACATGCTCGCATACCAGCATCGGGCGGTTGCGTGGCATGCGCAGCAGGTCGGCCTCCTCGGCGTTCGGCAGACGGGCGCTGACCCGGCTGGTCTGGCGGAGATAGTCGGACACGCCGACCGCGCGCAACGCCTCGGTGATGCCACCGGTCGTGCGCAACGCGGCGAGCAGGCCGCGGAAGCGGGCCGAGGGGAAGTAATGCGCGGTCAGTGAGACCGGGCGATCGTCGGCCAACCCGACGCGCTCCAGCAGCACCACGCGCGCGCCGGGGCGGATGGCGAGGCCGGTGGCAATCTGCGCGGTGGCGACGGTCTCCTTGAGTTGCAGCACCTGGCCCGACGGTTCTTTGTTATGCTTGCGGATCCATTGCGAGAACCGCGTGCGTGGCTCGACGGCATATTCGATCACGTCCTCGGTCACGAAGGAACCGCGGCCCTGTTCCACGCGCACCAGGCCGGCGCGCGACAGCTCTTCCAGCGCGCGGCGCACGGTATGGCGGTTGACGCGGAATTGCTGCGACAGTTCGGCCTCGGTCGGCAGGCGGGCGCCGGGGGCGTGGGTGCCGGTGGCGATCGCCTGCTGCAGTTGGTTGGCGATCTGGCGCCACAGGGCGATGCCGTCATGACGTAGCACGGGCTGCGACGGCGCCGGGAGAACGGCATGGGAGTCGCCGGCGCGGACGGATTTCGGCGTGGTTCGCGCGGGGGCGCTGTCGGCAACTTTCATTGCCCCGGCCTTCATCGCCCCAACCTTCATAACATTGTCATCCATCCTCCAGGCCATCCATGCGAGTTCGCCTTGACGATACTCCGCCGAGGGTCTACCTGTCTAGACATCCGGAACAGATTCAGACCCAGCAATGCCTGATACCATGCCCGCCGAAACGCCACACAACGCACGCCGCCACTGGATGGCGGTGCTGGCCCGCGCGGCGGCGGACGAGTTGGCGGCTGGCTTAGCGGCGCATGGCGGCGTCCCCGTGTATCAGTGCCTGCGCGGACCGGAGAGCGGGCTGGTCATGGTGCGCGGCCGTGCCGGTGGCGGCGGTGCGCCGTTCAATCTGGGTGAGATGACCGTGACCCGCTGCACGGTGCGGACCGCGGACGGTCAGATCGGTCATGCCTACGTCCGTGGCCGCGATGCCCGGCAGGCAGAGTTGGCCGCCGCGCTCGATGCACTGTTGCAGGATCCGGTGCGCGGTGCGGCGTTGCACGCAGGTGTGATTGTCCGGCTGGCGGCTGAGCAGGCGGCCGGGCGGAGCGAGACCGCGCGCAAGGCGGCGGCCACCAAGGTGCAATTCTTCGCCATGCGGAACATGCGGGCGGCATGATGACCGAACGTCCGTTGGATGTGACGCTGCCCGGCTTCGCCGATCCGGTGGGCCAGGCGCAGGCGTGTTTTCGAGCCGTGCTGGACGCCATGGCGCGGCCCGGGACGCTGGTGCGGGCGGGGGAGGGGCTCGTGCCGCCCGCGCCGCTCGATCCTGCCACCGGGGCCGTGCTGTTGAGCCTGGTGGATCACGATACGCCGTTGTGGCTCGATCCAGGGATGCAACCAGCGCGTGATTGGATCGCGTTTCATTGCGGTGCCGGGTTTGCGAATCAGCCGGTGTGTGCCTCGTTCGTGCTGGCGCAGAAGCTGCCCGATCTTACCCGGCTGTCGCCCGGCACGCATGAACAGCCGGAGACTGCCGCGACGCTGATCCTGCAGGTCGACAGTCTGACCGATGGGGCGCGCTATCGGCTTCGCGGTCCTGGCCTGCGCACGTTTGGTATGCTTTCGGCGCGCGGCCTGCCCGATGATTTCGCTGCGATATGGCAACGCAATCGCGCTGGCTTCCCGCTCGGCGTGGACCTTGTGCTGTGTGCCGGGACGACGCTCGCCGCTCTGCCGCGCAGCGTCACGGTCGAGCGCGTAACGTAATCGTGGAGGCGCACTGACATGGCCTATGTCGCGGTCAAGGGCGGCGAGCAGGCGATCGCCAACGCACATGCCTGGCTGGCAGAGGCGCGGCGCGGCGATCCGGCGGTGCCCGAGGTGACGTTGTCGCAGATCAGCGAACAGCTTGGCCGTGCGGTCGATCGCGCGATGGGCGAGGGGTCGCTGTACGATCGCGAGCTTGCCGCGTTGGCGGTGAAGCAGGCGCAGGGCGATCTGATCGAGGCGGCGTTCCTGCTGCGCGCGTATCGCACGACGATGCCACGCTTCGGTCATTCGTTGCCGGTGGACACTGCAAAGATGCAACTCCGGCGCCGTGTGTCCGCGGTGTTTAAAGATCTGCCGGGTGGTCAGGTGCTCGGCCCCACCTACGACTACACGCACCGGCTATTGGATTTTGCGTTGGCCGCCGGGGGTAATCCGCCGCCGGCGCCGCAGGACCAGGCGGACGCAACGGCGATGCCGCGTGTAGCAGATATTCTTGGCGATGAGGGACTGATCGAGCGGGACGGCGCGGAGGACGGCGAGCCCGGGGATCTGACGCGCGAGCCACTGAGTTTTCCGGCGCCGCGCGATGTTCGCTTGCAGGCACTGGCGCGCGGCGACGAGGGATTTCTGCTCGCGATGGGTTATTCCACCCAGCGCGGCTATGGCGGGTCGCACCCGTTCGCGGGCGAAATCCGCATGGGCGAGGTGTCGATCGAACTGGAGCCGCCGGAACTTGGTTTCGCCATCGATATTGGCGAGATCACCGTGACCGAGTGCCAGATGGTGAACCAGTTCAAGGGCTCGAAGACCGTGCCGCCGCAGTTCACCCGTGGCTATGGTCTGGTGTTCGGCCAGACCGAGCGCAAGGCGATGGCGATGGCGCTGGTCGACCGCGCGATGCGCGCCGAGGAACTGGGCGAGGATGTTACGGCGCCGGCGCAAAATGTCGAATTCGTGCTGTATCATTCCGACAATATCGAGGCGACCGGCTTCGTCGAGCATCTGAAGCTGCCGCATTACGTCGATTTCCAAAGCGAACTGGAAAGCGTGCGCCGGATGCGCGCCGAGGTGGCGCAACTCGCGGAGGCGGCAGAATGATGCAAGGCTACAACTTCGCCTATCTGGACGAGCAGACCAAGCGGATGATCCGCCGCGCCATTCTGAAGGCGGTGGCGGTGCCGGGCCTGCAGGTGCCGTTCGGCTCGCGTGAGATGCCGCTGCCCTATGGCTGGGGAACCGGTGGCATCCAGGTGACGGCCTCGGTCCTCGGGCGGAATGACGTGCTGAAGGTGATCGACCAGGGCGCTGACGACACCACCAACGCCGTTTCCATCCGCCAGTTCTTCGCGCGCACCGCCGGCGTTGCGACCACGACACGCACGGCGGAGGCGAGCGTGATCCAGACGCGCCACCGCATCCCCGAACAGGCGCTGCGTGAGGACCAGATCATCGTGTATCAGGTGCCGCAGCCGGAACCGTTGTCGCGGCTGGAACCCAGCCGTGCTGAGACGCGGCGGATGCACGCGCTGGCGGATTACGGGCTGATGCATGTGAAGCTGTACGAGGACATTGCACGCTTCGGCCAGGTGGCGATCAGCTACGACTATCCGGTCATGGTGAACCATCGCTACCTGATGGCGCCGAGCCCGATTCCGGCCTTCGACAATCCGAAGATGCACATGATGCCCGCGCTGCAGTTATTCGGCGCCGGCCGGGAGAAACGCATCTACGCGGTGCCGCCTTATACCGAGGTGCGCTCACTGGATTTCGACGATCATCCGTTCCGTGCCGGGCGCGCACCCCACGCCTGTGGGCTGTGCGGCGCGACCGATTCCTATTTGGATGAAGTCGTGGTGGACAATCGTGGCGGGCGGCTATTCGTCTGTTCGGATACCGATTATTGCGCGGAGCGCCGCGCCACCGGGCATGTCGGGGCCGACGGCGTGCAGGAGGCGGCGGAATGATCGAGGACACGCTGCTCGCCGGTCGCGGCCTTTCGTTGTCCTTTGGTGCCATTCCGGCGCTGGTGGAGGTGGATGTCGATCTTTGGCCCGGCGAGATGCTGGCGATCGTGGGCGAGTCCGGATCCGGCAAGACCACGCTGCTGAATGTGCTGTCGGGCCGGTTGAAGCCCGATCGCGGCGTGGTGTGGTATCGCGATCCGGCCGGACGGCTGGCCGATGTGCACGCCATGCCGGCACCGGATTTGCGCGCGCTGCATCGCTCCGACTGGGGTTTCGTGCATCAGGATCCACGGCAGAATCTGCGCATGAATGTGTCTGCCGGCGGCAATGTCGGTGAGCGCCTGATGGCGCAGGGCGCGCGCCACTACGGCAACATCCGTGACGCGGCGCTGGAGTGGCTGCGCCAGGTGGAGATCGATGCCGATCGGATCGACCATCTGCCACGCACGTTCTCGGGCGGCATGCTGCAGCGTTTGCAGATCGCGCGTACGCTGGTGACGCATCCGCGGCTGGTGTTCATGGATGAGCCGACCGGTGGGCTGGACGTTTCGGTCCAGGCTCGGCTGCTCGATCTGATCCGCACGCTGGTGGCGCGGCTCGGGATCGCGGCGGTGCTGGTGACGCATGATATCGCGGTGGCGCGCCTGCTGGCGCAACGTATCGCGGTGATGCAGCGCGGGCGGGTGGTGGAGACCGGGCTGACCGATCAGGTGCTGGATGATCCGCAGCATCCGTATACGCAGCTTTTGGTCAGCTCGGTGTTGCAGGCATGAGCGAGGAGTGTTGCTTCGGGGCTGGCGGTCGTGGTAATTCGGAGTCCGGAGGACGGAGACAGCCGCCCCCCGGCTCCGATGGGTTAGAGGCGGAATTCCAGCGTGAACCGGATCCGCCGCTTTCCCCACCGGATCAGTAAGGCAATGCGTACCGGCATTGTACTTCTCCGATGGCGGTCTTGCCCTATCGGCCGGACAAAATGCCCGGTCGTCCGGGCAAGCCGCGACCGCATCGCCAGACATCGCCGGCAATGGGTTTCGTCCGTCAGACCACATCTGTCTGACCGGACTCATCAGGCGGCATTCCGCATACGCATGTGGTTGGTTGAGGGACTCACGCAGTGAGTGAACCCTGTAATGATGAACGTAGGGTTGCCGCGGTGATGCTGCGGACCGAGGCCTTGGCCAAAGGCTTTACGCTGCATCTGCAGGGCGGCGTGCGCATCCCGGTTCTCGACGGTGTCGGGTTGGAACTGCGCGAGGGCGAGTGCATCGCGCTGTCGGGGCCGTCGGGTGCCGGCAAGTCCACGCTGATGCGCAGCCTGTACGGCAATTACCGCGCAGACAGCGGACGTGTGCTGGTGCGCCACCGCGGTGAACTGACCGACATGGCGACCGCCGATCCTCGCACAATTCTGACAGTCCGTCAGGAAACCCTTGGCTACGTCAGCCAATTCCTGCGTGTGGTGCCGCGCGTCGCGGCGCTGGATGTGGTGGCCGAGGTGCTGATCGCCCGTGGCGACACGCAGGATCATGCACGCGAGCAGGCACGCGCGTTGCTGCTGCGGCTGAACATTCCGCGCCGCCTGCACGCCCTGCCGCCCGCCACGTTTTCCGGCGGCGAGCAGCAGCGCGTCAACCTGGCGCGCGGCTTTATCGGCGGCCATCCGGTGCTGCTGCTCGACGAGCCGACCGCGTCGCTGGATGCCGAGAATCGCCAGGTCGTGATCGGAATGATCAAGGATGCGAAACGTGACGGGCGCGCCATCATCGGCATCTTTCACGACACCGAGGTGCGCGATGCGGTGGCCGATCGGCTGTTCCCGGTGACATCGTTGCAGGATGCCGCATGAAGGACGAGTCGATTCTGACCAACGCCTGGCTGGTATTGCCGGACGAGGTCGTGCTTGGCAGTGTCGTTCTGAGGGGCGATCGGATTGTCGACGTGCAGCCTGGGCGGTCGGATATCCTATCGGCGATCGACATGGACGGCGACTATCTCATCCCCGGCGCCGTCGACGTCCATACCGATAATCTTGAGCGCCAGGTGCAGCCACGGTCGATGGCGCGCTGGCCGTCGCGTTCGGCCATGGTGGCGCATGACGCACAATGTGTCGCCGCCGGCGTGACGACGGTATTCGACGCGTTGTGCCTCGGCGATCTTGGCTTCGACAAGGAACGTGTGCGCACCTTCAAGGATGGTGTGGTCGACCTGGATGCGCTGGCGGATGCCGATCTGCTGAAGGCGGAGCATTTTCTCCACCTGCGCTGCGAGGTGCCGGCGCACGATATGCTTGAGTTGTTCGATCCGGTCGCGGACCATCCTCGCGTGCGCATGGTCAGCCTCATGGATCACAGTCCTGGTGTCGGGCAATACGCCAACCTCGACTTCTATCGAGCGCTGCGCCGTCGCGGCGGGGTGGACGAGGCGTTTATCGAGCAGCGCATCGGCGAGTTGAAGATCCAGCGTGAACATCTGCGCGGCCCGAACCGGCGGGCTTTGCTGGATCGCGTGGCCGGGCGCGGCCTGGCACTGGCAAGCCATGACGATCGCACTGTGGAGGAAGTCGCCGAGAACGCCGCCGACGGCATCCGCATCAGCGAGTTTCCCGTGACCATGGCGGCCGCCAAGGCAGCGAAGCAGGCCGGCATGCAGGTGATTGCCGGCGCACCGAACATCGTGCGCGGCGGGTCGCATTCCGGCAACGTATCGGCGGCCGAGTTGGTGCGCGAACAGGCCTTGGATGCCTTCGCTTCCGATTATGTGCCGGCGAGTCTGATCGAGGCTGCGTTCCAGTGCGCTCGGTCGGGGATGACGTTGCCGAACGCCGTGGCGCTGATCGCCGATCGCCCGGCACGGCTGGCCGGTTTGAACGATCGCGGCCGGATCGCGCCCGGCCTGCGCGCCGATCTGGTCCGCCTGCGCCTGCACGAAACACTGCCGATCGTGCGCCGGGTTTGGCGCTCCGGCGAGGTCGCCGCTTGATGGCTTCGCCCGCGACGGGTGCTTCGATGCGTGTCGCGGTGTATTATGCGCCGCGGCCGGATGATCCGTTGTTTGCTGCTGGCGCGACCTGGCTGGGTCGTGATCCGGAGAGCGGCGCGCCGGCCCTGCAGCCCGCTATTCCGGAGATTGCCGAGGTCACCGCGGAGCCGCGTCTCTACGGATTTCACGCCACGCTGAAGCCGCCGATGCGCCTGGCCGAGGGGCGGCAGTGGCTCGACGTGCTGGGAGCGGCGCGCGAGTTGGCCGAGCGCACCGCTGCGTTCGACCTGCCGCGTTTGTCGGTGCAGGATTTGCACGGCTTCCTCGCGCTGCGGGAGACAAGCCCCTGTGCTCCGCTGCAAGCATTGGCAGATGCGTGCGTGGAACAGCTCGATCCGTTTCGCGCACCGCCGTCCGACGCCGAGCTGGCCCGCCGCCGCCGCGCGAACCTGTCCGCCGAGCAGGACGCGATGCTGGTCCGCTGGGGGTATCCCTACGTCTTCGGCTCCTGGTTCTTCCATATGACGCTGACGCGGCGCCTGACTGCCGCGGGAAAAGCGCGGCTGCAACCGGAAGCCGAAGCCTGGTTCGCCCGCGCGATCAGCGTGCCGCGCCGCTTGGAGGATATTTGCCTGTTCACCCAGGGGGCGCCCGATGCACCCTTCGTCATTGCCGAGCGGCTGATGCTGCGCGGTTGAGCGCGGCGAGGAAGCGCGTCACACCGGCTTCCGGGCTTGCGTCGTTCATCACGGTGTCGATTGGAACCCCGACGGGAACGGCAACGTTTCGTGAAAGACGTGCCGCGACATCGACCGCGCTCTCGCGTCCGCGCGCGGCGAGGCGTGCGGCCAACAAATCCGGTGGTGCGGTGACCTCGATCACGCGCACCGGGAAGCGGCGGGCCGCGTCCGCGATGATGCTGCGAGACACATTGGCCACCACGACGCGCCCGGCAGCCAGGTCGGGCACGATGTCGGCCGGGATGCCGTAGCGCAGCCCGTGGGCCTGCCAGGCGAGTGCGAACTCGCGCGCGGCGAAGTCTGCGTCAGTTGTGGGCTCGTGGTTCTCGCCGCCGGCTGCCGCGGGCCGGGTGATGACGCGGCGGACAAATCGGAATCGCGGATCGCCCTCCAGTGCCTGGCGCGCCGCGTCCAGTAGCGTGTCCTTCCCGGCACCGCTCGGTCCGACCACGAGTACCAGCATGCGCGTCTCCGTGTCGTTTGATCATCATGGCAGGCGCATCGGTCGTGCCGCGCGTGTCATGGTGGCGGGTCTGCTTCTCGCGCAACGACGGCAAGTGGTTTTGCCCGACGAGGTCCTTGGCGCTAGCTTGCAGCGCAAACTTGCACCAGAAGCAATCGGGAGACCACGACATGTTTACCACCCGTCCGGAGATCGCCGGCACCTTCGGCGTGGTTGCCAGCACGCACTGGATCGCCAGCAGCGTGGGCATGTCGGTGCTGGAGCGCGGCGGCAACGCGTTCGACGCCGCGGCGGCGACGGCATTCACTTTGCAGATCGCCGAGCCGCATCTGAACGGCCCGGGCGGGGACGCGCCGATCATTCTGCACGACGCGCGGACCGGGACGCAGTTGGTGATCTGCGGCCAGGGGGTGGCGCCGCAGGCGGCGACACTAGGGAAGTTCCGCGACCTCGACATCGATCTGATCCCGGCCACCGGCCTGTTGCCGGCGGTGGTGCCGGGCGCCTTCGACGCCTGGTGCCTGTTGCTGCGCGACTGGGGCACGTGGGAGCTCGCCGACGTACTGGCCTATGCGATCGGCTACGCCACGCAGGGCATCCACATCGTGCCGCGGATCAGCGCAACGATCGCCGGGCTACGACCGCTGTTCGAGCGGGAATGGACATCGTCGGCGGCGGTGTTCCTGCCGGGTGGCAAAGTGCCAGAGCCGCACAGCCTGTTTGCCCGCCCGGCGCTTGGCGCCACGTACGAGCGCATCTGTCGCGAGGCGGTTGGCGACACGCGTCAGGCGCGCATCGATGCGGCGCGCGGGGCCTGGTATCGCGGCTTTGTCGCCGAAGCGGTGGACCGGTTCTTCCGCTCGACCGAGGTGCTTGACGTCACCGGGCGCCACCATCGTGGCCTGCTGGCGGCGGACGATTTCGCGCGCTGGTCGGCGACCGTCGAGGACCCGGTGCCCTACGATTACGCTGACCGCACCGTGCTGAAATGCGGCCCGTGGAGCCAGGGACCGGTATTCCTGCAACAGCTTGCGTTGCTGCGCGGGACCGACGTCGGTGCGCTCGACCCCTGCGGTGCGGACTTCGTGCATTTGGTGGTGGAGGCGGCAAAACTCGCCTACGCCGATCGCGAGGCGTTCTACGGCGATCCGAACTTTGTTTCGGTGCCGCTGGGGACCTTGCTGTCGAACGATTACAATGCGGATCGTCGCGGGTTGATCGGCGCGACCGCGTCGATGGAACTGCGGCCCGGCGCGGTGGACGGACACACGCCCTGGGTGGACCACGACGCCGCGCGTCGCGCCGCACAGGTTCCGGCCGCGGGCGCCGGCGAGCCAACCGTGGCTCGGCTCGGGGTGATCGGTGCCGACACCTGCCATGTCGATGTGATCGATCGGCACGGCAACATGGTCAGCGCAACGCCCTCGGGCGGCTGGCTGCAATCGTCGCCGGTGATTCCGGAACTGGGGTTCTGCATGGGCACGCGCGGGCAGATGTTCTGGTTGCGTGACGGCCTGCCGAATTCCCTGGCGCCCGGCAAACGGCCGCGCACCACGTTGTCGCCTAGTTTCGCGTTGCGCGATGGCAAGCCGTGGATGGCGTTCGGCACGCCGGGCGGTGAACAGCAGGACCAGTGGTCGCTGATCTATTTCCTGCGCATGGTGCATCACGGCATGACGATCCAGCAGGCGATCGACGCGCCGAGTTTCCACACCGAGCATTGGCCGAGCAGTTTTTGGCCGCGTGCGGCTCGGCCGGGCAAGGTGGTGCTGGAGGGACGCTTCGACGATGCGGTGCAGCACGACCTCGCCGGCCGCGGCCACGACGTCAGCAAGGGCGACGACTGGTCGGAAGGCCGTATCTCCGGCGCCCGGATCGAGCCGGATGGGCAAATATTCGCCGGCGCCAATCCACGGGGGATGCAGGGCTACGCGGTCGGCCGGTGATGCGTTCTCTGGTGCAGCCGGGGCCGGCGTCGGCGGAACGGATCGAGACGTTGGCTGGGGTTTGCGCGCGGCTTGAGTTTGCGCTCGAACCTGGGCTGACGCTAGCCGATGCGATCTGCGCGCCGTTGATCGAGGCCGGCGTGCGCGGTGCTACGCTACGTTTCGCTGGGGCGGTGCTGAAACCGTTCCGCTATGTGATTCCGGGACCGCCGGATGGGCCGGCGCATGTTGCCAATTTCAGTGCGCCTCGGACGCCGTCCGGGGCGACACGGATCGAGCTGGCCAACGTCACGTTTGGGCAGATCGACGGTAAGAAGGTGCTGCATTGCCACGCGGCTTGGCAGGAGCACGAGGCGGGGCGCCGCGGCGGGCATATCCTGCTGGACGAGAGCGTCGTGACGACGTCCGCCTTGGTCACGGCGTGGACATTTTCGGATATCGGATTTCGTGCCGAGCCTGATCCGGAAACCAACTTTGCGCTGCTGCGTCCGCAGCGCATTGGCGGGGGTGAGGAGGGGAGGGCGGTTGTGGCTCGGATCAGGCCCAACCAGGATGTGTGCACTGCCGTGGAGACGATTGCGCGGCGTCATGGCATGCGCGATGCGGTGGTGCGCGGCAGCCTTGGCAGCCTTATTGGCGCTCGGTTTGCCGGTGGGCGCGAGGTGGGCGATCGTGCCACCGAGGTGCTTGTGCGCTATGGCAATGTGCGCAATGGCGTGGCGACGATCGACATGGTGGTGGTGGATATGGAAGGGCGCGTGCATGAGGGGCGCCTGGTGCGTGGCGACAACCCAGTGTGCATCACGTTTGACCTGGTGCTGGAAGCGGTTGGGTGAGCGGAGTGTGCGCGGGTGGTCACGATGCGGTGGCGAACGTAGCGAGAGGGGCGAGGCGGTGATCGCGGGAAGGACCCTCACCCGCGTCGCTGCGCGCGTTGACCTCTCCCGCAAGCGCGGGAGAGGTGCACGTGGGGGGTATCACATTGCGATCGAGAACCCGCCATCTACAGGGATTGCCGTCCCGGTGACGAAATCCGACGCCGCGCTGGCGAGGAACGCTGCGATACCGGACAGATCGGGCGGCACGCCCCAGCGTCCGGCGGGCGTGCGGGCTTCCACGCGCGCGTGCAATCCCTCGACCTGCTGGCGTGCACCGCGCGTCAGTTCGGTGTCGATCCACCCGGGCAGGATCGCGTTCACCTGGATGTTGTCTTTCGCCCAGGCGGTCGCGAGCGCGCGCGTCATCTGCACCAGGCCGCCCTTGCTGGCGCAATACGCCGTTGCGTAGGGCGCGCCGAATAGCGACATCATCGAGGCGGTGTTGATCATTTTTCCCCCGCCGCCGGCCTTCATGAGCGGATAGGCCGCCTGCGAGCAGATGAAGGCACTGGTCAGGTTGGTATCGAGCACGTGGTGCCACTCATCGTCGGTGAGCAATTCGGGCATCTTGCGGACCGAGGTGCCGGCGTTGTTCACCAGGATATCGAGCCGTCCGAACGCGGCCGCGGCGTCCGCTACAAGCTTGCGGCAGGCGTCGGCCTTGGTAACGTCAGCGGCGATGAACACCGCCTTGCTTGCGTGTTCGCCGAACGTATCGAGCGCCACTTTCGCCTTGTCCGCGTTGCGTCCGGACAGCACGATGTCGGCGCCGCAGGCGGCCATGCCGTGCGCCATCGCAAGGCCCAGCCCGCCGTTGCCGCCGGTGACCAGCGCCACGCGCCCGGTGAGATCGAACATCTTCATAACCATCTTCATTCTGGGGTCCCCCTGTTGCATGCCATTGCCGCGACCTTGACGAGGCGGCGCCGAGTGGGCAAGCCATGAGCAACATGCGCATTCCGATCCGCATTGGTCTGACGCTGCTGGTGGCACTGGCCGCCACCTCGGTGCGCGCCGCGAATCCCGATGCGCTGTGGCAGATCGTGCATGACCGCTGCGTGCCCGATCAGCAGGCGAACAGTGCGCCGGCGCCGTGCGCGCTGGTTGACCTTTCCGGTGGCTATGCGGTGTTGAAGGACATCGACGGTGCCACGCAGTTCTTGCTGATCCCGACTGCGAAGGTGACCGGCATCGAGGACCGGGCGGTGCTGGCGCCGGCCGCACCCAACTACTTTGCCACGGCCTGGCAGGCACGCGGTATGGTCGAGCAGCGGGCCGGTCAGACCCTGCCGCGTGATGATATTGGGCTTGCCATAAACTCGGTCTATGGCCGGTCGCAGAATCAGTTTCACATCCATATCGACTGTCTGCGCCCCGACGTAGTCGCTACCGTGCGCATGTATCGCGCCGCCGTGGGGGCTACCTGGGCGCCGTTCCCGGTGAAGCTGCTGGACCATCCCTATCTGGCCCGCCGTGTGGTCAGCGATAATCTGGCGGATACCAAGCCGTTCCGGCTGCTCGCCGACAGTGTGCCGGTCGCACCCGCCGAGATGGGCGACTGGACGCTGGTCGCCGTGCCAACCTCGTTCGATGGCACGCCGGGCTTTGTGCTGCTAGCCGATCGTGTCAACCTCGCGATCATGGATCGTGCCGAGGGTGAGGAGCTGCAGGATCACGCCTGCGCCATCAAGTCCTCCGGCTGAACCACTGGTCCCGGATCCAGCCCGCATTTCTCTCATTGTCTAGGGACGATGGCGAAGGGCGTTGGCGTGTCAAGGACCGAGCCAGCGCCCACGAGAGTGGGAGAAATGTGAGCTAGCGCCCTTGCACGGTGACGCTAACGGATTGATCTTTCTTCTGTCGTGGCGCGAAGAATGCGATTGCGCCCGGCATCGGTCCACGTTGCGGGCTGGCTCGGAAGGGCAAGAAAGAGTCTCGCGGAGATGAAGGAAGGCGATGCACGGGCTGCACGCAGATGGGCCCGCGCGGTTCACAGGCCGTGCGCCACGCGTTTGATCTCCAGACGCGGCTTGCCGAAATTAAGGTGCAGCAGGGCCGCAGGACGGTCGCTTTGAGGCGATTGATGCATTTTATCCGGTGTGCGTCGCCCAGCACTTTGGGCAGCCATCCGCAAAGGGCCAATAACACCTGCGAGCGGGCACTGCGCCCGTCCGTCATATTCCGTAAGGTGACGAACTGCTTCCGCGCCGAGTGGGGTGCCCAGGTCTACGCCGCGGCGGCAAGCGTAATGGCCACAGGACGCTTGCATGGGCGCACCGCGCTCGAGGCCCTCCGCGACGCGCTCGCCGGCGTGCCGATTGTGCAATCAGGGTGACTGCGGCCCAGGGGGTGAATAAATACTGGTTCAAACCTATGGCAAGTCCACCTTCGGTCATCACGCTCCAGGACCGCCTTGGGGCGAATGACGGCTCTTGGATTGGCACCGTATCCAAAGCCACAAGCAGGCCGGAGTAGCAAGCGCTGCTGGTGCGTTGAGGTGGCCACCGAGGCGGGCCAGGTGCATCCGCGGAACACGGTGAGAGAGACGATGCCGGAGGTAGATGCCACGTTCGTCGTCACGGCTGACACGAAGAAGCGCTTCAATCAGGCGCGGCAATGCCGTCTGCGGGTGTCGGTATGCACTGCGGTGGTCCGTCCGATGGGTGGCGTCTGGCTATCGCCCGCCGCCGATCAGGTCTTCCACCGCCTCGATCAAGGCACGCGCCGTCTGGGCTCGCTCCAGCGCCATTTCCTCGCCGACAAGGTCGTTGGGATCGAGAGCCGCCAGTTCGGCGTCGGCTTCGGCCAGGCGCTGCTCGGCCTCGGTGCGGTTCAATTCCGCCACCGGTGCCACGTCGTTCGCCAGCACGGTGCAGCGCTCCGGGGTGATCTCGGCAAATCCGCCGCCGACGAACAGGCGGTCGGTGATGGTCTCGCCGTCGTACAGGGCAATGGTGCCCCCGCGCAGCAGAACGATCATCGGCGTGTGCCCGGGCAGCACGCCGATGTCGCCTTCGCCCGCCGGGATCACCACCATGTCGACGGGGCGGGACAGCAACAGCTTGTCCGGGCTGACGATCTCCAACGCGACGGGCATGGGCAGCGTCCCTTGGTGGCGGGCCGCGCGGACGAGGTCGTTCCGCGGGCGGTGCGTGGATGGCCGGGTCAAGCCCGGCCATGACGGGTAGGTCGGAGTGTGGGTGTTGGCCGTGACGGTTAGGCGGGAGGCTCGGTCGCGGCCAGTGCGGTTGAAGTTAGTGGTCGGATCTCCGGCGGGCGGTCTTGGATTTACGCGGTTGCCGCCATGGATTCAGCCTTCTTCACGGCTTCCTCGATGGTGCCGACCATGTAGAACGCGGATTCCGGCAGGTGGTCGTACTCGCCCGCACAGATCGCCTTGAAGCTGCGGATCGTGTCGGCCACCGGAACGAACACGCCGGGGAAGCCGGTAAACACCTCGGCGACGTGGAACGGCTGCGACAGGAAGCGCTGGATCTTGCGTGCGCGGGCCACCACCAGCTTGTCGTCCTCCGACAACTCGTCCATGCCCAGAATGGCGATGATGTCCTGCAACGACTTGTAGGTCTGCAGGATGCGCTGCGTCTCGCGCGCCACGTTGTAGTGCTCTTCGCCGACAATGCGCGGGTCGAGCGAGCGCGATGTGGAATCCAGCGGGTCGACCGCCGGGTAGATGCCCAGCTCGGCGATCTGGCGCGACAGCACGGTCGTGGCGTCCAAGTGCGCGAAGGATGTCGCGGGCGCCGGGTCGGTCAGGTCGTCGGCCGGCACGTAGATCGCCTGCACCGAGGTGATCGAGCCCTTTTTGGTCGACGTGATCCGCTCCTGCAACGCGCCCATGTCGGTGGCCAGCGTCGGCTGGTAGCCCACCGCGGACGGGATGCGGCCTAGCAGCGCCGAGACCTCGGCGCCCGCCTGGGTGAAGCGGAAGATGTTGTCGACGAAGAACAGCACGTCCTGGCCTTCCTCGTCGCGGAAGTATTCCGCCAGGGTCAGGCCGGACAGGCCGACACGGGCGCGCGCACCCGGCGGCTCGTTCATCTGGCCATA
>Ga0302325_10016630_pt1 | contig 15575 bp, 16 predicted proteins | sample Palsa_T0_2_FD_201948 | JGI IMG/M metagenome (GOLD analysis project Ga0302325, IMG submission 201948) | Peat permafrost microbial communities from Stordalen Mire near Abisko, Sweden - Palsa_T0_2 | ecosystem: Environmental > Terrestrial > Soil > Palsa > Peat permafrost | place: Sweden: Abisko...
GTAGAGGGGCGAATGAGCCCCACGGGTCCGCGCCATGCACGGCCCGTGGCAGGCTCCGGCTCAATCCGCCGATAGGGAGGTGATCATGAGGGCGTTTGCGACCGCATTGCTGGCGGGTGCGGCATTGCTGTTTTCCTTCGTCGTCGTCGCGCAAGCCAAGGGCAAAGTGATCGGCGTCTCCTGGTCGAACTTCCAGGAGGAGCGTTACAAGATCGACGAAGCCGCGATCAAGGCCGCCATAGCGGCGGCCGGCGACAAATATATCTCCGCCGACGCGCAGTCGTCCGCGCAGAAGCAATTGACGGATATCGAAAGCCTGATCGCGCAGAAAGCCAGCGTGCTGATCGTGCTTGCCCAGGACTCGTCCGCTATCGGCCCGGCGGTGCAGAAGGCGGTCGACGAAGGCATTCCCGTGATCGGCTATGACCGGCTGATCGAAAATCCGAACGCATTTTATATCACGTTCGACAATAAGGAAGTTGGACGGATGCAGGCTCGCGGCGTCTTTGCGGTCAAGCCACAGGGCGACTACGCCTTCATCAAAGGATCATCGGCGGACCCGAACGCGGATTTCCTGTTCGCCGGCCAGATGGAGGTACTGAAAGAGGCGATCGACGCCGGCAGGATCAAGAATGTCGGCGAGGCGTATACCGACGGATGGCTGCCGGCCAACGCGCAAAAGAACATGGAGCAGATCCTGACCAAGAATAACAACGAGGTCGATGCGGTGGTGGCTTCGAACGACGGCACGGCCGGCGGCGCGGTCGCCGCGCTTGCCGCGCAAGCCATGGCCGGCGCCGTGCCGGTTTCGGGTCAGGACGGCGATCATGCCGCCCTCAACCGGGTCGCGCTCGGCACGCAGACCGTCTCGGTATGGAAGGACGCCCGCGCGCTTGGCAAGAAGGCGGCCGAGGTCGCCGCGCTGCTCGCCGACGGCAGGAAGATGGGCGAGATTCCCGGCGTCGTGAAGTTCAGCGGCGGGCCGAAGAAAGTCGAGATGAACACCCTGTTCCTGGCGCCGGTCCCCATCACCAGGGACAACCTCGACATCGTCATCGATGCGGGCTGGATCAAGAAGGTCGAAGTCTGCCAAGGCGTCAAGCCCGGCACGGTCAAGGTCTGCGATTGACGTCAACGGACCAGAGGAGATTCATGTGATGCGCAATGGATCGCTTGCAGTTTCGTTTTTGGCGCTGGGTAGTCTCGCATCCGCCGCCGGCGCAGAAGCAGTGGATGGAAACTCGTGGTCGGGCTACGTCTTGAAGGGAGCAACATTCACCGCCGTGACCGCAATGTGGACGCAGCCGACCGTGGCCGGCACGGCGGAAGACGCCCGCGTCTCTTCTGGGTTGGGCTCGACGGCAACGGAACGCCGACGGTTGAACAAGTCGGAACGGTTGCCGTTTGCGGCAAAACGTCCGGCACTCCGCTCTACTATAAAGCCTTTTGGGAAATGTACACTCCGGTCAAGGCTGACAAGCAGGCTGCCGAACCGTTTCCCGTATCTCCCGGCGACACCATCATGGCGAGCGTAAGTTACAACAACGGCTCCTATGTGCTCGAGTTGAAGGATGTAACCAGCGGTCAGTATTTCTGGCAGCCGGCAAATTGCAGTGCCTCCGCCGTCTGCCAGTGCGCCACCGCCGAATGGATTGTTGAGCGGCCGGGGAGCGGCACGTATCCGCTTGCGGATTACGGGGAGATGGCGTTCTACCAATGGGGGTATGGTCAAAGCTCCAGTGAGGGCCCGGAGGGCACCCTCATTACCATGATCGACAAAAAAAACGGGTACCGCCTGTCCTACTGTCGCTTCTTTGATGCGCCCCAGCCGTCAGGGGGGGCAGCCGCAATTACCGCCACTGTCGGGCCCGAAGCAAATCCAGCCGCCCCCCACCTTGGCTGCACTGGCTGGCCGCAGAATAGGCGCACCGCCGGCAGGACGGGCGACGCCATCTCGCCGCGTGGTGGCTATGCGACGCGCGGCGGCCACGGCATTGTTGCTCCGACGTTAGATCAGTTGCGTGATTTTTCCTGACTTTCCTTCGCCTGCCGAAGCGGCTTTCGCGAAGACGGAAAACCGGTTTCCACTTTTTGGGATCACCAGCGGGGGAGGACGCCAATGAACCAAGCGCCGGCGCCGGCTTCGCATGTCCGGCCGAGCCTTTTGCCGACAGGCCGTTTGCGTCCGCTTGCCCGCTTTCTCAAAGCCACGGAACTCGACACGCGGATGCTCGGCCTAGTCGGCGCGCTGCTGCTGATCTGGATTGCATTCCACGTGCTTTCGGGCGGCCTGTTTCTCACGCCGCGCAATTTGTGGAATTTGTCGGTGCAGTCATCGTCCGTCGCCATCATGGCGACGGGCATGGCGCTTGTCATCGTGACGCGCAACGTCGATCTGTCGGTCGGGTCGATGCTCGGCTTCATCGGGATGATCATGGGAGTCATCCAGGCCGATCTGCTTCCAAAGCTTCTCGGGTTCGACCATCCGGCGACGTGGCTGGTCGCGCTGGCGGCCGGGCTGTTGCTCGGCGTCATCCTCGGCGCATTGCAAGGCTTTGTGATCGCCTATCTCGGCATTCCGTCCTTCATCGTGACGCTTGGCGGCCTGCTTGTGTGGCGCGGCGCGGCCTGGTGGGTGACCAGCGGTCAGACCGTGGCGCCGCTGGACTCTACATTCAGGCTCATGGGCGGCGGTCCGGATGGCTCGATCGGCGCGGGCTGGAGCTGGGCGGTCGGCCTGGTCGCCTGCGCCGCGGTCGTGCTGTTGCTGGCGCACGGCCGCGCCCGGCGCAAGAAAGTTCAGTTCCCATTGCGGCCGATGGCGGCCGAAGTCTTTCTCGGCGGCATCGCCTGTGCTGCGATTCTTGCCGCGGTCGCAATCGTCAACGCTTATCCCTGGCCGATCGGCAGCGTGCGGCGCTTCGCCGAAGCGCACCATATCGCGCTTCCCGAGGGTGGGCTTTTCATCGCGCACGGGATCGCTGTTCCGGTTCTGATTGTGATCGGCGTCGGCGTGGCGATGACCTTCCTCGCGACGCGAACGCGCTTCGGCCGCTATGTCTATGCCATCGGCGGCAATCCGGAGGCGGCCGAACTCGCCGGCGTCGACACGCGCTGGGTGATCATGAAGATATTCATGCTGATGGGGCTGCTCGCCGCTATCGCCGGCGCCATATCGATCGCACGTCTCAACGCCGCCACGAATTCGGAAGGGACGCTCGCCGAGCTCTTGGTCATCGCCGCTGCCGTCATCGGCGGAACGTCGCTTGCGGGCGGCGTCGGTACCGTGGCTGGAGCGATGCTCGGCGCCGTGCTGATGCAGTCGCTGCAGTCGGGCATGGTGCTGCTCGGCGTCGATACACCGTTGCAAAGCATCGTCGTCGGCGCCGTTCTGGTGGTCGCTGTGGGGCTCGACACCGTCTATCGGCGCCGGACGCAATAGGGGAGGGATCGATGAACGCGGCCTGCATCCCTCTTGTCGAGATGCGCGACATTTCGATCGCGTTCGGCGGCATTCATGCCGTCGACCGGGCGTCGATCGACCTTTACGAGGGCGAGGTGATGGCGCTTGTCGGCCATAACGGCGCCGGCAAGTCGACGCTGATCAAGATTCTGTCCGGCGCCTGCGCGCGCGATTCCGGCACCATCGCCATTCGCGGCGCGGAAGCGATCATCGCCAATCCGCGCGACGCCAGGGCGTACGGCATCGAGACGATCTACCAGACGCTGGCGCTGGCCGACAATGTCGACGCCGCCGCCAACCTGTTTCTCGGCCGCGAGCTGCGGACGCGCTGGGGAACGCTTGACGACATCGCCATGGAGGCCGAGGCGCGCAAGGTCATGGGCCGCCTCAACCCGCACTTCCAGCGTTTCAAGGATCCGGTCAAAAGGCTGTCCGGCGGACAGCGCCAGTCGGTGGCGATCGCACGCGCGATCCTGTTCGACGCGAATATCCTGATCATGGACGAACCGACGGCGGCGCTCGGGCCGCAGGAGACGGCGCAGGTCGGCGAGCTCGTTCGAAAGCTCAAGGCCGGGGGCATCGGCATCTTCCTGATCAGCCATGACATTCACGACGTGTTCGATCTCGCCGACCGGATTTGCGTGATGAAAAACGGGCGCATCGTCGGCACGGCTCGCGTCGCCGACGTCACCAAGGATGAAGTTCTTGGCATGATCATCCTCGGCAAGTGCCCGCCGGCGGCGGTTCCGGGGCCGGGGGCGGTGAATTAGTCGGATTAGCTTACGGACCAATGACCAGCGCCAGCAGCGCCGCGACAAAACTCCTCGCGCGCTCATAGATCCCCGGCGCTTCGCTTTCGCGCGGGCCGCCGATAGCGAGAGTCAAACCGTCGCCGTGCCTGGTTTGCTGCACGCGCAGCCACAGCGCGGCGCGGTTGAGAAGGTCCGGCGTCGAGAGATCGGCGACCAGGAGCGGCTTGCGAAAACCATGCGCCAGGTCTTGCGCCAGCGCCGTGCCGCGCGAGACATCCACTCCGCCGCCGTCGACGACAATTAAACACGCATCCGCGTCGCGCACATTCCATTCCGTGCGCTGCGCCGGATCGGCGAGCACGGCGTCTCTTTCAGCTTTGGATATTTCGCCAGCAATCCCGGCGGCTCGCGAAAATCCTCGGCCCAGCCGCCCTTCGGGCACCAGCCGCCATAATCGATGCCGTGCGCGAGCGCGGCATCGAGCGCGACGCGGTCGACGCCGGATTGTCCGCCGGAGAGGAGGATCATCGGCAAATACTCATCGGCAAGGGGGTCGACATGGGTGGGCCTCATGAGCCAACGGGCTAAAACAGGCTACTTGCCGGGTTTTTGATCTGAGTCAAAGCATCGCGGATTCTTCCGGCTTACTTGGCGATGCCGCCCGCCCGCTATGTTGCGGCGCACTGCTACCGGCTTGTTAACAAAGGCGAACTGGTAAAAACTGGTTGCGTTCCGCCGGCGATTCGGCGCAAACGAATGCAACCGTGGTGAGGCCCACGGTGCAATCGAAAACAAACATACCGGAGAAACGTCCATGGACATGCGGCTCGAACAACAAAAGCCTCCTGAAACTTCGTCAATGCAAAAGTCGTCGCAAAAGGCGTCAAACGAGCTGATCAAACTCATCCGCAAATTGCGCTGGATGGGAATGGAAGAAGAGGCCGAGGGGTTGCAGAAGGAACTGACGCAGCGCGCCGCGGCAGGCGACAGCGTGCTCGCGACGCCGACCGAAACGGATTAGGCCGGCTCTCCAAACATATAAAGACGCGGCGAGCGACCCGACGACCGCCAGTGCGTTGAGCAGGCGAATACGTGACAGCTTGCTCCGCACCACGGCTCAATCCAGTACGTGGCTGACCATGCCGTCGGCGAGCTTCGGTTCGAACCAGGTGGACTTCGGCGGCATGATCGCGCCGGCGTCGGCCACCGCCATGAGGTCGCGCATCTGCGTCGGGTAGAGCGCGAACGCCACCGCCATCGTGCCGGAAGAGACGAGCCGTTCGAGCTCGCCGAGCCCGCGGCCGCCGCCGACAAAATCGATCCGTTTGTCGCGGCGCGGATCGGTGACGCCGAAAATCGGTTCGATGATGTTGCGCGCCAGGAGCGTCACCGGCAGTTGGGCGACCGGGTCGGGGTCCGTCCGGGCCGCGTATTCCGGGCGCAGCGTCAGGCGGTACCAGCGGCCGCCGAGCACCATGCCGACTTCGCCCGCGCTCGCCGGACGCACCGACTGGCCGCTCGGCGCGACGGTGTAGCGCTGGCGGATTTCCGCCAGCAGCGTTTCCGGGGTGCGGCCGTTCAGGTCGCGGAGCGCGCGGTTATAGTCGAGGATCGTCATCTCCGCCTGCGGCAGCAGCACGGCGAGGAAGTAACGGTGCGAGCCTTCGCCACCGCGCGCCTTGGCAACGCGCTCGGCCGCGGCCGAGCGATGGTGACCGTCGGCGATGTAGAGCGCGGGCAGGGCGTCGATCGCGCGCGTGAGCGCCGCGGTCGTTGGCTCGTCGCCGATCACCCAGAGTTCGTGGCGCACGCCGTCGTCGGCGGTGACGTCGACTTCGGCAGTACCGGTGGCGGCGCGCGCCAGCAGGGCGTCGATCGCGGGCGCGCTCGGATAGGCCAGCATCACCGGGCCGGTCTGCGCATTCACTGCTTCGATCTGATGGACGCGGTCGTCTTCCTTGGCGAGCGTGGTGTATTCGTGTTTGCGGATACGGTTCTCGGCATAGGCGGCGACCGAAGCCACCGCCGCGAAGCCGGTTTCGACGTGGCCGCGCCACGTCAGCCGGTAGACGTAGTAGCCGGGCTTGTCGTCGCGCACGAGAACGCCGGCGGCGATCATGTGCTGCAAATTCGCGGCGGCCTTCGCGTAGACCGCGCGGTCATAAGGGTCGATCGCGGGATCGAGGTCGATCTCGGCCTTGGAGACGTGAAGGAAACTCCACGGCTTGCCGTTGACGCGCTCGCGCGCTTCCGCGCTCGACAACACGTCATAGGGCGGCGCGAGAATCTCGGCCGCGCGTCCCGGCGCCGGCCGCAACGCGCGAAAGGGTTTGATGAGGGTCAAGCAATGCTCTCTTTCATTCGGGATTTTAATTCGCGCAAATCGGCGTTACGTCAACCCCGTGAGCGAACCGCAGATCATCCTGATTGCCGGGCCGACCGCGAGCGGCAAGTCGGCGCTGGCGCTGACGCTGGCCGAAAAGCTCGGCGGCGTCGTCATCAATGCCGATTCCATGCAGGTGTATCGCGACCTGCGGATCATTACCGCGCGTCCGGCGCCCGAGGAAGAGCGGCGCGTGCTTCATCTTCTCTACGGTCATGTCGACGCTGCGGAGAATTTCTCCGTGGGCCGCTGGCGCGCCGAGGCTGCCGCGGCGCTGGCGTCGACGTTGCAGAAATCGCTGCCGGCCATCGTCGTCGGCGGCACCGGCCTCTATTTCACGGCGCTCTCGCGCGGCCTTGCCGCCGTGCCGCCGGTTCCGGCCGAGATCAGGGACAAGGTGCGCGCCCGGCTCTCGAGCGACGGCGTCGCCGCGTTGCACGCGGAGCTTAAGACCCGCGACCCGGCGGCCGCGGCGCGGCTGATGCCAGGCGATCGCGCCCGCATCGCGCGCGCGCTGGAGGTGGTGCTGGCGACCGGCCGCTCGCTGCTGGCGTGGCACGAGGACGGCGAGCCTGCGAGCCTCGTCGTCTCGCGCGCGGCGAAAGTCTTTCTCGCGCCCGACCGCGAGGAATTGTTGCGCCGGATCGACGCGCGCTTCGACGCCATGATCGAGGCGGGCGCGCTTGAGGAAGTGCGGGCGCTGGCGGCGCGCAGTCTCAATCCGGACTTGCCGGCGATGAAGGCGCACGGCGTGCCGTGGCTTGTTCGGCACCTTCGCGGCGAGCTCAGCCTGGCTGACGCGGTGGGAGGCGGCAAACGCGACACCCGGCAATACACCAAGCGGCAGGCGACGTGGTTTCGCCATAAGCTTCCCGATTTCGCCTGGGTCGCGCCGCAGCAGGCGCTTGCGGCCGTCGAGGCGCAGTTGGGAGCGCACTAATGCGATATGTATTGCAGGCCCGCTGAGTAAGCGGCGCCGCCGATGACGCACGGGATGCCGAGCTCGATCTGACCGGTTGCCGCCGCCACGACGCAGCCCATCGACAGCGCGCCCTGGCCGATCTGACCGAGCCCGGTGAGATCGCGCTTTGAGTTCGGGCCTTTCTGCTTGAGCTCATCGATCGCGGCGAGCGATTCCTTGCGCATGCGCGCGGTGTCGACGTTCTCGGCGGTGTCGATCACGTCGTTGAGGACCTTGGCGACGTCCTCGGGCTGCCCCTTGACCGCGCGCTTGAGCATGGCGAGCAGATGCAAATCGCGCACGGCATTGCTGGCGAGTGTGAACTTGGCGGCGCTGCCGGTCGTGAGATTGTCGACGTTGTCCTTGTCGTTGGTCAGCGGCAGGAGTTTGATGATGCGGCCAATCGGCTGATAGGAGCCAGTCGCCAGATAATAGCCCCAGAGCACGTCGATCAGCTCCGGGTTTGGCTCGATCGCAACCGCTTTCTTGCTGTCGCCGCCGATCTTCAGGGTTTCCCTGATCTTGTCGATCATGCCCGGCTTGGCGTTCTGATAAGCGATCTGATCGAGTGTGGGCAATTTGCCGCCGAGGTATTTCTCGATCATGGCGCTGCGCGTCGGCATGTTGTCCGCGAACTTGACGAGCAGCACCTTCCAGTTCGGCAGGCCGGAATAAGCGATGGCGCGCACCAAAACCCAGTGATCGGCCGGCTGGATCGTCAGCATCTTTTCGATCAGCGTCTCGGCGCGGTCCGGGTTGGCGCCAAGGACGCCCGCGATGAAGCCGATATAGGCGCCGCATGTTTCGGCGTCCTTGAACGCTTGCAGGTCGCTCAATCCGTGGACCAGTACCGGAAGACCGTCCGGCTCAGGCCTGCCGCGATAGGCGTTGATCCATTTGAGCATGGCATCGGTCGAATTAAGCGCCGCGGTTGGCGGCGGCACCGCGGCGGCCGGCGCGACCAGGGAGATCGCGTGCGCAAAGAAGACGAAAAGGCCAATCGCCGCGCCGCGCGAGACGGCCTCAGCCCGGGCCAACAAATTTCCTGCAAACAATTTTTCGGCAAGCATGGTCCCCTCCAGCAGAGAAAGCCGGCGGCAAGCCGCCAAGCCTTGCGGTGCGCCCGCCCGAAGCGAGCTAAAGACAAAGCAGGGGGCGGGGGCGATTTGCGGGCCGCTCCCGCGCGGAATCCGGGCCGTGCCGTGGCAGCAAACAACGGCTGCCAAGCCGGGTTTGACGCGGTATCCCGATTTCAAACGTGCGTTTGAAGACGGCGCGGTCTCATTGCAGCCGCATTTAGCTTGACCGGCGCCGCCTTAATCCTTATAAAAGACGCCCAAAGCAAAGGACGCAACGCGTGCGTAATTTCGTCGCCACATCGCTGGTACTCGTAGGAAGGCGCACCGCCGGGGGTGGATGAACCCACCCGCGAAACGTGGCGGTGCGCGAAAACAGGGGCTCTTGAGCCCCTTTTTTATTTTCTAAACCTCAACATGCGAAGACGACCGAGAGTATGGAGCAAGTCATGACCGAAATGACCGGCGCGGAAATGGTGATCGCGGCGCTCGCCGATCAGGGTGTCGAGCACCTGTTCGGGTATCCCGGCGGCGCGGTGCTGCCGATCTACGATGCGCTTTTTCAGCAGGACAAGGTGCAGCACATCCTGGTGCGGCACGAGCAGGGCGCCGTCCATGCCGCCGAGGGCTATGCGCGCTCGACCGGCAGGGTCGGCACCGTGCTGGTCACGTCGGGGCCCGGCGCCACCAACGCAGTCACGGGCTTGACCGATGCGTTCTGCGACTCGATCCCGCTCGTCGTCATCACCGGGCAGGTGCCGACCCACCTCATCGGCAATGATGCGTTTCAGGAATGCGACACCGTCGGCATCACCAGGCCGTGCACCAAATACAATTATCTGGTCAAAAACATCGACGACCTGCCGCGGGCGCTGCACGAGGCCTTCCACATCGCCGCGAGCGGGCGGCCGGGGCCGGTCGTGGTCGACATCCCCAAGGACATTCAGTTCGCCAAGGGGGCTTATTTCAGGCCCAAGGAATTCCAGCACCGCGGCTATCGGCCGAAGGTCAAGGGCGACCTCGACAAGATCAAAGAAGCCGTCGAGATGATGGCGGCCGCTAAACGGCCGCTGTTCTACACGGGCGGCGGTGTGGTCAATTCCGGCCCCGCGGCCAGCGATCTCCTGCGCGAACTGGCCAAGCTCACGGGCTTTCCCGTCACTTCGACGCTGATGGGGCTCGGCGCCTTTCCGGCCGCCGATCCGCAATGGCTCGGCATGCTCGGAATGCACGGCACCTGGGAGGCCAACTGGGCGATGCACGATTGCGATCTGATGGTCGCGGTCGGCGCGCGCTTCGACGACCGCATCACCGGCCGGCTCGACGCCTTCTCGCCCGGCTCGAAGAAAATCCACATCGACATCGACCCGTCGTCAATCAACAAGAACGTCAAGGTCGATCTCGCCATCGTCGGCGATTGCGCGCACGTGCTCGAGGACATGGTGCGGCTGTGGCGCGCCAGCGGCGTCGTCCCCGACAAAAAGGCGCTGCAAGCCTGGTGGGCGCAGATTGACACATGGCGAGCGAAGAACTCGCTCGCGTTCCGCAATTCGAACGGGATCATCAAGCCGCAATACGCGATCCAGCGGCTCTACGAGCTGACCAAGGACCGCGACACCTACATCACCACCGAAGTCGGCCAGCATCAGATGTGGGCGGCCCAGTTCTATCACTTCCAGGAGCCGAACCGCTGGATGACCTCGGGCGGCCTCGGCACGATGGGCTATGGCCTGCCGGCGTCGGTCGGCGTGCAGCTCGCCCATCCTAAATCGCTCGTCGTCGACATCGCCGGCGAGGCTTCGGTGCTGATGACCATGCAGGAAATCTCGACCGCGGTGCAGTACGATTTGCCGATCAAGATCTTCATCCTCAACAACCAGTATATGGGGATGGTGCGGCAGTGGCAGGAATTGCTGCATGGCAAGCGCTATTCGCACTCCTACACCGAGGCGCTGCCCGATTTCGTCAAGCTCGCCGAGGCGTATCACGCGCACGGCATCCGCTGCGAACATCCGGGCGAGCTGGACGAAAAAATCCGCGAAATGATCGAGGTGAGGAAGCCCGTGCTGTTCGATTGCGTGGTCGATCCGGCGGAAAACTGTTTCCCGATGATTCCGTCCGGCCGCGCCCACAACGAAATGCTGCTCGGCGATGCGTCGACCCGCGTCGAGGACGCCATTACCGAGGCAGGCAAGGTGATGGTTTGAGCTTCTTCCCTCGCCCGGAAATGGAGAGGGAAGAAAAAAAACCGCAAGGAGAAATACCGTGAACGCCAATAGCGCGACGACGAGCCATTACCCGGCCGCTCCGGCCAGCCAGGTTGTCGAATCCCGCACGCTCTGCGTGCTTGTCGACAACGAGCCCGGTGTGCTCGCGCGCGTCATCGGGCTGTTCGCCGGCCGCGGCTACAATATCGACTCGCTGACGGTCTCGGAGACCGAGCACGAGAAGCATCTGTCGCGCATCACCATCGTCACCCGCGGTACGCCGATGGTGATCGAGCAGATCAAGAATCAGCTCGATCGTCTGGTGCCGGTGCACCGCGTCATCGACTTGACGACGGCGGGCCCTGCACTCCAGCGCGAACTGGCGATGGTGAAAGTGCGCGGCAAGGGCGATCAGCGCATGGAGGCGCTCCGCCTCGCCGATGCCTTCCGCGCCCGCGTCATCGACGCCACCAACGAGAGCTTTGTCTTTGAAATCACCGGTGCGTCCGACAAGATCGAGAGCTTCGTCAACCTGATGCTGCCGCTCGGCCTGGTCGAGGTTTCGCGTACCGGTGTCGTCGCCATCGGCCGCGGACCGGAGGGGATGTAGCAACAGCAGTTAGGCCGCCGAACGTGCCGGCTGCGCCGACAGCCGCGCGACGAGCGAAGCGAACTGATCGAGGAAACCTTGCAGGAATTTCCGCGTGGTCTCGTCGCCGATATTCCCTTCGGCATCGACGAGGTCCGGCTTGAACGTGACATAGGCCTCGCCGCCTTGCAGGATGGTGCCCATGCTGACCATGATCGAGCGCAAGTGTTGCTGCGCGATCGCGCTGCCGATTGCGCCAGGCGACGTGCCGGTGATGAACGTAGGCTTGCCCGCCCAGGAGTTTTTGCCGTAGGGCCGCGCACCCCAATCGATGGCGTTCTTCAACACCGCCGGAATGGAGCGATCGTGTTCCGGCGTGACGATCAGGACGCCATCGGCGCGGGCGATCTCGCTCTTGAAACGCACGACCTCGGCCGGCAGGTTGCCTTCACTGTCCTGATTGAACATCGGCAGGTCGTCGATGCCGACAATGTTGGCGTCGAACTTGTCGGCGCCGAGCTTGGCCAGGGCCTGAGCGAGCTTGCGGTTGATCGATTCCCGGCGATTGCTGCCGACGACGATGGCGATGTGCGGCTTTGCCATGCATGGACCCTCTAGGTAAAATTGATAACTGACGCTAAATAGATGACCAGGCCGGGGCCACGCAAGAAGGCACATTTATGAAACCAAGCCACATGCATTTTCCTGCGGATTGCCGAGCCGTCAGCGACGTCTTGTCCCGGATCGGCGACAAGTGGTCGGTGCTGGTCGTTAGCCGCCTCGGCGACGGGCCAAAGCGCTTCAACGAGCTGCGACGCGCCATCGGCGGCATCTCGCAGCGCATGTTGACGCTGACGCTGCGCGGGCTCGAACGTGACGGTTTGATCACCCGCACGGTGTTCCCGACCATCCCGCCGCGGGTCGATTATGCGCTGACCGCGCTCGGCCGCGACCTGTTGAACCCGGTTTCCGCGCTCGGCGCCTGGGCCATTCGCAACCAGCCGAAAATCGCCCGTGCCCGCGAGCAGTTCGACGGCATGAGCGAGGCGGCCGGCAACGGCAAGCCGCCCGGCGGTCGCGATATGTCGCGGAGCGGGCTTGTCCAAGCCGCCCGTAGAACCTAGAAGCAGCACGGAAAACCGGCGGCCAACTCGTGGCCCAAGTAGGGGTGAGAATCATGCGTGTTTACTACGACCGCGACGCCGACCTGAACCTGATCAAGGGCAAGAAGGTCGCCGTCGTCGGCTATGGCAGCCAGGGCCACGCCCATGCGCTCAATCTGCGCGATTCCGGCGTCAATGACGTCGCCGTGGCTTTGCGTAAAAGCTCGCAAGGCGTCAAGAAGGCCGAAGGCGAGAAGCTCAAGGTCATGGACGTTGCCGAGGCCGCCAAGTGGGCCGACGTGATGATGATGCTCACGCCCGACGAATTGCAGGGCGACATCTATCGCGATCACCTCCACGCAAACATGAAGAACGGGGCGGCGCTGATGTTCGCGCACGGCCTCAACGTGCATTTCAACCTGATCGAGCCCCGCGCCGACCTCGACGTGCTGATGATTGCGCCCAAGGGGCCCGGCCATACCGTGCGCTCGGAATATCAGCGCGGCGCCGGCGTGCCGTGTCTGCTCGCCATCCATAAGGATGTGTCGGGCAATGCCCACGATCTCGGCCTGTCCTACGCCTCCGCGATCGGCGGCGGCCGCGCCGGCATCATCGAGACATCGTTCAAGGAAGAATGCGAAACCGATTTGTTCGGCGAGCAGACCGTTTTGTGCGGCGGCCTCGTCGAGCTGATCAAGGCCGGCTACGAGACGTTGTGCGAAGCCGGCTACGCGCCGGAAATGGCGTATTTCGAGTGCCTGCACGAAGTGAAACTGATCGTCGATCTGATCTACGAAGGCGGCATCGCCAACATGAACTACTCGATCTCCAACACCGCGGAATACGGCGAGTACGTTTCCGGCCCGCGCATCATCACGGCGGAGACCAAGGCGGAGATGAAGCGCGTGCTTGCGGATATCCAGTCCGGCCGCTTCACCCGCGACTGGATGCTGGAGAACAAGGTCAACCAGACCTCGTTCAAGGCGACCCGCGCCAAGCTTGCCGAACACTCGATCGAGCAGGTCGGCGCCAAGCTGCGCGAGATGATGCCGTGGATCAAGCAGAGGGCGCTGGTCGACAAAACCAGGAATTAGGAGTCTGCCGTTCGCGCGATTTACGCCGCTGCAAGCGTCACGCTTGTCATGACGGTTTGATTACGGTTCTATGATAACGGCGCCGTGCGCCGGGGCTGAGGCGGGTGTGGATCATGGCCGGGCACGAGCGTGCCCGGTATGCGTGCCGCCCTTTTATCATTCGGCCAACGTATTGGTAACGGGGCAATTTTTGCCCGCTACGGACTTTGGCGCACCGGCGCGGTCCTGCTTCTGCATGTCGCCGCCCTTGCCATCCTGGGCCTCACCGAGACCACGCTCACGGCGGCGGCAGCGTTCCTGCTCGCCTGGGGGCTTTTGAATTTCCTGTGGCTCGCGTTGTTGCGGCGTCCGGGCGTGGCGGCGACGCTGTCGCTCGTCATGATCGGCGTGCTCGTGCTGCTGTCGCAGCTCAAATACCAGGTCCTGATGATGACGGCGAATTTCATCGATCTGATGATCGTCGACACCGACACCGTCACTTTCCTGTTCACGATCTTTCCGGCTTTGCGCCTCATCGTGGCGCTGTGCGCAGTCGGGTTGATCCCGATTGTCGTTGTCGCCTGGCGAAGCGATCCGTTCCGGGTGCGCCGCCTGACGGCGCTTTCGTTGGCTCTGGCCTGCGCCGGCTGGCTCACGATCCTCGAGATGCAGTTCCACATGGAGCCGTTCGAAGCTTATTACGGCGGCAACCATGTCTCGGCCTTCGCGCGCTCCGGCGTCGATGCCGTCTCCGACCTGATGACGCACGGTCTTTTGGAATCCGACCCCATGGTCGCGGATCGCCTGAAATCCATCGAGGGTTCGATCTGCCGGCCGTCGACCAAACCGCCGCACATCATTCTGGTGCACGATGAATCGAGTTTCGACATTCGGGTGGCGCCGGGCATCAAGCTGCCGAGCGGCTATGGCTCGCATTTCGTGTCGTTCGACGGCAAGGAACGCCACTTTGTCGTCGAAAGCGCCGGCGGCCCGAGCTGGTACACGGAGTACAACGTGCTCGCGGGGCTCTCCGCACGCTCGTTCGGCCGCTTCGCCTATTTTGTGACGCGGATTGCGGCCGGCCGAGTCAAGCGCGGGCTGCCTGCCGCGCTCGGACGCTGCGGCTATCGCACGCTCTCGCTCTATCCCGCGCTGGGCGCGTTCATGAGCGCGCGCAGCTTCCAGGCCACGACCGGCGTCCAACACTTCTTCGACCAGCACGATCTCGGCACGCGCCGGATCGAACCCGACAGTTTCTTCTATGATGCCGCAGCGCGCATGATCGAGCACGAACATACGCGCAGTCCGTTGTTCATCTTCGTCTATCTCGCCGCCAATCATTTTCCGTGGGACTACCGCTATCGGCCCGATTTGTTGCCGCTTTGGCAGGATCCCGGAAACGCTCCTTTGATCGACGAGTATCTACGGCGTCAGGCCATGAGCGCGCAGGACTATGCGGATTTCCTGACGCGGCTGAAACGGCAATTCCCCGATGACGCGTTCTTGCTGATCAGGTTTGGCGATCACCAGCCCGACTTCGCCTCCGCGCTGATCGAACCCAATCTCGGCGAGAATGCCGTGGCGCGGCGATTGATGGCGTATGATGCACGCTATTTCACGACATATTACGCGATCGACGCGGTCAAATTTACTCCGGCCGACATGTCTTCCGCGCTTGATACGATCGAGGGGCCTTATCTGCCGCTCATCGTGCAGGAAGCGGCGGGCCTGCCGCTTGATTCGTCATTCATCGAGCAGAAAAAAATCTTCGCGCGCTGCAACGGTCTGTTCTACGCCTGCGCCGGCGGCGCGGAGGCGCGACATTTCAATCGCATGCTGATCAACGCAGGGCTTATCAAGAATCTTTGATCGGGGGCGGCGTACGCGGCGCACGTGGCGACCGCGCGCCTTTGCCTGTTTGTTTGATAAGACGATACCCACACAGTGGGACACTCTGTCTCTGTTCCT
>Ga0302325_10016631_pt1 | contig 15573 bp, 14 predicted proteins | sample Palsa_T0_2_FD_201948 | JGI IMG/M metagenome (GOLD analysis project Ga0302325, IMG submission 201948) | Peat permafrost microbial communities from Stordalen Mire near Abisko, Sweden - Palsa_T0_2 | ecosystem: Environmental > Terrestrial > Soil > Palsa > Peat permafrost | place: Sweden: Abisko...
CTTCCCCTGGACGAGACTTTGCTGAATCTGTCGCTCCTTCCTACCTGCGGAACAAAGTTCTACCAATACCAAAGCGGCTGGAAGAAGCTTTATTCAGAAGATTTCACGGCAAAGGAAAAAGAGAAGATTACCGGTTCTATCAATAAGGCGGTCGCAGAAGCGGGATTCAAGGTTGAAAAGGTCTGGGGCCAACCGGTGGAGGACCGAGGCAGCCAGATCACTTTTTCTGCATTGGGCCAACGGGCCCCATTGGACGAAAAGGCCAAGTGGGATCCCGATTTCACCAAGCGCAAGAAAATCAAAGCGATCCTCGATCCTTTGATTCCCGAGTTTTCTATCGCGATGGGTGGCGCGACATCCATTGATGTCACCAAGCCCGGCATTGATAAAGCCTACGGAATCAGAAAACTGCGCGACCTGGGCATTTCATTGCAAGAAATGGTTTTCATAGGCGATGCGTTGTTCCCGGGAGGGAACGACTATCCGGTGAAAGAGGCCGGTGTGGTTTCGATCGCGGTGCGAGGTCCGGACGAGACGAAAGTTGTGACCCAAGCACTGATCGCTTGTTTGGGTCCTGCATGAGCGAATTTCAGTTGCGCCGCCTGGGAACGATCATGGAGCCAGAGCCGGGCAATCCTCAGGAGATCGAAGGCGTCCTAAATCCGGCTGCCGTTCGTGGCCCCGATGGCGCGCTGTACCTCTTTGCCCGGTTGGTAGCCAAGGGGAACTACTCGCGCATCGGCATCGCTCGGGTGCGGTTCAATGCAGCGGGAGATCCCGCGGGCGTGGAGCGGCTTGGCATCGCACTGGAACCGGAAGCCGATTATGAATTGCATCCCGGCGGCGGTGGCTGCGAGGATCCTCGGATCACTTTCGTGGAACCACTCGAGCGGTACATGATGACCTATACGGCATTCTCGGCCCAAGGCCCACGGATCGCAGTGGCCTGGTCGAAGGATTTGTTTCACTGGCAGCGTCTCGGCTTGGCTACCTTTGGCGTATACCAGGGCATCCAAATCGGGGACGTGGATAACAAGGACGCCAGTCTGTTTCCGGTCGAGATCCCGAATCCGTCTGGAAAATTAGAACTAGCGATGCTGCACCGGCCGCTTTTTCCCGGCACTCGTCCGGAGGAAACTGCCTGCTGCCCCGGCTCCCGTGAAGTGGATCTCGATCGGGAGAGCATCTGGATTTCTTACTGCTCGATGGCGCTCCAGGACTGTGAACCATGCCGCCTCGGCCCGTTCAGCTGTCACCATCGGTTGGCGACCCCAGTCTCGCCCTGGGAGCGGCTTAAAATCGGCGGCGGCACTCCGCCCATCCTTACCCAACACGGCTGGCTGATCGTTTACCACGGCGTAAGCGAAATGCCGGACTCCGGCAACTCCGCACACCAGTTCTGCTATTCGGCGGGTGTCATGGTGCTCTCGAAAGAACTTCCGCAGGTGATTCTCTATCGGTCGGCGGAGCCAGTTCTGACGCCGGTGCTGCCGGAAGAACGCGTTGGTTCGGTGGCGAATGTGGTCTTCCCCACCGGAATCGACCGGCGCGACGATCTTGGCTTACGGGATCGCTTCGACGTATATTACGGGATGGCCGACAACCGGATTGGCGTGGCGCGTCTGGACGTGCCCGAGTGCTTGCCGACGGGCGGAGTGGCCCATCCGCCGGGAGCGAGGGTGTAACGCGCTGGATCGAGGATTTCAATGAAGATCAAAATCAATTCCAAGCATTTTCGTGTGCGGCCCGGAGACAAAGTCCACCTAAACCAGTGGCCGACTACCGTGAAGCCATTTTGTAAGTCCAAGAAGGACTATCAAGAACTTCTTGAGGAACACGTTAGCGCGCTGAATTCGCTGCAACAGCTTCAGTACGCGTCTAATCGCTATGCGATGCTGCTGATTTTTCAGGGCATGGATTCCGCAGGTAAGGATGGCGCCATCCGGCATGTCATGTCCGGCGTGAACCCGCAAGGCTGCGAAGTTTTCAGTTTCAAGCAACCCAGCGCCGAGGAACTGGAACACGACTTTCTGTGGCGCACCACGCGCTGTTTGCCCGAGCGCGGGCGGATCGGCATCTTCAACCGTTCCTATTATGAGGAAGTACTGGTGGTTCGGGTGCATCCGGAGATTCTCCGCGGCGAGGGACTTCCCCAAGAATTGCTCGACGAGAAAGACATCTGGGAGGAACGTTATCGCTCCATCGTGGATTTCGAACGGCACCTTTATCGTAATGGCACACGGATCGTCAAAATCTTCCTGCATCTGTCGAAGGACGAACAGCGCAAGCGCTTTCTCGAGCGCATTGATGAGCCCGACAAGAACTGGAAATTCAGCCTGGCGGACATTCACGAGAGGAAGTACTGGAAGGATTACGTCCAGACTTATGAAGCCTGCCTGAGCGCCACCAGCACGCATCATGCGCCCTGGTACGCGGTTCCAGCCGACGACAAAGAGAACGCACGGCTGATCGTTTCTCAAATTGTCCTGGACGCATTCAGCGATCTGAAAATGGCATATCCGAAAACATCGCCCAAACACCGGCGCGAGTTGGAATCCATTCGCAAGCTGCTAACGAAGTAACGAGGCAATCCGAGGTAGAAAGCAACCAATGGGCGGGCTACACTGAAGGTGCCGCCTGACGAATCCTGTCCATGCGAACATTGATCGGCGTTTTGTTTCTGGTTCTCACTGCTGAAGCTGCTTCGGATGCAGTGCGCCGTGCCGGTGAATTGTATCAGCGTACTGACTACGAGAGCTCCCTGAAAGTCTTGGCGGCGGATACGGCGCCCGATGCCGCTAACTACCTGCTGAGCGGCAAGGATTACTTCATGCTGGGGGAGTACAAACGCGCCATTGAACTTCTGGGCAAGGCGCTCGCGATTTCTCCCGCGAGTTCCGAATGCGAACTTTGGCTAGGCCGGGCATGGGGACGGCGCGCGGAAACCAGCGGATGGCTGACAGCCGGGGCCCACGCATCCAAAGCCCGGCAGAGCTTCGAGAAAGCTGTTGCCTTGGACCCGCGTAACCGCGAAGCCAAGAACGACCTGTTCGATTTCTATCTCAATGCACCCGGTTTTCTTGGCGGTGGATTGGAAAAGGCCGCAGCGCTTGCCAAGAGCATCGCGAACGAGCGTCCGCCCGAGTACGAGTTTGAAGAGGCTCAGATTGCCGACCGGAAAAAAGATTACGCGGGCGCAGAGGCACATTTGCGTCGCGCCATGGAACTAGCTCCCAATGAACCCGGCCGGATTTTAGATGTGGCGCGATACGTGGCCAAACGCGGACGTCTCACCGAAAGCGACGCCCTGTTCGAAAAAGCCAGAAAGCTGGCGCCCAGTCAACCACGCGTGGCGTTCGCCGAAGCCCGAGTGGATATCGAAAACCATCGCAACCTGGAACAGGCTCGCGGCCTCTTGCAGAATTATTTGCATGCCAGTTTAACTCCGGATGACCCTCCCCGGCAGGAAGCCGAGAAACTTTTGCGGCGCGCAGGCGGATGAAGAATCTCACGCGCTCCTCCGGCGCCGTTTTCAAAACCTACATCGTTCTAGTGTTCTTCCTGGCGCTCAAAGCCGCCGGAAATTCTTCGATGGCCTGGGGCATGAAGCAGGTTCCCGAGCGGATGGCGATGAATCCGGCGCTCTATTTGCGTGCTATGTTGAACCCATTCGTCGCGCTGGGAATTGCAGCCCTAATCCTCGCTTTGCTGACTCGCATGGCGCTGCTCAGCCTGGCCGACCTCAGCTTTGTACTGCCTGTGACCGCGCTCGGGTACGTTGTCGCGGTGGTCATCGGGAAGGCGGCCCTGGGTGAAGCCGTTACGGTCCAGCGATGGCTGGGAACCGCGCTGATCTTTGCCGGCGCGATCTTGGTGGGATCCACTTCGCGCAACACAACTCCAATCGAATCTCGGGCGGCACTGGAGGATCCAAAATGAAGTGGACCCTAGTTGCCGCAATTGTGATCGCGACCGTTTTGGGCGATCTTCTGCAGAGCCACGAAATGAAACGCGCCGGGGAGCAGTCGGTGAGCGCCCGTGGCTTCGCGCGATTGCTGCATGTGATCGCAAAGCGCCGATTGCTGATCCTGGGTATAGCCTGCAACGCTGTCTCGTTCTTCGCGTTTATGGCCCTGGTGCAGACGGAGCCGCTCAGTTTCGCCGTGCCTGCCTCGTCGGCGAGCTTTGTTCTCGAAACGCTGCTGGCCAAATTCGTTTTACATGAGCGGATCGGTCCGCGAAGAGCGGTGGGCGCGCTGGCTGTATTGGCCGGCGTGGTGTTATTGGGCGGATAGCAACTTCCAGCCGCTACCTCGCGATCGGGTGATTAGTCAAAAGCAGCTTGCCCCCACTTTGGGCGACGACGTTCAGCAGACTGGGCTCGATCAGTTTTTTTAACCGCTCGGCTGATTCCCGGCGGATCAGCAGATAATACCGCTCCGGTTGCAACCACAACGCTTTCCATTGCGCGTCGTCAATAAAGACGTTCGGCGCGCCGGGTGCGTACGAACCATATACCAGATTATTGAATCGGCCATTGAGCAGCAGAGCGTCGCGATTGGTGTAAAAGAACACAGACGAAAACCAGTAGTAGTGGTGATCGACAATCAACTTTCCGGACGGCGAACGAAGCAGAGTTTCCGCGAGCGGCCTGGATGAAAGAAAAGGATCGAACGCCGCCATAGCGATCCGCGCGGCTTGAAAAAACAGAATAGCCATCAACGAAATCGCAAGAAAAGCGCGTTGTCCTCTAGCGCGGAATGTTCCGGCCGCTCCCAACAGAAACGCGAACGCGGCTAAAAGCAGCGGAAGCCGCAGATAGGCGAAAGAGGCAATGGTGAGATCTTCCATATGGCCGAGCGAGAGCGTGTACGCGCCCGGATGAGGACTAAGCGCCGAGGAAATATCGCCAGGCGTGGGAAACTTCCACGCCAGAAAATACAACGTCAGCACCGCTCCCGCCGCTAGAACGAATATCCCGCACAGAACGCGTGTACCGTATCGGATCCAATTGCCACCGGCGGCCATGGACGATCCCAGCAACAGCGAGAGCGCCGGATAACAGGGCATGGAATAATATTCCTGAGTAGTGGAAAAGGTGAAAAATACGAGAATGAAGCCGGTCCAGCAGAGCGCCAGCAGGCGAGCCTTTCCCGCGCGGTCGACCGGTTTGAAACTTACCTTGATGCTCTCCTTCACGACGGCCGGGAAGTACACGCTCCAGGGAAACAGCCACAACAGATGGAAACCCCAAAAGTAGAGGCGAGGGACTGTGTCGTAATCGCGCGGATAGCGCATGTTCAGAAACCGCAGCAGTTGCTCGTTGATGAAGTAGAACCACAGGAAGCCGTGGTATTCGCCGGGAGCGCTGCGCATGGTGAACTCGAAATAGGGTGGATTTCGCAGCGTGGCCAGAATGTGCCAAGGCGCGGCAATTAGCAGCGCCACCGCCAAACCACTGAACGGATGAAGGCGTCTCCAAACCTTTGCGTCGAACAGCTGGCGCGTAACCGCGAGATAAATGAGCGCCGCGGCTATCGGGAAAACGATGCCGATGAGGCTTTTGAACAGCAAGCTGGTCCCTAAACTCGCCGCCAGTACAAAGGCCCACCAGCGCGGCCGCGGCTCTGTGTCCTCGATCGCGCGGAGGAACGCCCACATGGAAAGCGCGATGCACGTGGTGAGCATGACATCGGGAATCAGAATGCGGGTAAAAAGAAAAAGCCCGAAGCAGGTGGCTATGGACAGTCCGGCGTAGAATCCGGCCTGGCGGCCGAAGCCCCACATCCCGAATGCAGTTGTAATCCAAGCCAGCGCAATGGCCGCGAGAACCATGGGAATGCGGGAGGCCCAGTCGGTGGCTCCGAAGATTTTAAGCGATCCGGCGATCAGCCAATAAATGAGTGGTGATTTTTCGAGATAGGGAATTCCATCCAGGCGGGCGGTAACGAAGTCGCCCGAAGTCAGCATGTTTCGCGCGATTTGCGCCTGCACCGCGTCCACATCGTCCATCAAGGATGGTGGCGAAAGCATGCAACCCGCGTAAACCGCGGCCGCGACGAGTAGAACTATGAGGTAGCTGTGAAAGCGCGTTCCAGGGTTCGGTGCGCCGACGCCGCCGGCACTGCCGATACTCTCGTCTGGATTCCCCATTTTTTCATCCAAAGGAATAGCATCATCAATCCCCACAGATGGTAACCCAGGTTGGCGCGCCGATCGAGATGGGCTCGAACTTGAGCTTCGATTCTGGGGAGCTGGAAGTACTCCGAATGTTCGGTGGACGCAAAAGCGACGGCTTCCTCGAGCAGAGGCCGCAGCGGTCCGCGGAACCAATCGTGCGTGGGGATGTCAAAACCGATTTTCTTTCTATCGAGGATCGGCGGAAAGGCTTTTCCGCGCATCAGGTTCCTCAAAATTACTTTCTGTTGGGAGCCTTGGATTTTCATGCTCGCCGGAAGTGAGTTGGCGAATTCCACGATCCGATGATCGAGAAACGGCGGCCGCACTTCCACGGCATGCGCCATGCTGGTGTGATCGACCTTGGTGAGAATGTTATCCGGAAGAAAATATTTTTGATCGAACCAGAGATAGGATTGCAGGTCGTCCCCGGCCGCGGCCAGCTCGCCCAATACGGAATCCAGCGCGGGAGGAGGCGTGGACTGGAGCATCGAACGCTTTTCCCGATCGTCAAACGTTCCGCTCCAATACACATGCGCGCGGGCCGCAGGCATCAGGCAGCCTTCCAGGAATCTCTTCAACTTGTAGTCGAGCCCGATCTTATCGTTGGAGACCGGCCAAAGCTGGGCGGCCGCACGCAGTCCCCGGAGCATGGCAGGTGGAAATTTACGGGCAGTATGCGCCAACAAGCTGGCGCGCTGCATCAGGTACCCGCCGAACAGTTCGTCGGCGCCTTCACCGCTGAGAGCCACGGTAGCGCTGGCTTTGGTCAGCTTAGAAAGGAACCACACCGGCAGCGCACCCGAATCCGCATTCGGCTCATCGCCGTAATACGCAAGCTGATGGATCGCCTCAGGCAGGTCCTGTTCTGGATTGAGGTCCAGCTCGGTATGCTCGGTTCCGTACCAGTCCGCCACTTGGCGGGCATAGCGCATTTCGTCAAAGCTGCGTCCGCGAAACGTAATCGAGAAAGTCTTGAGACGCGAGCTGGATGCCTCCGCCGCGTAATGCACCAGGCTGGATGAATCCAATCCCCCGCTGAGCCAAACGCCCAATGGCACGTCGGACTCCAGATGTTCTCGAACGGACTGCTTCAGCAGACGGTCCAACTCTGCTTCGGCCGTCGCGGGCGTCCAGCGACCGGGCTGGTTATCTTTGCCGTCCGGCAAGAGCCAGTAACGCTCTGTCCGGATTGCGCCGCGACGCCACTCCATCCAATGGCCTGGCAGCAATTTCTCGATGCCGTCCACCAGGGTCCAGGGCGCGGGCACATAGTTCAGCGATAGGTAACAATCCAATCCCTGGGGACTTAAAAAGCGCTCGATCTCGGGGTGAACCAGGATGGCCTTCAGTTCCGAACCGAAGTACAGGTCGTCCGCTTTACACGCAATGTAGAGAGGCTTAATCCCCATCCGGTCGCGAGCCAGCACCAGCCGCCGGTCAGACTCGCACCACAGCGCGACAGCGAACATCCCGCGCAGCCGCGCGAAACACTCGGTGTCCCATTCGAGAAACGCATTCAGAACGGTCTCGGTGTCGCAGTGGGAGCGGAAGCGATATCCCAGCTGCTCCAACTCGTGGCGCAACTCCGGATGATTGTAGATCTCGCCATTGAAAACGATGACGGTATCGCCGTCCTCGGACCGGATTGGCTGATCGCCGCCTTCAATGTCGATAATCTTCAGACGCGAGGCGCCGAGCGAAACGGCTTCGGACTCAAAGACGCCTTGCTGGTTCGGACCGCGATGGATTATGCTCGCAACCGCGTCTTCGATTCGGCCTGGCGCAGCGGCGCGATGTCCGTGCGTAAAGCCTGCAATGCCGCACAATTCAGCTAGTCTCCCTCATGGATTTCCGGTGCGTTGAGCCTATTTCTACGTTACTCTATTCGCGTCGTGATGCGCTTCATCAGGCTGGTCAGCGATCCAGCTGCAAAACCTCGTGAACAGGGGTCTTGGTGTCCACATCCGGCATTCCATCGGATTGGAAACCGCCGCCGGCGATGTGCATGGTGTTGCCGATGAAGCCCGCCGCGAAACCATGATGGGCCAATTCCATTCGCGGCAAATTTTCCCAACGGCCCGTTGACGGGTCGAAGCTTTGGACCGCCCAGAAAGCCTTGGCGCCCTCCCAATCCTGATACTCGCCGCCAGCTACATAAATTTTTCCATGGTAGACGCCCCCGGCCATTCCGCTGCGGCGGATCGGCGCGCGGCCCAAGTCATTCCATAGGTCCATCCTGGGATCGTATTCTTCGATGACGTCGGTGTCATCGGCACGGGTGATTTGGGCCGATCCCAGCCGGCCTCCGATCGCGTAGATCTTGCCATTGACCGCAGCTGCCAGCAAGTGATTACGGGGTGTCGGCATGGTCGCGCGCGCACGCCATCGATTGGCCGCTGGATCGTACTCCTCTACAGTTCCGAGCACTAACTGCGGCGTGCCAGGCGTGAATGGAGCGGTCGGGTTGCCTCGGACGTTAGCCTGAGCGCCGCCGATCACGAAAATTTTTCCGTTTAATTCCACGGCCCAGCCTGCGCCCCTGGGAGTCGGCATCGGCGCCAATTCCTTCCATTCATCGGTCGCTGGATCGTATACCCAGGAATGATCCGTGGGCTGCCACGCGGCGACATCGGCGGGCTTCACGAAACCGCCAAAAACGTAGATCTTTCCATTCACGGAAGCCGTCATGATGTGGTGGGCTGGAACCAGCATGGGTTTCTTTGCGGTCCATATGTTGGTGCTTGGATCGAAGAAATATACGACGCCGATCGGACGGCTTGTCTTTGTGTCCAGGCCCGCCATTACATACCACTTGCCGTCGACGACGTTTCCCATAATTTCGCCTATGGGGAAGGGCAGGGGAGGCGCCATTTTCCATCCGTCCTGCGCTAAAAGATGAGACGTCGCAAGCAGGAGGGCCATGCTCGCCCCGGCAGTCAGCAGCGCGCGGCTACTTTTTCTGATCATTCTTGTGCGCCTGAATCCCGCTCTTTAAAAACTTAAGCGCCTTTTTCGGACCCCCCGTTCCGGTAACCTTGAACTTTTTCCCGCGTTGCTTGTTGTAGGAGACGAAAAACTCCTCCACCTGGTCCAGCATAGTCTTGCTTACCTCGCTGATCGACTCCAAATCTTCGTGCTCATAGGAATGGACCGCGACCCCCAAAAGCCGGTCGTTGGTTTCGGTTTTGCCGTCTTCAGTCTGTTCCGCGCAGATGATGCCGATGATCCGGACTTCGATCAGACAGCCGACATGCGCCGGGGCATCCATGAGAACCATCACGTCGACCGGGTCGCCATCCGCGCCGAGGGTGGAGGGAATAAACCCGAAGTCGAATGGAAACATCATCCCTTCGGGCAGCAAACCCCCGAGCATGAAAAGGCCCGAATCGGGATCATAATCGAATTTATTCCGGGAGCCTTTGGGCGTTTCGATGATCGCCCGGCAAATACCGGTCTTAGGGTCAAGCTGGTGAGGAAGAGACTCTAAATTAGCCATGGTCCGAATCGTTAGACTCTCCAGCGCTGAAACATGCAACAAGATGGGCGTTTATTGGATCTATTCGACAGAGGAGTTTAAACCATGCCGGCCACAGTTTGGAAGGGCTACATCAGTTTCGGACTCGTTTCCTTCCCGGTTCGGCTTTTCTCCGCCGCCCGGCCCGAAACCGTCCATTTTCACATGCTTCATAAGAAGGATCAGTCACGCGTAAAAGAGGTCTGGTACTGCGCCGAGGAGAACAAGCCCATCGAGCGGTCGGAAATCGAGAAGGGTTACGAAGTAAGCAAGGGCGAGTATGTTGTCGTGGAGGACCAGGAGCTGAAGGAGATTGCGCCGCCTACGGCGACCACCATGGACATCCTGCAATTCGTCGGCAGCGATGAAGTGGATCCCATCTACTTCGACAGTTCCTACTATGTCGCCGCCGAGGACAAAACCGCCAAGCCGTATGTGCTATTTATGGCGGCTCTGACCGACACCAAGCAGAACGCCATAGCGAAAGTTACCATGCATAACCGCGAGCATGTAGTGCTGATTCGTCCGTCCGATGGCGGCTTGGTGCTGCATACGCTGTACTATCCGGATGAATTGCATAAGACCAACCGCGGCGAAGCGCCAAAAGCGAAGTACAGCGGTAAGGAGTTGGAACTCGCCAAGAGTCTGGTCAAGAATCTTTCGGCGCCATTCAAACCGCAGGAGTTCAAGGACACCTACCGCGAGAATGTCGAACGGCTGATCGAGCAGAAGAGCAAAGGCCAGAAGGTCACGACGGTCAAACAGCCGAGTAAGGCGCCGGTTATCGACCTGATGGAAGCGCTGAAGCGCAGTCTGAAGGCTTCTTCGTCAGGGACGTCGGCCAAAGATTCCTCGCATTCGCAAGGTGGGAAGAAAGCGGCAAGCCGTCGCAAGGTGGCTTAGGGAGGCGTCGCGACCAAGTCAAACGCCGCGGTGCCTCCGCTGCTGAAATCCTTCTACCATTCCCGCCACGAGGCGCCGCCCGCGATCCAGTGCATCTTCATAGGCCAGCCTGCGCTCGGCGCGTGTATAAGCTTTACCCAGGCGGTAGTAACGCTCCAGCGACATCCCAGCCACACGCGTCCCGGCATAAGCGATCGCGGCTTTGGGAATCAATCCGCCGCCCCAGGGGATCTTGCCCACCAGCTCGCGCGCCAGAGCCCGCCATCCAAAGGCACCCAGGACGATGCTCGCGATCTCGGGCCGCTGTTCGCGGTAGCCTACATCCCGGTCGTTGGCGGCCGCCAGCAGGAACGCCATGCGGATCTGATTAGCCGTAAGAAACGCCGTGTCGGAGGCGAATTCGCCGACCGCCCAGGGCAGGGTAATAAAAGGAACGATGTCGGGAATCGCCGTGGCAAGGGAAAACAGTGCGTTTTCCTTGGCGATCTTCTTTACCATGCGGCGCGAAACTTCTTCCCGAAAAGGCAAAGCGTGCAGTGCTAGCGGCACGGCGAGATCGGGCCGGTGCGTTAGTATCTGGTCGATCGTCGCGCGCGGCTTGGCCGGATCAAACACGAAGACCTCAGAGGAACCCGTGGCAAGCGCCCCGGAATCGTCGAAATAAACTTCCACATCGTTGCCGTCCGCTGGCACTGCACTGTCCGAAGCCCGGTAGATCAAGCGCATCGCCTGCGCCCGCTTGGCGTCCGAGAGATCGCGCGGAACCAGAAAATCCTCCAGCGCGCGATAGTCGGACTCGCGATCGGCGTACAGGAAGAATCGCAGCGGGCGTTCGCTGTGCCGCCGTATGTCTTCCGGATCCAGGTTTCGGATCGCGTCCTTAATATGTTGGAAAACTTGTATTGACATGCTTTAACCGAAGGGCGGACAGCGAACCTACGAGCGGTACATCACTTTCAGCTCCCTACGCCATTCTAAACCTACGCCCAACCGTTCGACGGGGATTTCGGGAGAAAGGTAACGTAACACTCGCTCATTAGACGAATGAAAATCCAGCGCTGGCGAAACCAGCAGTAGCCGGGGAGGCTCGGTTCGCAGTTCTTGTCTAGGGAAATAGCCGTTTCCCTGAAAATCCCGGCGCTTCGCGTGCCAGGCCACGCGCATCCAGTAATCTAGAGCCTGGAGCGGAAGATGGACGTCCTCGGAAGCCTTCAGTTCGATCACCGCCAGCCGTCCGCTGGTATCGACGGCGAGCAGGTCCAGGACACCGCGGTCTGACGCCGCAAATGCCGGAACCTGGCCATAAACTGGCGCAGACATGAGACATGCATCGATTTCCTGGATGTGCGCCCGTACCTGAGATTCAAGCCACGCTTCCGGGTTTCTGAGATAAAGAGGATCCCGCCGGTCCGGAGCGTCGGGAGATCTCAGCCGGGAAAGCTGAGCAAGGCGTTTAGAGCTGACCGCCGAGCAGCGTTCCGAGCCCGCCGTGCGCGCGAATTCAAGCCCGTGCACGCGAAAGCTTAACTCACCGTCTCCGCGATCTATAGTCTCTACATTGTCTTTTTCGAACCCTGGACCATCGAGTGTGCGACGGCGGAAGGGCGCCAGATGTGTCCCCAGGTTTCCGTAGTCGCTGAGATCGATTTTTTCTTCCAGGCCCTGCTGGTCGTACACGAACGCCGAGTATTGTGCCGCTGCACGATCGAGATACAGCAGTCGCAGACACGTGGTCTTCTCGGCGCCCGCCGGAAGATATAGGATCAAGCCATGAATTACCAGCGACGGCTCCCGGCAGCGGAGATAATCCAGCCAGATTAGGCCGAACGTGAGAACGCCATCGGGATGCAGCGCATCGGCGGCGACACCGATCGCGGCCCAGGCCGAAGCGCCCTGCCGCAGCAGTGCACGGGGACAAGCGGGCGATAGGCTGTGTTCCAGGTCGGCTTCGGTGGTCAGCTCGGCTAGCTTGTACGCCGGAAACTGGCGGCGCAGGAACAGCCGAAACTGCTCCCGGAAGCCGAGGCGAGCCGCTCGAAGGGGTAGGTTGTCCCCTCGGACCCGGTGGCGGTCGATTAATTCCAACGTTCCGGCGAGCTTGCCAAAACGCGCCACCCGCAGAACAAGTTTCCCGCGCGCTTCTCGCTCGATAGTGCTGACGCGGCGCACCAGATTGCGCTTCTCATCCCAGGCCTGCAGTTGCACGCAGGCGCCGCGCACTTCCACTACGAAATTGTCCTGGCCAATCGCCAGGCTTTCTTCACCCGGCTCGCATAGTATTGGATCTTGGCTGGTCTCGAGAAAACGCTCGATAGCCTGGAGGATTTCAGTTACAGGTACTTCTGTCAGTGGGAGCCCTGCGCTAACCTATCTATCGTCACTTGCTGAAACAAAGATTAGATGACGTCGAGTCGCGCATCGCAGCCGCAGCCGCGCGGGTCGGGCGCAATCGCTCCGATATTCAACTGATCGCCGTCACCAAGAAATTTCCCGCCGCAGTGCTGCGCGAAGCCTACCAGCTCGGACTGCGCGATTTCGGCGAAAACTATGTCCAGGAGTTCGACGAGAAGCGCGCGGAACTGGCCGATTGCGGGGGCGCCCGCTATCACTTCATCGGCCATCTGCAGTCCAACAAAGCCAAGAAAGCCGCGGAAATTTTCGATGTCGTTCACACCGTCGATTCGGCCAAACTCGCCCGCCGGCTGAACGCCGAGTTAGACTCAGCAACGGGACGATCGGCCCTGGATGTTTTGATCGAGGTGAAATTATCCGACGAGCCAGCCAAGGCCGGCGCCGCGCCCGGAGACATCGCGCCCCTGGTGGAAGCGATTCGAGCGTGCCCGAACCTGCAGTTGTTGGGGTTGATGACGATGCCGCCATGGTCGGACGATGCCGAAATTTCGCGGCCGTATTTCGCGCGCCTACATGAGCTGGCCGTGCAGAATGGCCTCCGCCATCTGTCCATGGGGATGTCGCACGATCTGGAAGTGGCAATTGAAGAGGGCGCGACCATGGTGCGCGTAGGGACGGCCCTCTTCGGTCCGAGAAAGAAAGCGTCGTAGACCAAGAGTGACTGTCGGTTTCTTTTCGCCTCTCCCTCCGGCGCGAACCGGTGTCTCCGATTACTCCGCCGGGCTTCTGCGCGCGCTCGCGCCGCTCTGTGAACTGAAGCTGAATGCTCGCGATGCCGACGTGGCCCTCTACCATCTCGGCAACAACCCCTTGCATCGCGAAATCTACAGTCGCGCGCTCGAAACGCCCGGCGTGGTCGTGCTCCACGATGCCGTACTGCACCACTTTTTCCTGGGCTTCGGAAGCGAGCACGAATACGTCTCCGAGTTTGTCTATAATTACGGACCCTGGAGCGAAGATTTGGCCCGCGAGTTATGGCGCCGCCGGTCGCGTTCGGCTGCCGACCCGGAGTACTTCCGCTACCCCATGATCAAGCGAATCGTCGAACGGTCGCGCGCTGTCATCGTCCACAATCCCCGTGCGGCTGAGCTGGTGCATGAGCACGTGCCCGGAGCCACGGTCCATGAGATCCCGCTTCTGTTCGAATTACCGGACCTGCCACCGCCTTCTGAAGGAATTCGGTGGCGCGCCGCCCACGGTGTTGCTCCGCATACGCTTCTGATCGGAATTTTCGGCCATTTGCGGGAATCGAAGCGGCTGATGGCGTTGCTCCGGGCATTCCACCGAGCCCGGCGCTCCGCCGACATGATGCTGCTGGTAGCTGGCGATATCGGATCCAGCGACCTGGCGCGTTCCGTAGAACCACTCTTGCGGGACGATGCTGGGATTTTGCGAGTCGGCTACCTTGACGAGCGTGATTTCTGGCTGCACGCCTCCGCGGTGGACGCGTGCGTCAACCTGCGATACCCCATGGCCGGTGAGACTTCCATGATTGCCATCCGCCTGATGGGCCTAGGGAAGGCCGTCCTGCAGACCGCCGGTGGAGAGACGTCGCGTTTTCCCGAAGCTACCTGCCTACCGGTGGATATCGGTCCGGCCGAAGAAGAAATGCTGGTCGAATATTTGGTGTGGCTCGCGCTCCATCCCGATGATGCGAGGGCCATAGGACAGCGCGCCGCCGACTTTATTCGCAAATACCACGGGCCTGATCGCGTAGCCCAACTGTACTGGCAGGCTTTAGAGGACTGCTATCATAAAGATTCATCCGTCGGAATGGTTACACAGCCGCGACCGTAAGGAAGCCGGTTTCAGGACGTTTCTTGTGGGCAAACTTGTTGCACTCTTTTCGTTGTGCTCGGGGCTATTGTTTGCAACGTCCCCGTCTTCGCTTAGGCCCTATGCGAAGTTACTGCACGTGCGTGTCCCCATGCGCGACAATGTGCGGCTCGACACCAACGTTTTTCTCCCCGAAGGCGGCGGCCGCTTTCCGGCGATTCTGCTGCGTACCCCCTACGGCAAGGATCCTGATCTTCCCGCCGGCTACCAGTCGTTCATAAATCACGGCTACGCGGTAGTGATGCAGGATGTGCGTGGGCGCTACCGCTCCGAAGGTGTCTTCGACGTTCTGAATCAGGAAGGCCCGGACGGATACGACACCTTGAATTGGATCGCCGCGCAGTCCTGGTCGGATGGACGGGTGGGCATGATCGGCGGTTCTTATCTCGGTATTGCCCAATGGCAAGTAGCGCTGCTGAATAATCCCCATCTCAAAGCCATTTTTCCAGTGGTCGCGGGATCGGATGAATATTTCGACCGCTATTATTCCACCGGCGGCGCGCTCAAGCTGGGGCATCGCCTGCTTTGGCTTTCGCAGAATTTGACGGCTCCCGGAACCGCCAAGCCGAAATTTAACGACTACATCAATCATCTTCCGCTGCGGACCATCGATCGCGCCGCTACTCGCCGGACGCTCGATTTTTATCAGACCATTCTGAATCACCCGGCGTACGATTCGTTCTGGAAGAACCACAGCGTGCTCGAAAATATAAGCCAGGTGCGCGTGC
>Ga0302325_10016633_pt1 | contig 15572 bp, 16 predicted proteins | sample Palsa_T0_2_FD_201948 | JGI IMG/M metagenome (GOLD analysis project Ga0302325, IMG submission 201948) | Peat permafrost microbial communities from Stordalen Mire near Abisko, Sweden - Palsa_T0_2 | ecosystem: Environmental > Terrestrial > Soil > Palsa > Peat permafrost | place: Sweden: Abisko...
CAAACCTGCTGAGCTTGCAGACGACGATGATGAGTTGTGACTCGAGGAGGAGTTGAGAACGGAATACGCGAGGGTCGAAGCAGAAGACGTCAATCCTATCACGACGCACAATCGTTGCCCTAATCCAGTCAACAATCTGGATGGGTGGGATATGTACGATCTTTGATTGTTTCACCTACACCCTGCAGTGGCTATTGCCTCGCTCCCTGGATACTGATCTTTCACTCTTGCGCAACTTTTCCTCTGATGATATACCACGCTCTCGGTTGGAGTTGGCTTGCGGGAATGGGTTGATTATGTCTAAAAAGTTGTTTTCTGTCTTAGATTCTCTTCTCCGATCATATCGCCAGGCGGTACCTTACACATTTGCATTGCTTGCGAAGAATTTCGTCTCGATATCGGAGGGACACGAGTGGGATGAGAATGAAAGGACGATGATGGGCCATATGAGAAACGAACGCTGTGGACTGCCGTATGTAGACAATACATGCGCAAAATTCAATCGATAAATGAAAAAAGGAAGCCGGGTAACGCCCGCCATAATATTTGATCACTATGGATTTGACCTTGTGCATTTAAATGGCGGCGAAGTCTGAGATGCCCCTTTGATATTCGAGGAGATGACACACGTGCCCTAGTGGGGTATCGTAATAGCAACTTCGGGGAAGCATGTCGATAATGTAATAACTAATTCTGTGAAAAGATCTGAAAATTATTGCTCGTGTTTCTGTGACTCGTGACATAAATAAGGCTTCCCAAAGATTGCCTGAACCTCAATATAGAACCTCGATAACAAGACTTGTCACGTTACCTCAAGACCCCTGAGGCTCATGTGGCTGCAGAATAAGACTTTTCTCAATAGGAAAAGCAAGGGTGATCTGGTCATCCAAAAAGCCTCACGCTACCCTCCTTTATAGATTTTGTCGGAGAGCCCGACACGCAAAAACCAGGATCACACAGAAAATGATTAGGTCACGACTCACGCCTTCCCCGCAAATGACCAGAGATTTGGAGATCTCATCGAGTAAAGGAGCAACCTTATCACAAACCCGTTGCCGTTGAAGACCCGGCCAGCGGCAGCCGAGGCGCCGTCAGGCTCTGATTCGCGCATCGATTTGCATTTCGATGGGGAATTGCTGGGGGCTGCCTCGCACAGCCGAAACAGAGGGCCGCGGGCTGCCGTGGTGTTGTACACCTGGTGCATCGTCGCGGCCACCACGGTCGTCCTTTGCTGCTGGTCTTGCACGCCGCTTCGTCATCCATGATCCAACTCCATCCATCCCAGCCTCCCCCACGCGCCGCACCCTGCTGCCTGCATAGATTGGCACTGTCGGCAGCAAGGGCTGGCCCCTCAACTGCATCTCCGAGCTTGGGGCCATGTACAATTTGATCTCTTGGCTGAAAGCTGCAGCTAGATCGCTTCACACGGGAGGGAAAAGTCTGCGATAACAGTAGACGAGGCCGGAGAGCTTAACCTTACGAAGTTAAGCGATGCTGGCTGGGACCGAAGTGTTAGTGACCAGTCTACGTTTTCTAGGGAACTGCAAGTTTGTCTGGTATCCTGACGTTGTCCGGCCTTGCCATTGAAGATCTTGGATCTTGCTTGCATCAAAGGTCTATATATTAGATCCAATGCCCCTCTTTCAAGATGGGAGACCAGACTCTCAGAGCTCCTCATCAAGAGTACGACATCGACGCTCCTCGAAGAGTTTCGCGGACGCAGAGAACTCTCCATTACTCGCCGGCCCATCTACTCCTGTCGAACGTCACAGCACTGATTCGTTCGATATCGCTTTCGAGGCCGTCGATTTTCGTACCAGGAGAGGAACACACCAGTTTGCGTACTATTCCTCAGACGAATCTTACCTCTTCGATTTCATCATGGAGAAAGTCAAGTCTTCGAAGTTTGCCCACTTGGTGGATAAGTTGGCTGTGGAATCTGAGCCTGGATTGACAAATGCTCAGTTGATGCTGAACAACCATGATTTGAAGCCTGGTGAGCAAGCTATGCTGGCTTTTGAGAGTGATCATACTGATCCCCCTTTCAGTTGAACCCGAACGCCGTCAATGGGGACCGTGGAACTTTGTGGGTTTCTGGTATGTGTGATATTCTCACTTAGGGCTTCACTCTCTAGACCTGTTTGGAGAGTGCACCTAGCGTCCAATCTACCTTGTCAGGCAACGCTAACTCCCTGAAGGGTTGCCGACAGTTTCAACATTAACACTTGGATGATTTCCTCCTCCATGATTGTCGCCAGTGGCCTCTCCTGGTGGCAGTCATGGTTGTGCGTCTGGCTTGGCTATGCCATCGCGGCCTGCTTCGTGGTGCTGACTGGTCGAATCGGAGCTACATACCACATCTCTTTCCCCGTCGTCTCTCGTGCTAGCTTCGGAATCTGGGGTGCTCTCTGGCCTGTGTTCAACAGAGCTGCCATGGCCTGCATCTGGTATGGTGTCCAAGCTTGGATCGGAGGCGAGTGCGTTAAGCTTATGATCTCCGCCATCTGGCCATCATTCACCAACCTTCACAACGGTATCCCCAACTCTGGAACCAACACTAGAGACTTTGTCTCTTTCTTCATCTTCTGGCTTTGCTCGTTGCCCGCCATCTGGTTCCCAGTCCACAAGATCCGACATTTGTTCACAGTCAAGGCTTTCGTCGTCCCGACTGCCGGAATCTCGTTCTTCATCTGGGCAATCGTCAGGGCTCATGGTATCGGACCTATTGTGAAGCAACCAAACACTTCCCACGGCTCTAAGCTGGCATGGGGAATGGTCTCTGGAGTTATGAGCGCTATTGCTAATTTCGCTACCCTCATTGTCAACGACCCAGATTTTGCTCGTTTCGCTCACAAGCCCAAGGATGCTCTCTGGTCGCAACTCATCACCATTCCTGCTGGATTCGCATTCACATCCTTCGTCGGTATCATCGTGTCCTCCTCCTCAACCGTTATCTTCCACGGCGACCCAATCTGGAACCCTCTCGATCTCCTCCAATCCTTCCTCAATGAAGGTACCCACAGCAACCGCGCTGGTGTCTTTTTCATTGCTCTCGCCTTCGCCCTCGCTCAACTCGGTACTAACATCGCTGCTAACAGCGTCTCTGCCGGAACCGACATGACTGCCCTCCTTCCCCGCTACCTCAACATCCGCCGTGGCGGCTACATCTGCGCTCTCGTCGGTCTTGTCATGTGCCCATGGAACTTACTCTCCTCCGCCAATAACTTCACCACCTACCTCTCCGCCTACTCCGTCTTCCTCTCCTCCATCGCCGGCGTCATCGTCTCCGACTACTACCTGGTCCGTCGCGGCTACCTCCAAATCAAAGACCTCTACTCCGCCAAGCAGAACTCCCCATACTACTTCATCATGGGCTTCCACTGGCGCGGCTACGCCGCCTACATCGCCGGAATCCTCATCAACATCGTGGGCTTCGTCGGCGCAATCGGCAAGCCTGTCCCTGCTGGCGCGAATTATATTTACCGCTTGAACTTCTTCTGTGGGTTCATTGTTGCGGGTGGGAGTTACTGGGCGTTGTGCAAGTTCTTCCCTGTTCCGGCGACCAGTGAGGTGTGGATGGAGGTCGGTGATCAGATCGAGGATCCTAGCATGGCGTACGGGGAGACTAGCAGCGAGTATGATGAAGAGAGCGCTACTGGAAAGGGGGCTGTTTTCAAGGGCGGAGAGGTTAGCGAGACGGGGAAGATGGATCTCGAGGGTTAGATCGGATGGTGTTCTTGGGCGTGTTTATGAAGTTATGATTCCCCTTTAGAACTAGTTTTTGGATCTGGATTTTGTGTTAGAGCGCGATTTCATAGAATATCTGTCTTACGATACCACTCGGTTTTTATTAAATATATGTATCGATCATTTTACCCGATTTTTCGAAGTGTTCGCGTAATTGTAAAACGATAAATCCTTACTGTATGGCGGCTGTATGGGAATTGATGTCGAGCAGTTGATACCATGCGGTTTGATTAGCCAATTTTAAGGTGATATATCCCCCACCCTTCTGTACCTGCAGTTCTCACGGAAGTGTTATTGGAAGGACAAAGACTTCGAATAGAGCTGGAAACGCATCGATATATACTACTACACTCCATTCAAGCGGTTAAGTACTGGGCAAGTCCAGGCGCACACCGTCTCCCCTCCGCCAACGAGACCAGTTGCTCAGTACCTATACCGCTCCATGACTCGTCGCTGCATCACTTGCGCAGCAAGCCTGACTAAAAGCTGCGCCGCTTCTTCTTTGGAATAGAAGGGGCCCAGCCAGCTCTCTTTACCCGTTAGCATGTGCGCGGGGGTATTCCGCTGGAGGAAGCGGCCTCGACCTTCAGCCAGCAATTCGTCTGTGACTTTGTGGCCTCCTCCCTCCGGGCCATTGCAGCGATACCCGCCAGGGACACGACGCCAACCGAAGCCCTCCACGCAGCTCCCTGCGTTCATCTTTAGCTGGTCTTGTGCCCATGTCTCTTGCTTCTCGCGCTCCGCTCGAGGCAGTGTGTCGACGCGCGTTTGACGCGCTGCCATCTCTCGATCATGCGGTGTCTTGAGTGTGCTCCCATGCTCATTTCCATATTCGGGCTGTCCCCAATCCCTGTAGGCACGCCCGCGTCTATAGGTGTCTATGCGCAGTTGGAGATCCTGGCCTTCTTTCGGCATTTCCTTGGACTCGCTTTCTTCTTCCTCCCAGGGGGCAGCCTCCTTCCGCCTCTTAACCTCCGACTCATAGATCGACCTGAGCGTTTTGCCCACAGGGGTATTGTCTGCCCGGCGCACGTGAGCCTCGAGATCCGCTACGGTAGCGGGGCAGGCATCGATTGCTTTAGAGCGTAGAGTGCTGCTCTCGGGTCTACTACCCTTGGGCATCCTGTAATCGACTCCGTTGCTATCCGCTCTGGTTCTGTCGAGTCTACTGCCTTCCACCTCCGGAGGAGGCCGTGTGGTATACGGAGGAGGTTGTGTGGTCCGCTGCGGAGGCTGTGAAGCATATGGGGGCGGCCGTTCACTGGAAGTAGAGCCTTCTGGTTTCTTCTTGCTCTTATCTCTTTGTGAGGATTGTTTCGTTTTCCCAAACGCCATGATTTCGTACGTCTGTAGAGAGTGTAGTATTTTGTTTGTATCTTTCTGCTTCTTCTTGTTCGATGAGAAAATTATTTGAAAGCGGTTTCTTGACGTTGGGAAAAGGACAAAATTTATAGGTGTAAACAGAGACCTTGAATCATAGGGGACAAACATGATTCTGAAAGATAACTGGCTGAATTACTAGTTCTGCACTTAGAGACTACTGAATGGCATGTAGTCTAGTGATTAATAATTGAAAAATTTGGGTTTTCAGCAACCAAGTAGCTAGAGATACCTACGATAGGCATATTGACATCTGGGGTAAGAACTGCCGTGGAAAGAAATGACTAGAAGCAGATATGGAGGATATATGGAAGAAAGAGGTTGGCCACGAAGTGCAACAAAACCCCTGCAAGGGACATTCACTCCAGTGGCAGAGCCCCCAAAAGTCCCGAGAAGCTGTGGGACAATGAATGAACTCCCATCTGCATGGAAATTACCGAGGGGATGCCGGTATTCAAAAGCGAGTGTCGCATTGCAGATCTAAGCGTTTATTGAGAGCGCAGTTATGCTGCATTTGCATATGTCACTATAGACCATTTATTTTCAAAGGACAAACTTACATCCGGGGTCTCGTGGTCTTGGCCGGAACACGACGATCAATTCATTGAACAAGGCACTCCAGAGCGTGAAACTTGGCGGTCCCAGCCCAACCTTATCACTTTCTGCCAAGCTTTTCAAAGGGCCTGAGGAATTTCAACCCCTCTGTTCCTACCCAGAGTTCCGATAGAAGCTGAGTCTTGAAAACAGTGTGAGGAGGGAGAGGAAGCCGAAGCAGAGTTGTCAGCATTCTTGTCCCTTATAATATTCGAAACTACAAGGTAAGAAGGATTTGCTGCATACTACTAGTGATGATTAATTCTTGGGATTTGACTGAGATTGGAGGTCACTGGATCAATGACTTGCAAGACTGAGGTTTCGCACGCCTGTATCGTGGCATTCATAGTAACACAGCATAAGCGAATGACTACAGGTATACGAGGTGCGTAGTACGAATTCATGCCTCAGCGCTATGTGAATTGTCTCGGGCAGAACACGTTGTGAAGAAGTACAAATGATAAACAAGAAGGAACGACGTCGTACTAGGTACCTAGGTAGGGTTTTTCTGAAGAACGGCACGTGATCTCAAATCCCTTGCCGGTCCCGGTCTGGCCAATAGCGCATAACTTGCACGGCGGATGTTACTCGAGAGGCTTACCTACAGGGGGTGTGCTGACCAATCACTACCCCGGAATTCCTTATCGCAGTGGCTTGACGCCGAGACCAGACCAGGAAGCACGACCCCGCCGCCGGACCCTTGGAAGACGGTCCGAGTTCTGGATTCCTCGTCCCATAAGAGCGTTTCCATTTGTAAAAAGTAAAGGAATTGACTTTGAATTGATGAGAACTGCAGTCTCAACAAAGGACGAAAGGATCGGAATGGGGGCGACGGCGAGAAAGTGCTGCGTGGGAGGTGGGACATCGGGGACGGGGGGTTACGGAAAGAAAACTGTGTTGCTATGCTGCTGTGCTGTTGTGTTGTGCTACGCTGTGGGCGGGAGGCGTCTTCGTGTGGGGGAAGGAAGCTTTGCAGCAGAAGATGTATTCCCGGAAGTGAGTCTGTGGTGTACGGATTCCGTTGCTTGCAGGGCCCCTTGCTGTCGCTGTTGCTGTCGTTGTCGTTGTCGTTGTCGTTGTCGCTGTCGCTGCCGCTGTGGAACATCGAGGGCTGACCTCACGGCTGTCCTCCTCAGATATGCCAAAGCCTCCGTACTGGATGCGCTGGGAAGGGGGGCTGGGATAAGCTGATCCATTACAGTAAATCAGGCGACCCGCGGTTGCTTCTACCGTACTGGTAACGGAGCACTCCTACGAAGCAAAGCACGGACCAGGAAGCTCAGAGCTGGCCCATGCCATGAGTCCATGACATAGCTTTGCTGTCGATCTCTAGTTTTGCCGACAGAGCTATTACTGTAACTGTACTGTGCTCAACTCAAATACTCCGTAGATGTCTAGATCCTAGACCCCTTCGCTAGTGCTATGCCACTGCCACGAGTATCTCCCCACGGTGCACATGTTAGTCTTTGTGCCTAGATTCACAGATTACGTTCTACGCTGTCTGATTGGAGATTTCAAGTGAGTTGATTTGCTAATCAGCCCCTGTGTTTTTGCCACAGCTGGGAGATCTCTAATGTAAGTTTATGCAACGGTTCCATGCTTGCTGCAGAGCTGTCCGACATGACAAAGGCACATGATGAAAATGCAAAAGTCACAACACTATCCGCTTTCGAGGCCTGGGATACATCCGTGCTGGGTGGCTGAAAAATAGAGAGAAAAACAGAGAGAAAGCTCTTCAATACTGGTAGAAAAGGCTCAGATGGCTGTAATTGCCGCAAAGCTGACAATGGAGGTGTCGACGTGTCGTGTGCGCACGAAAATTTGAACAAAGCTGGGGGGGGTAACGACCATGTTCGCAGACAAAGAAGCAAATGAAAAGTTTTCCGAGTACAGTACAGTACAGTGCAGCGCCGTACAGTATATCCCTCGTGCAATAATGGATTGCTTCTTCCCAGTCAGTCTTCATCGCAATCTTCACCTCCATGATCCATCTGTTTTGCTAGCCCAGCAGTATCCCACGCCAGCCAGCAGGAACCGCGATCCCTGCAAACCGACTGGCGCAGGCGCATTTGCAGGGGTGGGTTCGGCTAAAAGTGGCCATCCCCATTCTTATCAGTCAAATACCACAGCCTCTCCCAACTGATTCTCTCTTTTCCTTCTCACAACAACAAGACTTCTTTCTGTCTGTTGACCCTGACCATAAACACAACAATCCCCCACAATTGTATCCCACCCTCCCCCAAATTGCAAAGATGGCAGCCTCTACCAACGTCTCCTACACGGCCAACGTAAGTTTGCTGCTGAGCTCAGACACCCCCGCGACAAAAATGCTGACCCTGTTGTAGCTGCTGAAGTACATGGAGCTCGACCAGAAGGGCAATGCCATGGCCGAGTATGCATCTCATAATTGCTTCTTCCAAGAATTATAACTCATTGTTCAAAAGGTACATCTGGATCGACTCTATTGGTGGTGTTCGTTCCAAATCAAAGGTGAGCTCACTTCCCCCCACTCATGCGAGCCGAAGCGGGGCCGATCATTTGGGCGTGTACTAATGCGTGTAATTTCTAGACTCTCACCAAGGTCCCAAAGGATGGTCAATTCAAGATTGAGGACCTTCCCGAGTGGAACTTTGACGGTAGCTCTACCGGCCAGGCTCCAGGCGACAACTCTGATGTCTACCTCCGACCCGTTGCCATCTTCCCTGATCCATTCCGTGGCGCTCCCAACATCTTAGTTATTACCGAGTGCTGGGATCCCGATGGAACCCCAAACAAGTTCAACTACCGCCACGAGTGCGCTAAGCTCATGGAGGCCCACAAGGAGCACGAGCCATGGTTCGGTCTCGAGCAAGAGTATACCCTTCTTGACCTGCTAGACAAGCCCTACGGCTGGCCGGTCGGCGGTTTCCCCGGACCACAAGGCCCATACTACTGTGGTGTTGGTGCTGGCAAGGTCTACTGCAGAGACATTGTCGAGGCTCACTACAAGGCTTGCTTGTTCGCTGGTGTAAAGATCTCTGGTACAAACGCCGAGGTTATGCCAGCTCAATGGGAGTTCCAAGTTGGCCCTTGTGAGGGTATCGAGTGTGAGTCTATCCCATTTCCATTTGCTTAAATTATCTAGCTAAAATCACTTAGTGGGTGACCACCTTTGGCTTGCCCGTTTCCTTCTCCACCGCATTGCCGAAGAATTTGGTGCCAAGATCTCTTTCCACCCCAAGCCAATTCCAGGTGACTGGAATGGAGCTGGTCTGCACAGCAACTTTTCTTCCAAGGAGATGCGTGTTCCAGGAGGTATGAAGTACATCGAGGCCGCTATTAAGAAGCTCGAAGGCCGTCACAGGGAACACATTGCAGTCTATGGAGAGGACAACACCATGCGTCTTACTGGCAGACATGAGACTGGTAGCATCGACTCGTTCACGTACGGCGTTGCCAACCGGGGTGCATCCATCCGTATCCCGAGAGAGTGTGGACACAAGGGTTACGGTTACTTCGAGGACCGACGACCAGCTTCAAATGCTGACCCGTACCAAATCACTGGCATTATGATGGAGACTGTAAGCTTTTCTGTTCCTGACGATTTATCCTGTGCTAATATACTTCAGATCTATGGCGGACTTGAGAATACCGAGTTGAAGAAATAAATTAGGCGTTGATAGAGGGGACGATGTATACAAGACTTCACGGCGTGATTCTATGGCTCGGAGATTGATGCTTTTATGATAACGATGGTTTCCTTCCTCGGTCACACTATTTTCTCGAGAGTTGCCTTGTAAATTGCGTGGCTAGAGATAATCAATACCGTTCTCATACCAGTATTCACGTCACGTGATACCCATTATTTCTTCTCAATAGATCGCCGAGGCTTGGTCAAGAGCAGCACAAAACTGATCGGACGCATGCCATGAATAAAGTTTCAAGAAAAGCGAAAGTCTTCAAACATTTGCAGGAGAGTAGCCTTGTATCATGCCGTCAGCCTCGTGTCTGTGCCCCCTGTAAGTTCATGACGTGCATTAACTTCGTAACCAATGTCTGAGCTCGAAATAATTTGAGCTCTGAAGCTTCAACACAACACACACATCATCACAATGTTATTCACAACATTTCTTCGCAACCCAGCGCGAAGATCGCTTCCGCGGTCACTCCGCTCAATATCAACTTTACAATCAAATCCTCACATCGTAAACCAATTCGTTCTTTTGAATTACTTCCCCATCACCTTCTAACATCTGCAGTTCGTCTTCCCCAACCCTTCCTCTCCAACAACCTCACATATCCTCACTCTGCTACCCGTCGAACCACCTTCGCAGACCCTCTCAATAGGCACCACAACGAAAGTCCCACCAACTCCTGACTCCTTAACCGAAAACCCGCATTTCCTCACGATTCTCAACGATGTGCTACGAGTACACGCGGCAGAAGACCCTATGGTCCAAGGCCAAGCCGCGGCCTTTGCTTCGACATCCGGCTCCGCTCTAGGTTCCGGGGGCATGTTCTTCCCACAGCAGCCAAAGAGGAAGACTCCTCGTGCAGGCGGAGGAGGTGGAACGGCAGGGGACGGGGCAGGCGGAGCGAGTAGTCAAGGCGGTGCAGGGGGTGGTGGGAGAGGAGGCTGGGTGCATGTCAGTGACCTACGAGCCCCTCCTGACTACGGACGCATTGCGTGGCCGGAGGATATTTTCGGGAGCTTGGAGGTTGATGGAAAAGGGGAGTTTGTGGTTGGCGAGGAGGGGGTGAAGGGGAATTGGCAGCCAAGTGGGACGTATAGGGTTATTACGAGAGAGGGCATGTGAGTTCTCTCTTTTGAAGGACAGATTGAGAAAGGTTTGGAGTGCTGACTATTTTTAGATTGGGATTGAGTGACTTTTTGAGAGGGAAACTGGTTGAAAGACTAAAGGAGGAAGAGACGAAGGAATTGAGATGACATTTGTTGACAAGTTAGGAAATATTGACAGACGCATGGCGGTGAATGTATGGTTTGGCATGGCCGAACTCGGAGTGAACTCTCCTCGTGATAAGAAAATTCGAAGAGCGTGGACAGGAAACTCGTACGGAGAGCGCAATCCAGGCTTGGAGGCCAAGGGCACATGTTAGCCTTTACCACAGTATGCTCAGAAATAAGATTCTCAATCCATACTAGAGTGAATGGAATGTCTTGATACACATATCGAGCAAGCAGTAAGCTGTATAAAATCAAGAATATTCTTATTCAATGTTTATTGATTTTTTATTGAATTCTGATCGTCCTTTAATGTGGGGAAAAAGCCTGCTTCCAAACCTATTATTCTCTTGTTAATGTTAGCCGAAACCTTACCTATCTCCTGAACAACTGTTGATCAAAGCTTTTGACAGAATGACTGTTATGCCTCTTCCATGATTCATAATCTGCCATCCCGGCTCCAAGGTAAGACGGCTCTACCACACAAACCCAACAGCTGTTTTTAGCGACCACTCACCAACCTGACAAGCGGCGCTCGCAGGCCCATTGAGTGAGACAATCCATCTAAAATCTCGCCTTCAACATCATCAAGTGACACGAAGAGCCTGTGCCCTCAGTCCCTGGTTTCCTGGCCAGGATGATTGCAATAGCAACATAGCTTCTCATTCAAATCTCCTGCCACACCCACCGAACCTTCGTTGAAGCTTCGTCGCTTGTCGCCTGACCTTTGGTGGGGCAACAACGTCGCTCGCAATCCCTCCATCGACCCCCAAAAAGCAACCACCAACCCCGCCATGATGCCTCACGGCGCGTATGAGGATGGAGAGCTCGAGATCTCTCTCGCACCCTCTGCGAACCGTCGCGCACAGAACAAGCCTCCAGATGCGAGCAGCCGTCGAACGCAGAATGGCAACAACCACCGTTCTGTTGAGCCCGCGCCTCAGAAGAAGGCCGAGCAGCGTATCGGGGCCTATCATATCATCCGTACACTTGGAGAAGGGTCATTTGGCAAGGTGAAGCTGGCCACACACCGTGTCACGAACCAGCAGGTGGCCCTGAAGATCATTGCTAGGAAGAAGCTCATCAGTCGTGATATGGCTGGCCGGGTGGAGCGGGAAATCGAATATCTACAACTTCTCAGACATCCCCACATCATCAAACTGTAAGTTCAAGCTCTTCCCCATATTCACTGCAACAAGGTATCTAATCAGAGGCCTGCAGATATACCGTGATCAAAACTCCTCTGGAAATCATAATGGTACTCGAATACGCCGGCGGTGAACTCTTCGACTATATCGTGCAGAATGGGAAGATGAAGGAGGAGGAAGCAAGAAGATTTTTCCAGCAGATTATATGTGCAGTCGAGTACTGCCACAGACACAAGATTGTTCACCGAGATCTCAAACCGGAGAATCTACTCCTCGACGAGAATCTGAACGTCAAGATTGCAGATTTCGGATTGAGTAATATCATGACAGATGGAAATTTCTTGAAGACAAGCTGCGGGTCACCCAATTATGCAGCACCGGAAGTTATCAACGGTAAACTGTATGCTGGTCCGGAAGTCGACGTCTGGAGCTGTGGAGTGATTCTGTACGTTCTGCTCGTGGGGAGATTGCCGTTTGACGACGAGCATATTCCTTCTCTTTTTGCGAAGATTGCCAAGGGACAATACGTCGTCCCGAATTATATGAGTTCCGGGGCGGCTTCGTTGATCAAGAAGATGTTGGCGGTCAACCCCGTGCACCGAGCAACAATCGAAGAGATTCGTATGGAACCGTGGTTCCTCAAGAATCTACCAGCATATCTACAGCCACCCGTCGAGGAGTTCCTAGATACTGGTGTTGATCCCAGCAAGGCTATCAACCCAAGACTTATTGCGCCACATGCGAGCCCTGCCGTGCAGGAGAAGCTCCACGACCAAGTCACGGAAAAGATCAGTAAGACGATGGGTTATGGTATCAAGGATGTCCAAGAAGCTTTGGCTGCGGAGGAACCATCTGCTATTAAAGATGCCTACCTGATCGTGAGAGAGAATAAGTTGATGCAAGCAAATCGTAAGTCTTCAATCGTGAGGAACTCAATGTCCAGATTTCCAAGTTTGGAAGACCGCAATTATGGACTGCTAAACGTATCGAACAATGTCTGACACAAAACACAGCCAATCTTGCAGATGAGAAAGGACAACTCCTGTTCCAAGTTCCGTCACCACCGGCCTGGAATGACGGAATTAAGCTCGACAACGCTATCTCTCCACCAGCATCTCCTATTGTGAAGGAACCTTCAGCGGGTGCTGAAGCTTCCAAATCGCGGCCAAGTCCCCTCGTAGACGCTATGTCTCCACGTTCTTCCAGTTCAATTGGTACCGATAGATCACTTCGACCCTACGTCAGCAAAATTGGTATTCTTCCAAGCAGTTTGCCAGCATACCACCGTGATTTCATGGAGGCTCGACGAACAGGTAGAAATATGGGCAACCCCCTCTCGACCGCTCACTCGGAAGTTGATGAGCCTCACCCACAAACGGAAGCCGAGAAAGCTGAGACTATGCGTCGCCTCAACCCACACTCTCGCAGTCAGCTCAAGTTAGACGAAGCAAGTAAGAGACCTGCGGGAATGACTCCAGTTCCACAGAAAAAGTCGAAGCCTACGAAGTGGCAATTTGGTATTCGGTCACGAAATCAGCCTCTAGAGGCAATTGGCTGTATCTATAGAGCTCTTCAGAAGCTTGGTGCTGAGTGGGTCGTAGATGAAGACTGGGCTCCACCTCGCCGCGAGGATGAAGACGACAACGATGGGTAAGTTTATTCCGGTGCCTTCGGGCAATGTTAACAATCTCCGTCAGCACAAACAACAGCAGCTTTGTATCGAATGCTAGCGGAGGTTCACTACACCACTCGGACTCCATGAACAGGCAAGACAGTCGGCAAGACGGCTCCACTGGAAGTATGCGCTTCGGCAGTGTTGACCCCAACGCACGTTACAAGCTACCGGCAGACCCATGGGTACTCCGAGTTCGCTGGAAAAAAGACGGCATGTACCCTCCTGGAACCGTTCCTCCTGGATCCACTCACTCATCCTCGATAGATCTCCGTCGTCATTCTATAGCCTCTTTGAGCAGCACTGGTGGTTCCCTGCCATCCCAGGAGGTCTCATCTCCCCCAAAAGCGTCTACCGTGGATCCAATCGAGAGCGTTGGCATGCATCTTGACATCCAGCTCTATGAAATGGAGGTAGGCGTATACCTGGTTGATTTCAAGTGCGCCGGCTACGAGACTCCAGACGGAATGCTGCTAGAAGAGAAGGACGTTACTTCACCGTTCCCATTCCTTGACCTAGCTTCAAAGTTAATCATTCAACTGGCGGAGGCAGACTGAGTACCTTCTTCTGGATAAGAAGGGAATATTACACGACGGGATGAGGATTGGGATCGGTAATGGCAAATGGAAACGGAGGGTATGGAAGGGTACTTTTTTTTGGCATTCAAGAGAGAAAATGTGAAACGAGCGACTGGCTGGAGGCGGAGGGACCTCCGAGCGTGGCGTTGTTCTATGGTTGAATACCCTGAAGAAATTTGTCCCACATTTTCTCCTTCTCATGCACGGTAATGGAAGCAAGATGGATGCGTGCGTGGTCATCTCCACTCTTTGTGCGTGATAGTGCATTCGGTTTGTCATAGATCAGATCAGGGATAGGAATCCAATATGCATAGTGCCAAGTTGTGGTCGACAGTGCAGCGGGAAATGTGAGGATTACTTATTATTTACTTCTCCTTGTACCCGTCGGGTTGAGGGGATTGTGAGGATTAGATGGAGACATGATGACATACCGGAGGCGCAATCTCGAGAGCGGGAATAAACTCTGTTCTGGAGACTGTTAAGGCTAGTTAGGTTGGATCGGGTCGGTGGATGAGGGTAGAGAGGATGTGGGTTGGTAGGAGAAGGGGGGGTTAGGAAATATTAATGTCGGATGAGGGTAGGCAGATGGTGAATATTGCTTTAAAAGTTTGAATGAAGATAGATAGATGGTTAGTGAATATTACTTTCAAAGTTCAGATGAAGCCAGTGAATAACATGTTAAAGTTCAGATCAAGCTAGTGAATAACATGTCAAAGTTTAGATGAAGGTAGATAGTGAATATTACTTTCAAAGTTCAGATGAAGCTAGTGAATGACATGTTAAAAGTCAGATGAAGATAGATGGTGAATAATATGTCAAAGTTCAGACGAAGGTAGACAGTGAATATTACTTTTAAAATTCAGATGGAGCTAGTGAATAATATATTAAAGTTCAGATGAAGGTACATAGTGAATATTACTTTTAAAGTTTAGATAAAGGCAAGCAGGTAGTGAATATCAATTAACTTCAGACGATAACACAAAATTCACCTCTTCCTAGTGCTCTCTAATTGACAATTAAAATGACAGCAGCTATTAACTACATCAACAGAGCCAACAGCTTTCCAGTTTTGTTATAGTTACTAGGCTGAGAAGAGCAATGGGAGTGACACTCTCACAGGAGAAATGGGTTTTCATGAGTACTTGAGAAAGTGCATTATGAAGGTTTCTTTATGTGGATAGCATTTTATTGCAGTGCTCCGGTATGTGAAGCTGGGAGACTTCGTCTGAGGTATTATCTCGTAAAGTTACATTTTGTGACCCAACGCCATGATTTTGCTCCCAAACGCCAGAGTCCCAATCTCAGATCACCCACTTCCCAATATCATTCTCCTTCACAATTGCCACTCCTCTAATTTTCCTAATCATTCATCGCCTCTCACCCTGACCCTGACCACCCTGCTGCCCCTGATTCTGCGCATCAAATCCCGCATTCGGTGCACTAGGGAGCGGGGGGAACCCGGGCGGAGGCTGGAATCCACCCGGTAGCGGCGGAAACTGAAAGTTCGGGGG
>Ga0302325_10016640_pt1 | contig 15570 bp, 14 predicted proteins | sample Palsa_T0_2_FD_201948 | JGI IMG/M metagenome (GOLD analysis project Ga0302325, IMG submission 201948) | Peat permafrost microbial communities from Stordalen Mire near Abisko, Sweden - Palsa_T0_2 | ecosystem: Environmental > Terrestrial > Soil > Palsa > Peat permafrost | place: Sweden: Abisko...
GCCGCCATCATCGCGTCACTGCTGCTCAACTACTACTTCACGCCGCCCATCCACTCCTGGACGATCTCCCAGGCCAACAACGCGCTCGCGCTCGGCGTGTTCATCGCGGTCGGCCTCGTCACCAGCTGGGTGGTGGACACCACGGCCAGGAAGTCCAATCAGGCGGCCCGCGCCAACGCCGAGTCGGAGCTGCTGCGGACCACCGCCGGGTCGATCCTGCAGGGGCAGGGCACGCTCGACGCGCTGCTCGAGCGGACCAGGGAGGCGTTCGGCATGCGCTCGGCCAGCCTGCTCGAGCGGCTCGACCCGGCGAGCGGGGCCGGACGGGGCCCGGCGGGCGAGTGGGCCGTCGTCGCCTGCTCCGGTGACGCGCCGGTGACCAGGCCGGACGACGCCGACGTGGACGTACCGGTGACCGACACGCTGTCGCTCGCGCTGGCCGGCCGGCCGCTGCCGGCCGACGACCGGCGGGTGCTTGGCGCGTTCGCCGCCTACGCCGCCGTCGCGCTCGAGCAGCAGCGGCTCACGGCCGAGGCCGAGGCGGCCAAGCCGATCGCGGCGGCCGACCGGATGCGGGCCGCGCTGCTGGCCGCGGTCAGCCACGACCTGCGCTCGCCGATCGCGTCGGCCAAGGCCGCGGTCACGTCGCTGCGCTCGGAGGACATCGACTGGGATGACGCCGACACGGCCGAGCTGCTCGCCACCGCCGACGAGTCGCTCGACCGGCTCACCCACCTGGTCGGCAACCTGCTCGACATGTCCAGGCTGCAGGCGGGCGCGCTGTCGCTGTTCCCCCGGCCGTCCGGCCTCGACGAGATCGTCGCCCGGTCGCTCGACGACCTCGGCCCGGCCGGCCGGGAGATCACCGTCGACATCCCGGACACGCTCCCCGCGGTCAGCGCCGACCCGGCGATCCTGGAGCGCATCGTGGTCAACCTGACCGAGAACGCGCTCCGCTACTCCCCGGCGGGCAAGCCGCCGCTGCTGGCCGCGTCCGCGCTCGGCGACCGGGTGGAACTGCGGGTGGTCGACCGCGGCCCGGGCATCCCCGAGGACGACCGGGACCGGATGTTCGTGCCGTTCCAGCGGCTCGGCGACACCGACAACACCACCGGCGTCGGCCTCGGCCTGGCGCTCGCGCGCGGCCTCACCGAGGCGATGGACGGCACGCTGACGGCCGAGGACACCCCCGGCGGCGGACTCACCATGACCATCTCCCTCCCGGCCGCGCCCGGCAACTAAGGGGTCTTCTTTCCATGACACGGGTGCTTGTTGTTGACGATGAGCCGCAGATCCTGCGGGCGCTGCGGATTAACCTGCGGGCGCGGCAGTACGAGGTGAGCATCGCCGCCAGCGGCGCCCAGGCGCTCGAGGAGGCCGCCGCGCACCCGCCGGACCTGGTCATCCTCGACCTCGGGCTGCCCGACATGGACGGCGTGGAGGTGATCGGCGGGCTCCGCGGCTGGACCGCGGTGCCGATCATCGTGCTGTCGGGACGGGCCGACTCGGCCGACAAGGTGGAGGCGCTCGACGCCGGCGCCGACGACTACGTCACCAAGCCGTTCGGCATGGACGAGCTGCTGGCCCGGATGCGGGCCGCCGTCCGCCGCACCCCGACGGCCGAGGTGCCGCCGAGGCTGGCGCTCGGCGACCTCACCGTCGACCTGACGGCCAAGCGGGTCACCCGGACCGGCCCCGGAGGAACCAGGGTCCGTTCGGAGGAAAACGGGAGAGTCGCCGACGCGGACCCGCAGTCCGACGGCGACATCAGGCTGACGCCGACCGAATGGCATCTGCTCGAGGTGCTGCTGCGGAACCCGGGCAAGCTGCTCAGCCACCGGCAGCTGCTCAACGAGGTGTGGGGCCCCGGATACGACAACGCGGGCGGCAACCTGCGGCTCTACATGGCGCAGCTGCGGCGGAAGCTGGAACCCGACCCGGCCAGGCCCCGCTGGCTGATCACCGAGCCGGGCATGGGATACCGCTACCAGCCACCTGACCAGGAGCAGGACCAGGGAGAAGGGCCGGCCAGGGAGCCGTCTCACGAGGTGCGCAGAGACCGCGACGGAACGGCCCTGGAGAGTTAGCCCGTTTCATCCGGCCTGCCACGTTACGTGACTTATGTAACCTTTTGTTTACCTAATGTTCGGCTACTGCACGCTCTCGGCACCCTTCGGAACTTCCTAAGCGACCTTTAACGTCGCTTTTGTGAGCAACGACACTGTGCTTGTCCTGGTGGTCATCACAGCCCTGTGCTTTGACTTCACCAACGGCTTCCATGACACGGGCAACGCGATGGCGACGTCGATCGCCACGGGGGCGCTGGGACCGCGGACGGCGGTGGCGATCTCCGGGGTGCTCAACTTCGTCGGCGCGTTCCTCTCCCTGGCGGTGGCGGCCACCATCGCCAACGGCCTGGTCGACACCAAGGTAGTCACGCTGACGGTGGTGGCGGCCGGCCTGGCCGGCGGCATCATCTGGAACCTGGTTACCTGGCTGTTCGGCATCCCCTCCAGTTCCTCCCACGCGCTCATCGGCGGCGTGATCGGCTCGGTGATAGCGGCCTCAGGCGGCAGCGCGGTGCTCTGGCACGGCCTGGTCTCCAAGGTCATCCTGCCCGCCGTCTTCTCGCCGATCATCGCCGCGCTGGTCGCCGCCACCGGCACCTATCTGCTCTACCGGATCAGCCGGTCGATGACCGAGGGCGCGCGCAAACACGGCTTCAGGATCGGGCAGATCGGCTCCGCCTGCATGGTCTCGCTGGCGCACGGCACCAACGACGCGCAGAAGACGATGGGCGTGATCACCCTCGCCCTGATCGCCAACGGCACCCTCGCGGCCAAGTCCAACGCGCCGATCTGGGTCATCGTCTGCTGCGCGCTCGCCATCTCGGCCGGCACCTACATCGGCGGCTGGCGGGTCATCCGCACGCTCGGCAAGGGCCTCGTGGAGATCGAGTCGCCGCAGGGCATGGCGGCCGAGTCCGCCTCGGCCGCGATCATCCTGCTCTCCTCGAGCTTCGGCTACTCGCTGTCCACCACCCACGTCGCGACCGGGTCGATCATCGGCACCGGGCTCGGCAAGCGGGGGGCCGAGGTCCGCTGGAACGTGGCCGGCCGGATGGCCACCGCGTGGGTGTTCACCCTCCCGTCGGCGGCGCTGGTCGGCGCCGGGGCCGAGGCCCTGGCGCACGGCATCGGCGGCACCCTCGGAGTCGTGGTCGACCTCATCCTGCTGGCCGTGCTGGCCGGGTTCATCTACTACCGGTCCCGTGGCAGCAAGGTCGATCCGAACAACGTCAACGCGGAGTGGACCGGCACCGTGACCCCCGAGCCGGCCGAGACGGTCGCGGCCTAAGTGGCGCCGAGCGGCGTAGAGAGGTAGCTAACAATGTCCTGGATCAACCTGAGCGCGCTGTGGAAGATCGTGGTGTTCGGCCTGATCGCCGGGGCCGGCCTGCCGGCCCTGTTCGCGGGCGGCCTGTACACGCTGTCGTGGGGCCCGCGCACCGGTCGGGTGGCGACCGCCGGGGCCGACGGCGGCGACGAGTCCGACGTGCTGGTCGGCGGCAACGTGCTCGGCATGGTGCTCGCCGCGATCGCGTTCCTCATCGTCCTGGCCGCCATCGGCTGGGGCATCTACGAGGTCTACCAGATCGGCCACCCCCCGGTGAAGAAGTGACCACCGGCGACCACGCCCCCTCACCAAGAAGGCGCAGCTGAGACATGGCAATTCCTGATGTCGTGACCAAGATCGTCGGCTGGCTCCGGGCCGGCTACCCGGAAGGCGTGCCGCAGCACGATTACATGCCGATCTTCGCCCTGCTCGGCACCCAGCTGACCAACGACGAGGTCACGCTGATCGCGGGCGAGCTCGAGCTCGCGGCCGACCCGGCGTCGGCCGAGGCGATCAAGGCGGCGATCACCGCGGTCACCAACACCAAGCCGACCGACGCCGATCTCGCCCGGGTCCGCTCCCACCTCGCGGCCGGCGGCTGGCCGCTGGCAACGCCCCACCAGGACTAATCGTCCGCCCCTGACCCACCGGGACCCTCACCAGGGCAGCTCGCGCCCGTCCCTGGTGAAGGTGCCGGTGGGTCCGCCGTTGGGCAGCGTGACCGCCCACACCGCGCTGGCCGCTCCCTGGGCGACCGACCGACCGCTGCCCCGGCCGCCGCGGGCGCCGTCGCTGGCCGTCGAGCCCGGGCAGACGGCGTTGACGAGGATGCCGTCCCGGTACAGCTCGCCCGCCAGCATCCTCGTCAGCGCGTTGAGGGCCGCCTTGGAGACGCTGTAGGCCGGGCGGCCGCCGCTCATCAGCGCGATCGAGCCGCCCTCGCTCGACACGTTCACCACCCTCGGCCGGGGGCTCGAGCGCAGCAGCGGCAGCAGCGCCTGGATCACCCGCCAGGCGCCGAACAGGTTCACGTCGAGCGCCTCCGCCACCGGCGACAGGTCGGTCGTGCCGGCCAGCGCGTACTGGTCGGGCGCGCTCGAGGCGCTGTTCACGATCGCGTCGACCCGGCCCCAGCGCTCCCTGATCCACGCCGCCAGCTGGTCGATGTTGACCGAGTTATCGACCTCGATATGGGCCGCCACCACCCGTTCCCCGCTCGGGTCGAGCTCCTTCGCCGCGAGCTCGGCCGCGCGCAGGTCCCCGGACCCGAGCACCACCACGTAGCCGAGCGCGGCCAGCTGCCTGCAGACCTCGAGCCCGATGCCGCGGCTCGCCCCCGTGACCACGGCAACCGGCAGCTCAGAGCGCGCTGGCGTGGTCACCGCTGGGTCACCACTCGATTGCCGTAAAGAAGCTCATGTCGCCTATCTTGCCACTGACCCGGTTACGGCGTCTTTCCCCTCATACGTCGCTGATGGTGCGCACGACAACCTTCAAAACCATCATGTCGAACGGTCCCTGGCTCCGCGCAGTAGTCATATTCCTCTCCCCGGCAGGTGTCCGGCGGTCCGGTGCTGAGCAAACTGTTACCAGGGGGACCGATGAACAAGCAGGTAGAGGCAGTGCACAGTGTCGCGCGGCCGACGATGAAGGACGTGGCGTCCAAGGCTGGGGTGGCGCTGAAGACCGTATCCCGGGTGGTGAACGGCGAGGCGGGGGTGACGCCGGAGACGGCCAAGCGGGTGCAGGGGGCGATCGCGGACCTCGGCTTCCGCCGCAACGAGTCCGCCCGGCTGCTCCGCACCGGGCAGACCGCGACGCTCGGCTTCATCGCCGACGACTGGACCAACGCCGATCACACGGCCGTCTACCGCGGGCTCGAGGACGTCGCCCGGGCCAACGGCTACCTGCTGTACTCCGGCTCGACCGACCGCGACGGCCAGCGCGAGGAGCAGCTCGCGCTGGCGATGTGCGCGCGGCGGGTGGACGGGCTGATCATCATCCCGACCCCGGGCTCGCACGACTACCTGGTGTCGGAGATCGAGGCCGGGGTGGCGGCCGTGTTCGTGCTGCGGCCGCCCGCGCTCGTCCGCGCTGACGCGGTGCTGCCCGACGAGCGCGGCGGGGGGCGGGCGGCGGTGGCGCACTTGATCGCCCACCGGCACCGGCGGATCGGGCTGGTCAGCGGCGATTCCGGCGGCTACCGGACGGCGCAGCTGCTGGCCGGCTACACCGAGGCGATGACGGCGGCGGGGCTGCCGGCCGATCCGGCCTGGACGACGCTCACGGCCGAGTCGCTGCCGGGCGCGCCGGTCACCGCGGTGCTCTGCGCCGACCGGGCGTCGACCGAGGCGGTGCTCCGGGCGGGCGCCGGGGCCGGGGCCGGGGGCGGGCGGCTGGCGGTGGTGGGATTCGGCGACTTTCCGCTCGCCGACCTGATGTCACCGCCGGTCACCGTGCTGAGCTATGACGCCCTGCTGATCGGGCGGACGGCGGGCGAGCTGCTGGTCGGCCGGCTGGCCGGCGACCAGACGCCGCCGCGCACGGTGCTGGTGCCGGTGCGGCTGATCGAGCGCGGCTCGGCCGAGTTCCCGCCGCCGGCCGAGTGAGGCGGGGCCGGTGCGGCAGGGCCGGTGCGGCTAGGCCCCGAGGACGACGCCGAGGAGGACCGCGAGGATCGCGACGACCAGCACGATCGCGACCAGGATGCCGATCTTGGACCCGGGCGCTTTCATCTGCCAGGGCGGGGGAAGGTCGTCGTCCCCCCGGGTGGCGAAGGCCTGGAACCGCGCTGTTTCCGCGCCCGTGTCACTGTCAGTCTCTGGCATGCGCACATTTTATCCCGTTATGACCGCCCGGGCGGGGCAAACGCGTCGGCCCGCTCAACAAGTCTCGACAAGACGATTACGCTCCGCGTTCGCTGGACGAACGGCTCGGCCGCGATCCGCTCCACCACCTGCTCGAAATGCCTGATGTCGGCCGCCCTGATGTGCACCAGCGCGTCCGCCTCGCCGGTCACCGTGCAGGCGTCGGCCACCTCGGGGTGCCGCCTGACCGCCGCCGCGATCGCCTCCGGGGAGGTGGACGAGCCGCAGAACAGCTCCACGTACGCCTCGGTCGTCCAGCCGAGCGCGGCCGGATCGACCCGCGCGGTGAACCCGGTGATCGCGCCGGAGACGCGGAGCCGGTCCACCCGCCGCTTGACCGCGGGCGCGGACAGGCCGACCTCGGCGCCGATCACGGCGTAGCTGGCACGGGCGTCCTTGATCAGCGCGGTAATGATCCGCGCGTCGATCTCATCCAGGCTCATCGCCCCACATGCTAGCCCCCATCCAGGAAGCCAAGCTGATCCCGGACATGGTTGAGGCTCGGTGTCCCGCTTTCACCGAGCCTCACAAGTAAGACGCGACGCCCATCCGGGAGGTTTACGGTCCGACCGGAAAAATCTAACTTCGGCTCGGGCGCCTTCGGCTCGGCCGCTCGCGCGGCCGCCGCGGTGGCATCGTCGACCACGGTCTCCAGCCGGTAGCGGAGGCGGCAGAGGATCACCCGGCGGGTACCACGGCGGATCGCGCGGCCGAGGATCGCGCCGCGCTGGTTGTGCAGCAGCGCCTGCCACCAGTGGTCGGGCTGGATCTCAGGGATCAGCACGACCAGGCGGTGGTACTTGTCCTCGGCCTCGACCTGGCGCAGGTAGCTCACGATCGGCTCGGCGATCGAGCGGTGGGCGGAGCGCAGGGTGAGCAGCTGCACCTCCGGTTTCCATGACTGCCACTCGGCCCTGAAGGCCGTCTGGGGCGCGTGATCCTCGTCGGAGTCGGTGAACACGACGGTCACCGCGATCACGTCGTCGCCCAGCGACTTCGCGGCCGAGATGCCCTCGGCGGTGAGCCTGGACATGCCCGATACCGGCACGATCACTAGCGACGCCCGCTTGACCGGGTGCGGCGGCACCTGCCCGATCGCGAGCTCGGCCCCGATCCGCTGGTACGCCCGCGCCACCGCCATGAACATCAGCACCAGCAGCGGGATGACGATCGCGACCAGCCACGCCCCGGCCAGGAACTTGCTGACCAGCTCGATGATCGTGACAACGAACGTCAGCACCGCGCCGACGCCGTTGATGATGGCACGGTAGATCCAGGACCGGCCGTTCGATCGTTGCAGATGCCAGTGCCGCACCATCCCGGTCTGGGAGAGGGTAAAGCCGATGAAGACCCCGACCGCGAACAGCGGCACCAACGCCTGGGTATTCCCGCGGACCGCGATGAGCAGCAGCGCGGCCGCGATCGCGAGCACGATGACGCCGTAGCGGAACACCCTCCGGTCGGCCCGCAGACCGAACACGTGCGGCAGGAAGTTGTCGTGGGCGAGCAGGCCGGCCAGCACCGGCAGCCCGGCGAACGAGGTGTTGGCGGCCAGCGAGAGCAGCACCAGGGTAATGATCTGGATGGCGTAAAACAGCGCGTTGTGGCCGATCGCCCCCGCGGTCAGCTGGGCGAGCACGGTGGTCCCGGACTGCGGCACCGCGTTCCAGTGCCGGATGAGGATGCCCAGCCCGATCAGCATCAAGCCGAGCAGCAGGCCGAGCCCGACCTCGGTGTGCTGCGCCCGCTTCACCCGCGGCCGGCGGAACTGCGGCACCGAGTTGGCGATCGCCTCCACCCCGGTCAGCGCCGAGCACCCCGACGCGAACGCCTTCAGGATCAGCAGCAGGCCGACGGTATCGGTCATCTGCGGCAGATTGTGGTCGAGCGGCACCACCGGCTGGCTGCGGGCCAGGCCGATGATGATCACGGCGAAGATCGAGACGATGAACGCGAGCGTCGGCAGCATGAACAGCCGGGCCGACTCGGCCACCCCCCACAGGTTGGCCCCGGTGATCAGCGCGAGCACCGCCAGGCAGAGCCATACCCGGGCGCCGTAGAGCGCCGGGTAGGCAGCGGTCAGCGCCTCCACCCCGGCCGACACCCCGACCGCGGCGTTCAGTATGTAGTCGACCGTCAGCGAGGCCGCGGCGACCAGCGACGGGGTGGTGCCGAGGTGGGTCTTGGAGACGGCGTAGGCGCCCCCGCCGTTCGGGAACGCCTCGATGACCTGACGGTAGGAGATGACCAGGGCCGCCAGCAGGACCACGATCGCCCCGGTGATCGGCAGGCTGTACTTGAGCGCCGACGCCCCCGCCGCGACCAGCACGACGAGGATGGCCTCGGGCCCGTAGGCGACGCTCGAGAGCGCGTCGAGCGACAGCGCGGCGATTCCGCCGAGCGCGGTCAGCCGTTCCTTCTCGTCGTCGTCCGGCCCGGCCGCCGGACCGGGAGCTTGCCCGTCGGCCTTCCCCGCAGCGGTGGTCACGCTCATGATTATCCCGAACGGCGGTACCGCCAATCACAGCGCGGGCGGCCATTGGCCCGACCTTAACGATTCGGTCGCGACCTGGACTGATTAGTCCGAAATGGTTCTATGGGCGAACCGATCGATAGCGTCTATAGTCAGGACCATGCTCGACGTGACCAGGCTCCGCGTCCTCGTCGCCGTGGCCAGGCACGGCTCGGTGACGGCGGCGGCGCACGCGCTGAACTACGCGCAGCCGTCGGTCAGCCACCACCTGGCCCGGCTGGAGGCGGAGACCGGCACCAAGCTGGTCCAGCGGGCCGGGCGCGGCATCCGGCTGACCGACGCCGGGCGGCTGCTGGCGGAGCGGGCGGTCGAGGTCATCGGCCGCCTCGACGCGGCCGAGAACGAGCTGGTGGTCTTCGCCGGGCTGCGGGCCGGGCGGCTGCGGCTGGCGGCGTTCCCCTCGGCCCTCGGCACCATCGTGCCGACCGCGGCGGCGATCCTGGACGACCGCAATCCCGGCTTCGACCTGCGGCTGACCGAGGCCGAGCCGCCGGAGGCGCTGCGGATGCTGCGGGCCGGGTACGTGGACGTCGCGCTGATCTTCCGGCACGAGGCCGACGATGGCGGCGCCCGGCGCCCTCTATCCCCCCTGGCGGACGACCCGCCGCCCGCGATCGCCGACCACGACGACCTCCGCGAGCTGGTGCTGCTGTCCGAGCCGGTGCACCTGATCATGCCGGACACGGCGGTCTGCGGCGGCGAGCCGCCGCTGGCGCCCGCGGTGACCGAGCTGTGGCCCGCGGACCTGGCCCGGCTGTCCGATCAGCGCTGGATCGCCGGCTGCGACCGGTGCCGCGAGCACCTGCTCAGGCAGTGCGCGCAGGCCGGGTTCACGCCCCGGATCGCGTTCACCACCGATGACTTCGTCGCCGCCCAGGCCCTGGTCACGGCCGGCCTCGGCGTCACCCTGCTGCCCGGCCTGGCGCTGCGCGCGGCCCGCAACCCGGGCGTCCGCACGGCCCGGCTGCGCGGCACCAGCCGGTCGGTGGTCGCGGTCCGCTACGGCGAGGCGCCGGACCCGCCCGCTACCACGCTGCTGCTCGAGGCGCTCTGCGCCGCCGTCGGCGCTCCGGGCCGGTCGGAATCGGTGTCCAGGCCGGATCCGGCGTCGGTCCCGGCGCCGCCCGAGCCGGTCGCCGCGCCGGTCTCGTAGCCGGCTGTCGGGACCGCCTGCTCGACCGAGCTGCCGGCCGTGACCGCCGCGGGCTCGCCGCTCCCGCCGCCGCCCCCGCCGCGCCCTGACAGGCGGCGGCCGAGCCGCTGCATCGGCCGCTCGACAAGGTAGTAGGTCGCCGTGCTGAGCCCGATGATCACCGCCACGCAGCCGGCGAACATCAGCCCCTGGACCGGCAGCGTGTGCGCGCGGTGCAGCGCCGGGACCGATCGGTAGGCGTCGAACACGAGCGGGTGCAGCAGGTAGACCGAGAAGCTGATCATGCCGAGCCAGGCGCACCAGCGGGGCACCCGCCGCCGGCTCGCGGCCAGCCCGAGCCCGAAGGTGGCGCCGGCCAGCAGCACCGAGGTCGCCCACTGAATCAGCCACTGATGGCTCAGATGGCGCTGCTCGCCGTGCCAGAGGCCGGCGAACGTCGTCAGCGCGAGCACGGCCACCACGATCGCCGCGGTGGCAGGCCTGCTGGTGCCCGGCTGCCGCTGCTGGGTGCGGTAGATCAGCGTGCCGGTGAACATCAGGGCCAGGATCACGCTCCCCTCCCACGGCGACGGCGATCCCTGGTTGACCATCACCAGGACGAGCGCGGTGAGGCCGGCCACGGCCGCCCCGGCCCGGGCCACCGTGGACCGCGACGAGACCGCGAGCACGATGCCGCCGAGGATCAGCGCGTCGGCGACCGCGTTCAGCGCGATCCCGCCGCCGTCGGCGCGCTCGGCCCAGGTGGTGAGCGCCGCCATCGGCAGCACGCCGCCGAGCGCCACCGCCGCGACCGCGAAACCCGTCGCGTAGGTGCCGCTGCGACGGTGCACGCCCCAGCTGAACAGCGCGACCAGCAGCAGGTAGAAGACCATCTCGTAGGACAGGGTCCAGGTCACGTTGGGCACGTTCGGGCCGGTCAGCAGGTTCGGCAGCATCAGCAGCCAGGCCAGCACCGACTGCGCGGGCTGGTGCTCGGCCCCCCTGATCGTGCCGTGCCCGGTGTGGTACGCCACCGCCGCCAGCGCCAGCGCCACCGCGTACATCGGGTAGAGCCGGAACAGCCGGCTGGTCCAGAACCCGCGGACCGACCCCCTGCGCTCCAGCGAGGCCGGGATGATGTACCCGCTGATCAGGAAGAACACGAAGACGCCGTACTGGCCGAGGTCAAGCCAGCGGTACAGGAAGTCCCTGACCGGCTCGAGCATCAGCGTGGACCCGTGGTCGAACACCACGCACAGCGCGGCGAATCCGCGCAGCGCGTCCAGCCACGCCAGCCGACTGTGCTTCGGAGCTGCCGCGCTCGCCGCTTTGGGGTTCGCCAACGTCTGTGACATCTCGCCCGACGTTACCGCACCGGGCCCGGCCAGATGGCAGCCGCCGAGCACGGCGGGACGGTGGCAGGCACCAAGCGCGACCGGTAGGTTACCTGCTATGCCGACCGAGCCTCTGGCTGACGGTGCCCCGCAAGCCAGCCCCCCTCGCTGGCTCACCGATGAAGAGCAGCGCGCCTGGCGCGCCTACATCCAGCTCGCCCAGCTCTTGATGCGGCAGCTGGACCGGGACCTGCATCCCTTCGGGCTGTCCATGCACGACTACGAGATCCTGGTCGAGCTGTCGGAGGCGGCGCAGAGCAGGCTGCGGATGACCGAGCTGGCCGACCGCACCGCGCAGTCCCGCAGCCGGCTGTCTCATCAGGTCAGCCGGATGGAGTCCAGGGGCCTGGTCGTCCGCGAGGGGTGCGAGGGGGACAAGCGCGGCACGTTCGCCGTGCTCACCGGGCTCGGCGCGGAAATCATCGGCCAGGTCGCGCCGCACCACGTCGATAGCGTCCGGCGGCACTTCATCGACCAGTTCGCGGCCGACGGGCTCGGCGCCCTCGCCGAGGCGTGCGAACCGGTGCTCGACCGGCTCCGCAAAACACGCGACCGCGACTAGGAAAAGCGGCCCGAGTGACGGCGTTAAGATACCGTTGCGCCTCTTCCGTTTCATCAGTTCAATGCTTCACAATTCACGCATAGCCGTCACCCAGGAGCGTGCGTATGAGCGAAGCGGCATCGGTCCCGTTCTCCGAGACCAAGGCACCCGAATCCCCCGAGCGCCTGCACAAGGGCGCGCTGCGGCTGATCGACATCTCGGCCTCGACGATGGCCAACATCGGCCCGGCCTACAGCTTCTATTTCAGTTTCGGCTTCATCGTCTTCACCGCCGGAATCGCCGCGCCGCTGACCATCGTCGCCGCCGCCGTGGCGATCGCGCTGCTCGCCAACACGCTGTCGCAATTCTCCCGGGCGCAGCCGTCGACCGGCGGCTTCATCACCTTCGTGGGCAAGACGTTCGGCGGCACCAGCGCGGTGACCACGGCCCTGCTGTGCGGCGCCGGGTACATTATCGCGATTTCCTCGGTGCTCGTGATCTCCGGCGGGTTCCTGTCGATGATGCTCAATTACTACCTGGGGTGGAACGTCCCCTGGATCATCTTCTCGGTGCTGCTGACCGCGGGCGCGGTCGCGATGATGATCCGCGGCGTGGCCGTCTCGACCAAGCTGGCCGGCTTCTTCTTCGGCTTCGAGATGGTGGTGCTGCTGATCGTCGCGGTCGCGACGTTGATCAAGAACGGCGGCAGCCTCAGCCTCGCGCCCTTTGACCCGCACCACATCAACGGCGGGTTCAGCGGGCTGGCGGCGGGCTTCCCGCTGGCGATCTACCTCTTCATCGGCTGGGAGAACTCGGCCGCGCTGGCCGAGGAGACCGGGAACCCCCGGCGCAACGTGCCCCGGGCCGTGTTCCTGTCGGTCGCGATCATGGCGGTCACCTACCTGCTGCTCGCCTACTCGACCGTCAGCGGCTTCAAGGACAACGGGACCGCGCTCGCGAGCGCCTCGATCCCGTTCATCAACGTGGCCCACGGGGTGGTGGCCTTCCTCGCCTTCATCGCCTACCTGGCGGGCATGACGTCAACCCTCGGCGTGCTCATCGCGGCGGTGAACTCGCAGTGCCGACTGGTGTTCAACGCGGGCCGCGAGGGGCTGCTGCCGCGCTGGATCGGCAAGGTCGACCCGGTCCGGCGGACGCCGATCAACGCCATCTTCGCCTTCGTCGGCATCGCCTCGGTGATCGTGCTCGGCTGGGCGATCGGCCACTGGGCGGGCGGCAGCACCGGCAGCCTCAACCCGCTCAACTACTTCGCCGAGTCGGGCACCATGGGCACGATCCTCATCCTGGTCGTGTACTTCCTGGCCAACCTGGCGCTGCCGTTCTACTACCGGAAGTACCGGCCGGCCGAGTTCAGCATCGTCAAGCACGTGGTGCTGCCGGTGCTCGGCATGGCGGCGATCGCCGTCCCGGTCTATTACCTGTGCAAGCCGGGACAGGCGAACCCCTACGACTGGTTCCCGTATGCGGCCCTGGGCGTCGTCATCGTCTCGGTCATCTACGCCGCGGTGCTGACCAGGCGCGACCCGGCGCTAGGGGACCGGGTCGGCTCGATCGTGGCCGACGAGTAGTCAGAACAAGACCGACATGAACTCGCCGACCTCATGGAAGCCGGCCCGCTTGTAGGTGGCGCGGCCGGGAGCGTTGAAGTCGTTGACATAGAGCGAGACGATCGGGGAGATCGTCTCGCGGGACTGGTTGACCACGGCGGCCATGCCGGGGGCGGCGATGCCCCGCCCCCGGTACTCCGGCCTGACCCAGACGCCCTGGACCTGGCAGGCGCTCGGGGTGGCGGCGCCGACCTCGGCCTTGAAGATGACCCGGCCGTCCTCGATCCTGGCGAACGCGCGGCCCGCCCGGACCAGCTCGCTGACCCGGGCCCGGTAGGACGCCCCGCCATCGCCCGCCAGCGGGGAGACGCCCACCTCCTCGGTGAACATCGCGATCGACGCGGGCAGCAGGATATCGACCTCATCGGCGCGGACCCGCCGGACCGCCGGGTCGGCCGCCACCGACGGCGGGCCGGTGATGGCCATCAGCGGCTGCGCGGCCCGCACGTCCCGGGCGGGCCCCCAGTACGGGCGCAGGAACCCCCACAGCTCGGTCACCACCGCCGACGGGCCGACCAGCGAGGAGCAGCGCCGCCCCTGGCGCAGCGCGCGGTCCGCGAACGCGGCGACCGCGGCCGGGGTCGCCTGCACCGGCACCAGGTTCGCGCCCGAATAGCACAGCGACACCAGCCGGCCGCCCTGCTCGTAACCCCAGAGCTGGGCGCCGAGCCGAGCCGGATCGGCGCCGAAGATCCTGATCCTGGACTCGACGAACACGTTCGCGACCGGATCGGCCCCGCAGACCTCGAGGGCCGCGGCCCGGTCGCGGTCATCCAGCAGCCTGGCCTGCTCCGAGCGCTGCCTAACGCGCAACATGTTTCCAGCCTAGCCGGTTCTGTCCGGCCTACCCACCCGGAGTCGGATCAGCGGTGGCCGGACAGGTCGCGTTGACCAGACCCGGCCGGTCAGGGACGGCGCCGGCCGCGAGGTAGGCGTTCAGGTAGTTCTGCACGCACTGGTTGGGCGGGGTCTCGAGCGACTGCCCGTGGTTGCCGCCGCCCTGCACCACCACCATGCGGGCGCTCGGCAGCAGCCGGTGCGCGTCCTGCGCGCCCGCGTAGGGGGTCGCCGGGTCCAGCGTGCCCTGCAGCATCAGCACCGGCGGCAGCCCGGCGCCGTTCACCGTGAACGGCTCGGCCGGCCCCTTGACCGGCCAGAAGGCGCAGGCCGCGTTGAACCAGAGGTTGTCCCAGGTCTCGAACGGGGCGGCCTTGTACACCCGCTCGGTGTCGGCCTGCCACTTCGACCAGTTCCTGGGCCAGTTCACGTCGGCGCACTCGACCGCGTTGTACACCGCGAACGTGTTCTCGCTGGTCGTGCCCCAGGTCTCGTACTGGGTGAGCAGCAGGCTGCCGTCGCCGCCGCCCGCGTACTGCGAGAGCGCCTGCGCGAACGCGGGCCACACCGAGTCCAGGTAGCCGGTGATGACGAACGTGTCGTCGAGCTCGTCCGGGCCGAGCACGGGTCCGTTCGTCCCGTCGATGGGCTTCTTCTCGAGCTCGCCCCGCACCTTGTAGTAGGCCGCCTCGACCTGCGCCGGGGTCGACCCCAGGTGGTAGGCCGAGTCGTACTTCGCCGTCCAGGCGAAGAACGCGTCCAGCCGCCCCTGGAAGGCGTAGTCCTGATCGATGTTGTCGGCGTACCAGACGCCGGTCGGGTCGACGGTGGAGTCGAGCACCATCCGGCGCACCCGGTCCGGGAACAGCGTCCCGTAGACCTGGCCGAGATAGGTGCCGTAGGAGAACCCGTAGTAGCTGATCTTGGTCACGCCGAATGCCCGGCGGATCTGATCCAGGTCACGGGCCATGTCGACCGTCGTCATGTAGGGCAGCATCCAGCCGAAGCGCTGCTCGCAGCCGGCCGCGTAGGCCTTGGCCCGGCCGATGAGCACCTGCTCGGCGGCCGCGCTGGCCGGGATGTAGTCGGGCCGCACCTCGTCGAAGAAACCCGGGTCGCAGCTGAGCGCGGGGACCGACCCGCCGACCCCGCGCGGGTCGAAGCCGACGATGTCGTAGGTGGCCGCCACCTGCGGGCTCAGCCCGGACGCGACCTCGGACGCGAGCGACCGGCCGGGCTCCC
>Ga0302325_10016641_pt1 | contig 15570 bp, 10 predicted proteins | sample Palsa_T0_2_FD_201948 | JGI IMG/M metagenome (GOLD analysis project Ga0302325, IMG submission 201948) | Peat permafrost microbial communities from Stordalen Mire near Abisko, Sweden - Palsa_T0_2 | ecosystem: Environmental > Terrestrial > Soil > Palsa > Peat permafrost | place: Sweden: Abisko...
GCGTGCAAAGAACTGCCTTGGACAGGTCCCGGAGAGCCTCGTCATCGTCCATCACCAGCAGTCGTTCGGTGCCGGTTTGCATAGGGAAGTTCGTCGCCATTTCCGAAAGAGGAGCTTCGAGCGAGGCGGGCAGATCGATCGTGAATACGGTGCCTGCACCCAGCGCCGACTCCACCCAAAGATGGCCTCCATGTTTGACCACGATGGCATAGGCCGTCGCCAACCCCAGACCGCTGCCCCCCGGCTTGGTGGTGAAATATGGATCAAATATCCGGCGGAGTACTTCGGGCGAAATGCCGTCGCCTTGATCCCGGATCGAGATTCGTACGTGAGGCTTGGCCTCCCCAAAACCATTTCGTAGGGCGATATTTTCCGCCCGAACCTCGATCGTGCCACTGCTTCTCATGGCCTCTCGAGCATTGATGAGGATATTGTGAAGCACCTGGCCGATCTGCCCCGAATCGACCTCGGCGGACCAGAGGTTTTCCCCAAGCTGAAGCTCAATCGCGATGGAAGAGCCGGAGCGTGCTAGTAAAACAGCATCTGTGACGAGTTGGGCAGTGGAAGCCACTCGTCGGACAGGAGTCCCACCTTTCGCGAACGTCAGCAACTGAGAAGATAAGAATTTCGCGCGCTGGCAAGCGCTTGCGGCGTGATCGAGAAATTCCCTGGCCGTCTCGCCCGGCATCAGGTGTACCTTGGCTACTTCAATATTCCCCTGAACGACGGTCAGAAAATTATTAAAGTCATGCGCAATGCCTCCGGCCAGCACTCCGAGCGATTCCAGCTTGCGCGCGCGTAACAGTTCTTCTTCCGCCTGTTCTCGCTGAGTGATTTCCGCTCGCAATTGCTCCGTCGATTTATGCAGTTCGGCCGTGCGCTCCTCGACTCGCAGTTCCAGCGCCTGGTTCAACGCCGCGGTCTCCCGGTTTGCGGTCCGCAGATCCTCCACCAGCTCCCGGTTCTCAAACTGCAGTCTGAGCGATGAATCCACCATGCGATAGAGCCGCCTGGTCGTAATCAAGGTGGCAAGAGTGAACAGGGACGCCAGAAGCCCCATGGCCAAATGCGTCTCATCACCGTCAAGAAAAAGCCGGACCGCCGGGATGAGGCCTGCGGGAATTAAAAACGTGAGGAACGCCTCCGGCCGTGGGGCCAGCACGGATGAGGCGCCAAGCATCATGCCCCCCAGGACGAAGACGAGAAAAACCTGGTTTGTCAGGTGGCCTGGCGGGTAGAGCAGAACGCCCGCCCCGCCCCAGCCGGCGCCTGCGCAACCAACCCCTACGGTGAAGACAGTACGCCACCTGCTAAGGTCTGTCGGGCTTGATGAGCTTTGCCAATAACGCCGCGCAAAAGCATACCGCGCAATCGATACCAGCGTGATGTACAAACACCAGGCTATGATCGTTGGCTTGGAAACAATTCCCCATTGCAAGGCCCCTAAGATAGCAGCCGCCACTATATTGACGACCACCCCCAGGTTAGCGTTGCCAAACAAGAGCCGAACCTGCGCTGCCAGAAGTTGTTCGCTGCTGGAATCCCGATTGACCCGTGCTTCGGACGCAGTGGAGCGCATGGCTACAACCCAATAACCGGAGTAATTGCTCATCCCAATATAAATCCTGTGAGCCTGGATCTGAACCCTGCCCGGACAGGATTGGTATACACGCTCTCCGTCCCACAGCAATCCGGCGGGCAGGAGCAGCTCATATTTGTATCCGTCCCGGGACCTATTTGTTCGAAGGGGTTTATATGGTGAGTTGACTCAGCGATCTATTACATCGAAGCTATGCGTTGGCATCCGCTCGTTGAAACCATGAACCCGTTCTGCCGGAAAAGCGCGTTTACGAAATATCCGCTCACTCACTCGGATAAAACCATTATTCCGGCTCCGGAGAACCCCGACGCTCCACCTCAGCTCGACGGGTTAAGGGCTGACAAAAAGGGGTGACTGATCGGCCCTGCACATGAGGGGGGCTTTACCGGTTGCAGCCACTCGGCTGGCGTGTACGGCGATCGAGTGCGCATAGTGCGAAGTTTTTTAAACCGCCGGTCTGAGAGCCCGCAAGGCAAAAGGCGCAATCTACACAAAACCAAGATTCGCGGAGCTAAACGCCCCAAGACTGGGAAAGATCGTGTTCAGCTGAGCCGCGCTGACGCCGAACCAACTGGCGAGTGTAGCCGCGTACTGCACCGTGCTGGTGGTAGGAATCCATCGCCCATTCACGTCGGAATCGTCCGGACCACCCAATGCAAGTGTGGGATAAGTGCCGTAAAGCTTGGCGCCCCGAACCGCGCCACCCAGAACGATGTGGTGGCTGCCCCAACCATGGTCGCTGCCGCTGTTCGAATTCGGCTGCAAGGTCCGTGAAAAATCCGACATGGTGAAGGTCGTCACCTCGTTCGCGATGCCCAGCTCCTGCGTGGCCTGGTAGAAGGCAGACATCGCCGAAGAAACCTGCCCCAGCAGCAAGCTCTGCTGCCCGGCCTGGTCCGCATGGGTGTCGAAGTTCCCCACCCCGGCAAAAAAGATCTGCCGATTCACCCCAAAGCTGTTTCGCACCTGCATCAATTGAGCGATTTGTTGCAGCTGCGTGGCGAACGGGTTATTAGCAGGGAAAACGGTAGCCAGTGGCGCGACCGAAGACACGGCCTGCGTAAGAACGCCGGCATAACGCGCTGCATTCTGGCTGATGGCATTGTCGGCCTGTACCAGGTTAAGGCCGCTGGCAAAGCTGAGGAAGCTCTGCGCTATCGCCTGCCGCACACCGCACTCCGCCGCGCCTTCACCACAGGAGACGCCGGAAAGATTGCCGGGACTCACCGCCAGAGGTGTGGTGGATTGGCCGTCGCAGAAAAGCGTGTCCCCCGCCACCGTAGTGATCATGGGGATGGAAGCGGATGGATTGAAGCTGCTACCCAGCAGATCGCTCATGCGGCCCGCCCATCCCGTGGAAGTGGTAGCGGACTGCGCCGCGTTTTGCCATTGCAGCTGCTGATCCGAGTGGCTGAACAGGTTCGAAGGCAGATTGAGCTGTGCGGTTACGTTCGCGCGCGTCGTCGGTGCCACCAGCGTGCCGACGTTCGCGATCAAAGCGGCGGCCCCGCTATCCACGAGCTGAGCAATTTCCGGCAGACTGCCGTGCAGGCCGTACTGGGGCAGGGAAGCAAGCTGTATCAGCTGGCTTTGCGGCAGGGCCAGTGGTCCACGCAGCGTAGCGTAATTGTCGTAACCAGCCGTGTCGGTAGGAACCAGAGTGTTGTTGGCGTCGTTTCCCCCAAATAGAAAAACGCAGACCAGCGCCTTATAGCCCGACGCTGGAGCCGTCTGTGCAAACGCGTTCAACGCCCCAAAGGGACGGAGCCCAACAAGACTGCCACCCGCGGCCATCGAGGCATACTGAATAAAACTGCGCCGGTTGTAACCCATATTCGTAACCCCTACTGTTCAATCTTGTAAAAGTTGGAACTGATGACGAGCCAGGTGGATACGCGTACGCGCTGGCCGATGTCCGGTAAAAGAGCGGCGTTGGCTGCGATCGCCGATTGCAGCGTGGGCGCCATTTGCGCGTGGGTAAAAAGAATATTGAGCGCGGTCACCAGGTTCGCGCTATCAGTCGCGGGGTTACCGGTAGCAGAGGCGATTTGGCCGAGAAAGCTTGTCGGGCTCATATCGATGGAAAAGGACGTGAGGTGATTGCGTACGATGCTGTCCGCGAGCGTCATGCGAAGCGTGGCGGCGGCCGTGTTTTCCTGCGCGAATTCGGGTGCGTTGATCGCCGAGCCGGGAATAACATAGCTCGGCGGGAAAAAGTTGAACACGCTCCCCGCCGCGTAGGGCGTCTCTCCCAATGGCGCCGTGTAGTTGCTGGCACCGTCGTAGCGGCCCTGTGGATCCACATTGGTGAACTGCAGCGCTCGGAGGATCCCCGTGAAGTACAGGATGGGCTCCCGCAGATGGCCCCCTGCAGCAGTCGGGTCGCTATCGGCCGCGCGTGCTTCCGGATCAGTCAAAATAGCCGTAATCACCGCCTTCATATCACCGCGGACACCAGAGCCGTCGTTGGCGAATACAGCCGCGACGCGACCCACGTACGCAGGCGATGGATTGCCGGTGACCAGGTGCTGGATAAGCTGGCGGCCGACGAAAGGCCCCACGTTCGGATGATTGAAGATGGAATCGATCACTCCTGAGAGGTCTTGTTCCGCCGTTTGCCCGGCGGGTAGGGTTACCCCGCTGAGCAGAGCCTTGGCCGACATATCATGCGCGACCTCAATGGCCCGCATCGGCTGATCGAAGTTGGGGACTCCGTTGGGAAAACTCGTGGGTACCCCTCCGCTCGCGTTGGCGTAGGTCCATCCGGTAAGTGCGCGTGCGTAGGCCTGCACCTGCGTTTGGCTGTAGACCGGCTGTGGCATTCCCTGGCCATTTAACTGAAGACTGCCATCAGCGTTAAGCAGATACAGGCCGGTAGTAAAAAGCTGCATCAGTTCTCGGGCGAAGTTCTCGTTCGCGATCTGACCGGCGGGCGCCGCGTTGCTGTTCAGCATGTTGAGGTACGCACCCATGGCCGGGGAAGTGGCGACATCATTGACCAGCTGGCTAAAATTCCCGAATGCATCGTCCGCAAGTAAGTTCTGGTAGGACGGTATGGTGCGCGCGTTCACCATATCGGTGGACACTACGAAGATTTCGCTCAGCGCAAAGGCAACGCGCTGGCGCAGCTGGTCGTTCCCGGTAAGCGCAATCTTCCAAAAGGAACTCTGCGCGCAAGCAAACGTCCCGTTGGGACAGATGGTAACCGGTGGATTGGGAATAGCAGGCATCCGCGTCGTCGGGGTGGCGAACTGCTGGTTGAGATAAGCCGCAACGCCCATTTGCTGAACACTCTGCACGGCGCCGAGCGTAGGGCCAAACGTGCTTTGGTCAAGCAGCCGCGTCGCCTGCGCAAGGCTGACCGGCGGAATCGTTTGCACTGTCATCGTTTGGGTGACGGCAGATTTCTGCGCGGCATCGGGATTTAAGACACCCACGGTGATCGAAGTCGTGCCCGCGGCCAGGTTTAGGCTGCTCTGGAGTTCAGTCGACGAGAGGAAGGTGGTAGCAGTGTTCACGCCTGCGAGTTGCAATTGGGAAGCAGAAACGAAACCAGAGCCACTTACGGTGAGCACAAAGCTGGTGCCCGGCGCCGTCTGCGTGACGGAACCGGCAGTGATCGTTGGCAGCGGATTGAGGATCTTAACGCTAAGGGAAGCCGAAGATACAGGTGTTGCAACTGTTGCTGCGCTAATAGTGACCGAGTGACCGGCAAAAATGCTGAGAGCGGGCGTGTAAAAGCCCGAAGTGGAGATGGGCCCACTCGAGCCGGCGCCACCGGCATAGCCATTCACCGACCACACAACAGCGCCGGAGACGCCATTGACCAGAGCGCTATATTGCCCGGTGCCGCCAAGCCTTAGCTGGGATGGACCGCTCAGCGAGACGACCGCCGGAGCTTGTGCCTGTAGCGCGCCGCTGCAAGTCGCCAACAAGAACATCAACACGATCGGCGAAGAAGAGGTCGACATTACTCGACCCTAGGATCATCCCGGCACGAGGGCCATACAACCAACAGCCAATTACGACAGGGCATTTTTCCAACGGGAATTCGCGGAGTCTTCCTCTAGTTTCTGCACAGCGCGCCGATAAATAACGCTGTCCACCTGCTGAAAGAGACGATCACTGAGGGTCTATCGGGGCCCGTCCCGAAGGTGTCTGTGTCATAGCATGGTCAGAGGCAATCGGACGGGTGCCCCACGTTCGCCCGAGCGTACGTGGGCCGAAAATGATGGGGCGTAGCCCCTACGATCGCTCTTGCTAAATCCCATATGGGATAGGAAAAGCCTTAGAGGGATCAAAACGCTGCTGCTATGACAACCTACGCCACTACCGAAAGCCCAAGACCAACCCGATATTTGTCGCACTCCGAGGACGTTTCGCTTCACAAGTAAAATGCGTAATCGTCCGCCTCAGAAGTTGAAAGACACCTGCAGATCAATGCTGCGATTGGACGAAGGCGATGAGAAGAACCCGCCTGCCAGGGCATTCGACTTGCCAAACAGAGGCGACTCCAACACCCCGACAGGCGCCGCAAGGTTCACATCGTTGAAAATATTTCTGCCCATCGCCGTGAAGTTTAGCGAATATCGTCTCGCCGCCTGCTGATCCAGCATGGGCGGGCGCCCTCCGCCGCTGCTGAGTCCGCCTGGCCCAAGTCCGCCTCCGGGAGGACCACCGCCTCCCGGTCCACGTCCGCCACCGCCTCCAGGAGGCGGCCCATTGAAACTGCCGCCCGCCGCCCTCTCCGTGCGCGGTCCGATGCCGATCGACTTGCTCACCCGCAGGTTGGTGCTGAACTGTCTCGGACCCGTCACGTAGTTGTACGGAATCCTGGCCGCGTCCCCCGAAGGATTCAAGTCGAAATCCCCATATTTCGTCTGCATGACATCCGTGCTTCCAGAAGTGGCAAATGCGGGTCGATCGTTGAACTGGTTATCCCCATTGAGGTCTTGCCCAACCGTGATATTGAAGGGAGTTCCCGAATCCAGAACCAGAAACGGGCTGATCGAAATACCCAGAGGCGCAGAGTAATTTCCCCCCACCAGGAAGCGGTGATGGATATCAAAGGTCGATCTGCCGTAGTCCGCGCGCGGGTCAAACTGATTCGAAGGAAAGTAGGTAGCGCCCGAGGTATCGGCCTTGGCATCGTTCAGAACATAAAACCCAAACAACGTAAGCTTTCGTTCGCGGATGCTGAAGTTGGTGATCAACTGATTCTGGTGATAAATGCCGCCGGACTGAAACTGATACGTATTCTCATTGATGCCATTGGGCCGCACGCCCGTTCCAGTAGTGACGTCATATGTCCCGGGCAGGAACGCGTTGACGTTGTCGCTATAGAGTTGATGCAGCCCACGGGAGTTGATGTAGGTGCTGGAAAGAGTAATGTTTTTTCCAAAGCGATGTTCGATCCCGATAGCCGCCTGCATATTCACCGGAGCGGTGAGGTTGGGCGCTATGGAGTACGTTGTCGGTGCGGCTTCGCTCGCCGCCAGCGAGCCGGCCGGGATAGCGACGCCGGGAGCCGGATTCTTGACCACGTACTGCTGCTGGTTGATACCATTCTGCCGGATCGCCTGCAACACATTAGTCGATTGAAAGCGGTCAAAGAACCAACCGTATCCGCCACGGATCACCGTCGTTGCCGGTTTGCTTTTCCCGTTAACCGCCCAGGCGAACGACACCCGCGGTCCAAAGTCTGCATGATCGCTGATGCGATTCTGCCCCTCATACCGAATCCCGTAACTCAACGTAAAGTCCGGACGCAGACGCCAATCATCCTGGAAGAAAAGCCCGGCGTCGAACAGAAGCACCCGCGCCGTCGGGGTGCCGGCCGTTACCTCATATTGCGATGGCAGGCCGGCGGCATAGTTCTGCAACGAGGCATACGTATAGCTCCCGTTGAAGCCTGCCGTAGAGCTGTTGGCGTCGCGCACCGCCCGCAGCCGGCCGCCAAAGCGAATCGAGTGCGCCCCCAGCGCCGCTGAGGTGTAATTCTGCAGCTCATAGTGATCCTGGGCATCGTGAATCGCTCCCTCGTTGTTGCCGCCTCCGGTAAAGGCGCCTTGCACCGTGATGGTCGGTGTGGTGTAGAGCGGAGTTTGGTTGTCGCGATCACGAATGTACTCGAACCGGGTCTCATTGATCACCCTCGAACTCAAAATCTGTGTGTCGCTCACCTGCAAAGTGTTTTCCTGGTTCAGAGTGTCATAGCCCTGCGTCTGCAACGCAAACTGTGACACTCCGTTGTTCGAGCTCTTTTGCCGGTCATACATATAACGCAACGTAAGAGTATTGCTGGGCGTGATCTGCAGGTCCAGGCGCGGGCTCAGATCCATGCGCGATTGTGGATTGGCGACCGCCGCTGCATAGTTGTAACTGATGCCCGTGGGATCGAGCAACTGTGCATTGATGATGGAGTTCGCATTGTTGTCCCGGCGAAATCCACTCAAAAACCAGGATGAGCTCTTGTTGAATGAGCCGCTGACATTCCCCAGAAAGAAAGTGGAGTAGTACGGGGGTTCACTGGTCACAAACGTGTTCAGCGAGTTAAACGCGGAGTCGTTACCGCTGGCCATGATCATTCCGTGCAAGTGGTCTGTACCCGGCTTGGTCAATATTTCAATGCGGCCGTAACCCAGTTTGTCGTACTCCGCAGAAAAGGGATTCTGGTTGATTCTGATTTCGCGGATCGACGATTTCGGAGGCAGCTGTCCGCCCGTAAATCCGTCAATGTAAATCTGGCCGCCATTAGGGCCGGCTGCAGGCCCGGCAAGCGCATTCAGTTCATCCTGCAGTTGATCCGGGTCGTCAGAGAGCGCGTCCAGGTCCTTGCCCTTGATCACGATCGCGCTGGCGTTATTGTCAGGGCTGGTATCGAGGCCCGCACCTTGGTCGCTTACGGTGACCTGTTGCTGGTCAACAACGATGATCAGAGGAAGATTCGAGACCGTAGCATGTCCCGCCTCAACCGTCACACTCTGTGCCTGGGCCAGCGCAAGGCCCGGCGCAGCCACAGTGATGACGTATGTACCCGGGGCAAGCTGGGGGAAAACGTAAGTACCATCGGCCCCGCTTACTACCGCCGACGTGTGTCCATCCGCATCTTGCACCGTGACCGTAGCTTTGACCACGCGAGCTCCCGAAGGGTCGGTCACCGCGCCGTGCAGGGATCCATTCGCCGCCACCCCAAGCAATTGGGTGGCTGTAAGGAAGCTCACACCCAGCAGCAACACCACCGATCGTAATCCTGCGACTGAACTTTGCATTGCACACTCCTGAAGTAGGCCACCTTCAGAAGACACCGCCAAGGATGGCAATGCGGTCATGATGCGTAATTCTTGGTAAAGGAATGTCACCCCGCTGTGACAATTTGTTACATTTCCGCCCCCTCATATCAGCCCGCTCGGCGTACTCTCGGAAGTGGCAGAAAGACAACGGTATGGAGCCCATTCTTCTTATCGACGATGACGTCGAGCTTTGCGCGATGCTGAGCGACTACCTGGGCCGCCACGACTACAAGGTCACCGCTGCCCATGACGGCAAGACCGGCCTGGCGAAGGCTCTCGCCGGAAGCTACTCCATCATGCTTCTCGACGTAATGCTTCCCGGGCTGGATGGTTTTGAAGTGCTGCGGCGATTGCGCGCCGCAGCCTCTCCCATGAGTGTGCTCCTGCTCACAGCGCGCGGAGAAGACGTGGACCGTATCGTAGGCCTGGAGATCGGCGCCGACGACTATCTCCCCAAGCCGTTCAATCCCCGCGAACTATTGGCCAGGATTCGGGCCATCCTGCGCAGAAGCGGAAGCGCAGAGGCGCCGGCGGCCGCCGGAGACTTCCTCACTGTGCAAGGTCTGGAGCTGGATACCGCCGCCAGGGTGGCACGCTGCGGCGACGTGCAACTAGACCTGACAGACGTAGAGTTCGGACTGCTGCAAGCCCTCATGCGCAGCGCCGGCGAAGTAGTCGCCAGGGAGCAGCTTGCGGAAACGGTGTTGGGCCGTAAATTTCATCCCTTCGATCGCAGCCTCGACATGCACGTCAGCCGCTTGCGTCACAAGCTGGATGCCGCGGACAACTTCGGAGACAAGGTCAAGACCATCCGCGGCGTTGGATACCAGCTTGCGGTGCCGGCTCCCCGCAAACTTGCAGGAGATCGATAGCCAATGCGAGGACTGTTCGCCAAGATTTTCCTCGGTTTCTGGATCGCGCAGAGCTTGACGTTTTTGATCTCGACCGTGCTGATCCTGCGCCGCCAGTTTGTGCGGCCCAACGAGATCATGGGAGTGTTGAACACCACCCTGCCCAGCGCGGCGACTGCGGCTGCGAACGCCTACGAAGCGGGCGGGTGTGCGGGGTTGCAACAATTTGCCATATCGCTTCGCCAGACCATCTATCTTGCCGACACACCAACTCACTTTCTCTGTGAAGCGAACGTCACCTCTGCGGCTGCAGGCGTGTTGGCCAATGTGGACAAAGAGCCCCGAGTTCATTCGAGCCTGGTGGGTGAGCAAAATTTGTGGAGCGCAGCGATCCAATCTGCCGGTGGCCGTCACTACTTTTTTCTCCTCAGCCGCCACCACACTGCCAGCACCTACGGTTTGCGCGAACTGCTTTTTTTCGCGTTTCCCCAGCTGCCCGTGGCCATCGTGGTTTTCGGCATAACCACCTTTGTCCTTGTTCTCCTGCTCGTCCGTCCCATCGGCCGCTTGCGCATCGCGGCCCGAGCTTTGGCTAACGGCGAGCTGTCCACGCGCGTTGCCAAACCAGACGGAGAAGAACGCATCTTTGGCGGAGACGAAATTCAAGGGCTGGTCCACGACTTCAACTACATGGCAGGGCAACTCGAACGGCTTGTCGGGGCACAAAAGATACTGGTGCGCGACGTCTCCCACGAATTGCGATCCCCCCTTGCTCGTCTCAGCGTTGCTCTCGAGCTGGCGCGCGAAGAAGCACCCGCGTCCATGCAGGAGCATTTGCAGCGCATCGACCGCGAAGCCGGGCGCCTGAACCTGTTGATCGGCCAGTTGCTTCGCTTGTCGTCCATGGAGTCGACCAACGCCTTCGGCCACCTGGACAAATTTACCCTGCATGGGCTGGTCGAACAGCTGCTGCCCGATGCGGAATACGAAGCGCAGCAACGGTGCTGCAAAATCCAGGTGCTCGAGCACTCGGACTGTACGGTTCAGGGCAATCAGGAACTCATTTATCGTGCCATCGAGAATATCGTGCGCAACGCCATTCGTTACACCCGTCAGGACACGCTGGTAGAGTTGAAGATTCGTTGCGAAGAACGAGCCGGAGTCCGCATGGTCACGCTCGACGTGGCCGATTCCGGGCCAGGCGTCCCGGAGAACGAGCTGGAAAACATTTTCCGTCCCTTCTATCGGGTAGACACTGCGCGACAGCAGGACACCGGGGGCTTTGGCGTCGGCTTGGCGATCGCGGACCGGGCAGTGCGCCTGCACCACGGCGAAGTCCGGGCGCGAAACCGCCCCGAGGGCGGCCTCACCATCAGTCTTTCCCTGCCTTGCGAGAAGTGACCACCTCTCCGCTACAATGAGCGTGAGTTCCTTCCAAGCCGCGTCTGGGACGGTGGGGAATTGAAACCGAAGTTCTTATTGCTATGGATAGCCGTCCCCATGATGACATGGGCACAGATCACTAAACACGCCGAAGCAAAGATCAACCTGCCCCCGGCTTCGGATAGTTGTCACATCCACGAAGTGACCGAACTCCCCGGAAGCCACGAGTTCGGAAGTCATTTTCTGGAAGCCATGGCCGGCGATCCGGATCCTAAGGCTAAAGATCGCAATGTCGTGTGGGGGCTCACCGCAGATCTAAGCAGCAGGGTTCCCGCTCAGGATCGAGTTCTATACATATCGAAATCAACCGACAATGGAAAAACCTGGACCCAAGTTGCGCGGGTGGGTGCGGCATATTTTGACGCGGACATCGGTGAGGGCGAACGCAACGGGTTAGCCGTGTCTCCCGGGGGAACTGAATTCGTGATTACGACCCAGAAGGGAGCCTTCCAGATCTTGCCGCAGTCCGGTAAGTCTGACGCCGTTGTGAAATCCATTCATGGTCCCAGGGTGCAGGAAACAGATCCCATGGTGACCATCCCAAAAGCGAAAGGCGATCCCATCACCGCAGGCGCGGTCAAGATAACACCCAATGGAAGGGCGATGGCGGTCAGTTACGGTTACTTTGACCTGGAACCGCAAATCTTCACCTATCACAAAGGCCGCGATGGCTCATGGATCGAAGACGGACCCCTGCCCCCGATTCCCACCGAAATGGATATTCTTTCCATGCAATTCGCCAACGGGAGAAATCCAGGTCCAGGTTCTCTCTATGTAGGCACCGGGGATCAAGCCTTCCGTTTTCACCCTCAAACGAAAAAGTGGACGCGCATCGATGGAGTGGGTGACGATTCAGCGATACAGGGAATCAGTATGGTAGGCGGCCCGCATTTAGCAGCCTGTTGGGGTGTCTACAATCCGTTAAGCCCAGATGTGGTCGAGAGGGTGACGCATGCGCAGTTTCTATTGCACCGGGAGAGTGATGAGGCGGGCCCCAACATTCGAGCCTTCAGCATAGAGGTTGACCCGTCGAGACCAAATCGAGAAGTCGTGACCTCCCTCACAGGTGTGTACGCCAGTAGCGATCGTGGGAAAAGCTGGAAAAGGCTCAACCAGCTTCCGGATGGAGAATTTCGTTCCGCCCGCTTTACCTCTGACGGAACAGTCATTGTCTCTGGAATCGCAGGAACATTCCTGGCCAATCCATTCTCAACCACTTGTTCCCCTCACCTTAAATCTCGCAACCCATAGACGCGAAGAATCAGGTTGGCTTAAACAGGCTGCTAAAAACCGCGCTTTTTAGAAAGGCACGGGCTTTAGCCCGTACATAGTCGTTGTGCAATGAATTCGGCTTTACAGGCTGCTGAAAAACTCGGTTTTGTATCAGGGCACGACTTTAGTCGGGCCGTAAATGACTGAGAATACGTCGGGCTTTAGAGTCTGCGTGAGAACCTTCAGCGAAGGATAGATAGATCCAAACCTTCGGAAATGCGTACGTTTCTGATAGTCACTGCTCTCATGCTTTGTATCAGGGCACGACTTTAGTCGGGCCGTAAAGCTCAACAACGACCCGGGCTTTAGCCCCTGAGGTACGCTTTTCGAAAGCTGTAGGGCGAAGTCATCTCTTTCCGTGCGGAGTACGCCAGAAACGATGATCAGCATCCTCGTCCTTTGCTTTTCCATTACCGGCGCTGGCTTCGTATAATAATAGAACGGTGATTCGATTTATTATATGAAGCGCGATACTTCAAGCCGGACTGCTGAATATATGGCACTTTTCCGGGCAATGGAATCTGTTCGTCCTCCGCATCAGCGACTCTTCGTCGACCCGTTTGCACCGTACTTTCTGCGTGCGTCGTTGCGCAACGTCCTTAGACTTTCGTCACTGCCTGCTCTCATGGGGCTGGTCGAGCGGTATGTAGACTGGCGCCTGCCAGGAGCGCGCAGCTCTGCCATTGCACGGACCATGTTCATAGATGACCTGTTGTTGCAGGCATTGAGCGATGAAATCAGCCAGGTTGTGATTCTCGGTGCGGGTTTTGACTGCCGCGCCTATCGGCTTCCCCGGTTGAACGCCGGCACCGTCTATGAGGTGGACTACCCAGCCACGCTCAATAAGAAACTTGCATGTTTGCACCGCGCTCTCTCTACACTCCCCGCCAATGTTCGCTTTGTCGCCATGGATTTCAACCACCAGAGCTTGCCGGATGTGCTGGAACAGGCTGGACTCGAGCCTTCAAAGCCTATAGTTTTCCTCTGGGAAGGAGTGACTAACTATTTGACCCCAGAAGCTGTAGATTCTGTGGTGAGCCATGTAGCCCGATGCAGCCCCGGAAGCCGGCTCATTTTCACCTACGTGGAAGCCGCCGCTTTGGACGGTTCGGTTTTCTTTGCCGGCGCTGAGCGTTTGCTCCGCGATGTCGCCGACCTGGGTGAGCCCTGGACATTTGGCCTCCACCCTCGCTTGTTAACAGAGTTTCTTCGGAAACGCGGCCTGTGTTTGGATATCGACCTGTCTGCGAACGAATATACGAGCCGTTATTTTGGAGCGGCCGCTCAGAGGATGACTGGCTACGAGTTCTATCACGTCGCGAATGCCCGCGTGCCAGGGCGAAGTACAGACACGGGTCCGATCTGGGAAGTGGAGGAGTGTAATGCCTAAAGTCAGCCAGGAGTATCTCGATGCCCGGCGGGCCGAGATCCTGGATGCAGCGATCGCCTGCTTTTCGCGCGACGGCTTTCATTGCGCGACCATGCAGGACATTGTTCGGCAATCGGGCCTCAGCCCCGGAGCCATATACAACTACTTCAAAAGCAAGGAAGAGATCATCGAAGCAATTGCTGTCAACCGGCATGCAAAAGAGCGGCGAATGGTCACGAAGGCTATGAAGGAAGACTCAAAAGTATCTGCTCTGAAGCAAATTCGGGATGAATTCTTTGGCGAGCTGAAACAACCAAAAGAGCGCCTTCGCCGGCGCGTCAGCATTCAGGCATGGGCCGAAGCCCAGCGAAATCCGAAGATCCTCAGAATCGTACGTCGGAGCTTTCAGGAACCGTGCAAGTTACTTACGAATGCGCTTGCTCAGGCGCAGCGCCGGGGAGAAATCTCCGCCGAAGTCGATCCAGAGGCTATGGCGCGCTTTGTGATTGCGGCGTTTCATGGATTGGTGCTGCAGGCAGAATGGGACGAAAGCTTTTCCGTGGAGCCGCAGTTGAAAATTATCGACATGCTCCTGGCAACGATCTCCACGCCCACGAAAAGAATTCTGGCCGCGGCGAAAATAGCCGCACGATGACGAATGTCCCTTCAGGGAAGGTGAGGCAACTCGATTCCCGGAAATATCTTGATCACGGCTGAATCATCTTCCCGTCCATAACCGGAGCTCGAGGCTTGCAGGAACATCTGGTGTGCGGTGCTGGCGAGTGGTAAAGGAAACTTGCTCGCGCGGGCAGTATCGAGAACCAGGCCGAGATCCTTGACGAAGATGTCCACCGCCGAAAGCGGAGTGTAATCGGCAGCCAGCACATGAGCCATGCGGTTCTCAAACATCCAGCTGTTGCCGGCGCTATGCGTAATCACATCATAGAGAGCTTCTGGGTCCACTCCTTCGCGCAGACCCAGGGCCATCGCTTCCGCCGCGGCCGCAATATGCACGCCCGCCAGAAGCTGGTTGATGATCTTGACCTTACTGCCGTTACCGGCCGCCGGGCCAAGACGATAGACCTTTGCTGCCATAGCATCGAGTGCGCCGCCCACCTTGGCATATGCATCGGGATGGCCTGACGTCATCATGGTGATCTCGCCCTTCGCAGCCTTAGCCGAACCGCCGGAGATCGGCGCATCGAGGTACAGCATGCCTTTCTCTGCCAGGCGTTTCTCGAGTCCGATCGACCACCCAGGATCGACCGTAGAACACATCACGAAAGCGTTGCCGGCCTTCATGGCTGCTGCCGCGCCACCCTCGCCAAACAAGACCGCCTCCGTTTGCGCCGCATTGACCACAACGCTGATCACCACTTCGCACAACCCCGCCATCTCGGCCGGACTGCCACAAACCACGCCGCCCTCTGCCGCAAAACCCTCGGCCACCTCGCGCCGCACATCGAATACGTGAACGCTGTAACCCGCTCGTCGCAATGACTTGGCCATACCCAAGCCCATAGCTCCCAGCCCAACCAATCCAATCGGCTTCTCGCTCATGCATTTTCTCCTTCTCTTGCGGCTCGAAGAGCGCAACCCACTTCACCCTCCCAACCAAGGTCCTCGGTTCTGGACGGGTGCCCCTCGATAAGGTCGAAGGTTTTGTCAAGGGCAGGGATGTCCTGTCCGGTGAATAATCACCGCGTGTTGGCCAAGGCGGTAGAGGACCAGTACCCTTTGTCA
>Ga0302325_10016642_pt1 | contig 15570 bp, 14 predicted proteins | sample Palsa_T0_2_FD_201948 | JGI IMG/M metagenome (GOLD analysis project Ga0302325, IMG submission 201948) | Peat permafrost microbial communities from Stordalen Mire near Abisko, Sweden - Palsa_T0_2 | ecosystem: Environmental > Terrestrial > Soil > Palsa > Peat permafrost | place: Sweden: Abisko...
ACGGTGCTCGGCGGCATCTGGGCCGACCAGTCCTGGGGCCGCTTCTGGGGCTGGGACCCGAAGGAAAACGGCGCCCTGATCATTGTGATCTGGAACGCCATCATCCTCCACGCCCGCTGGGGCGGTTACGTCAGGCAGCGCGGCCTGATGTGCCTCGCCGTCTTCGGCAACGTCGTCACGAGCTGGAGCTGGTTCGGCGTCAACATGCTCGGCATCGGCCTGCACAGCTACGGCTTCACCGAAGCCGCCTTCCAGGCCCTCTCGATCTTCGTCGCCACCCAGCTGGTGATCATCGCCCTCGCCAATCTCCCCCTGGCCAAATGGCGCAGCTTCCGCCCGAGCGTATAGCTTCATTTGGCCCTTCGATCAGGACCCTTCAGTTCGATTGCGTGAGTTGGACCGTCGCCGGGAGGAAGACGAAGAAAACCCAGCGCGACGTAAAATCGGTCGCCGATTTGAGTGTCAGTCCGCAAAACGACGCGTGAGTGGTACCGCGAAGCAAAAGCAAGGATGTGCTGAGCGAGCAAACGTCCGACACCTTTTCTCCGCGCCCCTGACTTCACGTAGAAGTGCCGCAAGCGGGATTGGCTATCACCGGCCGCGAAGGGGGCCTTCCCGATCAAATTGAGCTGCTGTCTTCAATCCATCAGTAGCGGCTACGCCGCGGCATCGAGGAACGCAGCGGGGACGCAGCGTCTACTTTTATGGCTGAGCTAGCGCCCCAAGAGCTGTTCGGCGTGGGCTTGGGCGCTCTTGGCGTTGCGGTCGCCTAGCATGCGGGCGAGCTCGGCGACGCGGACTTTGCGGCTGGCTTGGATGGGGGCGATCGTCACGACGACACGCTCCTTGGTCTGGTCTTTGGTGACCACCAGGTGGCAGGTGGCTTGGGCGGCCACTTGCGGGAGGTGGGTCACGCAGAGCACCTGGTGGCTCTTTCCAATCTTGGCCATCTTCTCGCCGACCACGCGGCCGATCTCGCCGCCGACGTTGGCGTCGACCTCGTCGAAGACCAGCAGCGGAACGCCGTCCAGGTCGGCCAGGACCGCCTTCAGGGCCAGCATCACCCGCGCGAGCTCGCCGCTGGAGGCGACCCGGTTGAGCGGCAGCAGCGGCTCGCCGGCGTTCGGAGAAAAAAGAAATTCGCAGCCGGTGTCGCCGGTCGGACCAAGCCCGGCCGAAGGCACCACCCGGATCTGAAAATCGGCTTTTTGAAATCCGAGTTCGGCGATCGCCTTCGCGGCGACCCTGCTCAGCTCCTTCGCCGCTTTCTCGCGCTTCTGCCGGAGCGACTGCGCCTCTTTTTTTGCCGTCCGTTCGGAATTCGCGGCTTCCTTTTCCAGCCGGGCCAGCGTTCCCGCCAGGTCACCCTGCCGGGCGAGCCGTTCGCGCAGGTCTTCCCCCGCGGCAATGACCGACGCCAGGTCACCATACTTTCTCTTCATTTCCAGCCACGCGTTCATCCGTACTGCAAGCGCCTCGGCCTGCTCCGGATCCATATGCAATTTCTGGCCCAGCGACGTGAATTCGCCCCCGAGCTCATTGAGCTCGACCACCGCCGCGCTGAAACGCTCGGCCAGCGCCCGGCTCGCCGGATCGAGGCTTTCGAGCCGCCGGGCCTCGCGCAGCAACGCGCCCAGGCGATCCTGCACCCCCTCGTCGCCCGTCAATCCACCGGCCAGGAGGTCGGCGAGACCGATCAGCTCCTGCGCCCGGTTCATGCGCTGGAAATCACGCTCGAGCGCGTCGATCGCCTCGGTGGTCAAATCGAGCGAGTCGATTTTCACGAGCTGTCCCTGGGTGAATTCGAGCTGGTCCGGGGAAAGCCGGGCTTCGCCCGCAATGCGATCCCGCTCCCCCAGCAGGGCCCGCCACTGACGATAATTCGCCTGGTACGCCGCAAGGGTGTCGCCGGTCCGGCCGAACAGGTCGAGCAGCTCGAGCTGGCAGGCGTCCTTCAGGAGCCGGCGCGGCTCGCTGGGACCGTGAAAATCGATCCAATGCTCCCCGTGTTGCTGGAGCGCCGCCAGGGTCGCCAGGCTGCCGTTGACCGTCAGTTTTGGCGCCTTGTCCCGCGGCAGGCTGCGCTTGAGGATGAGCAGCCCGTCCTCGCACGGTGGCAGGCCGAGTTCCGCCAGCACCGAATCGATTTTTTCGGGATCGGCAAAATAGAGCGACGCTTCAACGTCGCAAGCCGCGGCGCCCTGGCGAATGATCGTCTTGTCCGCCCTCTCGCCGGCCAAAAGACTCAATGCGCCCAGCAGGATGCTCTTGCCCGCGCCGGTCTCCCCGGTGACTGCCGTGAACCCAGCCTCAAACTCGAGCGCGACTTCATCAAGCAGGGCGAGATTGCGGATGTGAAGGGATTGAAGCATGGAAAATTTCGAAATTCGGAATTCGAAATTCGAAATTTACAGGCCGCCCAATCGCTCCTCGAGGGCGTCGACCCGCTTGAAAAGCTCGGGCAGGCGGCGGCGCAGCACCGTCAGGCGCTGCTCAAGCATATACGGCAGGCATGGATTGCCGTAAACCGAGGAACCGGCTGGCAGATCGTGGTTGATGCCCGATTGGGCGCCGACTTTGGTGCCGCGGCCGATCGTGATGTGGCCCACCGTGCCGACCTGCCCGGCAAGTACGACATAGTCTTCCAGCGTGGTGCTGCCCGAGATGCCGGTTTGAGCGACGATTAGGCAGTGACGGCCGATAATGACATTATGGCCCACTTGGACCAGGTTATCGATCTTCGTGCCCTCCCCGACCGTCGTGTCGCTGAAACGCCCCCGGTCGATCGTGGTGTTGGCGCCGACCTCCACGTCGTCGCCGATCACAACCCGGCCGATCTGCGGCTGTTTTTCATGCCGGCCAGCCACAAAATCGTAGCCAAACCCATCGGCGCCGATGATGACTCCCGGCTGCAAACGGACCCGGTTTTTAAGCACGCACTCGGCCGCCACCACCGAACCCGGCATCAGCCAGCAGTCCTCGCCAATGCTCGCTCCCCGGCCCACGAAGACCTGCCCCTGCAAATGGCTCCGGGCGCCGATCACCGCGCCGGCCTCGATCACGCATAACGGGCCCACCGTGGCGCTGGCCGGGATCTCGACCCCCGGCGCGACGCTCGCGGCGGGATGCACGCCGGCCACCGGCTTGGGCCAGAGGGACTGCTCGATGCGGGCGCAGATCTGCGCCAACGCGACCGAAGGGCTTTCCACCACAAGAAAGAGCTGTTCGGACGCCGGCTCGCCGGGATAATCGGGCGGCACGAAAACAACCGAGGCCTTCGTCGTGGCAACCTGGGAACGATATTTCGGGTTGCCGAGAAACGACAGGTCGCCGGTCCGGGCGCCCGCCAGGGAAGCGATGCCGCGGACCGTTTCCGGGGTGGCGCCCCGCCTCCGCAGGGGCTTGACGATGGCGGCGATTTCTTCGGGGGCGAAGGCGATCTCCATGGCGCAAGGCTATTCACCGGCATGCTTCATTAAAGCATGAAATATTCGGCAAAAAAAAGCCCCGCTTTTGATGGCGGGGCTTCGGGAAAGAAGTGGCGGCTTTTTACGGCGAAATGCCCGGAACGGTGATCTTGGTTGAATCCGGGGAACCGCTGGAAGAATCAGAGGGAGCCGGAGCGACGCCGGGCATCGGGGGCATGGGCGGCGGGCGGTTCTTGTTGATCTCAGCCATGACCTCGTCCGTGATGTCGTAGGACGGATCGGCGTAAATAACCGGCGCGATGCCGATCAGCGTCGGACCGGACTTGTCGATCAGGAGCGTGACGCCTTTGCGCCGCGCCACCTCGACGGCCACGCCCGAAATCTCCTGCATCATCTGGTTCCGGAAGGTCTGGATGCGTTGCTGGAAGGTCTGTTTGGCGGTGTTGGCCAGGTCATTGATATCCTTTTCCTTGGCCTGGATGGCGGCGCCAAGGTTCTTGGCGTCGGACTCGTACTTGGCCTTGGCGTCAGGGGTCACGGTCGGATTTTTGGCCTGTTCGGCAAGTTCCTTGTACTGCTCGACCAGCGCCTGGCCCTCTTTGTTGAGCTCGTCGATTTGATCCTGCGCCTTCGCGGTGTCGGCCTTGAGCTTGGCGTTCTGGGCGATGGTCTCGTAATGGCCGTCATAAATCTTGGCGATGTCGATGACGGCGATCCGGGGCGCCACGGGCTGGGCCTGGGCAAAAAGCGAGACGGCGCCGAAAGCCCCGAGCGCTGATATTGTGTGAATGAGTTTCTTCATAGTGGGTCGGGTTACGGGACGAAAGAGCAATGAGAGCATAATCAGAACCGCGTGCCAAAGGAAAAATTAAACTGGCCGCCGTTTTTATTGGGGAAGAAATTGTCAGCGCGAATGGGGAAGCCGTAATCCATGGCCAGCGGCGCGCCCATGATAAACATGCGGATGCCGATGCCGTAATCGTCCTGGTAGTTGTTGACGTTAAAGTCATAAGCGCCGGGGTTCACGAAGCCCGCGTCGTAAAAAACCGCAAAGCGGATGGGGCTGATGAGATCAAACGTATACTCGGCGGAGAAAAGGCCATACGTCTTGCCACCGACCGGCTCGCCATAGATGTCCCGCGGGCTGACCTCGCGATAGCCGAAGCCGCGCAAGTCGCTGGGTCCTCCCAGATAAAAAGCGTCGAAGTACGGCACGGCGGTCGACTTGCCATAGTTGTCCATGACCCCTCCATGCAAGAGGAGGGAAAGCACCTGGGTTTGCGTCGTGAAAATCGGAAAGAACTGCGCGCCCTGGAATTCGAACTTATAGTAATCCACCTGTCCGCCAAAAGGCCCGCCGGCGAGGGTCGTCGTGAAGGTCAACTTGTTGCCGCTGGTGGGATTGATGATCTTGTCGACCGTGTTACGCACCAGGCTCAGCGCGACCCGGGACTCGGTGGTGTCGCCCGCCAGCGCCAGGATGATGGGGGAAGCGGACAGGGAGACGTCGTTGATCTCGGTCACCTGGAGCGTATAGGCGAGCTCGGCGTCGATGAGCTCGAACAGACGCTTGCGGAGGGAAATCGTCGCGCCGACGTCCACTTCGTTGTAAAAGGTGCTCTCGTAATCGGTGCCCTCGCGGTAAAAACTAAGGCCGAGATCGAGCTGCTTCTCGAGGAACCACGGTTCCTCAAATGAGATGGCGACTTCGTTGGAAAGCTCTCCCAGCTCAAGCTTGATGCGGAATTTCTCCCCGTCTCCCTGGAAGAACGACCGGGCGTTAAAAAGGTCGAAATTGGTCTGGGAAATCTCCGCGAAGATGTCGGCTCCCTCCAGGGTGCTGTATCCGGCGCCAAAAGTCAGGCTGCCCGTCTTGCCCTCCGTCACCGCCACCCGCATGTTTTCCCGGCCGGGAATGTTGGTGTCCTGCGGCGTGACGTCCACGTTGTCGAAAAAGCGCGTGTTATCGAGGCGCAGCTTGCTGATCTTCATCGCCACCGTGTTGAACACGTCGCCCGGGCCGAGCACCAGTTCGCGCAGGATGACCGTGCTCTTGGTCTTGGTGTTCCCCTCGATGACGATCGACTCGACGTTGAACCGCTGGCCTTCCTCGATATCGAATTCGACGTCGATATTCCCGGTCGTGAGGTTCGGCTTGCGCACGAGCCGGGCGCGGGTGCCGTTTTCAACCTCGTTGAGATATCCGTCCTTGCCGTAGAAATCCTCCAGGCGGCGGACGTCCTTTTCCAGCTTCGAGGGGGAAAATACCGACCCGCTCAACCTGGAGCCGACGACGCGCCGGAGGAGCTGGGAGGAATGGACTTTGTTGCCGCTGAAGGTGACCTCGCCGACGTGATACTGCCGCCCCTCATCCAGGGTGATGATGATGATCATGTGGGTGCGGTTGGGATACTCGAAAACCACCTTGTCCTCGGGAACGTCCACGTCGAGATAGCCGTGTTCCTGGTAAAAATCGCGGAGCTTGCCCAGGTCGTCCTGGAACTGGTCGTCCTTGAAACGCCCCGAATCGGTGAGCCACGAGAATATCCACCATCGCCGGGTGTCGATTTCGGACCTGAGCCGTTTGCTCGCGTAGTGGTTGTTGCCGACGAAGCGGACGTCGGCGATTTTCACCTTGTCCCCCTCCCTGATCTCAAAAACGACCGTGCCCAGCCCGGTCATGCGATCGCGGTCCACCCGATAGGTCACCGAGACCTGGTTATAGCCCACTGTCTGGTAATAATCGCGGACCTTTTCCGAGTCCTCCTTCACCTGCCGCTCGTCGAGGGCCGTGTTCGGCTTGGTTTTGACCTCTTCCCTGAGCCGCTTGGTCGTGACCCCCTTGTTCCCCTCGAAAACCACGGCCAGCACCCGGAACTTCGGCGTGACCTCGACCACCAGGTTGAACGTGTGCTCGTCCACCTGCTCGCGCTTGATCTCGATCAGCTCGAACAAGCCGGTCTTGTACAAATTGCGGATATCGCGGTCGTAAATGGTGTCGTCGAGATCGCCGCCCTCGTGCAACTGCATGTTGGCGCGCACAATCTGCTCGTTGACATTGGCCGTGCCCACAAACTTCACCGTGAGGGTTCCCACCTTGTAGCCGGTGGCCGGAGCCTCGTCGCCGCCCGGGGCGGGCTCCGGCGATTGCGCCCGCACGGATCCCAGCCCCGTAACCAGCAGGAATGCAATGGCAACCAAAAGACTGGCGACCCTGCATAGAGGGTTACTGGGTATAGTTTTCAAAGCGGGTGATGTCTCGAAGGAACGTTAGTCTCAATTCTCCTACCGGGCCGTTGCGCTGCTTGGCAACGACTAACTCTGCGGAGTCGGTCGCCACCTGGAATTTTTCATCAGCGTCTTTGGGTCGGGAAAGCATGATAACTACGTCGGCATCCTGCTCGATCGATCCGGATTCGCGCAAATCGGCAAGTTTAGGGGCACGGTTTTCCTTTTCGGACGAGCGGTTGAGCTGACTTAATACAATAACCGGCACATCAAGTTCCTTCGCCAGCGCTTTTAATCCGCGGGAGGCCTCGGCCACCTGCTGCTCGCGCGGGGCCTGGCCGTCGGTCGGACTGAGCAATTGGAGGTAGTCAACGATGATCAGGCCGAGCTTGTGGCGGGCCTGGACCCGGCGCGCCTTGGCCCTCAATTCCATGATGGAAAGGTGGCTGGAATCGTCGATAAAGATGGACGCCTTGGAGAATTCGTCCGCGGCCGCGACGAGGCGGGCGTAATCCTCGCCGTTCTTGGACAGCAGGCCTTCGCGCAGGAACTTCAGGTTCACGCGGGCGCGGGAGCAGAGCATGCGCAGCGCCAGCTGTCCGGCGCTCATTTCCAGGGAGAAGACCAGCGTGGGCACCGCGTCCCCGCGCCGGGGCAGCGCGGCCGATTCGGCGATATTGAGGGCGAAGGAGGTCTTGCCCATCGAGGGGCGGGCGGCGATCACGATCATTTCCTGCCGCTGAAACCCCCAGGTCAGCACGTCGAGGTCCTTGAATCCGGAGCTCACCCCGGTCAGCTCGCCTTTCTTCATCATCATTTTGGTGATGACGTTCATCGCCTCGTGGGTCGGATCCTTCATCGGCTTCGCCGAATCGGAGATCCGGTCCTGGGTGATGCGGAAAACATCCTGCTCCACCTTGTCGATGAACTCCGGCAGCCCGCCCTGGTAATTCAGGCAATTCTCAACCGTGACCGTCGCCACCTTGATCAGCTCGCGCAGCAGGTAGAGCTCGCGAACCTTGTCGAGGAAGTACTGGGCCTGCGCGGTCGTGGGAATGCGGCCGCCCAGCTGCGCGAGATAGGCGTATCCGCCGACGGCGTCGAGCTGGCGCGCCGTCTTGAGCTCCTCGGCCAGCACCGCGACGTCGACCGGGGGGCTCTTCTGGTAAAGTTCGCTCAGCTTCTCGTAGATCAGGCGGTTCGCCGGCGAATAAAAAGCGGCGCCCGGCAGCTTGGCCTCAAGGCAGCGCGCGATCGAATCCGCTCCGTCGAGCAGGCAGCACCCGAGCAAATATTCCTCCGCCTCCAGGCTGTGCGGGGGCGCCCGGCCTCCAGCCAGCGTAGTTGGTTGTTCAGCCATGCATTACCTTCTGTACTCGCCCTTTTTATCTTCGGGTTTTGGGGCTTCGACGGGCGCCACGATCGGATTCTCGGAAACGACGTCAAAGGACAGCTCCACCGTCACCTCGGGGTGCAGCTTCACCTTCACGGCGTGCTTGCCCAGGGTTTTCACGGGGGTGAAGAGAAGGATCTTTTTCCGGTCGATCGTGAAGCCGGCGGCGACCAGCTTCTCGTGGATATCCGGCGCGGTGATCGCGCCGAACATCTTGCCGCCCTCGCCCGTTTTCACGGCAAACGCGAGGCCGGTTTTCTCGAGCTGCTGCGCCAGCGCCTGCGCTCCGGCCAGTTCCTGCGTTTCGCGCTCGGCGCGGCGCTTTTTCAGCGCCTCGACCTGCTTGCGGTTCGATTTGGTCAGCGGCAGCGCCAACCCTCGCGGCAGGAGGAAATTGCGCGCGTAACCGGCGCGGACTTTGACCTGGTCGCCTTCGCCGCCAAGGTTGTCGACCGGCTTGATGAGAAGAATTTCGTGTGTAGCCATGGTGGTAAAATTTCGGATTTCGGGATTTCGGATTTCGGATATTAAAAAGGAACGTCTTCGTCGGCTTTGTCCTGGCTCGCCGCCTGCGCAGGCCTGGCCCCGCCGCCCGGCGCGGGTCCCGTTTGATCCGCGTCATCGCCCGGCGGGTGTTGGCCCTGGCCGCCGCCGCCGCTGGAGCCGCGGGTCGACAGGAACTGCACATTGTCGAGCACGACCTTCAGCTTGCTGCGCTTTTGGCCGCTCTGCTTGTCCTCCCACTGGTCGAGCTTCAACCGCCCCTCGACCATGGCCAGGCTTCCCTTGTTGAGATATTTCGAGACCAGCTCCCCCTGCTTGCCCCAGGCCTCGACGTCGATGAACGTCGTTTCATCGCGCGTGGCGCCCGATTCGTCCTTGAACTGCCGGTTGACCGCGATGCCGAACTGGCAAATCGCCGTGCCCTTGGGCGTCACCCGCAATTCCGGATCCCGCGTAAGGTTGCCGATGATGAATACTTTATTGAGGTAGGCCATGGGGAGAAGGCACCGCGGGTCCGTCAGACGGACTCCACGAAGGTGCGATAGATGTTGTGGTTGAGCCGCAGGCGCTCCCTGAGTTGCGCGGGGGCTTGCGGCGGTGCGCTGAAAGCGATCTGGACGTAGGCCCCGCCGGTGAATTTCCGGTCGGTCACCCGGACAAAGTCCTTTTTGCCCAGGTTCTCGATGGCGGTCACTTCACCCTGCACGGACGCGATGTCCTTCTTGACCCCCTCGATGATGGCCTCCGGGGATTCCTCCTTGCCCCGATTGTCGAGAATGAAGGTGGCGCGATAGGTGCGTTGGGTCGATTTCATGGTAAGTCTTTGCGATTGAGCTTGTTCATGGCCTGGTCGGCGCCGCAGTCGAGCAGCTCTTCCAGGCCTTGGACGTAAAGGTCGAGTTTTTGTTGTATTATAGTAAGTTGTTCGGGAGTAAAATTGTTAAGGACGTAGTCTTTGAGGTCGATCTCCGGCGGCTGCTTGGGGCCGATTCCAAGGCGAAACCGCGCAAAACCCTCGCCGAGGTGCTCAAGCAGGCTGGCCACGCCGTTGTGGCCGCCGGCGCTGCCGGTGACCGACACCTTCAACCGGCCGATTTCGATGTTAATCTCGTCGTAAACCGCGGCCACCGCGCCGACCGGCAGCTTGTGGAAGCGCGCCATCGCGCCGACCGCCCGGCCACACTCATTCATAAAGGTGAGCGGTTTCATCAGCCAAAGGGTGCGGCCATCGGCCCGGTCCCACCGCGCGATGTCCGCCTCGAAGGAAGAATCCTTCCGCCAGGCGAGATTGCGCTTTTTTGCCAGCGCCTCGACGACGGTCCATCCTAGATTATGGCGGCTTTTCGCGTAGCTGCGGCCGGGATTACCCAGGCCGGCCACAAGCGAGATAGTCATGACTCAAAGAACGATGAAACGGAAACGACAGGCGTTGGGCGCCTCCCCCAAGCGCGCTATTTCTTGCCGGGGGCGGCGGGCTTGCCTCCAGCGGCCGCAGCCATCCCTTTCGCGGGCGCAGCCGGAGCCGCGCCTTTCTTGTCGCCGCCGCCGGGCGCTGCCTTCGCATCGCCGGCCGCGGGTGCGGGGGTCTTGCCGTCGGCGGCAGGCGCGGCGCCGGGGGCTCCGGCGGCAGCCGGGGCTCCCTCGGCCGTCGCGGCCGCCACCACGGGCGCTTCCGTGACGATCTCGGCCACGGGCTCGACACAGGCGACGACCGGCTGACCCTTGCTGTCGAGAAATTCGACTCCTGAAATCGGCTTGAGCTCGCCAATCTTGATGGTCTGGCCGACATGCAGCTCGGTGACATCGATCTCGATGACGGCCGGGAGGTCGTTGGCCAGGCATCGGATGCGCAGCGCGTGGGAGGCGATTTCGAGCACGCCGGCCTCCTTCTTGACGCCGTAAGCCTCGCCCGTGACGTGGACCGGCACGCGAATCTCGAACTTCTCGTCCGCTTTCACCTCGTGGAGATCCACATGGAGGTATTTGTCCGTGATCGGATCGCGCTGGACCTCCTGCAGGAAAGAGAGCGCCTTTTCCGGGCGGTCACCGCGCTGGAGCTCAATGAGCACCGAACGTCCGCTGACCGCCTTGACGAGTCGGAAGAACTCAGACCCCTCGATCTCGAGTTTCTCGGGATTCGTGTGCTTCCCGTAAAGAATCGCGGGAATGCGGTTGATCTTGCGGAGGCGGCGTGAGGCGCTGCGGCCCGTCTGGGTCCGCGGCGCTACATTAAGTGTGAGCTGTGTCTTCATGGTTTCGTTCCCCCTGAGACCCCGGAAAGGGGGGCAGGCGTATTTGAAAGGGGTCCATCGGATAGAAATGCCTTCCTCAATGCAACCAAATACCAATCTCAACAGGAAGGCCGGGAAGATCGGGAAGAAAGCCCGACGGCTCGGCCCTTCCCGATCTTCCCGGTCTTCCTGTTCAAATAAGTATACTCCGCCACCAATTTGGCTTTTTCCGGGCCTGTTGGGCTGTTAGAGAAATCGTTATGTTTAAGGAGTTCAAGGAATTCGCCCTCAAGGGAAACGTCATGGACCTCGCCGTCGGCGTGATCATCGGCGCGAGCTTCGGCACCATTGTGACGTCCCTGGTGAACGACGTCATCATGCCCCCGATCGGACTGCTGGTCGGGGGTGTCGATTTCACCAATATTTTCATCGTGCTGAAGGACGGGATGAAGGCTTCGCCGCCCTATGCCTCGCTCGCGGCGGCCAAGGCGGCCGGCGCCGTGACTCTCAACCTTGGCGTTTTCATCAACGCCCTGATCAATTTCCTCATCGTCGCGGCCGCGATTTTCCTCGTCGTAAAGGGCATGAACCGCCTGCGCCGCCAGCATGAAGAGGCCCCCGCCCCCCCCGCGCTGCCGCGGCAAGAAGTCCTCCTCGAGGAGATCCGGGATCTGCTCAAGGCCCGGGACTGCAAATAGGCTCTTTGCAAAAGCCGTCCGACCGGCTAAGCAAGGCACCGTGGCCAAGCCTATTCAGGACCTGACCGAACAGGAAATTCTCGCGCTGGCAATCTCCCTCGAGGAGGAGGATGGCCGGATTTTCGGCGAATTTGCCGAACGGCTTCGCGGCGATTTTCCTGACACCGCCGCGGCGCTGACGAGCATGCAGCAGGAGGAATCCACCCACCGCCACCAGCTGATCGAAGCGTACCGCGCGCGGTTCGGGGAGCATATCCCGCTTATTTCACGCACCGACGTGAAGGGCTTCATCAAACGCAAGCCGGTGTGGCTCATGCGCCAGCTTTCGGTCGGCCAGGTGCGCCGCGAGGTCGAATCGATCGAGGGGGAGACGCTGCGTTTCTATAACGCCGCCATCGGGCGGACCAGCGACGCGGGCGTGCGGCAGTTGCTCGGCGACCTCGCCGTCGCCGAACAACAACATTCCGAACTGGCCGGCCACCTTGATCGCGAGCAGACGGCCTCGGGGGCGCGCAGCCGGGAGGACGAGGCCCAGCGGCGGTCGTTCGTGCTGCAGATCATCCAGCCGGGTCTGGTCGGCTTGATGGACGGCTCGGTGTCGACCCTGGCACCCCTTTTCGCGGCGGCGTTCGCCACGCACAGCAGCTGGGATGCGTTTCGCGTCGGCCTGGCCGCATCCGTCGGCGCGGGCATCAGCATGGGTTTCGCCGAAGCCTTGTCGGACGACGGGGTCCTCAGCGGCCGCGGCCGACCCTGGATCCGCGGGGTCGTATGCGGCTTGATGACCATGCTCGGCGGCCTCGGCCACACCCTGCCCTATTTGATCGGGGACTTCCGCGTGGCGACCGGAATCGCGGGGTGCGTGGTGGCGGTGGAGCTGGGCGTGATTTCGTGGATTCGCCAGCACTTCATGGACACGCCCTTCCTCGCCGCCGCATTTCAAATTGTCGTCGGCGGCCTGCTTGTGCTCCTGGCGGGCGTCATCATCGGTTCTTCGTAATCCAAACCGGCCCCACCCATGGAAGAACCCATCCTTGAGCCCCTCGCCGGAGTGCAGGACAGCAGGCTTTACAACGATGACCTGGCCCCGGTGCCGCGTGAGCGGCGAAATTGGCGGGTCGGCAGCTTTGCCGCCCTGTGGATTTCCATGTCAGCGTGCATTCCGACCTACATGCTGGCGTCATCGCTCATCGGCGGCGGCATGAATTGGTGGCAGGCGATCCTCACCATCTTTTTAGGCAATCTGATCGTTCTTATCCCGATGATTTTGAACGCCCACGCGGGAACCCGTTATGGCATACCCTTCCCCGTCTACTGCCGCGCCGCTTTTGGGACCACCGGCGCCAATCTGCCGGCGCTCCTGCGCGCCTTCGTGGCTTGCGGCTGGTTCGGCATCCAGACGGCGATCGGAGGCGAGGCCATCTACAAGATTCTTTCGATCTTCGTGCCGGCGGTCGCGGCCGGCTCGGCGGCCAACGCCTTCGGCATCTCCCTGCCCCAATTTTTCTGCTTCCTGTTTTTCTGGGCCATCAACATGGCGGTCGTCTACAAGGGCATCGACTCGATCCGCCTGCTTTTGAACATCAAGGCCCCGCTGCTGATCGCGCTGGGGCTGATTCTTCTGTATTGGGCCTGGCGCAACGCGGGCGGATTCGGCCCGATTTTGTCCCAGCCCTCGGCCTTCGACCCGGGTCAGCCGAAGAGCGGCCAATTTTTTGTGTTCTTCGTCCCGGCCCTGACCGGCATGATTGGGTTCTGGGCCACGCTGTCGCTCAACATCCCGGACTTCTCGCGCTACGCCCGCTCCCAGCGCGACCAGATTGAGGGGCAGGCGCTCGGCCTGCCGCTCACGATGGCCCTTTACTCGTTCATCGGCGTCGCGGTGACCTCGGCGACAACCATCATTTACGGGAAGACGATTTGGAACCCGATCGACGTCCTCACGCGTTTCAAAAATCCCGTCGTGCTCATTGTGGCGATGCTCGCCATCTGCATCGCCACGCTGGCCACCAACATCGCGGCCAACATCGTCAGCCCGGCAAATGATTTTTCGAATCTCGCGCCGCGACGTATCTCGTTCCGCACCGGCGGGCTCATCACCGGGCTGGCCGGCATCGCGATCATGCCGTGGAAGCTGATCGCCGATCCCTCCGGATATATCTTCACCTGGCTGGTCGGCTACAGCGCGCTGCTCGGGCCGATCGGCGGCATCCTGATCGCCGATTACTTTGTCTGCCGCCGCTGCCGGCTCAACGTCGCCGCGCTCTACCAGGCCGACGGTGAATACCGCTTCACGGGCGGCGTGAGCATCGTCGCCTTCATCGCGTTCGTCGCGGGCGTGCTGCCCAGTCTTCCCGGTTTTCTTGTCCAGGTGAACGCGCTCTCCGCCGCGCGGGTGCCGCACTTTCTGCTCGGGATCTACGACTACGCCTGGTTTGCCGGCTTCGGCATCGCGTTCGTGCTTTATCTTATTCTCCGCAAATTAGCGCCTTGAGGTGGGGCGGCGCGCCCCGCGACGCCCGTTTGGCTCCGGATGACAGAAAACTCAGACTATCGTCCCCATGGCGTCGCGGGGGCGCGCCGCCCCACCTCGGAAATTTTCTTCCCCGACGACCGAAACGGTCTAATATTCGCATCATGAAAGACATTCCGCTCCCTCCGTCCAACTTCAAGCCGGCCCCCTACAGCGGCCCCTCCGCCGAGGAAGTGCTCGCCCTGCGCAAGCAGTACCTCTCCCCGGCGCTGTTCGCCTACTACAAGAAGCCGATCATGATCGTCGAGGGTCGCGGACAGTGGCTTTTCGATGAAAAAGGCCGCCGCTATCTCGACGGCATCGCGGGCATCGTCACCGTGGGCTGCGGTCATTGCCATCCGGACATCGTGGCGGCCGCCCACCGGCAGAACGATCTGCTCCAGCACACGACCACGATCTACCTCCATCCGAACATCGCCCTCTACGGAAAGGAGCTCGCCGCGAAGATGCCCGGCGATCTCAAGGTCGTCTATTTCGTCAATTCCGGGTCCGAGGCCAACGATCTCGCCCTGCTTATGGCGCGGGCCGCCAGCGGCAACTACGACGCCATCGCCCTGCGCAATTCGTACCATGGCGGCAGTGCGGCCGGCATGGCGCTCACGTCGCATTCCACCTGGAAGTTCAACGTCCCCCACAGCTTCGGCGTGCAGCACGCCCTGATGCCCGACACCTACCGCGGCACCTACGGACGGAATGATCCCGATGCCGGGCGCAAATACGCCGATGACGTCAAGAACCTGATCCAGTTCGGAACCTCGGGCCAGATTGCCGGTTTCATCGCCGAGTCAGTCCAGGGCGTCGGCGGCGCGGTGGTCTTCCCCGACGGCTACCTCAAGAATGTCTATGCCCATGTGCGCGCCGCCGGCGGACTTTGCATCGCCGACGAGGTGCAGGCCGGATTCGGCCGCACCGGCACCCATTACTGGGGCTTCGAGACGCAGGGGGTTATTCCCGACATCGTCACCATGGCCAAGAGCATCGGCAACGGCTGCCCCCTCGCCGCGGTCGTCACCACCCAGAAAATCGCCCAGACGCTGGCCGCGCGCATTCATTTCAACACCTTCGGCGGCAATCCGGTCGTGTGCGCCCAGGGGCGGGCCGTGCTGCAGGTCATCGACCGCGAGGGCCTGCAGGCGAACAGCCTCAAGATCGGCGCCCAGCTCACCGCCGGTTTCCACCGGCTGGCCCAGAAGCACTCGATCATCGGCGACGTCCGGGGCCTCGGGCTGATGCTCGGCGTGGAGCTGGTCAAGGATCGCGCGACCAAGGAGCCCGCCAAGGAAGCCTGCGCGGAAGTCTTCGAGCGCTGCAAGGACATGGGCCTGCTCATCGGCAAGGGCGGCCTGTGGGGCAACACCCTCCGCATCAAGCCCCCCATGATCGTCACCCCCGCCGACGCCGACTTCATGCTGGCCGTTCTGGACGAGGCCCTGGCCGGCGTGTGACATAAAGCACCAAACGAAGTAGCACAGGCGTCCCCGCCTGCAGTCTCCCCGACGGCAGGCGGGACGCCTGCGCTACTTTGTGGGTGGGGCGGGGGGGGCGCGCGGCGGCG
>Ga0302325_10016643_pt1 | contig 15568 bp, 15 predicted proteins | sample Palsa_T0_2_FD_201948 | JGI IMG/M metagenome (GOLD analysis project Ga0302325, IMG submission 201948) | Peat permafrost microbial communities from Stordalen Mire near Abisko, Sweden - Palsa_T0_2 | ecosystem: Environmental > Terrestrial > Soil > Palsa > Peat permafrost | place: Sweden: Abisko...
AGAGTTATGACGAATTGATGACGCCGCTCGGGTCGGTGGGATTACGCGACGCTTGCATGTCGTGCGCCGCCGCCGCAAGCTAACCGGCGCATTATCGCAAAGGAGGCGCGTATGGCCGTTCGCCGACCCCCCGACTTGCCGCGAAGAACTGAACCCAGTGCAGCCAAAAAGCGCGTGCGCTCGCGCACATCACCCGCAAGAAGCCAGCTCCTATCAACGACCCCGGCGAACGCCGAGGTATCGGACGATGCGCGGCGGGCAATGATCGCGGAGGCTGCCTATCTCAGGGCGGAGCAGCGCGGATTTTCAAGTGGCTATGAGCAGGAGGACTGGCTCATCGCCGAGCGCGAAGTCGACGCGCTCCTGTCCGCCCATCACGGCGAGGCCCCGCAGTAGGCGAGGCTCCGTCCGGCTAGCACGTCTGGGAGCCGCTATGGGCTCCTGGCGGGTGCGGTGCGCTCCGCCGGCGGCTCCAGACCGCGCGAATACAGCACACGCCCGTCTGGCGTGATGAAGATCGCATCAAACTTCGGCATCTGATTGATCATCTCAAGCGTCTTCTCCGCGCCGAGCACGAAGGCGGTCTTTGAAAGACCATCCGTCTCGGTCGCCGTGGGGCCGAGGATGGTCGCGCTTCTGACACGGCTTGCGGAATGGCCGGTGTGCGGATCGATGATGTGGTGATAGCGCACACCGGCCTCGTCAAAAAACCGGTAGTAATCCCCTGAGGTCGACATGGCGGTGTCCGACAGCGGCAGCCGCGTCACGATCTTGTTGGGATCATCCGGATGCCGGATGCCGACAATCCATGGCCGGCCGTTGCGATCGCCGATGATGCGGCTGTCGCCACCGGCGGTCACGAGGGCGTGCCGGATCCCGAGGGACTGGAGGATGCCGATTGAGCGATCGACCGCGTAGCCTTTGCCGATGCCCCCGACGTCGATACGCATACCGGCGCGGGCGAACTTCACGGTGAGCTGGTCCGGATCAAGAATGAGGTTCCGCCAGTTCACCGTCGGAAGGGCCGCTTGAATTTCAGCCTCGGTCGGCTTGATGTGCCGCCGGTAGTCGTACAGATGGCCGACACCCGCGTAGGTGATGTCGAAGGCGCCATCGGTGAGCTGCGAGAAATGCAGCGACAGCTTGAGCAGATCAAAAAGCTCCTGATCGACATGCACGGGCCTCTCCGCCGCATGCAGGTTGATCTGTGAAAGTTCGCTGTCGGGCTTGTAATGGCTCATCAGGGTATCGATGCGGCGCATTTCCGCCATGACCGCATCGATGGCCGCCGAGCCCTTGGCGGCATCCTCCGCCCACAGCTCGACCGTGATGCGCGTGCCCATGATGGCATCGTCGCGCGATAGCCATTCGGCTTGGGCTGGCGTCAACGCACCGCAAAGAACAAGCCACGCAGCAGCATAGGTCCAAAACCAGGCGCCACGGCGTCTGCGCCGGGACCTTGAAGTCAGGCGATTGAGCTTGCTTGCAGCGTGCGTATATATCGTTTGCATAAGCGGCAAGCCTACCTTGCCGCACGCGTTTCTACGAGCCGCGTAGCGCGCGACTGAGTCTTTGGCGCAGGAGCCCGAGCACGTGAGTGACTTCGGTAATCTTGAGAAGCGCGGCGATTGCAAAGAAGGCGATGGCCCCCACGCTGATCGTCACAGACAGAGCGAGCGCTTTCGAGGCGGTGCTCTGCACCGGCCATTCGGCCAAGAGCCAATGCTGTCCCGCCCAGCATATTGCCCCGAGCACAACTCCGGCCAGTAGTACTTTTGCGAGCATTTTCACGAGCAGACCGGTATGCAAATGATCGACGTGCCGCCGCATGAGCGCGTAGAGAAGAAGGAAATTCGTTACCGCGACGCAGCCGGTGGACAGCGCCAGACCGCGATGCCCCCAGCCGAGCCTGAAGGTGAAGAGCCAGTTGAAGCATAAGTTGACGCCCACCGCGATGAAGCTCACAACCATCGGCGTTTTTCTTCGATCGAGCGCATAGAACGCAGGGACGAGCACTTTCATCGCCGAATACGCGGCGAGCCCGATGGCGTAAAAACGCAGCGCCGCCGCGGCCTGCATCGTCTGATACGCATTGAATTTGCCGTGCTGATACAGGACCGAGATGATCGGGTCGGCGAGAATGATCAAGCCGACGGTTGCCGGCACGGTGAATAGAAACGCGAGCCGCAACCCGCGGGCGAGCTCGACGCGAAACTGGACGCTGTCGCCCGTGGCGGCAATGCGGGATAACACCGGCAAGGTCACCGTCGCGAGCGCGACGCCGAAGACGCCGAGCGGCAATTGCATCAGACGAAATGCGATCGCCAGCCAAAAGATCGGACCGTCGCCGAGAGTGGAGGCGAACATGGAATTGATCATCACGTTCAGCTGCACCGAACTTGCGGCGATGACCGCGGGGCCCATGAGCCGCAGGATCTTTTTGACGCCATCGTCGCGCCAGCGAAAATCCGGGCGGAACACATAGCCGAGCCTGGCAAGCGAAGGCAGCTGTACGGCGAGCTGCAAGCCGCCGCCGACGAGCGTGCCGATGGCAAGACCGACGAGGGCACGCGGGCCGAAATGCGGATCGAGCCAGCGCCCGATGAGGACGCCGCCTGCGATCGACCCCAGATTGAAAAAGCTCGACGCCATCGCCGGAATGCCGAAGACATGCTTGGCATTGAGCATCCCCATCACGAGCGCGGCGAGCGATACCAACAGGATGAATGGGTACATGATGCGCGCCAGCATCACCGTCAGGTGCGCTTTCTCGGCATCGAAGCCGGGAGCAAACAGGTCAACGAGCAGCGGCGCGATCACAATGCCAATGACGCAGGCCGCGCTCAAAACGACCGCGGCGAGGGTCGCGACCTTGTTAGCCAGGCGCCACGCCGCCTGATCGCCGTCGGTTGCGATGGTCTTGGAAAACGTGGTGATGAACGCGGTGGAAAGAGCGCCTTCGGCAAAAAGATCGCGCAGCAGGTTCGGCGTGCGGAACGCAACGGTGAACGCGTCCATCGCCCGGCCGCCGCCAAACAGCGCCGCAAAGATCTGTTCGCGTATCAACCCGAGAATGCGACTGCACATGACGGCGAGGCCGACAATGCCTGCCGCTTTGGTGCTGACTTGGTGAGTGGAAGGGTGCCGCTCGGCAGGCATGAATCGTGGAGTATTCGGCGGGTCGCGCACTGGCGCGGAAGTCCCGGAGGGTCGGTATGTTAGCAGTGCACGGGGCCGCGAACGGCAACTAAAATGTGACGCACGGCGGTTCTCCCGGTACGAGGCCGCAGGAAATTGATTTTCTACAATAGCAGCGGCATTTTTACAACGACGTGCAGGCTAGGGCGGCGCGCCTGCGCGCATATCGAGATCCTCTTCCCAGAATTCGCCGGGGCGACGCTCGTCGCTACCGCGGCGCGCCTCGCTCTCGCGAAGATCAATGCGACGGATTTTCCCTGAGATGGTCTTAGGCAAGGTTGCGAATTCGAGGCGGCGGATGCGCATGAACGGTGCAAGGCGGCTCTTCGCGTGCGCGAGAATCGCGCGCGCGGTGGCCGCATCGGCAGTATGTCCGCTGGCGAGCAGGATGAAGGCCTTGGGCACATACAGGCGCCGCGCATCGGGGCTCGGCACGACGGCCGCTTCGGCGACCGCCGGATGCTCGATCAGCACGCTTTCAAGTTCAAATGGGCTGATCCGGTAGCCGGAGGATTTGAAGACATCGTCCATGCGGCCAACATAGGTTAGATAACCGTCCGCGTCGCGCTTTGCGACATCTCCCGTGTGGTAGTAGCCGTCGCGCATCGCGATGCGCGTTTTCTCCGGGTCATCGAGGTAGCCCTCCATGAGACCCAAGGGCCGCTCCTTAAGATCGAGACAGATCTCGCCTTCCTCGGCAAGCTCGCCATTCGCAGCCACGAGTGCGACGCGGTAACCGGGCAGCGCTCTGCCCATGGAGCCAGGCTTCACCCGCTCGCCCGGCGGATTGCCGATCACGGCCGTTGTTTCGGTCTGGCCGAAGCCGTCGCGAATAACGAGACCCCAGGCCGACCGCACTTGTTCGATGACTTCCGGATTCAGCGGTTCACCGGCGCTGGTAACCTCGCGCAATGCGACGGGCCAGCGGCGCAGGTCCTCCTGCACCAGCATGCGCCACACCGTTGGCGGCGCGCAGAAGGTCGTTACAGCGCAGCGCACGAGCTGATCGAGGACGAGCGGCGCCTGAAAGCGCTCGAAGCGATAGGCAAGCACGGTCGCTGCGGCGTTCCAGGGTGCGAAGAAAGATGACCAGGCGTGTTTCGCCCAGCCGGGCGAGGAAAGATTCAGGTGCACATCCCCGGGCCGCAGCCCGAGCCAATAGAGCGTGGACAGATGGCCAACGGGATAGCTCGTCTGCGTGTGCAGCACGAGCTTCGGGCGGGCCGTCGTGCCGGAAGTAAAATAGAGGAGCAAAGGATCGCTCGCCTTGGTGTCCGGTGGCTGCGCCAGCACGCGCGCCTGCGCATCGACTTCGGCGTAGTTGAGCCAGCCGGCAGGACAGTGGCCCACCGAAATTCTGACCGCGGGACCTGCAAGGCCGGCAAAGCGCGCGCTCAAAGCGCCATCGGCGACGACGGCGCGCACGCGGCCGCGCTGCAGGCGGTCGGCGAGGTCATCGCTTGCAAGCAGCGTTGCCGTTGGGATCACGACCGCGCCGATCTTCATCGCGCCGAGCACCGTCTCCCACAATGGCACGACATTGCCGAGCATGACGAGCACTCGATCACCGCGGGCAACTCCGACCGTGCGCAGGAAATTCGCGACCTGCGATGAGCGCGCGGCGAGATCCGCGAACGAGACAGTGAAATTCGCGCCCGCATCATCGACCACTCGCAGGGCCGGATGGCTTTGCGATGCCAGATGGTCGAAGTAGTCACAGGCCCAGTTGAAGTTTTCAAGCCTGGGCCAGCGGAACGCGTGCGCCGCGCTCTGCGCCGGCTGCCGCCGGCTCAGGATTTCAGCGCGCGCGGCGATGAAGGAATCAGCTGCATTCATGGCCGCGATTGTCTCCTTCCTGAACCGCCCGACAGTGTAGGATTATCGATTCTATGCTTACGAACACAGTCGCGTCTGCCACGACGCCCGTGCACGAGCCGACACGCTTTCGGGTCCTGGGCGCCATCAGTTTCTCGCATTTTCTGAACGACATGATCCAGTCGCTCATTCTGGCGATCTATCCGCTCCTGAAGAACGACTTTAAGCTGAGTTTCGCGCAGATCGGATTGATTACGCTTACCTACCAGCTGACCGCATCACTGTTACAGCCTCTCATAGGCATGTACACCGATCGAAGCCCGCAACCGCGGGCGCTGTCGATCGGCATGGGATTCACGCTGATCGGACTGCTGCTGCTGTCGGCGGCGCCGAATTATGCAACCGTCATCCTGGCAGCGGCGCTCGTGGGCACCGGCTCCTCGATCTTTCACCCGGAATCCTCGCGCGTCGCGCGCCTCGCATCCGGCGGACAGCACGGCCTCGCGCAGTCCATTTTCCAGGTCGGCGGCAACACCGGCACTTCCGTGGGCCCGCTCCTTGCCGCCTGGATCATCATTCCGTACGGGCGCAGCAGCGTCGCCTGGTTTGCGCTCGCAGCGCTTGTTGCAATCTTCGTATTGTGGAGGATTGGTGACTGGTACCTGCGACAGCATGCGCCAATCACGCGCAAATCCGGCGAGCCTTCCGCAAAGATCGAGCTTGCGCCACTGACCAACAAAGTCGTGTGGACGTTGCTGATTCTGATGACGCTGGTCTTTTCCAAGTATTTCTATCTGACGAGCTTGAGCAGCTATTACACGTTCTATCTCATCAGCAAGTTCCATCTCTCGATTCAGTCAGCGCAGCTTTATCTGTTTGGATTTCTGTTCGCGATCGCCGCAGGGACGCTGGTCGGAGGCCCCATCGGCGACCGCATCGGCAGAAAGCGCGTGATCTGGGTATCCATACTGGGCGTATCCCCATTCACGATCCTGCTGCCGTACGCTGACCTTACGTGGACGGCCATACTCGTTTTCATCGTGGGTGTGACGATCGCGTCGGCGTTTTCCGCGATTCTGGTGTTCGCGCAAGAGCTGATGCCGGGCAGAGTTGGAATGGTGTCGGGATCGTTCTTTGGTCTCGCGTTCGGCATCGGTGGTATTGGGGCGGCGCTTCTGGGCATGCTCGCGGACGCCCACGGCATACGGTACGTCTACAAGGTATGCTCCTTCCTCCCCTTGATTGGATTGCTCGCGGCATTTCTGCCGGACCTGCGCACGCCGCGCCGAGGAGCACTCGCAAGCGGACATTAGGTGCACGAACCTCAACGCCTCAGGGCCGGCGCGACCGCAGCAGGAGCCATTGTCCAAAGAGCACGAGCGAAAGTCCGCCAAACGCGAGCGTTCCCCAGCGCTTGCCCTCAAACACGGTCGATACACCCATGGCAATGGGAGGAGTGAGCGCGGTGATGTACGCCGCCGAGGCATAGCCGCGCCGACGCGCAAGCCCATAGTAGAAGAGAAACGCCACCACCGAGCCGATAACGGCGAGATAGACGAGTGAGGCAACATAGCGAGCGCTCATCTCAAACTCCCACGCGCGTCCGGTGAGGAGCGCGTAGAGCGACAGGAACATAGTCCCATAGACCATCGCCCACACCGTTAGCGCCGCGACTGGCGCTCCGGCGGCCTCGCCGCGCCGGGCGCTAATGTTACCGATGGCGGCGGCCAGGACGGCTATGCACGTCATGCCAAAACCGATACCGGCTTGGGCTCCCAGGTCGGTGTTGACGATCTCGCTCCAGCAAAGAAGCGCCACGCCCGCAGCCCCGAGCCCGGCCGCAATCCAGGCGGTCACGGCCGCGCGCTGCTTGAACACGATCCGAAATGTGATCAGATTGAGCAGCGACAGGGTCGCAAACGTCACCGCGACTATCGCGGAGGAAATCCGCGCCTCCGCGAGATAAATGAACGTGTAATCGATGGTGAATGTGAAAAATCCAATGCCGCAGGCAGACCTGTGCTGCGTCACCGTCATGCGCAGAGGTTCACCACGGATGCCGCACCAGGCGAACAGGACTAGCGCCGCGAGGGCAAATCGATAAGCCAACGACACGACGGGATCGACGTAGCCCAGCTGCAAGGTAATGGCGAACCAGGTAGTGCCCCAGGCGAGCGTGCAGATCGCGATCGCGGCGAGATCGAGATATCTGTGCTTGGGAGGCATGCTCACAGGAACGACTCGCATCTAAAGCGCAAGGCCGCTACGGCCGGCGGTCTTCGATGCCGGACATGAGCCGTATTTGATCGTAGCAGAGGCCGGCGGGGCGCAAGGGCGCCGGCACTCGAGCGATCGCCATCTGGGGCATGGTTGCGTCGTCAAGTTTCAACGCCGCATGTACTTGATCGGCGACAGGTGGAGTTGCTTGTGCGGCAAGAGTAGCGTGTCGGTTTGAGCCATTAGGAGTGCGGCCATGCGAGCAGTGCAGAGGGTTACACTTCCCGGCAGCCGGCGCATTGCCATGTCAGGGGCGCGCGCCGCGGGGAAAGTTCGGTCGGATGAGCGCTTTGAAGTCACGGTCCGGCTCAGGGCCCGTGCGCCGCTCGCCTCCGCGGGGGCTGGATACCTTGATGATGGCCCTCTTGCCAAGCGGCATTACCTATCCCGCGCCGCCTACGCGAAGAAGTACGGTACGAGCGCCGCGGATTTCCTAAAGTTGCGGGCATTTGCAAAAAAATACGCCCTGGCAGTCGTGGAGGAAAGCCCCGCACGCCACAGCGTCGTGTTGTCCGGCACGGCTGCCGCATTCAGCGCGGCATTCGCGGTGACGCTGCGATACTACAGCCATCCGCAAGGCAGTTATCGCGGACGCATCGGCCCGATCAAATTGCCCAAATCGCTCGCCGGGATCGTGCAGGGCGTATTTGGACTCGACAATCGACCGCAGGCGGCGCCGCGCTTTCAGGTCGCCGATACCGCCAACCCTGCCGCGAAGAAAAAGCACGATGCAGCGCCATTTACAGTGCCAACCCTCGCGCAACTCTACGGTTTTCCAACGAATCTTGACGGTTCCGGTCAATGCATCGGCCTCATCGAACTGGGCGGCGGATTCCGACCGGCCGATATCGATGCCTACTTCAAAGCCTTGGGGATCGCCGCGCCGACCGTCACCGCGGTGAGCGTGGATCATGGAACAAACAGTCCGACCACTGCCAACGGGCCCGACGGGGAGGTGATGCTCGACATCGAAGTCGCCGCGTCCATCGCGCCGCAGGCACAAATCGCCGTTTACTTTGCACCCAATACAAGCCAGGGCTTTCTGGATGCGGTCACCATCGCGCTGCATGATACGCAGAACAAACCATCGGTGCTCTCCATCAGCTGGGGGAGCGCCGAGGCGACCTGGACCGCGCAGGCCATGCAGCAGTTTGACGCGGCATTTCAAACGGCGGCGGCATTGGGTGTCACGATCTGCGTCGCTGCGGGGGATGCCGGGTCCTCGGACGGCGAGACCGACAAGCTCGCGCACGTTGATTTCCCGGCCTCAAGCCCACATGCGCTCGGCTGTGGCGGCACGTCTCTCTTGGCGTCCGGAACGGCGATCGCAAGCGAGGTCGTCTGGAATGACGGCGCGGACAGTGCAGGCGGCGGTGGTATCAGCGATGTGTTTGCGCTGCCGGATTATCAGAGCGCGACTTTCGTGCCGCCGTCGGTCAATCCGGGGGCTCGGGTCGGGCGCGGCGTGCCGGACGTCGCAGGGGACGCTGATCCTGATACCGGCTACGAAGTGCGAGTCGATGGTGAGAACCTCGTTATCGGCGGCACGAGCGCGGTTGCGCCCTTGTGGGCGGGTCTCATCGCTCTTTGCAATCAAAAGCTACCCAAGCCCGTAGGGTTTCTTAATCCGCTCTTATACGGATCGCTCGCAGGCAAGGGCGTGTGCCGCGACATTACCTCCGGCAACAACGGTGCGTACTCTGCAAAAACGGGCTGGGACCCGTGCACCGGCTGGGGAAGCCCCAACGGAACTGCAATCCTCAACGCACTCATCGCCGGCTGATGCGCGGCCGACGTTGTCGGGAATAAATCCGATCGCAGCCAACCGACGCCCATAAGGGCAAAAATACTACATTGACTGGAAGCGGATGCTTGCGGTCACTTTAGTCGTCAGACCAAGGGATTCAGATGAATAGATTATTCGTATTTCTCACGGCGGCGATGCTGACCAGCGTCGCCTTTGGGCAGGCTGAGGCGAGCGCCGAACCCGCCCGCGGCGGCATGCATTTCAGCGCCCGGGACATGGATGCCGACCACGACGGTGTGATCTCCAAAGACGAGTTCATGAAGTATCACGCGGACGTCTGGGACAAGATGACGAAGAGCTCCGGCGGCTCGATGGCGACAAGTGATCTCGCGGCAAGCTTTGCGCGCGGGGGCATGCATGTAAATGTCGGAACGATTGACGCCGACCACGACGGCATCATTACCAGGGATGAATTCATGAAATACGAAGCGAACCACTGGGACTTGCTGCCCAAGGATGCACAGAACCGCATCTCGGTGTCGGATTTCGAGAAGGCAATGCAGGCGCATCGCCGCAAGGCCGCTGCCGGCGCCACGGGCGACAGCCCAAAGCCCGACTGAGGGCTCTAAGGCTGGATCGGCGCGAAAATTCGCCAGGCTTCGGTCGGATGCGTGATGCCGTAGTAAAGCGCAGGAATTCCTTGAGCGATCGGCTCCTGTCTCACGCGCTGGGCCGATACTTCCACCACTTCTACGTCCGCATCGGATTCAGGAACCGGCTCGACGCCAGAGTCAGATAGAACCCGATTTAAGCGATCGTTTGTGAGTCGCAGGTCAAGATGAGTGCGCTTTGCGGTAATTGCGACCGGGGTGAGCGCAGCTGTCGCGCCCTCTTTAGCACCTGCAGACGCACTGTCCTTCTTCGAGGCCGTGTCGGCCTTGGGCTGAACGGCGGGCGCGGCCTCCTGAAAGGAGGGCAGTCGTGGCTGCGGGTCCTCGGCGCGCACGCCAAACGGCACCGCGAACACAGTCGCGAATAACGCTGATGCGAACGCTCGGCGCATAATCAGCTCCAGCTCCAGCTAGGTTCCGTGCCGCGTTTGCCGCGGACGAGCGATCTTAACACGATGTCGTGATTCCCCGGATGGCCGCGACCTTGATGATGTCTTCTTCGGACCAGCGCCGTTCTCAGGGCACTTTCACCGCTTCCTGGTGGCGCGACTTCGCACAGCGGGCCGCCGATATTCCCCCGGCGCAGCGGCCCTTGCAGCTCATGCCCGCCGCTGAAATCACGACATGCCTGAATCAGGCATTGGCGATGCACGACGGCGCATCGGGCGCCCACTGTATTCACGAGCTGTGGATGCGCCGTGATCTGTCCGTCAATATTGATCAGGCACTCGAGTGCCTGTGGCAGAGCGCCGCGCCGTCGATTCCGAATTGGCTTCCCATGCGCGATATCGATTGGTTGCCGCTTGTGTATGAGGTAGCCGCGCGGTTTAAAGTGCGCGCGCGCGGCAGCACCAACATCTATCTCGTGCTTTTGGATTACAGCGACAGCCGCGCCGACCCGCATGGTATTTATGTCGGAATGAGCCGCTACACTCCCGAGCGACGCTTCGATCAGCACAAGGCTGGGATCCGCGCGGCGGGCAGCGTGCTCAGACGCGGTCTTGAGGTGTTGACAGGGCCGGCGATGCACCTGCAATACGTCAAGCGCGCCGACGCTACCCGCATCGAGTCGCAGCTCGCGCAGGCGCTGGCGGACGCCGGACTTTTCGTGCAGGGCGGCCACTGAACGGTGGAGCACTGTTGCCGCAAGTTTCCGCAATGCGTTGCGCTGAATGCGAATGTTACACTGAGCGATGCACGCAATAAGCCGGGTTGCAGGGTTTCTTTCGGTCGTACTCCTAGGTGCCAGCTGCGCAACGGGCCCGCATGTGGTGAAGCTAGAGGGTCCATTAGAAGCGCCCGATATTCCGGGTCCGCAGCACATGGAAAGGCTGGAATGGCATCGCAACGTCGACGCAAGCGGAGAAATCCTCGACACCGGGGATGCCCAGTTCACCGTCCTCAATTCGGCTACCGTGACCGACGACGCGTTGCAGATTCTGACCGGGGTTGGCTTTCAGCAGGACCCGCAAGCCGAGCGTCGCCTCATTAGCATTCCCTATTCGGACATCGTCGAAATCAGACTCATCACACACCCGCTGTCCGCGGTGAACATGGTGCTGCCGCTGAATGCCGGCACTTGGGGTAGCAGGGTACTGATCACGACCAAAGATGGCGCGCACGAATTGCTGAGCATTGCGAAGGGCGGGGAAAACTCACCGGAAATTCTAAGTCCCAATCGAGGCCTGTGGCTCACGGGCAGTGACGGTCGCAAAACACTCGTGGGCTTGTGGTGGCCGGATCGCAGCAAGACCAGAGCTCTTGCCGTGCTGTTGCAGAAGCGGGTCGCAGCATTCCAGGAAAGATGAGGAATCGACAGCTCGAACGAGTCGTCGTAGTGGGTGCGGGCATCATTGGACTTGCGGTGGCGCGAGCCCTTGCGCACATGAACCGCGAGGTTCTCATTCTGGAGTCTGAGGCAGGTTTCGGAACGTCGGCATCCGCGCGCAGCAGCGAGGTCATTCACGCCGGCATCTACTACCGTCCAGGCTGGCTCAAGGCGCGTACCTGCATTCGTGGCCGCGAACTTCTCTATGAGTACGCGCAGGACCGCGGCGTGGCGGTGCGCAGGCTGGGTAAGCTTATCGTGGCGTCAACGCCGGATGAGTTGCCTATGCTCGAAAAGATCCGTCTGCAAGCGCAGACCAATGGCGTGACCGATGTGCAGTTGTTAAGCGCAGCGGCGGTACGCGCTCTTGAACCGGCGCTCGATGTGCTGGGCGCTCTGGTCTCGCCGTCCACCGGCATCGTCGATAGCCGCGCCCTGATGTTGGCCCTGTTGGGCGACGCCGAAGCGGGCGGCGCTCAAGTTGTCTACGGCGCCAAGGTTTGCGGCGCGCGTGCCGGCAGAGCAGGTTTCCAGCTGCGAGTTGAGAACGGGGCGCCGAGCGCGCTTGAATGCGCCGTACTCGTCAATTGCGCGGGCCTTGGAAGCGTCGAACTCGCACGGAACATTGTGGGTCTGGAGCCGCGCTTCGTGCCGCGCGCGTACTTGTGCAAGGGCTCCTATTTTGGCTTGCGGCAATCTGCCCCTTTCCGGCATCTCATCTACCCGCTTCCCGATGCGCAGGGTCTGGGTGTGCATTTGACTTTCGACCTCGCCGGGGCGGCCAGGTTTGGCCCGGATACAGAGTGGGTCGAAACCGCCGACTATCGTGTCGACCCGGATCGGGCGGCAGAGTTTGAGCGGGCGGTGCGCCGCTACTGGCCGGGACTGCCGCACGGGTCGTTGCATCCCATGTATGCAGGTCTGCGCGCAAAGATCGTCGGTCCTGGCGAGGCGGCGGCGGATTTTCGTATTGACGGGCCCGCGCATCACGGCGTGCCAGGTCTCATCAACCTCTTCGGAATCGAGTCTCCGGGCTTGACCGCGGCCCTTGGCATCGCCGAAGTCGTCGCGGCCCTGGTTGCAGAAGGCTAACGACTCGAATATGCGCGTGATCATTATTGGAGCGGGACTCGCCGGACTCAGCGTCGCGTGGTATCTGCGTGACGAAGGCGCGGAGGTTACCGTGCTCGAACGACGGGCGGGTCCCGGACTTGAGTGCAGTTATGCCAACGGTGCGCTTTTGCATCCGAGCATGGCGGAGCCGTGGAACGCGCCGGGTGTGCTCGGGCAGCTGCTCAGAAACCTCGGACGCGCGGACTCGCATATCCTGCTGCGGATGGCGGCGGTGCCGAGCCTTTTCGGCTGGGGCGTACGCTTCGTTCGCGAGAGCCGTGCCGACCGATATCTCGCCAATACCCGCAAAAACGTGGTACTCGCACGCTACAGCGTCGGGCTCATGGATGATTTGCGCAGGAGTGCCGGTCTTGAGTACGGCGCGTACTGTCGCGGCTCACTGCAGGTCTTCAGAGACGAAGCTGTCGCCGCTAAGGCTCTTGCCTGGAGCAGGCAGCTCGCCGAAGTCGGCGTCGAAAGCCGTACATTGACCGTGGCGGAACTCATCGCAATGGAGCCGGCCCTCGCGCCGATTTCGCAGGCGCTCGTGGGCGGTATGCATACGCCGCTCGATGAGGCAGGTGACGCGTATCGGTACTGCTGCGCGATGGCGGAACGGCTGCGCTCCCGAGGCGTCGAGATTTGTTACGGCGCACGCTGTCGCGCGCTCGGCCTCGAGGCAAACTGTGTGGCTGCCGTTGCGGACGACAGCGCGCGAGCATGGGCGACGGATGCAGTTGTCGTGGCCGCCGGCAGCTACAGTCCACTGCTTACCGGAGGCGTCGGACTGGCACTGCCGATTCGGCCGGTTAAAGGGTACTCCATCACCGCAGCGCCCATCGCGGAGGAAATTGCACCGCGTATCCCCGTTGTCGATTCAGTGCTGCACGTCGCTACCGTTCCACTTGCGGAGGGCGGTCTGCGGGTGGCCGGAACGGCGGAGTTCGCCGGGTACAATCTCGGCATCGATCCGAAGCGCGTCAAAAACGTTATCGATCTTCTGGGACAACTTTATCCCGCGTATCTTCGGCGTCTGACTGCAGCGCAGATCGTGCCTTGGGCCGGTCTTAGGCCCATGTGCGCAGACGGCGTGCCAATCCTCGGGGCGACGCCGATCAGGAATTTATTTTTAAACACCGGTCATGGTCACCTCGGTTGGACGCTGGCAGCGGGATCTGCGCGCCTGGTGGCCGACGTGGTGCTTGGGCGTCGGCCTGAGATCGACCCGGCACCGTACGCAGTTGCGCGCTTCGAAAGCGGCGCGCTAGCACGCTAGGGAATGCCCCATCATTTTCCGCCATTTGGAGCCCACGCCATGACACAAGATCATTCAAAGAGCACCGCGGGTGCGGTGCCATTACCGCGCACCGCCGATGAGATGGCCGCCGACCATCCGGATTTGTGGGCGGCGTTTCAGAACCTCGGCGAACAAGCGAGTCTTGCGGGGCCGCTCGACGCGCGCGCGCGCCGATTGGTGCACCTGGCGCTTGCAATTGCATCTGAATCCCAAGGGGCGACGCACTCACACGCGCGGCGCGCGTTGTCGGAGGGGCTTGCTGCCGAGGCGCTTGAGCACGTGGCGCTGCTGGCGATTACGACGCTCGGCTGGTCGCGCGCGATGAAGGGCTTGAATTGGATCCGTGACATTACTCGCGCGAGCTAGCCGCTAACGGTTGCGCAGCATAACGCCGCTTTGTGCCCAAAATAAGTGACGTGTACACTCTGTCCTCGACGCGCCGCCACGCAAACATTCCTGAACCAGGGATCGATCCATGAAGAAATCATTGCAGATCGCGTTGACCGTTGCACTTCTGGTTCCGATTGTCGCAACCGCGCAAAGCGCCTTGGATGGTACTTGGAAAATTGACCTTGCGAAGGCGCAGCTGTCGGATAAGCCAGACGTCTATCTGCTGGTCGCCGGGACCTATCAATGTAAGACCTGTGTTCCTGCGATTCGAGTCAAAGCAGATGGCGAGGTGCATCCAGTGACCGGTCATCCGTATTACGATGGGGTGAGTGTCAAGGTTACCGACGCCCGGAATGTTGAGATAAATCGCAGCAAGAATGGCAAGACCGTGGTGACCGACAAGATGACGGTGGCGCCGGACGGCGCGACCGCAATCGATGAATTTGTCGACAGCAGTGCCACGAGCGGGGCACCGGTTACAGGGAAAAGCGAACTGAGCAGGGTTGCGGCAGGCCCTGACGGCTCGCACGCGCTTTCAGGCTCGTGGCGCACCAGCAAGATCTCGAATATCTCCGATAATGGCGTTACGTTTACTTACAAAACGCAGGACGACGTGCTGACCATGAGCACTCCAACCGGGCAATCCTTCAGCGCAAAACTCGACGGAACCGATGCCCCGTATCATGGTGACCCTGGGACCTCGAGCGTCTCAGTCAAACGGCTTGGTAAGAAAACATTCGAAGAAACTGACAAGCGTGACGGCAAGGTGATCAGCGTTGTGCGCACCGTAGTGGCGGCCGACGGCAGAACTCTAGCGATCGTCGTACACGATACGCTGCACGGAACAACATCGAAGTTTGTGGGCATCAAACAATAATCTTAGCACTCGAGTACCGAGAGCTGCCGCGCGGGATCAGCAATGGATTCTGCGATAAATAAACCTCGGAAGATTTAATCCCCAGTTTGCGGGCTGGGTGACAGCCAATTTACCAGCGTGCCAATCCCCTCGATTGAAATTTCCACCGTTGCGCCGGGCTTCATTGAGCCGACACCCAAAGATGTGCCGCAAGCGATCACATCCCCGGGCAGAAGCGACATGTCGTGTGAAAGGTAGCTGACGAGCTCAGGCGGGGAGAAAATCATATCCGAGAGTGGATAGTTCTGACGCTCGACGCCGTCAAGCTTGGTCACGACGTGTAATGTCGACCAGTCAAGACCGCTCGCAATGGCAG
>Ga0302325_10016644_pt1 | contig 15568 bp, 13 predicted proteins | sample Palsa_T0_2_FD_201948 | JGI IMG/M metagenome (GOLD analysis project Ga0302325, IMG submission 201948) | Peat permafrost microbial communities from Stordalen Mire near Abisko, Sweden - Palsa_T0_2 | ecosystem: Environmental > Terrestrial > Soil > Palsa > Peat permafrost | place: Sweden: Abisko...
GGACGTCGGCGTTGCCGGGCCGATCGCGCGCGGCATCGCCGACCTGCGAATGGCCCTGGGCGTCATGGCGGGCCCCCTGCCGCAGGACGCGGCCGGCTGGCGGCTCGAGCTGGACCCGGGATCCGGCCTCGGCGACATCGGCGGCCTCCGGGTCGCGACGGTGTTCGGCGAGGGCTCGGACCTTGTGCCGGTCGCCGGCGACGTGCGCGCGAGCCTGGACGCGTTCGCTGCCCGGGTGGCCGGCGCTGGCGCGAGGGTGGAGGCCGTTGCGCTCCCGGTGCCGCTGGCCGACGGGTACCGGTCCTGGCGGGACCTGACCTTGCCGATCGTCGGCCTCGGGCTGCCAGAGCAGGAGTACGCCGAGCTCGCGGGCCTGGAGAACGTCCCCGGCGACGACCCGGACCTGGTGATCGGGCGGGCACTGGCCAGCCGGTTCCGGTCGTGGATGCGCGCCACCGAGCTCCGCGAGCGCCAGCGCGCGGCCTGGGCGCGGTTCTTCGAGCGCTGGGATGTCGTGCTCGCGCCGGTGATGCCGACGGCGGCGTTCCCGCACGATACCGACGGCCCGATGCCGGACCGGCTGCTCGACATCGACGGCGTCGCGGTGCCGCACTTCCTCGCCGCCGCCTGGTGCGGGGCGATCGGGTCTGCCCTGCTGCCCGTGGTGACGCTGCCCACCGGCTTGAACCAGGCAGGCCTGCCGGTGGGCGTTCAGCTGATCGGGCCGTTCCTGTCGGACCTGCGGCTGCTGCGGATTGCCGAAATCCTCCAGACCGCGGCAGGCGGCGGTTTCCTCCCGCCGCCGGCCGGCTAGCGCGGCCGGGCGCCGGGCCACCCGGTCCGGGTCAGGATCGCGACCAGCGGGCGCCGTTCCAGTGCAGTATCAGCGTCCTGGGCGAAAGGCTGTCACTGTCAGCGGCACCCGTGGCCCACACATCGGAAGGGGACAGGGCGCTGACGCCGAGCAGTGCGGTGCCGGCGGTCCCGCCGGGATCGGGGCTGGCTACCACTGCCCAGGCGGTGCCGTTCCAGTGCAGTACCAGTGTCTTGTCCACCAGGGTGCCCGAGGTGTTCGTGACGTAGCTCCCGACCGCCCACGCGTCGGAAGGGGACACGGCGCTCAGCCCGCTGACCGCGCCGCCGGGCGGGCCAGGGCTGGGCACCTGCGTCCAGCGGGCGCCGTTCCAGTGCAGTATCAGGCTCTGCTGCCCGCTGCCGGTGATGTCGTACCCGGCGGCCCAGGCATTGTCAGGCGACAGGGCGCTGACGGCGCTGAGATAGCTGTCGTCGTGCCCGCCGGGATCCGGGCTGGCCACCCGTGCCCAGCCCGTCCCGTTCCAGTGCAGGATCAGGGTTCGCTGGCTGCCGGTGGCACTCTGGTAGCTGCCGACGGCCCATGCGTCAGAGCCGGAAAGCGCGCTCACGCCGTTGAGGACGTTGAAGCTGAACCTGACCGGATTCGGGCTGTGCGCCACCGCCCAGCGGGTGCCGTTCCAGTGCAGCGCGAGGGTATTCGATGACTCGCCACCGGAGAGGTAATACCAGCCGACGGCCCAGGCGTCGGCGGGCGACACGGCGCTCACGCCGAGCAGGAAGCTGCCATCGGTCACTTCCGGGCTCGGGCACGCCACCTGTGCCCAGGTCGCCCCGTTCCAGCGCAGCGCCAGCGTCTTGTTACCGCCGCTGGCGGTCTGATAGGAACCAACGGCCCATCCGCCAGAGGAGGGGGACAGGGCGCTCACGCCGTTGAGCAAGTCCAGGCCAGGCCGTCCGGGGCTCGGGCTCATTTCCTTCGTCCAGGCAGTGCCGTCCCAGTGCAGCGCCAGGTTGCCGGAGCCGGCGTACCCGACCGCCCACGCGTCGGAAGGGGACACGGCGCTCACGCCGGTCACCTCACCGGTGTACCTCGTGATCGGGCCAGGCGAAGAGGCCGGCGCCGCCGCAGTGCCGAGCGAGAAGATCAGGGCTAAGCCGCCGGCCATCCCAGGGAGAAGCCGCGTCGGGCGGTGGCAGAGAGCGGACGAGTTCATAACCCCTCACGGCCAGGAGTCGGCTTGCTCAGGTAAAGCTACCTTGCTCAGCCGACGGTGTCCCGTTCCCGCCCGGCGGCCACTACGCGGGCGAGCGGCGGGCGCTCGGTCAGCTCGCTGAGGTGCTCATCCAGGCGCAGCCCGCCAGCCACGGCGACCGCGTGCAGGTAGATGTCCTGGCGGGGCAGCGCCCAGTTGCCGGCTGCGCCCTGCTCGGGCAGTTGCTGCTCCGGCAGGTGAACCCGGCGGGCCAGCGCGCGCAGCACCGTGGAGCTCATCCGGGTGAGGTCCCAGAGCGGCTGATGACGGTTCTGCCGGGAGCCGAGATCCGCCTGCGCCATCGCTGGCAGGCCCGCTTCCGTGAGCACGTCGATCAGGATCCCGATCTCCACCCCGTATCCGGTGAGGAACGGAATACCGCACAGCAGCTCACGGTGGGCCGCGAACTCGCCGGCCAGCGGCTGCACGAACCCGGTCAGCGCCGGGCAGAAGAAGTTGAGCAGGGGCTTGGCCATCAGCTCGGTCACCCGGCCGCCGCCGTCCGCGACGGATTGCCCGTCCTGGGTGAAGGGACGCCGGTAGGCAGCCTTGCTGAACTGAACCCCCGGCACCGTGAGCAGCGGCCCGAGCGTGCCATAGATGAAGTGCTCGCCGAAATCCGGGGTATCGGCGTCAGCGAACATGACGATGTCGCCGCGCGCCACGGACAGGCCGCGCCACATGGCGTCTCCCTTGCCCTGAGCGGGGCCGTACGCGGGCAGCAGCTCGTTCTCGGAGTAGACCTCGGCGCCCCGGGCCCTGGCGATGTCCGCGGTACCGTCGGCGGAGTCCGCATCGACCACGATGACCTGGTCAACCAGGCTGCTCCGCTCGTTCAGCCGGGCCACCGTGTCCAGGATCGGGCCGATGGTGCCGGCCACCTCGCGGGCAGGCAGGATCAGCGTCGTGGTGAGCTGGCCCCCCGCTCCGCGGGGACTGGCGAGGCCGCGGAAATCACGATGGCTGAATGATCGCTGCTCGAACCATTCCCAAACAGTCATTTCCATGTACGGCCTTCATTCAGGTCGGCACATCGGGTAATCCCGGGCTGGGGGAATGCTGTTATAGCGACTTGCCTGGCAACGCGATTCTGGCACTTCGGGCCAGCCGATGCGAATTACAAAATATAGTCCCGGATTATTAACGCCCTGTTAACGGCATATTTCTTTCGCGTGAGCAGCGGCGGTGCAGGCCGCCCGGAAATCATTCGTTCACAGCGCCGTCGCATGCCGGACACCGCGCCGATATAACGATGGTGCATACTATCCACGGATGTGGCTGACGACCGGAACGGAGTAAGCCATTGATCAAGACGACCAGGCCTGACCGCGACGATGTCGTTCGCGTCACCTTCGTGCTGCCGGCCGACGAGCCGCCCGGGGCCGTGTCGGTGGTGGGCGACTTCAATGACTGGAACCCGTTCGCTCACCCGCTGCGCCGGCGCGCCAACGGTACCCGCAGCACCGTAGTCAGGGTCCCGGCCAGCAGCACGCTCCGGTTCCGCTACCTCGCGGAGGGCGGCGTGTGGTTCGACGACGAGACCGCGAGGGAACGTGACTCACTCGGGGCCTTCATCACAATCTAACCCGGCCCCGGCGGACCATCCCGGCCCGGCGGACCATCCCGGCAGCGGCCCGGCCGATCGGGCCATGGGTCAGTCGATGACCGGCGAGCGCGGGCTGCCGCGCAGTTCCACCCCGAGGTCACGCAGTTCACCGAGCGCGGCGCGCGTCGTGGCGGCGGCGACTCCCGCGGTGAGGCCGAGCAGCACCCTGGTGGCGAGCCCCGCTCCCACGGCGTCGGCGGCGGTCGCCCGCACGCAGTAGTCGGTGGCGATCCCGGCCACGTCGACGCTGGTGATGCCTCGCTCGCGGAGCCAGTCCGCCAGCGGTTCGCCGCTGTCGGCCGCGCCCTCAAAGCCGCTGTAGGCGGCCGCGTGCGCGCCCTTGCGGAACACCTGCTCGACCCGGCTGGTGTCCAGGTCCGGGTGGAAGCCGGCGCCGGTCGTCCCGGCCACGCAGTGCGGGGGCCAGGTCGTCACGTAGTCGGGCTCCGCGGAGAAATGGCTGCCCGGATCGACGTGATAGTCCTGGGTCGCCACCACATGCTGGTAGCCGCCGCCGTCGGGGCTGGCCAGGCGGGCGCTTATTGCCCTGGCCACCGCGGCGCCGCCGGCCACTGCGAGCGATCCGCCCTCGCAGAAATCGTTCTGCACGTCCACGATGATCAGGGCGCGCATGGCCTGCTCCCGTCCCGGCCGCCGCTCGGGCCGTTGCTTGCATCGGGTGGCATCCGGACCGCGATCTCGCCGCCGAGCCCGAACCCGGGGGAGAGGATGAGCTCGTCCCCGCTCCAGAAGCGGCCGGCGTCGTACCAGTTCGGCCGGCGCGTGCCCGGCAGCAGGCCCATGGCCTGGTAGGTCAGGGCAAGCACCTCCGCGCAGTACAGGGTCTCCAGGCCGGCGTCCCCCTTGCCGCGGACGGCGGACGGAACTCGCCCGGACAGCCATCGCGACGCAAGCCTGGCCGTGGAGGGAAACGGCGTGCCGTCCATCCGCGCGATGCTGCGCAGCAGGCCGTCCTCCATCTCAGCGGTGACCGGATGATCCAGCTGGCGGATCCATGCCCGCTGGCCGTACCTGGTCGCCCAGAGGGCGACGGCATCCCGCAGGTCATGCAGCTGCACCCCTCGCTGGCGGCTGCCCGACCACAGGTCGGGCAGCGACCGGCCGAGCTCGGCATGCCACATCAGCGGCGGCAGGTCACCGATGACGACGGACATCCCGACGTGGTTGACGGGGCTGTTGGTCGCCACCTGGATGAGCCGGTCAGCCACCGTGTGCCCGCGGAAGAGCCAGACATCGCCGGTGCGCGTCAGGTCGACGGCCTCGTCGAGGGTGACACTTACGCCGGGCATGGCCGTAGCCTAGGCGGATGCGCTGGTGGAAGGTACTCGGGCTGGCGGGCTTCGCGGGTGTCGCCGCCACCGGAGTCGTGGCCGCCCGCGCCGAACGGCGCCGGCGCGCCTACACGCCGCAGGAGATCCGGGAGCAACTGCACGCGCGGCTCGCCGATCGGGGCGCCGATCGGGGCGCCGGGCAGCAGGGCAGTGCGCCGGGGCCGGGTACGCTCGGAGCGCCGTCTGGGGGCGGTGCCGCATAGCACGCCTTCATCACCGCAAACGTCGCTGCTCAGACGGCTGGCGGCGCTACGAGGAGGAGGCAGTCATGATCGGCGACAAGGTGGAGCATTTCCAGGGCAAAGGCACGGACCTTAGCGCACTGCAGGCCCACATCGAGCAGTACCTGAAGGCTGACGGCTTCACGTTCCAGGCCTCGGCACCGAGCGACCACGGCGTGGTCATCCAGGCCAGGAAAGGCGGTTTCCTGCGCGGGATCATCGATGCCGACCGCGCCATGAGCATCATGATCGCGGGAACGCCCGACGACTTCACTGTCCGTATCGGCATCGGCAAGTGGCTCGAGCACCTCGCGGTGGCTGCGGTCGAGACGTTGCTCATCTCTGACCTGTTCCTCGTCGTTGACGTGGCCGAGAGCGCCTGGAACTTCGAGATCGAGGACAAGCTCGTCAAGGACATCAAGTCCTTCGTCGGCTGAGCTGGCGCCGTCAGTCGCGATCCAGCCGCGGCGGCTGGCCGCTTTCCATCAAGATGGAGGAGCCGCACCCTGCCACCGGGCGGTCCCACCCACGTCATTGACGCCTCCGGCGGGGCCCGCTCCGGCGGGGCCCGCTCCGGCGGCTAGCTCCGGTCCCTTCCTGGCTCACCTGGGTCACTCCAAATAGAGCGTGGCTGGGACTTCACTGCTGCTGTTTCTGCAGTAAAGTCCCAGCCACGCTGTTGAAGTGTCCCGGTTCCGGCGACCCGGGCTGGCATTCCGGCGTCGAAGGGCCCGCCGGGGCCATGAGTCCCGCCGCGGCCATTAGGGTCGTGCCAATGACGCTGACCGCGCCCGCGCTGTGGCTGACCGGCCTAGAGCGCGGACTGCTGCTCGCCGGGCTCTCCGTCGCCCTGGGCGGCCTCGCCGGGCGCGGGCTCGCCCGGCAGTACCTCGCCCGGCAGGACCTGGCCCGGCAGGACCTGGCCCGGCAGGACCTGGCCCGGCAGGACACGCCCGCCGCGCCCGCGCCGCCCGCGCCGCTGCCGGGGCCCGCGCCGCTGCCGGGGCCCGCGCCGCTGCCGGGGCCCGCGCCGCTGCCGGGGCCGTGGGCACTGCGCGGATCTCTGGCCGGCCTGGTCGCGAGCGCCGCGCTGCTGGTCACCGCGCTGGCCGGTCCGGGCGTGGCGGCCAGCCTGGCCCGCCCGCCGGTCGCGGGCCTTGGTTCCAGGGCCACCGCCGTGATCGCGGCCGCTGAGCTCGCCTGCTTCGCGCTGGCCGCGATCCTGCTGCGGCTCCGGCTCTCTTCCTGGAGCGTGCCTCCGCTGCTGGGGGTGGTACTGGCCGAGGGCATACGCGCGCATCCCGAGGGCATGCTCCCGGCGGCGGGCGCGCTGCTCACCTACTGTCATCTGCTGCCCGCCGTGCTCTGGGCCGGCATGCTCGTGTACACGGCCCGGGCCGTGCTCGCCTGGCGGGCCTCGCCGCAGTCGGCGCGGGGCCTGCTCCGGCTCTATGGCACGGCCGCTGCCTGGCTGTTCGCTGTGGTCGTGCTGACCGGCGTGGCGTCGGCTCTGCTGCTCGTCCCAGCGGGGTCGCTGCTGACGACCAGCTACGGGCGGTTCCTCATTGCCAAGGCGGCGCTGGTCGCGGTCGTGGCGGCGCTGGCCCTGGCCAGCCGGGCTGGCCTGCGCCGCGCGGCGGAACCTGGCGCCGGCCTGCCGCTTGCGGTCAGGCTGGAGATCGGCGCGCTCGCCGCGGTGCTGGCGGTCACCGGAATCCTGACAGTCCTGACGCCGCCGGCCAAACCCGTATTCTCGGCGGCTGTCCGGCCAGCCCCCAGGACCGCCAGCCCCCGGAACCGCCAGCCCCTGGAACCGCCAGCCCCGGACAGCCAGCGCCGGACCGCCAGCCCCGGAACCGCCAGCCCCCGGAACCGCCAGCCCCCGGAACCGCCAGCCCCCGGAACCGCCAGGTCCCAGGCAGGTCAGCCGGGCAGCTTGCGGATCGTGTCTCCGGGACGAATGGTTCCGGACACCGCGACCCGGGCATTCAGGCCGCGCAGCCGCAGCTCGCGGCCGACCCGGGAGTTGACGAACCGCAAGGCGTCCGTGCCGAACCGGGCCGCGAACTTGGCGCAGCCGAGATGCGGCTGCCCGGTGACCTCGATGACCGCCGAGCCCACCGCCAGCCGGGTGCCGGGCGGCAGGTTGGCGGGGCTCAGGTCGAGATCGACGTAGAGCTGATCACCGGCCAGCATGCGCCGCCCGGGATCCTGGGCGACGAGCAGGGCCGCGCGGGAATTCATCACCGTTAGCTGCATGTCCGGGTGTGACGATCCGTCGTTGGTGCGCGAGCTCCCTCGGACCCGCCAGGTGTCACCGACAAGGCCGGCAGCCACGTCGAGCGTGCCCTCGGCCAGCACCTCACGCTCGTCGACCGCGGGCCGCCGCACGATCAGCTCGACCGTGCCGCCATCTGATGGCGACAGCCGGACGTCGCCGAGGCCGGCTTCCAGTGCGGCGGCGGGAAGATGTTCCGCGACGCCATGATTCCGCTTCTGTTCCACAACGCCATAATGCCGCTTAGCACCCCGCCGGCGTTCGGGTCCCCGGTTCGCAGCCCGGGCGCGCAGTTGATCAGGGACGGGCGCACAGTTGATCAGGACAGTTGATCAGGGAGGAGCGCACCAGCGTAGACTAAGGAAAAGGAAATGTCCGCTCCATCCTGTTCCCGGCCTCAGCACGGGTGACAGGTGACCGCGTCGCTCCAGACCCTGGTGGCACGGCCAGACTCTGGCCGAGCAAGGACCAAGGATTCCAGCGATGAACCGATCACCAGATCCCCCTGCCGCCGCATCCAGCGCCCCGATGCCGGTACCTATCCCGGCCGAAGGCCTGGCCAACGCTTCCCCGGCTCGCGGCTACCGGGCGCAGAGGGGCAACGGCGCCGTCTCCCCGGCAGTCGCGATGCTGCGCATGGTCGAAGATCACGACCGGATTGCCCGGGGCCTGAATGACATCGTCGTCCGCCGGCTGTTCGCCGCGGGACTGGATCTGCATGCGGCGCTGGGCATTCTCGGCGACCACCGTGCTGCCGACAAGATCAGCCATGCCATCGGCGAGCTGGACCACGCCATCAGGGGCATCCGGGACGCCATCTTCGACGACGAGGCGCCACGGCAGGGCGCAGCGAAGGGGTAGGCGCCGCCGGCAAGGCGGGACGCCGGCCACCCGGCTGGATAGTCACTCAGCGGCGGCGGACCATTCAATCAGGGGAGGCCGGACCGATGCGCACAGCGGATGTCCCTGGGGATCGGTCAGGCCAAGACGCCCGACGAGCAGGCCCAGGTTCAGAGCGCTGTCGATCAGCGCGGGAGGGATCGCGTCCAGCCGCAGCTTCGCTCGCCGGAACAGCGTGAAGGCCCCGGCGTCATCGACGGTGCCCCAGGACAGCTAGATGAACCGGCCGTCCGGCGGACCCTGGATGTAGGCGCCCTTGAGGTCGGCACCAGCCGGTGCCGGGACGCCGTCGCAGTCAACTGTCCAGGTGGCAGACGGCGCGTCGCCGGGAACGAGGCCGAGCAGCTCGGCTGGCCTGCCGCGGCGCTGGAGCCCGACATGCACGTTGTGATAACCGCCGGGGGAGTCCGGGCTGGGGCCGCAGCAACTCCCGGGGAGGTCCGAGGCTTCGATCCGGATCCGCACCGCACCATTATGCGGGTCACTGTAACTATGCGGGTCACTGCGACCTGGGTCAGGCGGCGCCTATTCCGAGTCGTACCTGAAGCCGCCGAGGAAGCGGCGGAACAGCCCGCCGTCCCTGGTCAGTGGTGCCGCTGGCGGTGGCGCCTCGGCGCGCTCCCGCGCGACCGGCTCGTCATAGTCGGCCCGCGCGATGGCGTCAGTGACCGCGGCGTCATCGAAGTCCTCCGAGCCGGGGATGGTCGGGACGAACCCCACGAGATCGCCGTCCAGCAGCACCTCGGCCGCCAGGGACGCCGTGCCCTCGTTGCCCCAGATCGCCTCGCGCCCGTCGCCGATCACCACGCGCACCCCGTAGATGTCGATCCCCGCGTTCTCCAGGTGCGCGTCGATGCCGCGATCCCGCAGCGCGTCGGCGACCCGCCGGGCCCGGTTCTCGTCCATGCGCCGAGCCTACCTTCGTCCTCAACTGTCACGGGCCTGCCCTCGCCCTGAACTCTCCCGGGCCTGCCCTCGCCATGAAATGCCACAGCAGCCGAGGCTGGGCCGCCCCGGCTGCCGTGGCAAATCCGCGCCTACTTCTCCAGGTTGCGCAGGGCCATGATGAACTTCGGCCCGTCAGGCGTGCCGATGCCGCTCATGGTGTCGTAGCCCTTGAGGGCGACCTGCCCGGTGTAACCGGCCATGCCGCGACTCTGGTCGTCGAAGGTGGTCAGCACCTCGGCGCCGCACGTGGCCTCGTCGCACGACGTCCCGCGGTACAGCGCGGGACTGGCGCTGGTCAGCGGCAGGGCGTCGAAGACGGCGCTGGTCCCGGCCAGCTTGTAGATCGCCGGGTTGATGAACCCGAAGGATCCGGACTGCCCCTGCTCGGCCGCGGTCACCATTCCGGCCACCGTCGGCGCGGACAGGCTGGTCCCGCCGACGTCAAACTCGGCGTAGGTGGGCGGCAGGTGCTTCTTGGTGTGGAAGGTGAGCACGCCCACGGCCAGTCCGGTGAACGGGTCGGCGTCGGCGCTGATGTCGGGCACGGCGCGAACCGGTCCGCCGCGGTTGCCGGGTGCCCTGGCGAGCGCGGCGGGCACGACGCCCTTCTGGTAGGTCGGCTGCTTCCACAACGTGCTGGGGCCGCCGCCGGCAGCACCCTGCTCACCGAGGAAGAGCCAGTTGTGGTTCTGCAGCAGGGATATCCCGGTGGACCAGCCGGTCTCGAACAGGCGGTTGCGGGCCTGGCCGATCCCGAGCGTGGTGCCGCCGACCGCGGTGGCGAACGGGTCACTGGACGGGGTCTCGACGCCAGAGCCGTCGTCGCCGGAGGAGAAATACATGCCGACGCCCTCGGCGGCTGCCTGCAGCAGGTAGGCGTGCTCGATGCTTGTCAGGGACGCGGGCTGGGACTCGTCCCCGCCCTCCCACGAGTTGGACGCGGCCGACGCCAGCGGATGACTGCCGTTGCCGTCGATGACGGCCAGGTCGGCGTTGAAGAGCCCCTGCAGCCCGGAGTCACCGTCATTGCAGCCATCCCCGCCGACGACGAGCTGGCTCGCCCCCGGGGCCATGTCGTAGGAGGCCTCGACGTCGAGCTGCTCCTCCACGTCGAACGGGTCCCCGCAGGCGTTTCCCCGGCCGAGCGACAGCTCGGTGTACCGCTGGGCGGAGGGGGCGGGCAGGCCGTTCGCCGCCGCGTAGTCCTGCAGGGTGAGGAACATGTCCTTGGTCAGGCCGAGTTCCACCAGGGCGATCGTCTGGCCGGTGCCGGTGGCCTGCGCGGTGGCGCCGTAGGCCGCCCGCAGCTGGCCGCCGCTGTAGCCGCACACCTCGGTCGGGAAGCCCGTCTCGCCGAACTGCGACGGCAGGCCGCTGGACTCATGCTGGCCGTAGTAGTGCGAGCAGGGAACCGCGAGGCCGGCCGAAGGGGCCCCGGCTGCCCGGCTGCTGCCGGGCCTGGCGCTCTGATAGGCGAGCGGCAGCACCGGCTCGGCGTTGTCCAGGCCGGTCACCCCGAGGACGCGGCCGGCCAGCGAAGCGGGCAGCGAGACGGGCTCGCTGTTGGCGCGCAGCGGGTACTTTCCTGCGCTGGCCTCCGCTGACGACGGGTACAGCTCCAGCCGGGTATGCAGCGCCGCGTCGATCGTCGACGTCGCCGCCGTGGCGCGGACATAGGAACGCTCCGGGCTGGCCTGGACGCCGGTGAAGCCCTCGGCCCGCAGCCACGACTCGACCGCGTTCGCCTCGCCGCTGGTAGCACCGAAGCGGGCGGCGTAGCCGTCCGGGCTGACATAGTGGCGGAACAGCGCGCTGCCCGGCGTGCTCACCGCGCTGGCGAAACTCTGCGCCGCCGCGACCTGCGGCCGCAGCCATAGCTCGATCGACAGCCGCTGGGTGCCCGCTACCTCGCCGGTGGCCCGGGTATGGCTGGCAAACGGTGCGACGCTGCCGGCCATCGGCGTGTACGCCGGCCTCGCCGACGCAGCGGCCGGCCCGCCCGCTGCGCCGATGGTCATGCCTGCCATCGCCGCTGTTGCGCCCACGGCTGCGATGAGCGTCCTTGCTCTGGACATGGTCCCCCTGTCGTTGTGTTTTCGTGACCTGGCCTGGCGGCGGGGCACCAGGAATTTGTCTTACCACCGCGAACCATGGCGAACGTCCACTATGGCAACTATTAAGCCGCGTGTGCCAGATATTAAGCGCGCTGTCAGATTCGCAGGAACGCAAATTATGACAGGACAGTGTCCCTCCAGCGCGCACGCAGCGCCGTGGCCCGTCGGCGGCGTGGCGGCGCGGGCGGCGGTAGCCTCTGAGGTATCCGTTCCGGGGTGAGCGCCGACATCGACACCGAAGCCGGCTCGGCAGCGGAATCGGCGCTGGCTCCGCCCTTCTTCGATCAGGAGCAGACTGGCATGACCCTCTTCCAGCGGGCCCACGCGATAGTCCAGGCCAAGGCCAACAAGGCGCTCGACGCCGCCGAGAAGCCCGACGAGATGCTGGATCTCTCCTACGAGCAGATGCTTGACCAGATCACCCAGGTCCGCCGGGGGCTCGTGGACATCGCCGCGTCGCGCAAGCAGATCGAGCTGCAGGAGCAGCAGTTCCAGCACACGGTGGCGCACCTGCAGGATCAGGCCAAGGCGGCGCTTTCCCAGGGCAACGAGGATCTGGCGAAGGAAGCGCTCTCCCGCAAGGCCGCCGCCCAGGCTCAGATCGACGCCATGGAGCCCCAGCACCAGCAGCTCGGCGAGCAGGAGGAGAAGCTCGAGCACACCCTCGCCGCCCTGCAGAAGAGGGTGAACGATTTCCGTACCCAGAAGGAGGTACTGAAGGCCCAGTACACCGCCGCGCAGGCGATGACCTCCGTGGATGAGAGCGCTGCGGGGATCTCCAAGACCTTCGGCGACTCCGGCGCGGAGCTGCAGCGGGCCCAGGACAAGATCGCCAACATGCAGGCCAGGGCCGGCGCGGTGGACGAGCTGCTGCAGTCCGGGGTGCTCGAGGACGTCGGCGGGGACACCGACGACATCCAGAAGGAACTCGACGAGGCCGGGTCGGCCGCCGAGGTGGACAAGGAGCTCGCCGCGCTCAAGGCCGAGATCGGCCCGGGCTCGGCTCCGCCGCAGCTCACGGCCGGCTGAGCCGGCTGACGGCTTCCTGCCCGAGCAGTCTGAGCTCGCTCCGGGACGCGACCTCGGCGATCCCGTGACGAAGCCTGCTGAAGCTCACCGTCAGCAGCACGTCGCCCTTGAGCACGTCGATCTCTGCTCGCTGCCGGAGCGTGACGGCCATATCTCCGATCCCGCGGATCCGGCGGTAACCGTCGGCGGTTCGGTAGTGACGGGCGAACCTTGCTGCGTTATAAGGGGAGAACAGGAACACGTTGAGCCCCTCACCGGTCACCGTCGTCGACCGGAAGACGCAGCTGTCAGCGGTTCCGCCCGCCAGCGGGCCCGTCGAGCCCAGCGGCCGCCGCACGGGCGAGCCCAGCGTGGACTCGACCTGCGCGGTCGTCAGCAGGCCACACGAGCGCACCTGTCCGGGAGACCGCGGCGGGACTGTGCCCGCCGCGGTCGCCGGCGCGCCGCCCGAGGAGCCGCCGCAGGCGGATAACAACAGGCAGGCACCTATCAAGGCTGCCGTGAGCCTGGCAGCTGGCTGGCCATTCATCCCGGCATGCTAGCGAGACGATGATGACGCTGCCTGGCCATCGGCCGAGGCTAGCCCGGATGACCCATGACATCTGGAAGGCGATATCCCGGATGTCCCCCATGTCCGCCGCATCCTGCCGCCTCGGCGACGGCAGGCACCCTCGGGAACGCGCAGAGTAAACTCGTAAAAGCGGTTGACTGTCATATCGGTTGTCTATAACTTGTGGCTCGTGGCAGCGGCTCCCGTGAGCGAGCAGGGCGCGTCCCACGCGCGCACGCGGATCACGGCGCGGGGTGACCTGGCCCGGCTGCGGCTTCCCGCCCTGCTGCTCGTCGCCGGGCTGGCCGGGCTGTCCTATGCCTGGGCGCTCGACCGGGACCCGCTGGAGCCCTATTACGCGGCCGCGGTTCGCAGCATGTCGATGAGCTGGCACAACTTCATCTTCGGGGCATTCGATCCGGCGGGAACCATCACCCTCGACAAGCTGCCGGGCGCCTTCTGGATTCAGGCGCTGGCCGTCCGGGCTTTCGGCGTCCATACCTGGGTGATCGTCGCGCCGCAGGCCGTCGAGGGCGTCCTCACCGTGCTGGTGCTGGAGCGGGCAGTGCGGCGGCTGGCCGGGCCTGCGGCCGGGCTGGTCGCCGCGGCCATCGTGGCGATCAGCCCGGCCACGGTCGCGCTCAACCGGGGGAACATCTCCGACACGCTGATGATCCTGCTGCTCGTGCTGGCGGCCGACGCAGTGTCGGCCGCCATCGCCAGCGGCAGCCAGGGCAGGCTCGTGCTGGCTGCCGCCTGGGTCGGGCTCGCCTTCCAGGCCAAGATGATCGAGGCCTGGCTGGTGCTCCCTGCGTTCGGCCTGGCGTACCTCGTCAGCGCCCCGGGGCCGGCTCGCCGGCGCGTCCGCCAGCTTGCCGTGGCCGGCGCGGTGGCCGCCCTGGTGTCGGTGTCGTGGATGACCGCTGTCTCGCTGGTGCCTGCCGGGAGCAGGCCGTATGTGGACGGCAGCCATGACAACTCGGTCTACGAGCAGGTGTTCGTCTACAACGGCCTCGGCCGCTTCGGCGATCAGACGCCGCTGCAGCTGCTGGCCGGCCAGTCGCTCGGCGTCGGTTCCGCGCTCGGCACTCCGGCAGTCGCTCCCGGCCGGCTGCTGAGCGGTGACCTTGGCCGCGACACCGGCTGGCTGCTGCCAGCCGGTCTTGTCATCGCCGGGTGGGGCATCGCGAGCCGCCGGCGGCGGGCACGCGGCGATCCGCTCAGGTCGTGCTTCGTCCTGTGGGGCGGCTGGCTCGTCACGCTCGCCGTGACGTTCTCGCTGACCACGACGATCAACGCCTATTACACGGCCGCGCTCACCCCGGCGGTGGCCGCCCTGCTGGGTGCCGGAGTCGCCGCCGCGTGGTCAGGAAGCCGGTCCGCGGCCGCCCGCAGGATCGGCCTGGCAGCGATGATTGCCGGGACGGTCGGCTACGCCGCCTGGCTGGTAGCCTCCGCCCCGGCAGGCGTGCCCGGCTGGCTGCTGCCGGCCGTCATCGCCGTCGGCCTGGCGGCGATCGCGACGGCGCTCGGCTCGGTGGCGGTCAGGAGCGACACCGTGCTCGCCGCCGCCCTCGCGGCCGGGCTCATCGCCGGGTCCGCGGCGCCGGCCGTGGCCTCGGCCGATCTCGTGGCGCGGCACGAGGGCGCCTTCGACACGCCGTTTGAGTCCGCGCGCGAGGGCACTGCCATCGACGCCCTGTTCGTGCGGATACCAGCACAGGTGCGGCTCACGATTCCGGCCCTGGAGAGCGCCAGGAACGGCGCGCCCTACCTGCTCGCGACCCAGACTGCCGCGCTGGCCTCGGAGTTCATCTACGACAGCGGCCGCGAGGCGCTGCCCATCGGGGGGTTTACCGGCACCATCGGATCGCCCACCCTGCGGCAGCTGCAGGCCGACATCCGCCAGGGTCGGTTCCACCTGGTGCTGGCCGCGACGAGCACCGACCCGCGGCTGCGCTGGATCGCCGCGCACTGCCTGCATCTCAGCAACGCCACCGCGACCCTGCACAACTACTACTGCCAGCCATCTGACGCCGGCTGACGAGGGCCGACCTGGGCTGATCTGACGACTGCTGACCTGACGCCGGCTAGCCTGACCCGGCTGATCTGACGCCGGCTGACGAGGAGACCTCCTGCCGCCAGCCAGCCGGCGAGAACACCCCGGCGCCGGAACTACCAGCCGACGCTTCCGTCGACTAGCTCGCGGATCAGGTCGGCGTGCCCGTTGTGGCGGGCGTACTCCTCGATCATGTGGACATAGATCCAGCGCAGCGAGCACGGCTTCCCGTACCGCAGCCCGGTGTCATCCAGTCCGCGGGTCGCGGCAGTCTCGCGGCTCGCGTCGCATTCGGCCTGCCACGCCTCGAGGTCGGCCGCCCAGTCCGCTTCATCGAGCGGGACAAGCTCGCTGTCCTCGATCGCGGGGTCGTACCAGATGGGCGGCGTGGCAGGATCACGCTGGAGCACGCGGCGGAACCAGTTACGCTCGACCTCGGCCA
>Ga0302325_10016646_pt1 | contig 15567 bp, 12 predicted proteins | sample Palsa_T0_2_FD_201948 | JGI IMG/M metagenome (GOLD analysis project Ga0302325, IMG submission 201948) | Peat permafrost microbial communities from Stordalen Mire near Abisko, Sweden - Palsa_T0_2 | ecosystem: Environmental > Terrestrial > Soil > Palsa > Peat permafrost | place: Sweden: Abisko...
GCCGGCGCACGTCGTCAGGGCCGCGTCGATCTCGTCGACCGAGCTCCACGAGCTCGTCGAGCTCGTCGCCCGGGCCGAACGCCCCGCGATCGTCGTCGGCGCGGGCTCCGACAGCCCCGAGGGGTGGGGCGCGCTGGTGGCGCTGGCCGAGCGCCTGCACTGCCCCGTGTGGCAGGAGCCGTTCGGCGCGCGCGCCGGGTTCCCGCAGGACCATCCGCTGTTCGCCGGGCACCTGCACTGGCGCCGGCGGCTGATGCGCGAGGCGCTGGCGCCGCACGACGTCGTGCTCGTCGTCGGGACCAACGCGTTCCGGCTGTACCTGTTCGAACAGCCGGAATCGCCGGTGGCGCCGGGCACGCGCGTGGCGGTGATCACCGCCGATCCGGCCGAGGCCCATCGCAGCCCCTGCGAGCTTGCGGTCGTGGCGCCGGTCGCGGCCGCCTGCGCGGCGCTGGCCGAACGGTGCAGTCAGCGCGACGGGCCGGCGTTCGCGCCGATCGAGCGCCCGCCCGCGCCCCCGCCGCCCGGGCCGGGCGAGCCGCTCCGGTCCGCTCACGTGCTCGCCGCGCTCGCCGACCGGCTGCCCGCGGACGTGGTGCTGCTCGAGGAGTCGCCCTCGGCCAAGCCCGAGCTCCACCAGTGGATCCGCGCGCGGGCGCCGCTCGGATTCATCAGCTGCGCCAACGGCGGTCTCGGCTTCGGCATCTCGGGCGCAATCGGGCTGCGGATGGGCCTGCCCGACCGGCCCGTGGTTGCGGTGCTCGGCGACGGCTCGGCGCTGTTCGCGATCCAGGCGCTGTGGAGCGCCGCCCACTACGAGGTCGGCGTGCTGATGGTCGTGATGGCGAACGGCGGCTACGGGGTGATGGACGCGCAGGCGCAGGCCCGTGGCGGCGCCGGCGCGTGGCCGGCGTTCCCGGGCGTCGAGATCGCCGGGATCGCGCGCTGCTTCGGCTGCGCCGCGATCCGCGTGCAGACCCACGAGCAGCTGCTGAGCGCGCTCGACGAGGCGCTCGCCGACCCGGCGGCGCGCGCGCAGCCGCTGCTGATCGAGGTGGCGGTGGCGGCATGACAACGCAACAGTCAGCGATGAGGGCGATCGACCTCGACGAGATCGTCGCGATCGACGTGCACACGCACGCCGAGCGGCTCCCGGGCGAGCCGCAGGATCCGGTGACGCTCGAGGTCCTGCAGGCGGCCGCGGCGTACTTCGGCGGCCATCCGCCGCAGCCGACCGCGCAGGAGGTCGCCGACTACTACCGCGAGCGGCGGATGCTGGCGGTGATCTTCACGGTCGACGACGAGGCCGGGATGGGCCGCCCGCGGATCGGCAACGACGACGTGCTGACGGCCGCGCGCGCCAACCCCGACGTGCTGATCCCGTTCGCGAGCGTCGACCCGCACAAGGGCAAGCTCGGCGTGCGGCAGGCCCGCGAGCTGGTGCAGGCGGGTGTGCGGGGATTCAAGTTCCACCCCAACACGCAGGCGTTCTGGCCCAACGACCGCGACCACTACCCGCTGTACGAGGTGATCGCGGAGGCCGGCCTGATCGCGCTGTTTCACTCGGGCACGACCGGTATTGGCGCCGGGATGCCGGGCGGCGGCGGCGTCAAGCTGAAGTACTCGAACCCGATGCTCGTCGACGACGTCGCGGCCGACTTCCCGGAGCTCGAGATCATCCTCGCGCATCCCTCGTTCCCGTGGCAGGACGAGGCGCTGGCGATCGCCGTGCACAAGCCGAACGTCTACATCGATCTCAGCGGCTGGGCGCCGAAGTACTTCCCCGAGAACCTGATCCGCTACACGAACACGCAGCTGAAGCACAAGATGCTGTTCGGCTCCGATTTCCCGCTGATCACTCCTGACCGCTGGCTGTCGGAGTTCGAGCGGCTTCCGATCAAGGACGAGGTCCGCCCGCTGGTGCTGAAGGAGAACGCCGCGCGACTGTTCAAGCTGGAGCGGGCGAAGTGATCGGCGACGTTCTCTGGTCGCCGCCCGCGGACCTGCGAGAAACGACGGAGATCGGCCGCTTCATGAGCTGGCTGGCAACCGAACGCGGCCGTGAGCTCGGCTCCTTCGAGGAGCTGTGGCGCTGGTCGGTCTCAGACCTCGAGGGCTTCTGGGGCTCGATCGCGGACTTCTTCGCGATCCGGTTCCGGGCGCCGTACGAGCGCGTCCTGGCGGACCGCACAATGCCCGGGGCGTCCTGGTTTCCGGGCGCGCGGCTGAACTACGCCGAGCACCTGCTCGGGGCCGAGGACGACCGCGACCGGATCGCCGTGGTTGCGCGCTCGCAGACACGGCCGCCGATCGAGCTGACGTTCGGCGAGCTGCGCGAGCAGGCCGCGCGCGTGCGCGCCGGCTTGCAGAGGCTCGGCGTCGGCCCCGGCGACCGCGTCGCCGCGTACCTGCCGAACATCCCCGAGACGCTGGTCGCGTTCATCGCCACCGCCAGCCTCGGCGCGATCTGGGCGGCGTGCGCGCCCGAGTTCGGCGCGCGCAGCGTGACCGACCGCTTCGCGCAGATCGAGCCGCGCGTGCTGCTGGCGGTGGGCGGCTATGGCTACCGCGACCGCAACGTCGACCGCCGCGCCGAGGTGCAGGCGATCCGCGCGCGTCTGACGAGCCTGGAGCACGTCGTCTCGATCCCCTACGGTGACGCCGAGCTCCCGGACACGCTCGGCTGGGACGAGCTGCGCGCCGAGCCGGCACCGCTCGAGTTCGAGCCGGTCGCGTTCGACCACCCGCTGTACGTGCTGTTCTCCTCGGGCACGACCGGCCTGCCGAAGGCGATCGTCCACGGCCACGGCGGACAGCTGCTCGAGCACCACAAGAACCAGGGTCTCGGTTGGGACCTGAAGCCCGGTGGCCGGTTGCAGTGGTTCACGACGACCGCGTGGATGATGTGGAACGCGCTCGTCTCGGCGCTGCTGCTGCGCTCCTCGATCGTGATGCTCGACGGGGATCCCGCGTGGCCGGACCTGCTGGAGCAGTGGCGGCTCGCCGAGCAGCTGCGCCCGACCGTGATGGGTGTCAGCCCGCCCTACCTGATGGCCTGCCGCAAGGCCGGGCTGGCGCCGGGCCGTGAGCTTGACCTGAGCTCGATCCGCGCGCTGTGCACGGCCGGGTCGCCGCTGCCGGCCGAGGGCTACCGGTACGCGTTCGAGCAGCTGCCGCCGGGCGCGGTGCTGATCAACGGCTCGGGCGGCACCGACGTCTGCACCGGAATCGTGCAGGGCTCGTTCGCACAGCCCGTGTACGAGGGAGAGATCTCGGGTCGCTGCCTGGGCGTCGACGCGCACGCGTTCGACCCCGCCGGCAACGAACTGGTCGGCGAGCTCGGCGAGCTGGTGATCGCCTCGCCGATGCCGTCGATGCCGGTGGCGCTGTGGGGGGACGGGGACGGTGAGCGCTATCGCAGCGCGTATTTCGACCTGTACCCGGGCGTCTGGCGCCAGGGCGACTGGATCATGTTCACCGATCGCGGCAGCTGCGTGCTCACGGGTCGCTCGGACGCGACGCTCAATCGCGGCGGCGTGCGGCTCGGCACGGGAGAGTTCTACGCCGTGGTCGAGGAGCTGCCGGAGGTCCTCGACGCGCTCGTGATCCACCTCGAGGATCCGGGCGGTGGCGCCGGCGAGTTGCTGCTGTTCGTCGTCCCGGCCGACGGGGTCGAGGTCGACGACGCGCTCCGCGCGCGGATCGCCCGCCATCTCCGCGCGGAGCTGTCGCCGCGGCACGTGCCCGACCGGATCCTCGCCGTGCCCGCGATCCCGCGCACGCTGACCGGCAAGAAGCTCGAGGCTCCCGTCAAGCGGATCCTGCGCGGGGAGGCGCCCGAGCAGGTGGCGAGCCGCGGCTCGCTCGCGCAGCCGGCCTCGCTCGACGCATTCGTCGCACTGGCGACCGAGATGGAGATGGAGGTATCCCGATGACAGCAGTGATCGCCCATCCCCAGATCAGCGAGCCAGAGCGCTGGTCGGTGAGCGGCGCCGGCGTCTCACGGCGCCTCGAGTCCTGGTCGGAGATCCTGGCCGCGACACACCTGGCGTTCGACATCAGCCCCACGCACGCGACGCCGACGACGTTCGCGGGCGTCGTGCGCAGACACGCGATCGACGATCTGATGCTGGTCGATTGCGCCGCCTCGCAGTTCCGCGGGCGCCGCAGCGCGGCCCTGATCGGAGCGGACGGCGCCGCCTCGCACGAGCACATCCTCGGCTTCCAGTTCGTCTGGAAGGGCGTCGAGCGCGTGCGCGAGGGAAGTCGCGAGCTGATATTGACGCCCGGCCACGTGGTGCTGTGGGACGGGCTGGCGCCGACCGAGGTCGAGATCGTCGAGCCGTTCTACAAGCGCACGCTGATGTTCCCCCGCGACCGCGCGCTCGCCGTCTGCCCCCGGCTCGCCGAGTGCGACGCGCTGCCGCCGCTCGACAGCTCGGGACCGGCGCGCCTACTCGTGCGCTACATGAACGCGCTCGCGCTCGAGCTCGCGGCACTCGAGCCGGCAGCCAGCGCCGCCGCGGCCACGGCCGCGCTCGAGTTGCTGCGGGCCGTCGTCGAACCGGGGCTGCCGACCGGTCGCGCGGCCGAGCGCACCGCGCTCAGAGCCGAGATCCGCCGCTACGTGCGCGCGCATCTGCAGGAGCCGGGGCTCGGGCCGATGTCGATCGCGCGGACCTTCTCGATCTCGGTCCGCGCGCTGCACGCGCTGTTCGAGGACGCCGACGCGTCGGTCGCTGCGCTGGTCCGCAACGAGCGCCTGGCGCGCTGCCTCGAGGACCTGCGCCGGCGCAACGGGGGCTCGGTCACGGACATCGCGTTCCGCTGGGGCTTCTGCGACGCGGCTCACTTCTCACGCGTGTTCAAGCGCGAGTTCGGCGTGACCCCGAGCGACGTGCGCCACGAGGCGCTCGCCTCAAGCGCGCACTGAGCGGCGGTCGAGCACCCGCACCGCCTTGCCTTCGCTGCGCGGGACGCTCCCCGGGTCGAGCACGGAGACCGCGATCCGCAGGCCGGTGTGCTCGCGCAGCAGCAGCTCGAGCCTCGCGCGCAGCTGCGCGCGCTCGGTGTCCGGGGCGGGTGCCTTCCCGGCCGCGGCCGGGGCGGCGGGCTCGCACTCGAGCGTCAGCTCGTCGAGCGCGCCGCGGCGCTCGACCACGAGCCGGTAGTGCGGCGCCACCCCCTCGACACCGAGCAACACGTGCTCGACGTTCGAGGGGTGGACGTTGACGCCGCGCACGATCAGCATGTCGTCACGGCGGCCGCGCAGCCCGTCCAGCCGTCGGCTCGTGCGCCCGCACGCGCATGGGTCCGCGGTCAGGCGGCCGATGTCGCCGGTGCGGTACCGGATCAGTGGCAGCGCCTCCTTGACCAGCGTCGTGAACACGAGCTCGCCCTCGGCGCCGGGCGCCAGCGGCCGGCCGCTGTCGGGGTCGACGACCTCGACCAGAAAGTGGTCCTCCTGCACGTGCAGCCCGTCGCGGGCGACGAGGCACTCCGCCGCCACGCCCGGCCCGCACATCTCCGACAAGCCGTAGAAGCTGACGGCCGCCAGTCCGAGCGCGGATTCGATCTCGGTGCGCATCCGCTCGCCCCACGGCTCGCCGCCGAACAGCCCGAACCGCAAGCCGAGCGCGGCCGGATCGCCGCCCGCGTCGCGGACCGCTCCGGCGATCGCGAGCGCGTACGACGGCGTTGCGACCAGCACGTCCGCGCGCAGGTCCGCGAGCAGCATCGCCTGCCGCGTCGTGAACCCGCCCGAGACGGGGACGACGGTTGCGCCGATCCGCTCCCCGCCCTGATGAAAGCCGAGGCCGCCCGTGAACAGTCCGTAGCCGTTGGCGTTGTGAATCACCATCCCGGGCCGGACGCCGGCCATCGTCATGCAGCGCGCCATCAGCTCGGTCCACTGCTCAAGGTCGGCGCGCGTGTAGCCGACGACGGTCGGCTTGCCGTGCGTGCCGCTGGAGGCGTGGACGCGGACGAGCCGCTCGCGGGGGACCGCGAGCAGGCCGAACGGATAGTGGTCGCTCAGCTCCGCCTTGGTCATGAACGGAACCCGCTCGAGGTCGGCGAGCGAACGGAGATCCTCCGGCCGCGTCACGCCCGCCGCCGACAGCAGCTCGGCCCCGCGCGGCTGGGCACGCAGCACGCGCGCAACCGTCGCGCGCAGGCGCTGGAGCTGGAGCTCGGCGAGCTGATCCCGGCCCAGCGTCTCGGCCTCCCGGTCCCAGATCGTGTTTTCAGAGGCGGCGCCGGGCGGCATCCCAGTTGTGCTCCAGATTGTGCACCAGCTGCGGGCTCAGGTGGCAGTTGGCCTGCTCGCGCGCGTACAGCGACATGTACTCGCGGTAGCGCTCAAGCGGTTCCTGACCGATCCGGATCGCCCGCCGGTTCGCGATCGCGTTGACGAGCCCGGAGTCGGTCAGCGCCTCGATCCGCGCCGCCAGCGCGCCGTCAAGCTCCCCCGGCTCGACGACCTCGTCGCACAGCAGCGCCGCGTCGGGTTCGCCCGCGACCCACTCGCGCCCGGACAGGATCGCCTGCCGCGCCGCGCGGTCGCCGACGAACCGCGGCAGGCGGAGGTTGGACGCCCCGGGGATGATCCCCTCCTTGCGTGCCGGCAGGTACAGCCGCGCGCCGCGCGTCGCGAGCACGTGGTCGACGACATGCAGGAGCTGGCAGTGGCCGCCGATCGCGAACCGCTCGACGACGGCGATCCACAGCTTCTCCTGCCCGCTGCGCAGGCCCCGGTACAGCTTGTTGACATAGCCGAGGTCGCGCACGAGGTAGAACAGGAAGTCGATCCGCCCTCGGTACAGGTGCGTGAGGTTGATGCCTGATCCGAGCACGCGCTCGCCGGCGTAGCGCGGATGCTCGACCGGCCCGCCGCGGAACACCCCGATCTCGATCTCGGGGTCGAGCAGGATCAGGTCGACCGCGGCCTCGGTCGGTCCGAGCGTGGTGCCGTCCTCGGCGTTCAGGTGGCGCGGGTTGAGCAGCTCGAGGATCCCGGCCTTGCCCTGCCGCGTGACCCGTGCGGGGCCGAAGTCGACCGTGCCCGTGCGGCGCAGCTCGTCGAGCCGCGCGAGCGCGAGCGGCGTCGGTTCGAGCATCGCGCCGAGCAGGTGGCCGCCCGGTTCGGGGAGCGCGAGGAACTCCGCCAACAGCAGTCCCTGCGCACGCTCGAGGCCGTGCTTTTCGGCCAGCGGCCGCTCGCGCTCGACGTCGAGCTCGGCCCGCGACGGAACGAGGCCCGGCACGAGCTCGGCGGCCGCGTACATGAGCTCGTAGAGCGCCACCGAGCGGGTCATCCGATCGGTCAGCTCGTCGTACAGGCCGGCCACCGTCAGCCCGGCGCCCGCGAGCAGTTCGCGCAGGTCGGGCTCGATCCGGTTCACAGCCATGCCGTCAGGTCCGCGACGCCGTCGAGGACCGCGTCGGGCCGCCTGTGTGCGGGCAGCCGGTCGAGCTCGACTGCGCCGCTGATGCCGCTGCGCACGAGCACCGTGCGCGAGCCGCCGAGGCGCCCGAGCGCGATGTCCATGCCGAGGTCGTCGCCGATCACGGCGAGTTCGTTGGCCGGCAGGCGCAGGCGAGCGCTGATCTCGGCCACGGCGGCGCGCGAGGGCTTGCCGACGACCTTCGCGCGGGCGCCGCCGCCCTTCGCGATCGCGGCCGTCACCATCGCCCCGCGGCTGATGATCGGGCCGTTGGCGCCGGCGTACGCGCGCACGTAGCTGCCGGTCAGCAGCGCCGCGCCCTTCCAGACCGCGTCGGCCGCGCGCTCGACCGCGGCCAGCTCCAGCTCGTCGACATGGGCGACGAACACGACCCCTGGGTGGTCGTGCTCGCCGGCCAGCGGAATCCCTGCGGCCGCGATCCGCTCGCGGATCACCGCCGAGCAGAACAGCAGCGCGGGCTGATCGCGATGGCGCCGGCGCAGGTACGTGATCGCGCTCTCGACCGGCGTCAGCAGCTCGTCGTCGGCCACCGGAAGCCCGCCGTCGCGCAGCCGCCGCGCGATCGTCTCGGCGCCGACGTGGCTGCCGTTCGTGAACAGCACCAGCGGGCGGCCCGAGGCCCGGATGCGCTCGAGCACGTCCACGGCGCCGGGCTGCGGCCGGGCGCTGCCGTCGGGCTCGCGGTGGACGAGCGTCCCGTCGACGTCGAACACGAATCCCCGCACGCGGTCCAGACGCAGGTCACGCCGGCGCAGCTCAGCCGGCACGGCGCCAGACCACGGTGTCGCCGTCTTTGCGCAGCGTGAGCTCGGAGATCGAGGGGCGCTCGGCGAGCCCGCGCAGCAGCGTCACGAGCGGGGACCTCGTGGCCGCGGGCCCGGCGGGCGTCAGCGCTGCCGCGGGCCCGGCAGCCGTCCGCGCGGCCACCATCGCGTCGACCTGCTCGGCCGGCATCGTCAGCCGCAGCAGCAGCTCTTCGTCGGAGATCCGCGCACCGAACCGCTGGCGTGCGCCGTCGAGGCTGAGCGGCTCGAGATCGCGCAGCGCGGCGGCTCCCGGGCGGGCCAGCACGCGGTCCGCGATCCGCTCGTCGACCGGCGCCGGCGACGCGCCGTAGTGACCGAGGAAGTAACGCACGGTCTCGTCCGAGACCGTCGTCCAGCGCTCTGCATCGATCACGTTGCGAGTCGCCTGGCTCGCGATCAGCTGCGACACCGGCGTGACCAGGATCGGATAGCCCATCTCGGCGCGGACACGCCCGACCTCGTCGAGGACCGCGTCGAACAGCTCCGGTCGTCGCAGCTCCGCGAGCATCCGGCGCGTGGTCGTGACCATCCCGCCGGGGAGCTGGTGGCGGTAGTAGGCCGCGTCGAACTCCTGCGGCGTTCCGGCCGGTAGGCCCTTCCGCGCCGCCAGCCGTTCGAAATGCGAGGTCACGATCGTCTGCGCTTCGACATCGAGCCGGTGCGAGAAGCCGGCCGCCTCGAGGTTGCGCGCGGTGTTGAGCGCCTCCGGCTGCGAGGTCCCGCGTGACAGGGGGCCCGACGCGGTGTGCACAACCTCGAAGCCGGCGCGGACGCCCTCGACGTACACGAGCGGCGCGAGCCCGATCGTGCAGTGGCTGTGCAGCTCGACCGTGCGTGGCTGCCGCCGGCCGTCCCCTGCGCGGGCAGCGAGGAAATGCGGCGCCAGCTCGCGGACCGCATCCGGGGTCAGGAGGCCGCCGGGGTCCTTCAGGTACAGGCGATCCATCTCGACGCAGCCGGCCAGGGCGTGTGCGCGCTCGGCGTAGTAGGCGTGCGTGTGCACGTCGCTGATCGAGTACGTGAGCCCGATCACGACCTCCTCGAAGCCCTCGGCGTGGGCGATCGCGGCGAGCCGTTGCAAGCGAGCGGGGTCGTTGGACGGGTCGGCGATCTGCAGCCGCCGCAGGCCGTTGCGAACCGCGAGCGCATACGACAGCCGCATCACGTCCTCGGCGGCCGGCACCCAGGAGATGAAGCGCATGCCGGTCGTGATCATCCCCAGCGGCGTCGCCGGCATCGCCTCGCTGACGAGCCGGATCCGCTCCCATGGATCCTCGCAGTGGAACCGGACCGAGACCGCCATGTGCGTGCTCGAGGTGAAGTCGAGCGCGTGGTAGCCGACCCGATCGAGCACCGGCGCGATCGGGAGCACGTCGGCCGTCGTCAGGCCGGTCGCGCTCCACAGGCTCTGGTTGCCGTCGCGCGCGGTCGTGTCGATGAACTCGATCAGGCGGCCGCTCACGTCGGGCCGCCGTTCACGACGGATCCACCCGGAACAGCGCGGCGCCCTCCTCGACCACCGCCGCGTTCTCGGCGCAGACCTCGACGACCGTGCCACTGACGCCCGCCGGGACCGAGTTCATCATCTTCATCACCTCGATGATGGCGACGGTCGTGTGCTCCTGCACGCGGCTTCCGACCTCGACGAACGGACGCTCGCCGGGGCCGTCGGCGACGTGGAAGATGCCGAGCATCGGGGCCTCGATCGTGACCAGCTCCTGGGGGGCGCGGGGCGGCGCGGGGGACCCGGGTTCGGGCTCGGGCTCGGGCTCGGCCTCGGCCTCGGGGTCGGTCTCGGCCTCGGGCTCGCCACCGTCCTTGACCACGTGCAGCGAGAACCCGTCGGTCTGCACGCGGATCTCGCGCAGCGGCGATGAGTCGACGATGCGCAGGATCTCGCGGACGTCGTCGTCGCTCAGCGGCATCGGGCTACTTCCGCGCTCCGAACGTCTTCATCACCAGCGACAGCGCGGACGCCGGCTCCGCGGGTCGCCGGTGCTCGGGCAGCGCCGTCACCGGCCGGGACTGGAGCACGAACAGCCCGTCGGCCCCGATCGCCCATTCGACGTCCTGCGGGGCGCCGAAGTGGCGCTCGATCGCGCGCGCGATGTCGACCAGCTCCGCGATCGCCGCCTCGTCGAGAGCGCGGGCGCTGCGTCGCTCCGGTGCCACCTCGAGCCGCGCGGTCCCGGCGCCGCTCGGATCGCGCACGTGCTCGACCGCCTTCGTGCCGAGACGCTCGCGCAGGACCTCGCCGGTGACCTTGCTGACGAGGTAATCGTCGGGCGTCACCTCGCCGCCGGCGACCGCGACGCCAAGTCCCCAGCTCGCGTTGATCGCGACGACGCTCGGATCCCCGCTGAGCGGGTTGCACGTGAACAGGACGCCGGCGACGGTCGCCTCGACCATCGACTGCACGGTCACGCCGATCGTCGGGTCCCCGTGCGGGGAGCCGAGCCGGGCGCGGTAGGCGACCGCCGTCGGGCTGTGGAGGCTGGCCCAGCAGGTGCGTACGGCATCGCACACCGCGTCGGCCCCGCACACCCACAAGACGCTCTCCTGTTGGCCGGCGAACGTCGCCTGCGCACTGTCCTCACCGACCGCGCTGGAACGGACCGCGACCGGTGGCGACGGCACGCCGGCCGTCTCGCCGAGCTCGGCATACCGGCGCGTGATCTCCTCTCGCACGAGCTCGGGCATCGGCGGATCCCGCCTGGCCAGCCGGTACGCCGAGCACGCGAGTGCGAACCCCGCCGGCACCCTGAGCCCGGCCGACAGCAGCTCGCCGAGCCCGGCGCTCTTGCCGCCGAACGCGGGTTCGTCGGCGCGACGGAGCTCGGACAGCGTACGGGTATGGCCGCTCATCCGTCGAGGACCGTGACCACTCCGGCCGACCCGTCGACGCGAATCGTCTGGCCGCTGCGGATCATCGAGGTCGCGCGGCCGGTTCCGACGACCGCCGGCAGCCCGTACTCGCGGCACACGATCGCGGCGTGCGACATCACGCCGCCGACGTCCGTGACGGTCGCTCTGAGCTTCGGGAAGATCGGCGCCCACGCCGGCGAGGTGCTGCCGCAGACGAGGATCTCGCCGTCCTGCAGGTCCGCGAGATCCTCGATCGACGCGATCACCCGCGCGATCCCCTCGACCACCCCCGGCGCCGCGGCCGCGCCGGTCAGCTCCGCGCCGCCGTCGTCCTGGCGCGCCCACTCCCGCACGCGCTCGGTCGTCACTCCCCACAGCATGATCGTCATCGGATCCGTGATCGTGTCCGGCGTCACGCCGAGCGCCGGCGGCGGTTTCCACTGGTTGAGCTTGTCCAGCAGCTGCTTACGGCGCTCGACGATCGGCGGCCAGTGCTCTGGTCCGAGCGCGACGCCGCCGGTGGCCCATGTCAGCGCCAGTTCGTCGAGCGCGCTGGCGACCTCATGACGAGTGAGGCAGAAGAGATCTTCGCCGTCCTCGAGGAACCGGTGCTCCGCCAGCAGCGCGCCGAACTCTCTGACCTTGTTCCACCACCGCGTCAAAAACCAGTAGTCGCAGTAGAACTTGTGCTCCTCGACGTACGGAAACACGCTGCGCGACAACGCCAGCAGGTCGGTGAACGGCGTGCGCGCGTCCTCGTCGAGCAGCGCGCGGTACTCGTCGGCGAGCCGCTCGCGCTCGCGCGCGATCTCGTCGGTCGGACGCTGGGGCGGCGCCCCCGCGCGCAGCGCGTCGATATGCCCGCTGAGCGACGCGTACGGGATCCGCGGGTCGTCGAGCCAGCTGCCGTAGTAGTGGTACAGGCCGTCGCCCGTGGCCATGTTGAACCACGGGTCCTTGACCCGCTCGAGCTCCGCCAGCCACGCGCGGCCGGCCTCGCTGCGGCCGAGCTCGGCGTCGACCTCGGCCGGCGAACGGCCGGCCGCGAACGCGCCGTCGACCCCGGTGTCGAGCGCGAGCTGCGCGAGCCGGCGCAGCTCGGCGTCGGGTCGGAACAGCAGCACGTCGATGCCCGCGACCATCTGCGCGATGTGCTGGTCGGGGATGTCCGGGAGCTGGCTCTTGCAGAAGTCCGCGAACGTCGCGTAGGCGCCGTAGCCGAGCAACAGGAACTCGAAGTGGTGCTGCCACATCAGATCGCCGAGCCGCAGCACGCGGCCGTAGGCGTGCAGCAGCTCGTAGAAGGCGGTATTGCGATCGTCTTCGAACGCCACCTCGTCCGGCTCGTACTCCGGCAGCTCGGGCACCTGTAGCTCGCCCAGCTCGGCGATCAGCGCCTCCATCTTCGCCTTCCAACGGCCGTACAGCTCATCCCAGTGCTCGTAGTAATAGCCGGCCCGTCGCTCGAAGAACCCGGCCCGCTCGGCGATCTTGGCCGGATCGGTCACCGGGTTGCCCGAGATGTAGACGTAGCCGTTGACGATCCGGTAGTCGATTCCCATCGCCGGCGGCACCGCGAACACGCGGTTCTGCCACGAGCCGACCGCCTGATACGGGGAGTCGATGCAGATCACGTCGAACGCCGGCATCGCAAACGGGAAGTGCATCGAGTTCCAGAACCAGAAACGGTTCTCGTCGCTCTCGCGCCGGCGCTCGTCGAAGCGCGAGTAGTACGGGTACATCTCCTCCCAGCCCTCGCAGCCCGGCGGCGTCTCGATTGAGAACGGGCTCGGGAAGGCGCTGAGCGCCGCGGTGCTTGCCATACGAACCTCCGTCGCGCTGTGGGTCGCCGAGGGACGCGGTCAGTCGCGCTGCAGCGCTTATACGCCAACCACAGCCCCCGGGTCAACCCGCTTGCATCTCAGCGCAGGTCCGCTTGCGTGCGGACGCTCAGTTCGAGCGCCACGCCGTGCGTCGGTGCGATCTTGACCCGGGCACGCTCCTGCCCGAGGACATGCCGATCGCCTCGCCGAGCGGGGCGGCGTGCGCAGCAAGCTCGTGGTGACAACTCCGATCGAGGAGGCTTTTAGATGGCTCGGATTGTGCTGGTGCATGGGGCGTTCGCCGGCGCGTGGTGCTGGGAGCCGGTGCTGCCGGGGCTGCGCGCGGCGGGACACACGGTCGACACGCTCGACCTGCCGGGCTCCGGCGAGGACCGGACGCCGGTCGCCGAGATCACGCTCGACGCCTACGCCGAGCGTGTGTGCGAGGTCCTGGCGGCGGGGCCACCGGCGGTGCTGGCCGGCCACAGCATGGGCGGCATGGTGATCACTCAGGCGGCGGCGCGCAGCCCGCGGCAGATCCGCTCCCTGATCTACGTCGCTGCGTTCCTGCCGGCCGACGGCCAGAGCCTGCTCGACCTGACCGCGTATCCGGAGGCCGCCGACGACCAGGTGCAGGCGAATCTCGTGATCGACGGGTATCCGCCGGTCGCGACGATGCCCGTCGCCGCCGCGCGCGGGGCGCTGTTCGGCTGCTGCGACGACAAGCAGGCCGGGTGGGGTGTCGCGCAGCTCGGCGGTCAGCCGGTGGTCCCGTTCGGTCAGCCGGTGTCGGTCGGCGACCCGCCCGCAGCGGCGTTCGCCGCGCTCGGGCGCGCGTACATCACGTGCCTGCGGGACCGGGCGATCCCGCCGGCGATGCAGCGGCGGATGTTCGAGGACGGGGGCTGCGATCCGGTGATCGAGATCGCCACCGATCATGCGCCCTGGATCTCGCGCACCGACGAGCTGGTGGCGGCGCTCGATCGGCTGGCTTGCGGCGGCTAGCGACCGCTGGCCGGCCGTTTGGTCAGCTCAGAGGGTGTCGCGGATATCCGGGCGGGTCCGTCCGGTGGGGCGCGGGCGGGTCCGTCCGGTGGGGCGCGCGCTCGAGCACTGCAAGCGGATCGACGGGCCGGCCGACAGCTGCGCCGCCCCGGCCGGCTGAGCCGCGCGGGACACCCAACACGTGCGCGTGCCGCCCCTGCGGACTGAAATCCGTGTCGGGCCCCGGGCGCGACCGGGCGCGGGGCCACGCCTCACTGCTGACGCATGACCCCGCTCATGCAGCTGAGCACTTTTTGCACCGTCTCGGTGCTAAAACTCCCGCCTGCGCGGGAGGCGTGACGCGGGACCCGACGGGGCGGCTGCCGACACCTGGGGTCTGGCCCACCGACAGGGCCTGCGGCGCGTCAGTCGCTCCAGGGCTCGTTGCCTGCCTGATGCCAGCGCTTGATCACGAAGCGCTTGATCACGAACGATGGCGTGTTGGTGCGGGATGTCCGCACCGAATCGCCATCGTTCGCCGCGGCGTGAGGCAGTTGACACGGCGGCGCGTCACATGCCCGTCGGAGCTGCCGCGGAACGGGTCCAAGGCAGAAACGGCCTGGTGTCAGTCGGCGACGCCGAGGCCCCAGCCGCCGTCGATCACGATCTCCTGTCCGGTGATGTACGCGGACGCCGGCGAGGCGAGAAACAGGGCGAGCGCCTTGATCTCATCCGGCTGGCCGACGCGATGCATCGGGATCTCCTTCGCCAGTGCCGCCTGCACGCCTGGATCGTGCGCGTGGCCGCCGCCGATGTTGGTGACGAAGAAACCCGGTGCGATCGCGTTGGCGGTGATGCCGTATGCGGCCAGCTCGAGCGCGATCGAGTGCATCAGGTGCCGAGCGCCGGCCTTCGCCGCCATGTAGGCCGAGCCGATTGCGGGCTCCACCCTGGTTGCGGCGAGCGAGGTCGTCACGATGATCCGGCCGAACCGGCGCGGGCGCATGTGGCGCACGGCCGCGCGCGCGGCCGCGAAGATGCCGTTGAGGTTGATGTCGATCACGCGGTTCCAGCGCTCGTCGCCGTAGCGCTCGAGCTCGCCGTCCGGCACGCGCGGCCGCTCACTGCCCGCCCACGCCCCGATGAACCCGACGCCGGGATCGATGCCCGCGTTCGCGAACGCGACGTCGAGCCGGCCGTACAGCGCCGCCGCTTCGTCGACCGCGCGATCGAGGGCGTCGTGCTCGGTCACGTCGGCGACCGCAGCCCGTACGTCGAGCCCCTCGGTCCGGAGCCGTGCCGCCTGCTCGACAACTCGATCGGCGTCGACGTCGATCAGCGTGACCCGCGCGCCGTGAGCGGCGAGCACCTCTCCGTAGGCCAACCCCAGACCGCTGGCGCCTCCGGTGACGACGACGCCGAATCCCGTTACGTCGAATCGCGAGGAAACGTTCACGCTCGATCGTCAGGCTAACCGGCTGACTCACGGCTCCAGGGACCCGAGCGCTGATCGGCAAGAACGCCTGCACTGGATGGCTGGCCGCCGCTCGGGGCCGGCGGTAGCGTCCGTCACGTGACCGAGCTGATGGCTCTGTACTGGACCGTGTCCGGTCCGGTCGACGT
>Ga0302325_10016648_pt1 | contig 15566 bp, 14 predicted proteins | sample Palsa_T0_2_FD_201948 | JGI IMG/M metagenome (GOLD analysis project Ga0302325, IMG submission 201948) | Peat permafrost microbial communities from Stordalen Mire near Abisko, Sweden - Palsa_T0_2 | ecosystem: Environmental > Terrestrial > Soil > Palsa > Peat permafrost | place: Sweden: Abisko...
TTCTTAATACGAGCATGACGAGACGCGCCGCGGGGGCACCGCGTGGCGCCAAGGTTTGAATTAGGCTCGCAATAGATGCTGATGGGAGGGGTCGGCGAGCAGACTGCCGATAGCCTGCTGCGTCTCGACAACGGCAGCCGATAAGGAGCGCACAGTCGGGTTTAGGGAGATTGGGCCCGGATTGCGGGCCGCACGTTCGACTGCCGTTGCGCACTCGGCGACTTTCCACGCGCCTATGGAAAGGGCGGAATCGGCGAAGGTTTGCGCGCGTGCCGCTACCGCCTTGGGCTCTTCCACTACCATCCGCGCGACCAATACGTCAGCCTGTCGGCTGAAGACGTTCAAGATCTCGTGCATGGTCTCTAGCCTGCCGTCGCTTATCCTGGTGAGCTGCCCCAAATGCAAAGGATAGTCAGGCGCGAGCGATGGGGATTCGAAGCTCTCGATAATCCGGGCACAGGGGTCGACTTCAGCGGCTAACATATGCTTCTCCGCCACTCGCAATATGCACAAACTCTTAAATGCGAGGTCGGCATTATAGTTCCATTCAATTACGGCAACGTGTCATCGCGATGGCAACCGTCGGCGCTGTCAACCGAATCACGAAGAATTGTGACGACAGAGCGGGATTCAACCCACGTTGAGCAGGACACGACCCGCCGTGCCGCTGCGCACCAAATCGAGCGCGTCGTTGATTGCGTCCAAGGAGAATTCGTGGGTGATAATGCCATCGAATGAAATGCGGCCCGCCTGCACCAATCGCAGAATCCGGGGAATGTCGATATGCGGGGCGGCATCACCGCCATGCGAGCCGGTCAACACTTTATTGAAGTGGATCGGCAAGGTGTAAATCGTAACCTTTTCCGACGGCACACCGACGAGTACGCAGGTGCCGTCAGCATTCGTGAGGTCGTAAGCGAGCTCGATCACCGACTTGGCGCCGGTCGTCTCAATGACCTTATCCGGTCCCCTCGGGCCGACGATTTTACGCACCTCGGCGGCGACATCGACGCCCTGCTTAGCCTCAATCGTGTGGGTAGCGCCGCGCGCGCGCGCCATGGCGAGCTTGCTGTCGAGAACATCGACGGCAATGACCGGATTGGCACCGGCCAGGCTTGCGAACTGCACGACGGGCAAACCGACCCCGCCGACGCCGAACACCACGACGGACTCGCCAAGCTTGACCTTGGCGTCGTTGGTGATGACGCCGGCGGCCGTTGTCACGGCGCAACCAAATAGCGGCGCGATCTTGAGGTCGGTGTCCGGCGGAATCACCGTCAGGCGGTTTTCCGAGATCACCGCAAATTCGTTGAACGTCGTGACCCAGCCCGCATTGAGCTTCTGGCCGCGCCAGCGATAAGCGGCAGGCGGACTCTGAATGCCGAGACTCGGCCGCCAATGCAGGACAACGATGTCGCCTGCCTTGATGTTGGTCACTCCGAGTCCAGTCTCGACTACGATTCCGGACGCCTCGTGTCCTAGAAGGTGAGGCAAAAACTTGTCAGGACCTTTGACTGCGCCGATCTCGTTAAGCTGCGCACCACAGATCGAGGTATGCAACACCTTTACCAGAACCTGGCCGACACCGAGATCTTCCGGAAATTCGATTTCGTCGACAATAAGCGGGGCGCGCGATTGGGTGAGGATAGCAGCTCGTGCCTTTTTGACTTTCACTGACAAATCTCACTCGAAATAGATGAATTCGTAGTCGCCGGTATAGCCAAAGTGATTGTAGAGCCAAATCCATTCGGCCATATCGAAGAAAGACTCTGCCGTAAGAGCCCAGCATTCCAAGTTGAACAATTCAAGCTCGCTACGATAGCTTTCTAACATCACATATTTGTTTTTGCCGACACGCTCGATTTCCTGCAACGCAGTCTGCAGCTCGAAAATGCGGAGATTGTGCAGGGTCGTCAGTGAAATCACGAGATCAAACGATTTGTCGCCGAACGGATAGCGGTCCTGAGCTTTGTATCGGAACAGCTTGGGCTTCACCTCATCCTTCGCGCTCTCAAGGCCGTGCTTGGAAATATCGAACCCAACAAGATCTGCATCGGGCAATAGTTTCTTGAGCTCGTACAGCAGAAAAGCCTTGCCGCAGCCGACGTCCAGAATGCGTGCATTCGATTTCAGACCGTAAATGTCGATCAGAGCCTGGGCGACGGGCGTCCATCGCCCTTCAAGATAACGGTACCCTCCGTAGCCATAGCGGCGATCGCCGTCCCAATACTCGGCTTCGTATTCTTTCGCCTTGAGCATGCAGTGGACTTTGTCGTCCACCATGCGCGCGAGGTAGTCGCGCTTGGTGGCCTTATGCAGCGGCGTCACGATGTTGAGAAGTCGACCCACAATCTACTCCATTGCTGCGGCGCTCGTACTGTCGTCCCAGGCGACAGCCCTTTGCCACTGACTAATTTGCTGGCGCCAGGCGGATTTTATTGGAAGGGCATCGCTATATCCCGTAAAACGCGACCTATCTAGCCACCATCGCGGCCGCGCACAAGCTCAAGATGCGACCGCTTTGCGGACCACGTCGGCGATCTGCGGGGCGTTGATGCCGAAGGTTTCCATCAGCCATTCCTGGCTGCCGTAATCCGCGGCGAACACGTCGGGAATGCCAAGCCGGCGCATGCGTGGCACGTTGCCGTCCATGCGCTCGACAAGTGCGTCGGTCACGGCGCTCCCGAGACCGCCGATGACCGTATGCTCCTCCACGGTGACGACAAGACGGGCATCTCGGGCGAGCGTTTCGAGCGCCGGAAGGTCGAGCGGCTTGATGGTGTGCATGTGCAGGACGTGGCAGGGGATGCCGTCGGCCTGCAGCATATCGGCGGCCTGCAGCGCTTGCGTCGTGGCAATGCCGGTGCCGACGAGAAGAACTGGCTTGCCGTTGCCGCCCGCGGCTTCGCGCAGCAAGATAGCCTTGCCGATAGTAAACCCATTATCGGCGGACGTGACGACCTTGTCGCCGCCCTTGGCCAGACGAATGTAGATCGGATGCGGCCATTCCGGCGTCACCGCCATGAAGCGTTTCATCTCCTCAGCATCGGCCGGCGCGACCACCGTCATGTTCGGAAGAGCACGCATAATCGCGATATCCTCGATCGCCTCATGGGTCGGGCCGAGCGGCGCGTAGACAAAGCCGCCACCATTGCCGATCAGCCGAACCGGAAGATCATGAAGACAGAGATCGATGGCGACTTGTTCGTAGCAACGGCGGGTGATGAAGGTGGCGATGGTGTTCACGTAAGGTACAAAACCATCGAGCGCCATGCCGGCAGCCATGCCGATGACATTGGCTTCGCTAACGCCTTCCATGTACCAGCGGTCGGGAAATTCGCGTTTCATGCCCGCCAGCAGGCCGGGGCTGAGATCGGAGCCGATGAAGACGACGCGCTCATCGCGCTTCGCCAATTCATAGACCATGTTCACACATGTCTGACGCATCAGCCCTGCTCCAACGCGGCATAAAGCTGCCGGCCCAAGTCGCCCGGCACACGTGATTTGTGATGCCAATCCGGATCGTGCTCGGCAAAAGGAAAGCCCTTACCCTTGACGGTATGGCAAATCACGGCCGTCGGACGCTTGGCATCGAGCGGAAGAGCTTTGAATAGGTCACGCAGCTTTCCGACGTCATGCCCGTCCACTTCAACGGCGGCAAATCCGAAGGCCTTCCATTTGTCGAGCAGCGGTTCGAGTTCCTGAATTTCCGCGGTCGGCCCGGCAGACTGAATCTTGTTGTAGTCAATGATCGCGACAAGATTGGACAGGCCGTGCTTGCCGGCGCAAAGCGCGCCTTCCCACACAGAGCCTTCGTCAATTTCGCCGTCTCCCATGATGACAAAGACGCGGTTTGCGCGCTTACGCATCCGCGCGGCGAGCGCCATTCCGATACCGATCGACAAGCCATGCCCAAGTGCGCCGGTAGAGGCCTCGACACCCGGCACCTTGCCGTGTTCGGGATGTCCTCCGAGGATCGACCCCTTGCGGCAGAATGTCTTCAACACATCAAGCGGAAAATAACCCTTATCGGCGAGCAACGCGTAAAGCGCGAGGCAGCCGTGTCCCTTGCTCAAAATGCAACGGTCGCGATCGGGCCAATTCGGCTCTTGCGACCGATAATGCAGGATGTCGTCGTAAAGCACGCGGAGGATTTCCAGCGGCGACATCGAGGAACCGACGTGGCCCCGCTCGCCGCCGACGAGAGCGTCGACGATAAGACGACGGAGATATTGCGAACGAGCGTCCAGTGGGACGCTCTTCGGGCTGCGAGCCACTGCAATGGGGTGCGCACTCATTTCATGAGACCTTCATGCTCTGTTCGCCCGATCATCGCGCGAGCCTTGTTCAGCTGCGCTTGCAATATTGCGTCGCGATCAGCCCCGGCCCCGGCCATAATACGGCGCGCCCATCGCTCCGGCAGGAATTCGTTGAGCAGAATCATAGTCCACCGCAGCGCGTAAAGCGGCAAAGAGGCCTCCAACCGCATATCAAACGATTTATCGGCACGGAAAATATCCGACATCGATTCAAGAAAGCGCCTCTTGAGTTCGGCTGTCAAATCCATGCCGGGGTGCAGCACAAAATCGCTCGCGAGCTTTACCGGATCATCCCAGCCGAAATATTCGAAATCAAGAAAGACGATGCGTCCATCGTTTTGCACCAGCGCATTGTGAAATCCGAAATCCGACGGACTAAGCGAGCGCAAACTCATCGCGACCGATGCATCAAATCCGATACCGGCCTTCGCGTAAATCTTGCGCGCACGAACTATAACCGAACTGGCGACCGGACCGACCTTTCCCTCGAGAAACTCTTCTAAAACCGGATGGGCTGCCGTCTGAGCGCGCAACGCCGCGAGACGCCTCTCGACCTGTTCTATAATCGTCTGGGCGCTTAAACACGCCTCTGATGCCGCCGAAATCTGCTGAGCGTCGGCAGCCGCACTTAGTTTGTGGAGTTCGCGCACAAACGTCACCGCCGCATCAATCCCTGCACGACTGGCCTGCGCCGGCCGGCCCTCGATCCACTCGTAAAGTGCGAAGCTCGCCGCCTCGTCTTTAGCGATTGGACGCGGCACCTGGCGGATATTATGCCGCTGCATGAAATCCAACGCGTTGAACTCTGTTGTCAGGCGATCCCTAAGGTCCGACGATTGGCGCGGATATGATTTCAGCGCGTAGACCTTGCCGTCCTCAGTCTCGATACGGAAAAGACGATTGTTACCGCCGGCATCACGGGCTGGACGCACCGAGCGGATACGAACGCCGGCAAGCCGGCTGCCGACTTCGGAAGCTTCCGGAAAATCGGCTACGGTCGCTTTCGCATCCTCTAAGACGTAGCGCGTGATATCGGGCCACCTCTCGCGAACGACGAGTGTCCGATCGCTCGGCGCAGCCCCATCGCAGGCGAACAGAACCCGCTTGATGCTGGGAGGAAAAGCCGGATCGGCCAAGACCTCTTCAAGATCGTCAATGAATATGCCGCAGCCGAGAGCATGAATTCGAGCGATCTTCTCGGCCCGGGTATCGGCAAAAAATATCTGATCACGCGAAAAGCCCAGACGGGTCGAATCGAAGAACCCGTTTTTGTCCATCCACGCCAGCGCCGCCTCGCGGAGATCGACCCGCGCCGTGTCGAAATTCGAATACTGTGTCTTATGGCTCACGATATACATATCAATGCCGCGCCGCCGCACCGCATCGATAAAGTCCATCACTCCGGGGAACGGTTCCGCGTCGGGCATGCGACGACCGTAAACCTCGCCCTGAAGAATTTGCCACTTGGTTTCGCCGTCATCGAGAAGCCGCACCGTATCGCGCAGCTGTTTCTTCGTGCCGGAAAAATCGTCGCCGACCCAGCCGCGCGCCTGCGCCGCCTCGGTGAAAAGGTGGTCATATCTTACAATGGTATTATCGAAATCTATCCCCACCGGCATCGAATGTTTCTGTCCGGCTATTTGAGGCTGATTTCCTGCATGCGCTTGATATTGAAATAGCGCGAATCATCGAGCGAATTCGGCAATTGCCCGGCCCGGAATGCGCTGACCAGATCGCGAATAGCATCTTCGATCGAATGTTTGGGCTCGAAACCGAGCTTGTGCCGCATCTTTTCCGACGAAACATGATACGAGCGCATGTCGTTGGTGGGGACCACATCGATCAGGATATCGTTGCCCACCTGACGCCTGACCATTTCCGCAAGCTGGTCGAGCGTATGGTTCTCGTAACCGGCATTGTAGATCTCGCCGTCGATCGCCTCATCGGGCTGCTGGAGCAGAAAGACATACAGATCAGCCATATCTTGAATATGGATGTTTGGCCGCTTTTGCGCGCCACCCATCACCTTGATGCGCCGCGTATTGAAAGCTTGATTAGTGAGAATGTTGACGACGACATCGAGGCGCTGGCGGGGAGCGTAGCCGCAGACGGTCGCCGGTCGCACGGTGCAGGTGACGAAACCGGGCTTCCGCTCCTCGGCCAGCACCTGCTCGCACATCGCCTTGAATTTGGAGTAGTCGGTGAGCGGCTCGAGAAGCAGTTCCTCCGTGACTTCCGGATCATCCTTTATGCCATAGACCGACGAAGATGAGGCGTAAATGAAGCGCTCGACGCCTGCGGCCTTGGCGGCACCCACCAGCGGGCGAAATGAGTCGAAATTGATTGACTTGCCGAGCTCCGGATTGAGTTCGAATGACGGATCGTTGGATATGCAAGCGAGATGGATGACAGCGTCACAGCCCCAAAGCGCATCGTGAACGATTTGCGGATCCCGCAGGTCACCCTTTATCTGGCGCAGGCGCGGATGGTCCTTGAATTCGTCGAATAGGTCATCGCCATACATGTAAAGGTCGAGGACCGCGACTTTGTGACCCTCGGCCAACAGCTTGGGAATAAGAACACTGCCGACATAACCGGCGCCACCGGTCACCAGGACGTTCCAGATCCTCTTCTGCCTTTGCTCGGTCATGCGTGCATCAACCTACGCTATTTCAGAACGGCGGTTAGAAACTTCATCAGGGGAACTTTGTCGACGTATTGACGATGTCCGACGATGCCGACCTTGATCGCGCCGGCCGCGTTGCCGATGAAACCAACTTCCTTCATATTGCCGCCTGCCCGCACCAGCGGCGCGGTGATGGCGAGGAAGGCGTCGCCGGCGCCTACCGTATCGATGACCGTGTTAGTGAAGGCGGGAATACGCACAGCGGGCTCGCTACCCCGTTCGAATACGATGCAGCCGTGCAAACCGTGGGTGACGACAATGCGCTCGCAATCGATGCACCGCGAGAGCTTATTCTCCACGAGGTCCATAATGTCGGTGTATTTGTCGGCAACCGCGAGCCTCGCCTCGGGCGCGTCGAGGCAAATGTAGTCTGCGTGCGCGTATTTGGTGATCAAGTTGAAGCCTTGATTGCCGGCATTGGTCTGCGCATTGACTGCAAGAAAACCCGCGTTCTCGCGCAAGACTGAAACTATCGGCGGCGAAATGAAGCCGTGGCCGAAGTCGTTTGCGATAACAACGTCGGCAGTCTTCGCCGCCTTCGCCACTTCGACCGCAACCCGCTCCTGTGTTTGAGCGTCAAAGGGCGTATCGTTGAAAAAATAAACCTCGAACAGCTTGCGCATATAGCTCGGGTCGATGAACCGGCACTTGCGCACGGTCGGAGCGTCGGGCCGCATGACCGCGGTCAGTTTGACGTTGGGCCGCAGATGCGAGCGGATCAGCTCTTCGTGCGAGTCGGTGGCGCCAAGCGCGGTGACAACTTCGACTTCGCGGCAGAAACTCGCAACATGGTTCGCCGCCGCAATGATACCGCCGGAAAACACTTCGCGGTTTTCGAATTGGGAGGCAATGATATTTTCCTTGGCCGCCTTCCCCATCGGCCGCACATATTGATATTCGTCGATGATAGTGTCGCCGACGAGGACAACGCGATAATCCTTTACGGCGTCAACAAGGTTGAGAAGTCCGCGCAATCCGCCGTTATCACGCATGCGGTCGAGGAAATCGCGCAGCGGCGGGTCGTAAACGTCGAGGTATCTGTTGATCAGCGATGAGGAGCTGAAGGTAATGTCTTTGGTGAAGACGAGCCGGCCGCCATGCTTTTCGACCGCCTCCTGTTCTTGGAGGATTTTGCCGGTAATGTCGTCTTCAGGATTCTCATAGTCGGAGCCCTTGACGTAGATATCGGGCTTGATCGTATCGAGGACAATTTCGGCCGATGCGGAACGGTTGACGCCGACCCAATCAACGTATTCGAGCGCTCCCAACATTTCTGCCCGCATCATTTCCGGAAAGATCGGCCGCCCCGGCCCCTTGTTAACAAAGGCGTCAGCGGTAACGGTGACAATCAGAACGTCACCCTCGCGGTGGGCGGCCTCCAGATGCCGCACGTGGCCCATATGCACGAGATCGAAGACGCCATGCGCCAGTACGACCGCGCGGCCGCTCGTTCGCGCAGAGGCGGCGATTTGGCCTAGCTCCTCGATAGTCTTGACCTTATCGCGCGCAGCGCGTGCCCGCGCCTCAGGGCTCGCCACCAACGGCGGGGTCGCAAGCAGTGAGGATTCTGCGCTCATGAGGCGGGAACCGCCGCATCCTGCCCGAGATATTTGAACCAATCGGCGGTCGCCGTGCGAATGCCGTCGACGGTCCACACCGGCGCCTCCCGCCAGTAATCGATATTCTTCAGCATGGTGGCGACGCCGTCTTCGAAACTTACGCGAGGCGACCAGCCAAGTAATTTCTGGATCTTGCGAATATCGGCGAAGGTGCAATCGGGCTCGCCCGGGCGCTTCGGAATGTGGACCTTGTAACCGCCGAGTAACTCAACCAGGCGGTTGACGCTGTAGTGATTGCCGGAACCCACATTCATGATCTCGCCGACGAGGCCCGACCCCGCCGCAGCAAAAAATGCTTCGGCAACGTCGGTCACGAAGGTAAAATCGCGCGTCTGTGTCCCGTCGGAAACAACAGTAAACGGCTTGCCGGCGATCTTCTGGGCAAGAAATACGCCGAACACGGCTCCGTATGTTCCCGACGTACGCGAACGCGGACCGTAGACGTTGAACAAGCGCAAAGAAACACATGGCAGTTTATATACCTGCGCCCAATGCATCACATATTGTTCGCCAACATATTTCGTGAGCGCGTATGGATATTGCGGTCGCGCTTCCGCCGTTTCGGGCGTGGGATAATCGTCGGGAATCCCGTAGCCGGACGATGACGCCGCATACACCAAGCGTTTTACGCCGGCCGCGCGCGCCGCCTCGAGCACTGCAAATGTACCGTCAACATTGGACCGATGGTACTCCAACGGCATCTGGATCGAAGGCACGATGTCGGCGAGCGCTGCAAGATGGAAAACCCAATCGACGTTTTGGAACAACGGCGCGATCCTGGCGCCGTCGCTCACATCCGCCTGATGAATTCGCAAATTTGGATTGTTCGCCGCGTGCGCCAAATTGGCCTGACGACCGGTCGAAAAATTGTCGATGACGGTGACGCTCATCCCCTCCGCGAGGAGGCGCTCCACGAGGTGGCTACCGATGAAGCCAGCACCGCCAGTTACCAAGCAATGCATCGCTAAACCACTGATGGAGCTATGGAAATTATAATCACGCGCCCCTCTACACGAGCTTCGCCGGGTACCCTGCCTACTTTAGCAAACCGGGAGTATCCGAACAAGCTTTAGGACGGAGTTCCGCGAAGGTACCTTTCGCAAGCACCGGCGCCAAATAAACGAGGCGGCCCCGTCAGTTCGCCATGACGCGTTTGTTCAACCGTATCGAAGCTTGAACGCCAAAATGCCCCCCGCGAAGACGAGCGTGACGCCATTGGCGACCATCAACGGGGTGTCGCCCAAAAGCACGCCATAGGCGAGCCACAGGACAATCCCGAGCACGAGCACAAGGTACATGCTTAGCGAGATGTCAGCCGTTGAACGGCTTTTCCAAGTCTTAACGACTTGCGGCAGAAAGGCCACGGTCGAACAGAATGCGGCCGCCAATCCCAGAAATGTCAACTTGCCCATCGTTTTTCAGTAGTCTGAGTGAGCGATCTAGTCATTGAGCCGTCCTACGCTTGCATTGGCTGTCCTGCTTTTATAAAAGCCGTTTAAATCTTCGGAGCCCCGATCTGTGGGTATTGTCGCAGGACATAAGTTCCCATCGGTCCGCTACGAGACTGCAGCACAGTATTTTGAGGCTTACCGCGACGAGATCATACGGTCGTGGTCGACGGTCGACCCGGCGATGGTGACGGCGGCAGTCAAAATTCTACACGATTGTATCGAACGCGACGGTATTATCTACGCATGCGGCAACGGCGGATCGGCGGCCATCTGCAATCACCTGCTGTGCGACTTCCAGAAGGGCATTCAGACCGACACCTCGGCAAAGCCGCGAGTCGTGAGTCTCAGCTCCCATCTCGAACTCATCACGGCGATTGGCAACGATATCGGCTACGATGACATTTTTGTCTACCAACTGCGCACGATGGCCCGACCCGGCGATGTCATGGTGACAATCAGTTCATCGGGAAACTCCGAGAACATCGTGCGCGCAGTGCAGTGGGCAAAAGGCAACGGCGTCCCGACGGTCGCCCTGGTCGGCTTTAACGGCGGACGTTCGGGAACCATGGCTGACGTGACGATTCATGTGGCCGCCGAGAATTACGGGACGGTGGAAGATGTGCACCAATCAATGATGCATCTGTTTGCACAGTATCTGCGGCAATTGCGCATGAGCGCCGAACAGACAGCGCATCGCAAGTTCTAGCGCGTTTGCACGGTTTCGCGCTCGCGGCTTGCGCTTGGGTTTACGGCGACGAGTCGGCGGCCGGCGAAAGACCTTAGGAATTGTCCGATGATTGGCATTGGATTTGTCGGCGCCGGCATGATCGGGCAGCTCGCCCATATCGCGAACTTCGTCGATTTGCCGGGCTGCGAAGTGCGTGCGCTCGCTGAGCTCCGTCCGGAGTTAGGCCGCGAGGCCGCCGAACGATACAATATCGAACGCCTCTACCCTTCGCACAGCGTGCTGCTCGCCGATCCCGATATCGATGCCGTCGTCGTGGTCACCCGGCGCCCTGCTACTGGCCCGATCGTGCGCGACGCGTTTAAAGCCGGCAAGCATGTACTATCGGAAAAGCCTATGGCGTCGACGCATGCGCTCGCACAGTCACTTGTGGACGCGGCAACATCGGCAAACCGTACCTACACCATTGGCTTTATGAAACGCCACGATGCCGGCGTACAATACGCCAAGAACTTGCTCGATGAATTCAGGCAATCGGGGGAGCTTGGCCGCATCATCCTGATGCGCGCCTATTGTTTTGGCGGCGAATTTGTTCTTGGCAATACCGGGTTCGCGATGACCGAGGAAATCCGTCCTCAGGGCCTCGAACTGTGGCCGGAAGCGCCCGATTGGATACCACCCTCTAGCGTCACCGATTACGCCTGGTTTCTCAATGTTTTTGCGCACGACATAAACTTGCTGCGTTTCTTTGGCGGCCGGACGCCGCGGGTAACGGCGGTGGACCTCGAAATGGCTGAAGTCGGGTTTCACGAGCTGCAGGAGGGTATCGAGATCGTGTTCGAAAAAGGTTCGGTCACGGTCCGATTGCCGCCGCCGCTCCTTCGCAACACACCCGCCCGTGTGGAGGTCTGCTACGCGGGAGACCGGAAACATATGGCGCGGCCCGCTATTCCCTGGAGCTGGGCTTTTCGCCGCCAAGCCGAAGCTTTCTTAAACGATATCATGGGCAGTCGCGAACCGATAGCCAGCGGCAAGGATTCCCTTGAAGACATGAGCCTGATCGAACGGATTTGGAAAATTCATCTTGGTCAATAGCAAACGCCAAATGCAGGGCGACACATTAGGTTATGATTCAATCCAATAGAATGAACGACGGTGTCCGCGTCGGCGCCTGTGACTCACTTAGCCGATGTGCCGCTGTTGTTTTGATTCCCTCGAGTCTCCTAATTGCTGAGCAGATCTTTTGCACGACTCAAGATCGATGGAGTAAAGTTATCTATTATTTAGTCCGGCCGTCACGCTGTCGACCAATCCTGCAGGGCACAAAGTCGCAAGATCCAATGAATGATGTCAGGCAGGCGCGCCGCAGCTCGTAGACAGCCAAGCTTCGAATTGGGTGGCGCACCGAGGCATCCTTTGACGGCTTCGCGTGCGGACCGCCAAAGCCCTTGTTCAATGCGCGACAGCTCAACTAAAAGTCTCACCATGAGATTCCAAACCGATCCTGCCCCGATTTGGGCTTTCGAAAGCCGCGCGTCGGCGATCAAATACAGGCCCGACATTGACGGACTCCGAGCCGTCGCTGTCATTGGCGTCGTCGTCTACCACGCAATGCCGCAATGGCTGCCCGGCGGATTCGTCGGTGTCGATGTCTTTTTCGTCATTTCCGGATACCTAATCACAAGCATCATCCTTCCGGAAATCGAGAGCGGATCGTTTTCGTTCTGGAATTTCTACCGGCGCCGGATCCGTCGCATATTACCAGCGCTAGTCGTCGTCATTGCGGCAGTCTGGATCATCGGCTGGTTTGTGCTGTGGCCAACCCAGTTTGCGCAGCTTGGTCTTCACATTCTCGCCGCCTCGACGTTTGTCTCGAATTATCTGCTGGCTTCGGAGAGCGGATATTTCGATGCAGCCGCACAGACAAAGCCACTACTGCATCTATGGTCACTGGCGATCGAGGAGCAATTTTATCTGATTTGGCCCGGACTACTGCTTGTCGCTTGCAGACTGCGGCTGAGCGCAGCCGGCTTGCTGTGCTTTATCCTCGTCACGTCTTTCTCATTTGGCGAAAGCAGCTTGGCAAGAGAGCCCGCCTGGGCCTTCTATGGCCTGCCGGGCCGCTCGTGGGAACTCGCAATCGGCGCACTGCTTGCCGTCCTTCGCAAGCCCGTCGCCGTACCGATGCCGATATTCAACGTGATGGGCGTCGTGGGTGCCGCACTTATTGTGATCTCCATGGTTGTGGTCGATCAAACGAGTCCGTTTCCAGGCTGGCGTGCGCTGGGGCCCACCGTAGGAACAGCAGCTCTGATAGCGGCAGGTCCCTCGACGCCGGTCGGGCGCCTCCTTTCGCTCCGGCCGGTCGTGGCAATTGGGCTGATCAGCTACCCGCTTTACCTGTGGCATTGGCCTTTGATCGCGTTCGCCGGTATCGCCGGCGTGCAGTCGACCCCCAGAGTTGCGGTAACGATCCTCTGTCTGTCTCTGCTTTTGTCCTGGTTGACCTATACAGCGATAGAAACGCCCATTCGTTCCAGCGGCTCAATAATGCTCCGCCGCTGTGCATCCACTTCTCTCATTGCCCTTCTGTTCGGCGCTGGTATTTTGGGTGCGGTCACGCAATGGAGCGGCGGACTAGCGTTCAGACTCGACCAGACCCAAAAGCGGATCGCCGATTTCCACTTTGATTACGATCGAGCATATCGTGGAGGAACATGTCTTATTGGCCAAGCGCAGGATGAGAGCGCGTTCACGAGTGATTGCGTCAGAGACGTCGGCGCTCCACTCTTGCTACTATGGGGCGATTCACATGCCGCCCACCTCTACCCCGGCCTGAAAACACTTGAAGGTCAGGCTACCTTTTCACTTGCGCAATTCACGGCAAGCGCTTGCGCACCTGTCTTGGATGTCGGTTCATCGCACTGTCGCCGGATAAATGATTTTGCAATAAATCAGATTGCGCGGCTAAAGCCACATACCGTAATACTCGCAGCCAGTTGGTGGGCCTATCCCGATAATGACTTGGTTAATCTCGATCGTAGCGTTGATCAGTTGAGGCGAATTGGAATTGATAAAGTGATCTTAGTAGGACCGGTGCCGATATGGAATCCCTCGCTTCCTCTCGCATTATTGGCCTTCTACTCAGCTCACCGCGAAATACCCAAACGAATGCAATTTGGACTGACTCGCATGACCGATATGGATAATACCCTTCACAAGATGTCGCTCGATTTGGGCATAGCGTACTTCTCCGTGCTGTCTGCAATGTGTGATTCTGAAGGTTGCCTGACTCGAGTCGGCAATGACGTCAGCGACCTAACTGCATGGGATAGCGCCACGATCGGCTCTATCTTTATCGCGAACAGACTTTCTTGGCGCAGCCATCAATAGTGGATATTGGATTTCAGAGTGTAAGTTTTCGATGCTGTCACTTAGATTTATTAAGAGAGAGCAGACTTGTGAAATCTCGAACGAGGCGGACCCGTCGACCGGGTAACACTGGCTGTTGCTTGCCTCTGAGACGAAGGGCTCGCGCCTTAAACCGAAGGGCAATTGTCAGAGTAAACGATGGTGTGCTACAGGCAGAACGCTTCATGTTTGAAATTAAAGAGTATTAGACCTTGGGGTCCGGCGTACCATTTAATGTACCATTCGTCGGGGACCGCGAGCTTGAATATGTTCGTGACGCGATGGAACGGCGAGAACTTGCCGGCAACGGTCGCTACACGGCCCGTTGCCACGATTGGTTGAAACAGAATTTAGGCGTTACTGCCGCATTTCTCACTCAATCCTGCACTTCAGCGCTAGAGATGGCCACAATATTGTGCGATCTTGAGCCGGGTAACGAAGTCGTAATGCCGTCGTTCACTTTTGTCTCCACCGCAAGTGCGGTTGTACTTCGTGGAGCCGTGCCGGTTTTTGTCGAGGTGCGATCGGACACGCTTAACATCGATGAAAGCAAGATCGAGCCCGCGATTACACCCCGGACTAAGGCAATTTTCGTTGTTCATTATGCCGGCGTGCCGTGCGAAATGGATGACATCAACGCTATTGCCAAGCGGCACGGCATCATGGTCGTCGAAGATGCAGCACAGGCGCTTCTGTCGACCTACAAGGCGCACCCTGCTGGAACATTGGGTGACATCGGCTGCTTCTCGTTCCATGTGTCGAAGAACGTGACTTCGGGCGAAGGCGGCGCACTTGTTACCACACGTAAAGATATTGCCGAACGAGCACCGATTGTGTGGGAGAAGGGAACGAACCGCCTCGAATTCATGATGGGTCTCGCCGACAAATATACCTGGGTCGATATCGGATCGTCCTACTTGCCAAGCGAAGTGACCGCGGCGTTGCTCGCGGCACAGCTCGAAATTGCGCACGAGATCACGACGGACAGGCTCGCCACCTGGAACTACTACCATCACGCCTTCAAGGATCTGGAAATCCGGGGCGTGGTGAAGCGCCCCACTGTTCCGCCGCACGTCACTCATAACGGGCACCTTTACTATTTGCTGGTAGAAAGCGCCGCTGCCCGTGACAGGGCAATTGCCCAGCTGAAGGCCGTGGGGATCGCCGCGTATTTCCACTACGTTCCGCTCCATTCGTCGCCGGCGGGCCAGCGCTTCGGCAGGGCCGCCGGCCCGCTCCCAATTACCGACCGGGCTTTCGAACGGCTGCTTCGGCTGCCGCTGTGGGTGGGGATGGGCGAAAGCGCTAAGACGGTTGCAACCGCCGTGCAAAACGTGCTGGAGCGCGCGTGATTGGTGTTACCGGAGCAGCTCCGTTTCCACCCCGTATGAACTG
>Ga0302325_10016649_pt1 | contig 15566 bp, 14 predicted proteins | sample Palsa_T0_2_FD_201948 | JGI IMG/M metagenome (GOLD analysis project Ga0302325, IMG submission 201948) | Peat permafrost microbial communities from Stordalen Mire near Abisko, Sweden - Palsa_T0_2 | ecosystem: Environmental > Terrestrial > Soil > Palsa > Peat permafrost | place: Sweden: Abisko...
GGGTTGTCTGGGACCAACTCCACAAGATGTCCCCGGATTGGCTGGAGTGAACCTCACCGAGCAAGCCTGCTTTTTGATCCCGGCACCTCCCGCCGCAGGCAGGCAAGAGGACGGGAGCTCTCACGGCTTAGCTAGTGACTAAGCGGTGAGCGCGAACGTGTGCGTGTCCGCACTTATTTTTTTTCCGGGGTTTTACGAGGCCGCCCGGAACCTCGACTCGCAACCACCCCCACGATCCGACCACGTCGAAGCCTGTCGTCCCCGGGGATCCATCTATCTCAACCGATTATAGACCCGTGTGGCGGGCGGGATGAAAAGCGAAGGAGAGCGTAAGACTGCGCGGGACGGGCTCGTGCGCCTGCGATAATTGCGGTTACAGATGGAACCGACAACGCCCCTGCTTCCCGCGCCCGTGCCGCACCCGTACCCGCCGGCCCGGCTCGAACGCGATCCCGCCGATCGCGGGCAGCCGTTCGAGCCGCCCAAGCAGTCATTCCTCAAGCGCAAGTTTGGCCCGGTCGTCGCCGCGATCGCCGCGTTCCTGGCCAAGCTCAAGGCGATTCTGCTGCTGTTGCCCAAGCTGAAGCTGCTCACGACCGCTGGCACGATGGTCGTCTCGGTTGCGGCGTACACCGTGTTGTGGGGGTTTTCGTTCGCCGCCGGGTTCGTCATCTTGCTGCTCGTCCACGAGATGGGCCACGTGATCCAGCTCCGACGCGAGGGGATCAAGGCGAGCGCGCCGATGTTCATCCCGTTTCTCGGTGCCGTGATCAGTGCCCGCTCGCTCGGAGACAACGCGGCCGCCGAGGCGCGCGTGGGGCTCGCGGGGCCGATTCTCGGCACCATCGGCGCGGCCGCCTGCATCGTCATCTGGCACGCGACCGGCAACGACCTGTGGCGCGCGCTCGCGTTCACCGGGTTTTTCCTCAACCTGTTCAACCTGCTGCCAGTGGTGCCGCTCGATGGCGGGCGGGCGATGGCCGCGATGGCACCGTGGATGTGGTTCGTGGGGCTGGCCGGAATGATCGCCCTCGCCGTCATCTTCCCGAACCCGATCATCCTGCTGATCGTCGTGTTCGCCGGTTACGAGACCTACCGGCGCTGGAAGCTCCGCCAAGCTGGCGGGGGCGGGAAGCAGGAGTACTACCGGGTCAGGCCCCGCGACCGAGCGCTGGTTGCCGTGGTCTACCTCTCGCTGATCGCACTCCTCGTGATCGGCATGCACACGACCAACCTCCCGCGTACGTTCGGCTAGCGGATCCCCCGGGCCCAACGTGGGCTCTCGGGTTCTAGACGCCCGGCGGCGGGCGCATGACCCGCGTCTGTTCATCATCCCGCGCGCGCGGAGACCACCAGAACGTATAGAGCAGCGACAGCGGCAGGGCCACCAGGCCGATCACGAACAGCACCGTACCTGTCGTTTGCAGGTCGATCCAGCTCACGTGCGCGGTGACGGCCCACTTCAGGATCGCACCAATTGCGATGACAACGAAGGCTAAGGCGATACCCATGATCCGCGGCCCACTCTAGCGGCACACCCGGGCGCCGACGACGCCGCAGCGCACCGACCGCCACGCACCGCACCGGCCGGCGCGAGCCTACCGCCGCGCGTCGCGCAACTCGCGCTGCATGTCGCGGGCCATCTCACGCGTGCGGATCGTTTCGCGCTTGTCGTAGAGATCCTTACCCTTGGCCAGCGCGATCTCCACCTTCGCGCGCGAGCGGGGGCCTGAGAAGTACATCCGCGTCGGCACCAGCGTCAGCCCGCGCTCGTGGGTCCTGGCCTCGATCCGCTCGATCTCGCTTTTGTGCAGCAGCAGCTTCCGGGGACGCTCGGGGTCGTGGTTGGCGCGCGAAGCCGGCCCGTAGGGCGGAATGTAGACGCCGATGAGCCATACCTCCCCGTCGCGGATGTGCGCGTAGGCGTCCTTTAGCTGCGCCTTGCCCTCGCGCAGCGACTTGACCTCGGTCCCGGTCAGCACGATTCCGCACTCGAACCGCTCGAGCAGGTTGTAACGATAGGCGGCCTGACGGTTGCTCGCCACATCACCGGATGCCTGCTTGCGTTTTCGTCCTTTGGCCATCCGCGTCACTCCTGCACCGAGGCGAGGTCAAATGCTGGGAGGAGATCCACCCTACCCCTGGGCGCGTCGATCCGACCGACCTCCACCGGCACGGGGTCCCCAAGCCGCAGCGTACTCCCGCTCCGCGTCCCCACGAGCATCGTGCCCGGCTCGTTGAGTTCCCACCAGTCGCCTCGCAGTCGGCGCACCGGCAGCATTCCCTCGAACATCCCCTCCGGCCCGAAGGCGATGAACGCCCCGGCGCCGATGAGACCCACCACCTCGCCGGCAAACACGCTCTCCCGGCCGTCTTTCGCCAGTGCTGACTCGAGCAAGAAGCAGCGCGCGATATCGTCGGCATCGCGCTCGATCGTCATCGCCTCGCGCTCACGTGCGGAGGTCCACGGCCCAGCCGACGCGACCCAGGATGCCTCCGGCGCGGGCTCGCCGGCGACCAACGAGAGCAACGCTCGATGACAGATCAAGTCAGGGTAGCGGCGGATCGGCGAGGTGAAGTGGCAGTAACTTGCAGACGCCAGACCCGCATGGCCCAGGTTGCGATGGTCGTAGTAGGCCTGCTTGAGAGAGCGCAGCACGAGGCTGGTCAACGCACGCCTGCCCCGGCCGGTTCGCTGCACGAAATCGGACACCAGGGCTGAAGCCTCACCGACGAGATCAGCGGCCTGTTGCGGAGTCAGGTGTTCCATCGGCACCGGCGGAGTCGGCACGCCAAGGGACTCGAGCTGCTCGATCAGCCGCTTCGCCGAGGGCTCCTCCGGCCGCTCGTGCACACGGAACAGTGCCGGGACGCGGCGGTCGGCCAGCCGCTGGGCAACCTGTTCGTTGGCGGCGATCATCAGCTGCTCGATCAGCCGATGGGACTCCGTCTGCGCCACCGGCTCGGCCACCATCACATCACCCGCGCGATCAAACGAGAACTCGAGCTCCTGCGAGTCCAGCACCACGGCCGGGCGCTCAGTTCGCCGCCGCCACAGCGCCTGCGCCGCCGCGCGGGCCGCGGCAAGCGCCGGGCCCCAGGGTTCCGCCGCGGCCTCCACGCCGGCGAAGATTCGATCGACACGTCCGTACTCGAGCCGCTCATCAGAGCGAATCACCGAGCGGTAGAACGAGGCGCTGCGCACCTCCTGTCCCGTGATCCTCATCTCGACCGTGACGGTGAACCGATCCTCGGCCGGGACCAGGGAACACGCCTGGTCCGAGAGCTGCCTCGGCAGCATCGGCTCGACCGTGCCAGGGACGTACACGCTCGTCCCACGCCGGTAGGCCTCGCGATCGAGCAGCGACCGAGGTCTGACGTAGGCGCACACGTCGGCGATGTGGACCCACACCTGCCATGAGCCGTCGCTCGTCTCGGTGGCGGACACCGCGTCATCGAAGTCGCGTGCTCCGGCCGGGTCGATCGTGAACGTCTCCAGCGCCCGCAAATCGCGACGTCCTGACAGATCAGAGGGGGAATCATCGGCCGCCTGGCGCGCCTCACGCTCCACGGCGGGGTCGAAGGACCGCCGCAGACCGCGGTCGACCATAAACGCCTCGATCACATCCCTGGCGATCTGCGGCCGACCGAGCCGACGGGCAATCACCGCCCGCCTCGAGCCGCGTTTATCCCCTCCGCGACCCGGTTGCACGACCACCAGATCACCCACTGCCGCGCGACGGTCTCGGCTCACCACCTGCCGTGGGCCGGGCTCAAAGAACGGCTCAGCGACGAGGAACTTGCCGCGTTGCTGCAGCACTGCCACTCGCGCCGCCCCGAGCGAGTCCCGGACCGGTGCGCTCACCGGACTTTGGCGGCTACCGTCCGCTCGGCAACGGCGAGCGCATGCGCGGTGCTAACGCTCGACTCAGGATTGCTGGCCACGTACACGTTGGGCGTGATCCCGGCCCCCTCGCGGACCCCGCCGCCACCCAGGTTGTGGCCATTGGGAGTGAAGTACTCGCCGACGGTCATGTCGAGCGCGCCGCCATTGGGCAGCGGCTGGATCTCCTGGAAGACGCCCTTGCCGTAGGTATGGGTCCCGACGACCGTCGCGCGGCCGCGGTCCTGCAGCGCGCCGGTGACGATCTCCGCCGAGGAGGCGGTACCGCGGTCGACGAGCACGACCATGGGGATGCTGGTCGGAATCGCGCCCCCCTTGGCGGTATACACCTGGCGCTGCAGGCTCCGGCCGTCGGTTGACACGATCGTGCCGTCAGGGATGAAGATGCTGGCCACGTTAACTGCCTCATTGAGCAGCCCGCCGCCGTTCTCGCGCAGGTCGAGCACCAACGCCTGAGCGCCCGCGTGAAGCATCTCCTCGACCTGTGCCCGAAGCTCCGCACCCGATCCGTCGGTGAAACTTGTCAGCACGAGGTCGCCGATCTTGACACCGTGGAAGTTCACCAGGGTCGAACCGGCGACCGGAACCGTGATGTCGGCGCGGACCAGTGAGAGGGTGTGTCGATGAGTGCCGGTGAGCACGGTCAGCCGGACCCGGGTTCCCGCGCGCCCCTTGATCAGCGCCGAAGAGGCATCGGTCGAGAGGCCCGCGAGCGACGTTGAGCCCACGGCGGTGATCACATCACCACGCGCGATCCCTGCGCGCGCTGCCGGCGTACCCGGAAACACGTCGACAACCAGCAGACCGTTCGGCTTCGGGGTTGGGTCGACGTCGATCCCGATGCCGCTGAGATGCGGATTGGTCTCGTTCTCGAACGCCTTGTAATCAGTCGGATCGAAGTAGTGAGAGTATGGATCGTCGAGGCTGGCGACCGCGGCGGCCAACCCCTTGTTGACCAGTTGGGTGCGGTTGATCGGCCGATAGTAGTCCTGGGCGAGCAGATTGAGCACCTCATTGGCCACCTGATCGCCGCTGCCGTCGTCGACGAGCGCGCTGCGCAAGGGCGACGGCAGCCAGCTGGGGTGACCCCCGAGCCAGATCCCGACCACCAGCACGAGCAGCCCAACGGTGAGCAGGGCTGCGACCCGCGGTGAGTGCGTCCGACGCGAAAACATGGTCCCTGGGAGGGTAGCCGCCAGATGCGGACGGCTGCGCCCCTTCGGGTTAGACCTGCAGGAAGCGACGCAGCGAGAGTCCCGAGCCCAACGCTGAGACCAGCACGCCGGCCCCGAGCAGTATCGCCACCAGGGCGCTGAACGCGAGCGTCCGGGGCGCCGCGATCAGCGTCCAGTTGTTAGCCAGCGGGTCAAGCAACGCCACCTTCGTGATGCCGAGCACGCCGATCGCCACGAGCGCGCCGAGCGCGCCGACCACCACGCCCTCGATCACGAACGGCCAGCGGATGAACCAGTCGGTGGCGCCAACCAGCTTCATCACCTCGACTTCACGCCGCCGCGCATACAGCGAGAGGCGGATCGTGTTGGCAATCAACAGGACCGACGCCAGCACCAGCAGCACGGTGAGGACAGCGGCCGTGATCGTCACCAGGTTGGTGACCTCGAGGATCTTCTTCGTGTCGTTCTTCTTGTTCGACACGCTCTGAATCGCGGGATCGATCGTTCCGGTGCCACCCCCCGGGGTGGTCGGCGTCAGTGCGTTGCGAACCGACAGTACGTTCGCCGGGTTATCCGGGATCACGTGGAAGGTGTCAGGCAGGGGATTGGTGCCAAGCAACTGGTAGGCCTGGGGATCGACCTTGGACTGTTGCGCGTACGCGCTCTGCTTGGACTCGAACTGCACAGATTTGACGTGTGGGATGGCGAGCAACTCCCCGCGCACTCGGGTCTCGTCGGCGGCGGTAGCGTTCGTCTTCATGTAGACGTCGACCAGCACGCGGCCGCGGACGCTGTTCGCCGCACTGTTCGTCGCCTGGACGATGGGGATGAACACACCGAGCACGAGCATCGTCACGACGACGGTGGCCAGCGCGGCGAAGCTCGGAGCGGCGTTGCGCCGTACGGCGCGCATCGCCTCACGCAGGAAGAACCCGATCCGCATCGATTACAGCCCGGGCGGAGGCGTCGATGGGCCGCGCAGCCGTTGCGCGAACTCACGCGTGGTCTCGTCGCGGGTGTACAGGCCGGCGGCGTCGTCGCGGACAATCCGCCCGCGCTCGAGCTCGAGCACGCGCCGACGCATCTTGTCGACCATCGCCTGGTCATGGGTGGCCACCAGGATCGTCGTGCCGGTCCGGTTGATCCGGTACAGCAGCCGCATGATGTCGATGCTCGTCTCCGGGTCGAGATTCCCCGTCGGCTCGTCCGCGAGCAGCAGTGGCGGGTGGTTGACGAACGCACGCGCGATCGAGACCCGCTGCTGCTCACCGCCCGAGAGCTGGTCGGGATAGTTGTGCAGCTTCGTCGACAGGCCGGTCAGGCGCAGGATGTCCGGCACCTTGGCGCGGATCTCCTTGCGGGTGCCGCCGGTGACCTGGAGCGCATAGGCCACGTTGTCGTACACCGTGCGGCTGGGCAGCAGCTTGAAGTCCTGGAACACCACGCCGAGGTTGCGCCTGTAGTAGGGAACCCGCTTGTGGGTGATGTCGGACAGGTTGCGACCCGCCACCCGGATCACTCCATTGGTCGGCTCGAGCTCTTTGATCAGCAGACGCATCACGGTCGACTTGCCCGATCCGGTTGAGCCGACGAGGAACACGAACTCCTCGCGGTCAATCGAAAACGTGGCCTGATCGAGGCCGATGTCGCCCGCAAAGAGCTTCGACACGCCACGGAACTCGATGATCGACGGCCCGCCCGAGGGGGGGCGAGTCACCTGCTTGGGGCGCGCTGCGCGCGCGACCGCAGCACGGCGCCGAGTGCGGTGCTGGGGTTGTTCTGAGATAGGCATAGAGAGCGCGCAGCGTAGCGGGCACTCGTGGCCGTGTCGTCCTCAAAGCCATCTTGCAACGCGATTTGCAGGACTAATGGCTAAGTCCCTGGTTAATTGGCGGCTAACGCCGCCTGTGTTTGGGTGCCTACGAGCATCGAGCGCCGGTCGGCCCGCTACCGTTCCTGCAGCGATGTCCTCGATCACGCACGCGACGCTGGCTAACGGAATGCCGCTCTACCGGATCGGCGTGGACGGTACCCGTGCGGTCACGATCCTGGTCGCGTTCGACGCCGGCGCCCGCACCGAGCGGCCCGAGGAGAACGGGATGGCCCATTTCCTCGAGCACCTGGTGTTCAAGGGCGGCGAGAAGTATCCGAGCTACCGCGACGTCAACGAGGCGGCCGAAGGAATCGGCGCCGTGCTGAACGCCTACACGAGCCACGATCTGGTCGCGTTCCACATCACCGCCCGGGCTCAGCGGGCGCTCGAGGCGGCTGACCTGCTGACTGATTTCGTCGGCCGGCCGCGCATCGACGCCGACGAGCTCGACCGCGAGCGGGGCGTCGTGGTGCAGGAGATTGCGCGGACCGACGATCAGCCTTCGATGCTGGCCGAGCACCTGATCGACGAAGCCGTGTTCGGCGAGCACCCACTCGGGCGCCCGGTACTCGGCCCGGCCGAGCACATCCGTGACACGTTCACGCGTGAGGGCATCGTCGCGTTCCGCTCCCGACAGTGGTCTCCCGCGCGCGGCGCCGCTTTCGTGGTCGGCAATCTGAGCGGGCTGCCGGAGAACGGGCAGCTCCAGGAGCTGTTCGGCCGCTTCGCTCCCGGTCCGCCCCCCGGGCCGTTTGAGCCCGCGCCGCCGTTCTCACCGCGGATTCTCGTGCACGAGCGCGACTCCAACCAATCGCACCTCCGGTTTTCCTATCGCCCCGCCGTCGATGTCAGAGACCCCGGCGACCGGGCGGCGCTGTTGATCTACTCGACCCTGCTGGGCGGCTCGATGGGGTCGCGACTGTTCGATGAGATCCGCGAGCAGCGGGGGTTGGCGTATTCCGTCGGCGCCTTCCCTCATGCTTACGCCGATGTGCCCGTGCTCCAGCTGTCCGCCGGGCTTGAGTCCGGCAAATTGGTCGAGGCGTACCGGAGGATGAGAGAAATCGTGACCGAACTGCGCGACCAGGGGCCGACCGACGGAGAGGTCGAGCGCGCCCGGGCCTACGCGGCCGGCGCGCGCGCGATCGCGTTCGAGAACACCGGCGCCGTCGCCCGCTATGCCGCGCAGCAGACGATCGTGTTCGGTGAAGACGTCGATCCCGACACCACGATCGCGTTGCTCGACCGGGTCACCTTCGAACAGGTGCGAGATGTCGCATCCCGCGTGGCCGACGAAGTCTCGGTCGCGTGCGTCGGGCCGCATACCGTGGAGGAGCTGGAGTCGGTCTGAAACGCGGAATCGCCCGTGGGCTGGCTGTATTCCTGCTGGTCGCGATCGGAATCGCGATCTGGGGGTCGAGCAGCGAGACGCGCGAGCCCGTGCTGGCCAGCGTCAGCGCACCGCCCGCGCAGGCGAGTCCCCGGCCCCGGGCGCCCATCCGCCCGCGACAGGTGCAATCGCCCGCCGCGACGGCACTTCGCGCGGCACTGCAGGGCCAACTGCGCCTCGCCGGGCGTGACAGCGGGGCCGAGGTCATCGACCTGGGCGCACAGGCCGAGCTGTTCGCGCTCCGTGACGGCGTCAAGCGACCACCCGCCTCGGTCGAGAAGCTCTATACGACGGTGGCCCTGCTGAACAAACTCGGGCCGCAGGCGCGGCTGCGGACGACCGTGCTCGGCACTGGCTTCCTCGGCCCTGGCGGCGTCTGGCATGGCAACCTCTATTTGCGCGGCGGCGGCGACCCGACCTTCGGTGACGCCACCTTCAACCGGATCTGGGAGCTCGGGCACGGGCCGACCGCCAACCAGCTGGTCTCACAGCTGCAGCACAAAGGCATCCGGCGCGTGACCGGGTCGGTGATCGGCGACGCATCAATGTTCGACGCGCGGCGCGGCGGCCCCGCGACCGGTTACGCGCCCGACATCCCCGACTACGGCGGGCAGCTGAGCGCGCTCACCTACGACCACGGTGCCACCAGCCCCGGACTGTCGCCCGGCGCGTTCGCGGCCAGAGAACTCACGCTCACGATGGGCGCCGCCCATATCCAAGCGAACGCCGCCAAGCGTACCGCCCGCACTCCACGGCGTGCCCACGTGCTGGCGACGGTCAGCTCGCCGCCGCTGTCGGTGATGCTGTCGTTGATGGACGTCCCCTCAGACGACCTGTTCGCCGACCTGTTCACCAAGCAGCTCGGCGCACGCTTCGGGGGGGCCGGGGGCCTCACCGCGGGGGCACGAGTGATCAGACGCGTGATCCACGCCAACTACGACCTCAATCCGAGCATCGTCGATGGCTCTGGGCTGTCGCGTCAGGACGGCTCCTCGCCCCGCGAGATCGTCGCGCTGTTACGAGACGTGTCAGGGACGCAGGTCGGTGCGCAGCTGTCCGCCTCGCTGCCGGTCGTGGGCGTGAGCGGGACCGTGAGGACGATCGCGACTGGGACGGCGGCCCAGGGGCGCTGCATCGCCAAGACCGGAACCCTCAACAACGTGACGAACCTGGCCGGCTACTGCCATAGCCGGGGTCATCACCTGCTCGCGTTCGCGCTGCTCATCGACGGGCCGAGCAACAGCGATGCCCTCGTGCTGTTGGGCCGGATGGTCGCGGCAATCGCACGGTATTAGCGCTGCGCCGCGGACGCCTGCCCAAGCAAATGCAGTGAGACACCTCGTTCTTGCACCTTTCCGCCCTGACAAGCGACAATCGGGGCCGTGGAGCTGAGCGCCGCTCTGAATCAGCGCGAGCTGCGGAGCTATCTGAGCCGGATCGGGGATCGCTGGCCGGTTGAGGTCGCCTGGATCGGCGGCGCGCGGGTCGCGGACCAGCTCGGTGCGCTCCCTCAGCGCGAGCGTGGGGCCGAGTACGTGGTCGTGCTCGTCTCCTCTGCGTTCGAGGGGATGCCTTGGCTCGAGCGCGTGTACCAGGCCTCCATGCTGTGGGACGCGCTGGAAATGGGCGCTCCAGCCGACGTCCACTGCTACACCCCAGCCGAATTCGAGCGCAAGCGCACGTCGCTGCGGTCGGTGCGTGAGGCGGTGGAGCGGGGCCTGGACCTATCCGGGTCCTAGTGGATGGCCACCATCCGCTCGATCGGCAGCCGGGCGCGGTGGGCGATCTCAGACGGCACCTTGACCTCGTGCACGCCGTCGCGCAGTGCGTCACGCACCTTCGGGAGCGTGATCATCTTCATGAAGCGGCAGTGCGCTGCCTCGTTGGCGGCGATGAACTCGGCATCCGGAGCGGCGTGGCGGAGGGGATGGAGCATTCCGGTCTCGGTCGCGACGATCACCGTGGCCCCCTCCGGGCGAGTGGCCAGGTCGTGCGCGTACGTGAGCATTCCGCCGGTCGAGAGCATGTGCACGCCGTCGGCGGCCACATCGCCGGCGGCGACGTACTCCATCACGCTGGTGGAGCAACCGCACTCAGGATGAATGAGGAAGTCTGCCCCGGGATGCGCGGCGCGGACGGCGGTGATGTCATGGGGCTTGATGCCGGCGTGCACGTGGCACTCCCCGTCCCACACGTGCATCGGGCGCCCGAGCATCTTCTCGACGTACGCACCGAGGAACATGTCGGGGCCAAACAGGATCTCGGTGTCCTCTCCGTGCTCGCGGTAGATGTGCGCCACCACTCCGACCGCATTGGCCGACGTGCAGCAATAGTCCGTCTGCGCCTTGACCTCGGCGGTCGTGTTGACGTACATCACCACGATCGCGCCGGGATGCGCGGCCTTCCAATCAGACAGCTGTGCGGCCGTGATCGAATCTGCCAACGAGCAGCCGGCGTCGAGATCGGGAATCAGCACCTGCTTGTCCGGACACAGGATCGAGGCCGTCTCGGCCATGAAGTGAACGCCGCAGAAAACGATCGTGCCTGCGTCCGCCATGGCCGCCTGCTGTGAGAGCCCGAGCGAGTCACCGACGTAGTCGGCCACGTTCTGGACCTCGGGAAGCTGGTAGTTGTGGGCCAAGATCACAGCGTCGCGCTGCTCCGCCAGCACGCGCACCTCGTCGGCAAGCGCCGGGATGTTCTCCAGCATCAGCGGCGCCTCAGTAGCGCCGAGCATCGGAAGATTCATGGGATCGGCTCCAGGAGGAGGGAGAGGTCAAGCGCTGGAGCGCTGTGGGTCAACGCACCAACCGACACGAAGTCTACGCCGGTCGATGCGATTGCCCGGAGGGTCTGGAGGGTGACTCCGCCGCTCGCCTCGAGCTCGGCGCGGCCGTGTACGTGCACGACCGCCTGTCTGAGCTGCTCGACGGTCATGTTGTCGAGCAGGATTCGGGGCGCGCCGGCGGCGAGCGCCTCGTCGACCTCGGCCAGGGTGCGGCATTCCACCTCGATCGGGACACCCGGTGCGCGGGCCCGCGCGCGGCGGACCGCCTCCCCCACTCCGCCCGCCAGCGCGGCGTGATTCTCCTTGATCAGGACGGCGTCAAAAAGCCCCGCGCGATGATTGGTGGCGCCACCGGCTGCGACCGCCGCTTTCTCCAGCGAGCGCAGCCCCGGCGTCGTCTTGCGCGTGTCGAGGATCCGCGCGCCGGTGCCCTGCACTGCCGTCACGCAGCGAGCGGCCAGCGTCGCCACGCCCGACAGTCGCTGCAGGAAGTTGAGCGCTGTGCGCTCCGCGGTCAACAGGGCGCGAGCGCTGCCCTGGATCCGGAGCACGTCGCCGCTCTCGCGCCAGTGACCCTCAGCGGTCAACCGCTGCACCACGACGTCTGGATCCAGCGCGCGAAAGGTTTCCTCGGCGGCGTCAAGCCCGAACACGACGCCAGGCGCCTTCTGGGTGATCAGCGCGCGCGCTCGGGCCGCTGCGGGCACCGTTGCCTCGGTGGTCAGATCGCCGCTGCCCACGTCCTCGGCCAGCGCTCGCTCCACGATCTCGATCATTGGCGTCTGCGTCATCCGCGTCGAGGATACGAACTGCTCGACCGCCCCTACGTGGGCTCGCGCACCAACACACGGATCGTTGCCAGACTGGGATCCGCGGCGCCGTGGAGCCGGGCGCCGGCCGTGGTCAGCTCCCTCAGGTACGCGACCACCTCGGCGGTCACGCGCTCCCCCGGCAGCAGCGTCGGCACGCCGGGCGGATAGCCGGCGATTGACTCGCACGAGATTCGTCCGATCGCGTCGTCCGTCGGGACGGACTCACCCACCCCCAGGAAGGCGTCCCGGATCGGCACGACGGTCTGTTGCTCAAGCGCCGCCGGCGGCCGCGAGATCCCCGGACCCCGGCCCGCCTGAGCCCTCCGGCGCACGATCTCGGCGAAGTCGTGCGGGAAGCTCTCAAGCGGCTCGACCGGCTGACCGAGGCCGAGCACGAGCACGAGCGTTGCGTGCGTGGCGAGCTCGACATAGATGTCGTACGTCGCGCGCAGCGCGGCGGCTAGCTCGTAGCCCGTGCAACCGGTGCCGCGAACGTCGATCACGATCCGCAACGGATCCCACCCGGCGATCCCCGGCCGGCCCACCATCTCCTCGCCCACCACCGAGCAGCCCGGAACGGCGTCAATCGCGACCCGGGCGCGCGCGGAGGCTGCCAGCGTGCGGTCCAGCAGCGCCTCGCCGTGCACGGCCAGCTGGCGGCGGGCGCTGTCGAGCGAGGCCAGCAGGAGCGAATTGGGACTCGTCGAGCGGACCAGCCGGACCGCCCGGGCCACGGCGTCGGCATCGATGCGGCTGTCGGTCGCCAGGTGGAGCATGGCCGACTGGGTCAGACTCCCGACGATCTTGTGCGTTGAGGCCAGCATCGCGTCGGCCCCGAGCCTCAGCGGGGACTCGGGCAAGGCGGGATGAAAGCCAAAGTGCGAGCCCCAAGCGCAGTCGACGATCAGCGCCACGCCGGCGGCGTGCGCAACCTCTGCGCAGCCTCGGACATCGGCGGCCATCCCGTAATAGGTCGGCGAGACGATGAACGCCGCGCCGTTGTCAGAGGCCCGTCCGAGCGCGGCTGCCAGCGCCTCGGGGGTGACCCCGTGCGCCATGCCGAGCTCGACGTCGTACTCGGGCGCGACGAAGCTGGCCGTGCCTCCGCTCAGCACCAGACCGTCGATCACGCTGGCGTGCGAGTTTCGCTGCACCAGCACGTGCGCCCCGAGCGGCGCGACCGCGAGGCAGAGTGCGTGGTTGCCCTGCGTCGCGCCGTTGGTGAGAAACCACGTCCGGGAGGCGCCATACGCCGCCGCGGCGAGCTGCTCGGCCCGCTCGTAGGGCGTGGGCGAGGGCCCGATGTCGATGCCCTCGATGTCCTGGGCGATATCGAGGGCCAACGCGCGGTCGCCGAGCGCGCTGCGCAATCCGGGATCGGCACCCGCTCCGCCCTTGTGGCCGGGCACATGGAAACGACGTGAACCGCGGAAGCCATAGGAGACGATCGCGTCGAGGTAGGGCGCCGTGGGTTGCTCGCCGAAATTGGCGTCCGGACTCATTTTGCCGCCTGCAGCAGGTAGGCCCGGATGAACCCGTCGAGATCGCCGTCCAGTACGCGGTTGGCGTCGCCCATCTCGAAGTCGGTGCGGTGGTCCTTGACCATCGTGTAAGGGTGAAGGACGTAAGAGCGGATCTGCGAACCGAAGTTGACGTCCTGGGCCTCGCCCCGCTCGCGGGCGATCTCCTCGCGGCGCTTGCGCTCCTCGAGCTCGAGCAGCTTGGAGCGCAGCATCGTCATCGCCTCGGCCTTGTTCGAGGACTGCGAGCGCTCGTTCTGGCACTGGACGACGATCCCCGACGGCTTGTGGGTGATCCGCACGGCCGAGTCGGTCTTGTTGACATGCTGGCCGCCGGCGCCGCTCGCGCGGTAGGTGTCGATCTGGAGGTCGTCGTCGTCGATCGCGACCGCCGCGGCCTCCTGTACGACGGGCGAGACCTCGACGCCGGCGAAGCTCGTCTGACGGCGATTGGCCGAGTCGAACGGGGACAGTCGCACGAGCCGATGAACCCCCTTCTCGCTGCCGTAGAGGCCGTAGGCGTTCTCGCCCTTGACCCGGAACGTCGCCGACTTGATCCCCGCCTCCTCGCCGGGTGAGGCCTCGAGCAATTCGACCTCGAACCCCCGCTTCTCGGCCCAGCGCATTTCCATCCGCAGCACCATCTCCGCCCAGTCCTGCGCGTCGGTGCCGCCCGCGCCCGCGTTGACGGTGACGAGCGCGTCACCGGCGTCGTAGCGCCCGGAGAACAGCCGCTCCTCCTCGAGCGCCGCCAGCCGCTCCTGGACCGCGTTCACCTGTTCCTCGAGCTCCGCCGCCATCTCCGGGTCCTCCTCGGCTAGCTCGGACAGCGGCTCCAGGTCCTCGACGTCGCGGTCGAGCTCGCGGAACACGTTCAGCTTCCGCGTCGCCCGAGCGTGCTCGGCGCTGACCCGGGCCGCGCGCTCCTGGTCCTCCCAGAACGCCGGCGCCCCCATCTCTTCCTCGAGCGCGCTCGCGCGCTCGCTCAACCCAGCCGGGTCAAAGATAGTCCGCGAGCAGCTTGAGCTGGTCGCGGATCGCCGCGAGGCGCTGGGAGAGCGGCTCGGAGGGGGCGGTAGACATAGGTCCACCCTAGCAACGCAAGGGGCAGCCCCGCCGCCGGCAGGTACTCCGCGCCACGGGTTTGCGAAGCAAACCCGCCAGGGAATCGCCCCCAGGGCGATTCCCCTAGTCCAGGTATTCGTACGCGGGGACGGTCAGGAACTCGATCAGCTCGGGCGCGAGGGCCACCCGTTCGAAGATCTCGCGGGTTTCCGCCGGGCGACCGTCCTGCCAGGTCTGCTCCCCGACACCCTCCCGGATCTTGGCGGTCTCCTCGTCCAGCACCTGCCGCACGAGCTCGCGCGTGACCGTGCGTCCGTCCTGGAGCTTCACGCCGTGATGGACCCACTGCCAGATTTGCGAGCGCGAGATCTCCGCCGTGGCGGCGTCCTCCATCAATGAGTTGATCGCTGCCGCGCCGCGACCGGTCAGCCAAAACGACACGTACTGGAAGCCGACGCTGACATCGGTGCGCAACCCCGCCTCGGTGATGCTGCCCGGGGTGGCGGGCAGATTCAGCAGATCGGCAGCGCCGACTTGGACGTCGTCGCGCTGGCGCCCGAGCTGGTTGGGAGCCCCCCGCAGCCCCTGCTCGAAGACCTCCCGGGCGACCGGGACCAGATCGGGGTGCGCGACCCACGTACCGTCGTAGCCCTGACCAACCTCCCGCTCCTTATCGGCGCGGACGCCGTCCAGCGCCTTGGCGTTCGCCGCCTCGTCCTGGCGTGAGGGGATCAGCGCCGCCATGCCACCCATCGCGTGAGCTCCCCGCCGGTGACACGTCGCCGCCAGCAGCTCGGTATAGGCCCGCATGAACGGCACGGTCATCGTCACATCGACGCGGTTGGGCAACACCATCTCGGGCCGATCGGGAAAGCACTTGATGGCCGAGAACATGTAGTCCCAACGGCCGGCGTTCAATCCGGCCGAATGCTCGCGTAGCTCGTAGAGGATCTCGTCCATCTCAAATGCTGCGGGGAGCGTCTCGATCAGTACGGTCGCCTTGATCGTCCCGCTCGGAATCCCGACCACATCCTGCGCG
>Ga0302325_10016650_pt1 | contig 15565 bp, 8 predicted proteins | sample Palsa_T0_2_FD_201948 | JGI IMG/M metagenome (GOLD analysis project Ga0302325, IMG submission 201948) | Peat permafrost microbial communities from Stordalen Mire near Abisko, Sweden - Palsa_T0_2 | ecosystem: Environmental > Terrestrial > Soil > Palsa > Peat permafrost | place: Sweden: Abisko...
TTTCGTGAGACAGACCGCCCTTTTAGTTTGGGCCTTGCTGCCATCGCATATCTTGTCGCGCTCGGGTTCAAGGAAACTACCGCCGTACTCCCGGCCCTGCTGGTGTCAATTGATTTTTACCGCGAACGGTCCACCTCTTCATTCTGGAGACGGCCGTTTTGGAAGGCCTACCTTCCCTTCGCCGGCATCTTGTTGCTTTACACGATCTATTTCTTCTGGCAATCGGGCTTCGCTTCTCTCGCGGGAAGGAGAGCCGGCGGCTACTATGGTTTTCATGGCTTCGCTGGCGTTCTCCCAGGAGTGGTCCGAGCGCTGATCAATATCGCTTTGCCGTTCTCGACGGGCTTGGGACTGAAAGACATCCGCTTGTGGCACGTCGCTGTCCTGCTGCTCGAGTCGGGCGTTTTGCTTCTTCTAGTTTGGCGTCTCCAACTATGGCCAGCATTGATACTGTCCGCTAGCTGGCTGATTTGTACGCTTCTTCCGACAGTTGCATTCGCGGTCTTCAATGCGGATCGCTATCTCTTCGTACCGATGCTAGGTGAGGCTATTTTCGTTGGCTTATTGATGCATGCGCTAGTGATGTCGCCAAGGGGACGAAAGTACTCCATTGCGGCCTTCATTGCACTGGCGCTTTATACGTCGGCCGGCATTTCCCAATTAATGATCAGTCGCGAACAATGGCGGAAAGCAGGGATGGAGGTCGCGCTGGTGATCCGCGAAACCATGCGATTGTGCCCGATCTTGCCTGAGGGCAGCGAAGTTGACGTCGTGAACATAACGTATGCATTGCATCCCCGCGGAGCGGTGCTATCAGCGGTCTTCGAAAATGGCCTGAGCGAGGCGCTGCATGCGAATGGGTTTTCGTCCTCTGCTCGAATCCTGCGGAATTTCTCAACGCCAGACTCGGAACAGGAGGGGTTGGTTAACGAATTACAGAAATGTGCGAACCTCGCGGCGGGAGCCTTGACGAAGCGAATCATCCTGATCGAAGTCGGCGGACAGGTTCGCAAGCTTGACACGCCATGTGCCGCAAGTCTCGTCGACTCCGACCGAGCGCAACGGCCTAGCGCTTGGAGCCTCCTCTACTCGGGTCAGTCATTTGCCTCGCGCTTTCGGTAGGAATTGAACACGCGGCGCCCTGGGCTCTTGGTTGCATCCGTCGCGTGAATCGAAGCATCTTAAAGTCGCCAGTTATGTCTATTTCGGATTTAAGACCGCCTGTTCAAGGACGTTACTTCGAGGATTACGTACCCGGTTCCACGACTGAATACGGATCGCTCACAGTGGAGGAAGCGGACATCATCGACTTCGCCCAGCGTTTCGACCCGCAGGAGTTTCACACGGATCCCGAGGCGGCCAAGCGCGGCCCCTACGGCGGACTGATCGCGAGCGGCTGGCACACGTGCAGCCTGGTGATGCGAATTCTAGTGGATCACCACCTATCCCCAGCTTCGAGTCTGGGCTCGCCAGGTGTAGATGAACTGCGCTGGCGGCGACCCGTTCGGCCGGGCGACACACTCAGTATTCGCGTGTCGGTTCTCGAGGCGAACCGCTCCCGCTCGAAGCCCGATCGAGGGATGGTGCGGTCCCTCATCGAGGTAGTGAAGCAGAATGGAGAGGTCGTAATGAGCCTCAAAGCCATGAACCTGGTGCGCTGCCGGCCCCAAGGTTGATCAGGTCAGCTTGGCCAAGCCGCGTTCGCGCACCATCGCGGTGGTGTCGTCCAGAGCGCGTCCGAAACGCTCGAACATGAGATCGATCTCGTCTTCTTGAATGATGAGCGGCGGACAAAATGCGATTGAGTCTCCCAAAGCACGGATGATAACGCCGTGGTGATGAGCCCGCTTGTTGAGAAACGCGCCGACACCCGCCTCGGGATCGAATGGAGTCTTCAAGGCTTTGTCCGCTACTAACTCGATCGCGCCGATCAGGCCGATCCCCCGGACCTCGCCCACCAGCGGGTGTTCCGAGAATCGGCGCAGCCCAGCCTGCATCCGCGGCGCCACTTGCCGGACGTGCGACAGGATGTCGGTCTCCTCATAGATTTTGAGCGTTTCGAGCGCGACGGCGGACGTTACCGGATGGCCGCTATAGGTGAAGCCGTGGCTGAAAACGCCGATCTTTTCCGATTGCCTGGCGAGGGCATCGTAGATCTTCGACGAGATCATAACCGCGCCGATGGGAAGATAGCCGGAAGACAGCGCCTTGGCACAGGTGATCATGTCGGGTTTCAGGCCGAAGGTCTCGGTGCCCCACATGTTCCCGGTTCGCCCGAAACCGCAGATCACCTCGTCGACGATCAGCATCACATCGTACTTTTTCAGGACGGCCTGGATCTTCTCCCAATAGGTGGCGGGAGGAAGAAGAACGCCTCCGGCGCCTAGGATCGGCTCACCGATCATGGCGGCCACGCTATCGGGACCTTCGCTCAGGATGCGCTGCTCCAGCGATTCAGCCAAGCGGCTGGAGAACGCCTCTTCGCTCTCGCCGGGCTGCGAGAACCGATAGTAGTGAGGACAGTCGGTATGCAGGATATTCGCAATGGGCAGATCGAAATCGCGGTGGTTATTGGCGAGTCCCGTGAGGCTGGCGCTGGCGACGGTGACGCCGTGATAAGCCTTGATGCGGCTCATGATCTTCTTCTTGTGCGGCCTGCCGAGAGCGTTGTTGTAGTACCAGACCAGTTTCACCACGGTGTCGTTGGCTTCGGATCCCGAATTGACGAAGAAGACTTTCGACATCGGAACGGGCGCGATCGAGAGCAGCTTTTCAGCGAGCTCGATGCCGACATCGTGGGCCTTGTGGAGGAAGATGTGATAGTAGGGGAGCTTGAGCATTTGACGGTAAGCGGCCTCGGCCAGCCGCCGCTCGGAAAACCCAAGGCTCACGCACCAGAGGCCAGCCAGCGCTTCGAGATAGGTCTTGCCATCCTCGTCGCGCACAAAAACGCCGTCGCCCTCGGTCATGACCAAGGGGCCTTCGGTATCGTGCAGCTTTAGATTCGTGTAAGGGTGGACCGCCGTCGCAATATCGCGCGTGGCCGATTTCGTATTTGGCGACACTGCCGCCTCGGTTGTCAGACCTTCTGCCATGTCCGTAGCCTACTCCTCGGCCATCGAATATGTCAAAACCGGCGTGAAAGACGGACACTCTAACCCGACCACGCCGTTGTTCAAGTTATCTTAATTAGCGCGGCTAACAGTGAGCATCCCGGCTTCGAGATCATACTTTGGTCGAAAACCAAGCGACTCGATGGCTTTGCTGTTGCTGTAGACCGCGGTACTGGCGAAGAAGTCAATAGCGCGATCATCGAGTGCGTGAATGTGCGCTGAGCCTTGCATTTTGCGGATTACGCGGCGGAGCAGCGAAGGATTGAGCCATTTCCTTCCGTATTGCCGCGCTTCCTCCGCGCTCATCGAAACGGTCGCTGTCCGTTCCAAAATCCCTTCGAGCGCCGAAAAATAGAGCTTCCAAGGCACCGGCGCTCCGTCCGTGACATTAAAAATTCGCGGGCCGGAATTCGGCTGAGCGAGCAAGAGCAACACGGTCGCCGCGACGTCTTCGACATGGATCAGGTTGGCGGTTCCAGTCCCCGCGTTCACGAGGATGTGTTTACCGCGGCTCATCGCGTCCAGCAGGGCTTGAGTCCACCACCCTCCACGTGGCCCATACACGCAGCCGAGCCGCAGAATCGCCACCTCCGGCGATCGAGAATCCGACTTAAATACGCCTTCGATCGCCAATTTCGTTTGCGAATACCTGTCGGCTGCCAGAACTGGCGGCGTTGCTTCGGTGATATCGCCACTCTGAGGATTGCCATAAACGACAATGCTGCTCAGATGTATGAACTGTTTGACCCCCGCGCGAGCGCTGAGGTTGCGCAATGTGGACGTGGCCTGAATGTCGCCGGAAAAATCTTCCGTAAGAGCCGAGTGCACAACGGCGGAGACGCCGCTCAAAGCCGGCTCGTATGTTTCAGGCCTGGTTAGATCTCCGGCAATTAGGTCCACGGAGGGGTCAAATGGTAGGGTCGGCGTGCGGCGAACGAGTGCGCGCACTTTGTAATCGTGCTGAATCAAGAGTCGCACGATATGCCTGCCGATAAATCCTGAGGCCCCGGTGACGAAAACAGTCCCTGGCGAATTTTCCATTAGCCCGCAAGCACTCGCTCATAGAGGCACGCCACGTTCCGGGCAAATGATGAGTAACTCAGATGGGCCACGGACTGAGGCGCCGCTGCACCGAGCCGCCGCGTCAAGGACTCATCGCGGGCCAAGAGCCTGAGGCGGTCCACCAAGCCGTCGACATCGCGGCACTCCAATACATAACCATTCTGCCCCTCCTCGATCAATTCTGAAGCGCCGGTTTGATGAGTGGTGATGACAGGCTTGCCACAAGCGAGAGCCTGACCAACGGCCAGAGCAAACCCGTCTTCGACCGCCGGATGAACGAACACGCTTGCCGGTCCGTATGTGTCCGCGATGGGATCTTCGAGGACGTTCGCTGATCGCACGTGGATGTTCGTCATTCTCGCGGTGAACTGTTGGAGCATTCGCCTTGACCACCGGTCACCGGTGCTGCCGATGATGACTAATTCGGAGTTGGGAATAGCAGCTTTCTCAAACGCTTGAAGCAGGTAGTAGGCGCCTTTGCGGGGATCAATCGTAAGTACCGCAAGGACTCGAAAAACCTCATCTCGCTGCATGACTGGGCGAAAGTGATCTAGGTCGACGGCGGGCAGTACGACCTCGATCTTGTCGGGTGCAACGCCCCGTTCGATGAACGATTGCTTCACCAGTTGAGAGATCGCGCGTATACACGAAGCCAGCTCAACCTCGCGCCGGACGCGCTCCCGCATGCGGGTATGAATGTAGCTGGGTTGGGACACGCGCAGGCGACGGCGTTCATCGGCCAGCACATCGGCGACGTTGTCAATGTGCGTGTTTAGAGCCGTCAGCACTAGTGGCGTCGCGTGACGGCTTAGCATCTCGAACGTCTGACAGCATTGACCCATGACGCCGTCGAAGAGCCTCGGCTTTCCGACGTGCAAAGGGAGCTGAGAATCGAATTGAATATCGTTAATTAAGGTAAGGAGGTCCCCCCGGCGTCGAAGAAGGGGGGTGCGTCCGATGGTTTGAAAGCACAGCCGTTCCCAACCGTCAAACGGTAAATCAACGCACTCAGCTCGGCTCGCGCTGGCGCCGCGGCTGAGGATGCGTCCATGGGGGAGCTGATCGAGAGCGTACACCATCTGGCGAAGAAACTCACCCTGTCCACCTTTGCCCGCGACTGCATTGGCTGCGTAACAGAAGCAAGAGCTCTCTGCATGGCTTTCCAACATTGCTCTTCTAAAACGCAAAGGGCGCGACGCGCATCGCCATACCAGGTGAGCAAGTGATCGCCCCGTGCTCCCCTTTGCGCGAGTTCCTTAGAACACCGATGAACACCCACACAATTACAGTATAACTACCTACCTGCGCTCGAGTTCTTACAGAAAAGGGACCCGCTCAAGAGACGCGCGGGGGAGTTTTGTCGCGTATGGTAATCCCCATTTGCCGGTGTATGCTGAATGTGAAAAGTCCAAAATTGAAATGGATACCACTGTGTCCGCGCCAATTCACCACCCGCCGCAATGGCCCAGCCTTGCGCAAGTGTTTTTAAAGTCGTGCGGAGCCAGCGTTCGACGCCTGCTTGCGCTACGACCTCACGGACGATGTCACAGACGACCTTCTCGGTCACGCCCTCGCCCAGATGCGCCCCGCCCTTTTCACACGACGGAACAGCCTGAGACCTAATGCATTGAACCCTGTCAAAGGATCATGGGATTGGCGTGGAAACCGGCAGCGGCGTTGCCTCGGATAAGTCAACGTGAAAAGCGCGAAGACCCGGAGGGAAAGACGGAGGGGGTTCGCAGGCGCAGTTAGGGCATCAGTCATCCTTTTCGAAGGTTGCACCACTGCGTGACTGACTTCAGGTCTCCTTATGCATTGCCTGCGTCGCAGAAGCAAGCACTTTCTGCATGGCTTTCCAACACTTGTCCTTTAAGACACAAAGGACGCGGCGCGCACCGCCCACGAGCCAAGAGTCGCTATGCGCCGCGCTCCCTTTTGCGTAAGTTCCTCAGAAGATTGCTGGACACCTTTTACAGTATAACTGCACGCCTGCGCTCGAACTACGATCTTTGGCGCCATGCTCTCTTGTTCTGGCACGCCTAACCGGATCGCGATCGGTCCATCAAAAGGTCTGAACATCGGAGGTTGCAAGGACTGCGGAATTGGCGCCGAGGTAAAGCAGCCGATAATAGGCTGTTCCAATTTGGCGATCGATCGGGGGAGTCCCGGTTCCGGTCCCAAGGTTGTAGGTCTGATACAGCGCCTGGTTGTTCACCGGTCGCACACCAAACTGAAGTGGCGAATAGGTCCACTGAATCGCGATGCTGGCGGCGTTCGGTACATCCGCGAGTCGGGCCGAGATGGTCGGCGGCGAGTACCACGGTGAAGTCGAGTAAACGTAAGCGGTTACCGCACAGCTATCGGGGTCGAAGCTATTGGCTGAATCCACCGTGCTGGTGCCAGTCGATGTAATCGTTGAGACTGCTATCGCGGCCCAACCCGCGCAGTATTTGACGATAGTCTGGCCTGAAGGTGCGAGCGGCTGGGTCGTGCCAGTGGAATCAAGGTAAGTGAGCGAAATCGTGCGCTGGATCGTGTTGTCGGCGAGCGACTGAACCATGAGCAGGTTGCAGGTCGAACTCAAGCGTACTGTGGACTCAAAAAACTGCCCGTAGTCGGGAGCGGAACCGCGCGGTTGGAACAGGCACGGTAAGAGCCGATTCGTGAGCGCCGCGCCCATGCCGATAGAGTTCCACAGCGCCACGCCTTGCCCGTACTGCGAGTAGCGCGGATGGATGCCACTCTGAATCCCACCCCCGAGAGGTTCGGTGTTGTTAAATTCTTGATAGAATCCCCCGTCCGTGTCGTAATAGACGCCGTTGATATAGCTTCGACCAGCCGACGCCCCGGCAATGACGTTCTCCACGAATCCCGCGAAGCCCGAACGAAAACTAGTGTCGCTGGCCCGGAAGTCCCAGTTCACGCCTTTTGTGTAGGTTTCCCCGAGGATGATGTTCGCTGTGCCTCCCGTGCCAGAGGAAAGTGTCGGGACCTGCGCCATGCGGCCTAACTGTGCTGGGAATCCGCAAGTTCCTCCTGATCCCGTCGCGCTGTAGCCGTACGGGTATGGGACCATCCACATCGTAGTGGAGTCGAATGTGGTTCCGGTGCCGTTGATGGTGAAGGTCAGACCTCGCTTAGTTGGGACTACACAGGGCGGTCCTTGCGGGCCGGTGGCGTTGCCGGACCCGCCGGAATTGCTGTGTATCGAGTTGATCGTGAAGGTTCCTCCGTTCTGATCTGTCGCGGTGTAAGTTCCCGTCACGGAGGCGGTGAAATTGAACGTGGCATATACGACGTGACAAGTGGTCGGTGTTGGGCAATCCGTCACATAATAATTCCCGTTGGCGCTGGAGTTCGAGTTGCCGCTAAGCACAAAGCGGGTGTTCAACGGAAAGATGTTTGTGATACCGTGTCCGGTGGTTCCAAGCTGATTTGTACCCGAGAACGTGATCAAATTTCCGCTGACGCTGGCAACCGTGGCGGAATATCCCTGTAACGCGTATGTCTGCGTCGTAGCCGCTTCCTCTACGTCGATTGGCGCGAGGCGGTTTGGGCCGAAAGACGAATACCACTGCCGGAACTGCGATCCGACGCCGCTCAAACTAGTCGTTGTGAAATTGAATACCGGGACCGATCCCGGCATGAAGCCATAATCGCCGGTGCCGGGATAGTAGATCATCGGAAAGTCCGCGACTTGAGGATCGCCCGTCCAGTTCTGAACAGAAATAGGGCCGGAGGTTCCGATGGGGGACTGCGTGAACTTCGGCCCTCCGCTCACGGAGCGGATCTGGCTGATAGCTTGGGAATAGGCGTTATTCAGCGCCCACAGCGGGCATGGCCCCCCCTTACCTTGGCAGTTACTACCTGTCCCTGTTGCTGGATAAGTGTTTGCGGCGAACCAATAGAATGTCATGCCGGGGTTCGTGCCTGCCGTGAGCGTGGTGGTGGGCATCCCCGCCGGAGTCGGGAAGGTGAAAGTGAGACACCCGCCATTCGACGCGGACGAGGTACAGGTGACTACGTAGGGATTTGGAGCGCCGCTCGATGTGCTGAAATCGAGATAGCTGTTACCGGACCCGGCTTCTACGAACTGATGGGCCGCGTTTATTCCACAGCCGCTCGTGAGAGCGTTCGTGAAAGTCGGTTGCGCGACGGCGGCGCAGGTGACGGTGCAGACGCCTCCATTGACGCACCCCGCACTCGTAATCTGACCGGGCGGCGACGATGAAATCGACTGCCATGAACCACCCTGGATTGGCTGAAGGTAATTAGCGGAAACCTCGTCGGTGAACCCGGCGGCGAGGGCTGGAAGAGTGCTTGCGACCAAACCCATCTCCACGGCCAGTGCGGGTTGAGTCCAGGGCGTCGTACCGTTTCCTCCGGGAGTGTTCGATAGCAATGTGAGCGCATTGTCGCCCGCGAGCGGCGAGGTCATTTGGATTTCCCACTGCATCCCGGCGGGAGTGATAAAACTGGAGACGGCGCAGAGCGCATTGGTGATGGCGGTTGTGAAGGTCGATTGAGACTCGGGCAGTGCCGCAGTCAAACCGGGCAGGGAGATTTCGGCGGTGTTGAATCCCGATGCAACACTGTCGCCCGCGTAGGTAAAGGCGGACGGGTAATACGGGTCGTTGTAATTCGTCCCGCCGCCAGCGCCGCCGCAAGCGGTCACGCCTTGTCCCGCCCCGGAGCTAGCCGCAAACACGGCGTTGGGGAAGATCGAGGTCGATTGGTAGTCGGTGTTGAATGCCGCGCCAGGAACCGAGGAAAAATTGTACGTGTGATTCGCGGTGTTCACGTGAACCCAGACGGGGCGCGAGACTTTGCCGCCCGATTCAGTGAAGGTCACATAGGCGCTCCCGACTACGCCATTTTGCGTCAACGTGATCGAGGAACAGGATGAACATGAGCCAGACGTAACGACGGGCGCGGTCGGGTAGTTGGGCGTGGTTGAAATAGACACTGAGGACAGGGACGGAAACACCGCCGCCACGTAATCGGCAGGAGCTGTATTGATGTCGGTGTTCACAACCTTGCCGCTGAAGGTGATGCTCGTCGGACAACCAGGCTGCGCGGTGGTGCATAGAAATACTTCGTACCCAGGCGACATCCAGAGCGCCATGGCGGTGGAGGAGTTGCTGAAGTTGATTACCTGCTCCCACTCGGCGACGAGTTGGTTGTCGGCCAGTTGTCCATAGGTCGAGGTATTGCAGTCGCGAGCCGTGACCCGGACGATATGATTACCGTTCTCGAATTTAGCGGTGTTGAAGGCTTGAGGATTGGTGGCCCCTGCCGGGCAGTAGTTAATAACCCCCGTAAAAGTATTGACGTTATAACCGTCAACGTAACTAAAATACGGTGCGGCGGCGTAGGAAGCGTCCGTGCCCGATGCCGAAGCCGACACGCTTTTGCTTCCCGACCAGGGGGAAGCCGGCGCTGTGACGGTCCACGAGAACACCGAGGGCGGAACCGGGAACGCGTTTCCTACCGTCACGGTCACCGCCGCGCTGGTGGCTAAGACATTGTTGAGCGCGTCGCGTGCGACGGCTTGGAGGGTCAGGTAGGGCGAGTTCCAAGCATAGTTGGTGTTCCAGTTGACCGTGTACGGAGCGACCCGAGAGATCCCGGCGGTATGAGTGGAGTCCTGGATCACCGTGCCGCCGTTCGAAGCGGTGAAGTAGTACGTGACAGAGTAGGTGGCTGAGGGAACGCTCGACACGGCGAGCCTGTAGGATGTGCCCGAAATTGTCGCGCCGGATGTTGGCGACGTGATCGAGATCGACTGCGCAAAAACGGTCCCGTTTACGCCCGCCAGAAGTAGGCCTAATCTCAGGAACAAGTTAGAGACTTGGTGCTGCCCGAAAACACGCATACCTGTTTCTCTCACGCGCCACCAGCCACTTTGCGCGGGAAGACTCACTCAATCTTATGAATCTTTGGGAGATTTATCCACTCCTCGGTTTGTGATTGCCCTTGGCGGCCACTTCAAATCGAGCGTGATAACATCAGACTCGTGAACGTCCTCGTCACCGGCGGCGCCGGCTACATCGGGAGCCACACCGCTAAATTCGTGGCGCAAAGCGGCTGGAATCCGATCGTACTTGACAATTTGCGAAGAGGACATCGGGAAGCAGTCCAGTGGGGACCGTTGATCGAAGCCGATATCGCCGACCGCGCCGCACTGGACAAGGTGTTCGAGCAGTATTCCATTCAAGCCGTATTGCATTTTGCGGCGTTCGCCTACGTTGGCGAATCGATGCAAGCTCCCGAGATGTACTTTCGCAATAACACGGCCGGCACCTTGAACCTGCTCGAAGCCATGCGCGCGAATGGCGTGCAGACAATCGTTTTTTCTTCCACGTGCGCGACCTATGGCGACCCCATCGCCATTCCGATTTCCGAGGACCACCCTCAGCAGCCCGTGAATCCCTACGGAGAATCCAAGCTGATGGTGGAACGCCTGCTGTATTGGTATGGAATCGCCTACGGGTTGCGCTGGGTTGCGCTCCGATATTTCAACGCGGCCGGCGCGGATCCGGAAGGCCTGCTCGGCGAGGACCATAACCCGGAGCCGCATCTGATCCCGCGCGCGATCTCAGCCGCACTGGGCTCGGGCGACGTCTTGGAAATCTACGGAACCGACTATCCGACACCCGACGGGACCGCGGTTCGCGACTATTTGCACGTCGCCGACTTGGCGGAAGCGCACCTGACCGCGCTCGCCTATCTCGATAAGGGAGGCGAAAGCACGGCCTTCAATCTGGGTACTGGACAAGGCCACTCGGTTCGCGAGGTGGCGGCCATGGTGGAGCGCGTTTCCGGTCGCAAAGTCCCCGCGCGCGAGACCGGAAGAAGAACCGGTGATCCTCCGAGCCTGGTCGCGGACGCCAGAAAATCGCAAGAGCGAATGGGCTGGCGTCCTCACCATTCGTCGCTTGAAGAGATCGTCCAAACCGCCTGGAATTGGAAGCTGAAATCGCTGCCCGCCGCAGTCGCGCCCGCAGCCGACACACGGGCCTGAATTGGGGATCGTCTGCCGCCGTTACCATGAGTACTAAGTTCCCATTGCCCTCCTCCCATGAGGATGGCAACATGAGAGATATGCCTTCCGGGGAACAACAAACGTTGGACTCTGCCGGCGTAGATTCGGGCAAGATTAAGGGACACGCGGAAGGCTCGAAGCTGAACCAGCAAGGGGGCGGAAGGCACTCGGAGTATCGGCCCGATATCGACGGGCTGCGAGCCGTGGCGGTTCTTCTTGTTGTTTTTTACCACCTAAAAACGGCTAAATGCACTGGCGGCTTCATTGGCGTGGACGCGTTTTTTGTCATCTCCGGATACCTATTAAGCTCGATTATCATTGCTGACCTGGACGGAGGACGTTTCTCACTGTCGGACTTCTACGAGAGGCGTATCCGGCGCATCTTTCCCGCGCTCTTGGTGCTACTCTCCGCCGTTACGGTCTTCGGCTGCGTGATGCTTCTTCCAGCGGAACTGAAAAGGTGCGCGGAATCGCTACTCGCCGCGACATTTTCCGTTTCGAACTTCTATTTTTGGCGCCACACAGGATATTTCGACGCGACGAACGGCCTGAGCCCCTTGATCCACACCTGGTCGCTGGCCGTGGAAGAGCAGTTTTATTTGATTCTGCCCTTAGTATTGAGGTTGCTCCGCCCCCTGTCGCGCTCCAAGCGGGTGCAGGTTCTGTCCCTGATAGCGCTAGCCTCACTGGTCGGCAGCGCAATCGGCGCCGAAAAGAACGATTCCGCCGCATTCTATCTCTTGCCTGCGAGGGCTTGGGAACTGCTTCTTGGAACGCTCTTGGCCCTGTACCCTGCTCGCCACCAATTGTCATCTGGTCTCAGAAATTTTGCCTCGTTTCTTGGCCTCGCTCTGATCATTGCGCCGGGCTTTGCGTACTCCGACAACACGCCGTTCCCTGGGTTGGCGGCCATTCCGCCCTGTCTAGGAACAGCGCTCGTAATCTTTGCGGGAGGGGGACCATCACACAGCATTACGATCGCAAGTCGACTCCTGTCAGTCCAGCCGTTGCGATGGATCGGACTCATTTCTTATTCGCTCTACTTATGGCACTGGCCGCTCATTGTTCTCTCTCACACAGACACGGATGTCGGCAACAGTATTCCACCGCGGCTTCTCAAACTGTGCCTGCTGGCGCTGTCGCTGGGCGTTGCGTTCTTGTCCTGGCGCTTCGTCGAACTACCCTTCCGATATGGCCGCTTTCGGCCATCCCGCAGACTGGTCTTCCGTTTTGCGGTTGTGGGAACGGCCGTGCTCGGCGCCGTCGCCTTTAGTTTGATGCGCTTCAATGGAATTCCCGGAAGATGGTCGGGAGAGGCAGTACGCGTTGCGGATTATTTGGATTACAACCCAGATGACCAATTCCGTCAAGGCGCTTGCTTCATCGATGGCGACCGCGGCCAGAGATTCAATGCCGCGGTCTGTTTAAAAGAGAACCCCGCTCAAAAGAGCTACCTGCTCGTAGGCGACAGTCATGCCGCGTCCCTGTGGTATGGGTTGTCAAAAACGTTGGCGGACCGAAATCTCATGCAGGCCACTGCGGCGGGCTGCAAACCGCTTGTTGAAGATGGTACCGTTCCGCGGATATTCGATCGCATCAGCCAGCGACAGTCCCAATGTCAACATCTGATGGCGTACATTTTCAAGGATTACTTACCTTCACATCCTCCCGATACATTGTTGATCTCCGCTCGTTGGGTCCCAGAGGACTTAACCGGACTCCGCCGTACGATTAAATGGGCAGCGCGGTTTGGCATCAAGGTTGTTGTGTTCGGTCCGATGGTGGAATATGATACTCCGCTGCCGCGGTTGCTGGCCGTATCCCTTCAAAGGAACGATATGTCCATCCCGCATCGCCACATGCTGCTGGCGAATTGGCTTCTTGATGCACAGATGGCTCGGCTGGCCGACAGCGAAACTGGCGCGAAGTATATTTCGCTTATTGCGCCGGTTTGCGAACGATATAACTGCGCTTCGTACGCCGGCGAAGGAGTCCCGCTCGAGTTTGATTCGAATCACTTCACGAAACAAGGATCGCTGCTCATCGCGCAACGGGTTGTAGCGGCGGGCGGCCTGTGATACAAGCCCGAGCGGCGCGCCAGCGCCCCACGCCTTGACACGCGCGCCTGAATCCCACGCCTGATCGGGAACCTGCGCTAACATGCTTTAGTGCAACCCGCCCAGAAGTCGCCACCGGAGATGACCCTAAAAGCGGTCGCACTCGGGCTTTTCCTGGCTTTCGTCTTCGGCTCCGCCAACGCCTACCTGGGGATGCGCGCCGGCCAAACCGTGGCGGCGACCATTCCCGCTGCCGTGATCGCGATGGCGCTGTTTCGCATCCCGGCGTTCCGCGGCAATCTGCTCGAGCAGAACATCACTCGCACGGCAGCGTCAGTGGGCGAGGCTTTGGTGGCCGGCGCTATCTTCACCATACCGGCCTTCATGATGGTGGAGCTCAACGGTCAGAGACTTTGGACCGACCTGCGGTCACACTATTGGGAGGCCACGCTGGTGTTGTTGGTGGGCGGGCTAATCGGAGTATTCTTCATCATTCTCTTGCGCAGGCCTTTGTGCGTGGACGCTCCGCTGCCGTGGCCGGAAAGCGTGGCTAGTTACGAGATCGTTAAATCCGGCGAGGCCGCGGAAAACCAAGCTCCGCGTTACATCTTCGGTGCGATGGGGTTCGGCGCTTTTATCGAGTTTCTTAAGTCGGACCACGGCCTGCAGATCTTTCGCGATTATTCCGAAGGCTTTCTGAGGTTTCCTAAATCGATCATCCAGCACTTCAATTTCGAAAAGCAGCCCATCGGCGACGTCACGCACGCTGGCGGAATTCCGTGGTCGACTCCCAGCCTCTCTCCGGCCTTGATCGGCATCGGCTACATCATTGGCCCGCAACTGGCTTCCATCAACGTCGCCGGCGGAGTGATCGCCTGGTGGATTCTTATCCCGCTGCTGCTGTTCTTCGATCCCGATCTTCCGCGCCGCATCGGGACCAACGACCCCGCTATCGCCGCTTACACGGTTTGGTACAACATCGTTCGGCCGATCGCCGTCGGCACCATGTTGGTGGGCGCGTGCAGCACTATGTTTTCGATGCGCGAGTCCCTGGTGAGTTCGCTCAAGGGCATGTTCACCGCATCCGCCGCTGCCGCGCATGAGGGCCGAGTGACGGAACGAACCGAGCGGGACATCCCGCCGCGTTGGGTGGTCCTGTGCACACTGGCGCTCCTGATTCCGATCACCGCTATCTACTATTACTTCACCCATGGCCTGTTTACAGCGATCGTCGCGGCCTTGATCATGACCGTGGCCGGATTCCTGCTCTCGGCCATCGGCGGATATCTGGTGGGCTTAGTCGGCAGTTCCAACCAGCCATTGTCCGGGCTGACGCTGGCGGCATTGATTCTCGCCGCGCTCGTGATGCTGGCGATCGGCGTCAAGGGACTGGCGGGAGTGGCGGCGGTGTTGGGAGTCGCGTCCGTGGTCGCGGTGGCTTGCTCGGTGTCCGGCTCGCTGATCCAAGATCTGAAAGCCGGTCATTTGCTCGGCGGCACGCCGTGGAAGATGGAACTGGTCGAGATCATCTCGGTAATCCTGCTCGCCTTCTTCCTCATGGGCCCGATCATCGCTCTGCACGAAGCCAACCTCAACACGGGCGGAATCGGAGGCCGCGCCCTTCCCGCGCCGCAAGCCGGACTCATGGCTCAGCTAGCCAAAGGCATTATGGGCGGGCAAATGGCTTGGGGATTGCTCGCCATCGGAGCCGCGTTCGGAATCGCTTTGCTCTTGTGCGGAGCCCGCTCTCCCATGCTGGTCGCCGTCGGAATGTATCTCCCGTTCGATACCTCGTCGGCCATCTTCGTCGGCGGCCTCATCAAGTGGGTGGTGGACCGGATGACCGCGCCACGAACCGTTCCCCAGAAGTTGCGCATCGAGGAGCGGGGCACTCTCGTAGCCTCCGGCCTCATCGCCGGCGGGGCCATCATGGAGATCGTGGCCGCTGTAATTTTCCTCGCCGGAGTGCATATCGGCACACCTTCGTTCTATGAGTCGTGGGGCGGTTGGCTGTCGCTCATCGGTTTCGCGAGCATCGCGTATGCGCTGATCCGCATCCCCGTCACGGCGAAGTAGCGCCGGCTATTCGTCTTCGACGATGATGGCGTACACTCCGCCCGGCCCGTGAACGCCCCGAACCAGAATCTGCTCGATGTCCGCAGTCCGGCTGGGCCCGGTGATCAGAACCATCGAACTCGTCTCGTCGGCGGGCTTCGGAACCACGCTAAGCAGCTCATCCAGATTCGTGAGAATCCGCGATTGCGGGAATACCGCCACGTGGACAGGCG
>Ga0302325_10016652_pt1 | contig 15565 bp, 13 predicted proteins | sample Palsa_T0_2_FD_201948 | JGI IMG/M metagenome (GOLD analysis project Ga0302325, IMG submission 201948) | Peat permafrost microbial communities from Stordalen Mire near Abisko, Sweden - Palsa_T0_2 | ecosystem: Environmental > Terrestrial > Soil > Palsa > Peat permafrost | place: Sweden: Abisko...
CCGACGGAGCCGGCGCGATCGTGCTCGTCGGTGCTGACGAGGCCCGGATCGGTCCGATCGTGCTCGGCTCGGACGGCGCCGGCGCGGAGCACATCCACGTGCGGCGCGAGCGGCCGCTGATCTTCATGCAGGGCCACGAGACCTTCCGTGAGGCGGTCGCGCGGCTGTCCGAGGCGACCGTGCAGGCGGCGGATGCGGCGGGCGTCGGGCTCGACGAGATCGACCTGTTCGTCTACCACCAGGCGAACGGCCGGATCCTGGCCGCGGTCGGCGAGCGGCTCGGGCTGGCACCCGATCGGGTCGCCGACTGCATCGGCGAGTACGGGAACACGTCGGCTGCGACGCTGCCGCTCGCGCTCGAGTACTCCGAGCGCCACGGGCAGCTGCGGCCCGGTGACCTCGTGCTCCTCGGCGCGTTCGGCGCCGGTTTCACTTGGGGCGCGACCGTTCTGCGGTGGGGTATATGAGGTCCGACGCTGTCCTGATCACCGGCGCCACCGGGTTCGTCGGTATGGAGCTGCTCGCGCGCTACCTAGAGCGCTCCGAGCGCCCGCTGGTCGCGCTCGTCCGGGCGGACTCTGACGCCGGCGCAGGCGAGCGCGTCGATGGCGTGCTCGCGAATCTGTTCGGAGCCCGGGCGGCGCAGTATGCGGGTCGCGTCGAGGCGGTCGCCGCCGAGCTGACCGCGCCGCGCCTCGGCCTCTCTCGCGCGCGCTGCGAGCAGCTGGCCCGAGGGGTCGGCACGATCGTTCACAGCGCAGCGTCGGTGTCGTTCACGCTGCCGCTCGCGCAGGCGCGCGAGATCAACGTCGAGGGCACCCGCCGGATGCTCGATTTCGCCGAGCTCGCGGCCGAGCATGGCGGGCTCGATCGCTACGGTCACATCTCGACCGCATACGTCGCGGGCACCCATGCGGGCCGGTTCGGCGAGGGTGACCTCGACCTCGGCCAGGGCTTTCACAACACGTACGAGCGCTCGAAGCTCGAGGCCGAGCAGCTGGTCCACGCCCGCACCGCGATCCCCTCGACGATCATGCGCCCGAGCATCGTCGTCGGCGACTGCCACAGCGGCTGGACATACGCGTTCAACGTCCTCTACTGGCCGTTGCGGGCGTTCGCTCGTGGGCTGTTCACCACGGTCCCGGGGGTGTCCTCGGCGCCGGTCGATGTGGTCTCGATCGACTACGTCGCCGACGCGGTGTACGAGCTCTGCTCGCGCGAGGAATGTGTACCCGGCGAGACCTTCAACCTGACCGCGGGTGCCAACGCGAGCACGATCGGGGAGATCGCGAACGCCGCCAGCCTCTACTTCAAGCGACCGTTGCCGGCGGTCCTGTCGCCCGCGGAGTTCGCGGCGCGGAGCGCCGACGGGTCCTCGGATTCGGTGCTCGACGGGAGCCGGGCGTACTTCCCGTACTTCTCGATCGGGGCCGTGTTCGACGACACGCGCGCCCGGGCGGCGCTGCTGCCGGCCGGCATCTCGGTCACGCCGCTGCGCGAGTATCTCGAGCGGCTGCTCGACTTCGCGACCCGCAGCCGCTGGGGCAAGCTGCCGATCGCGCGGGTCGAGGCGCTCGGGGCGTGAGTAAGGTGCAATCTGCTTCCGCTATGCGGAAGTAAGTTGCCACTCAGCCGCTTGGCGGCGGCGCGAGCGGCGGGATCCCCGCACACGAGACCGGCTGCGCGGTCGCCGGGTCGAGCGCGTTGAAGATCAGCTGCGCGACGACTGGGTCGAACGCGAGCGCGATGTGATCGTCCAGGTCGAGCGGGCACACGTTCTGGACCACGATGTTGGTCGCCGGCGGCGGCAGCATCCCGCTCGTGTACGGGACCACGAGCTCGTCGTGGTCGGTCATGATCGTCGTGTACTGGATCCCGGGGACCTCGGGGCCGCCGTTCGCCTGGAGCTGCCCGACCATGCTCGAGCCGGCGATGAACTCGCCGCACGAGCCGGGTACGGGTGCGCGGCGGACGGCTTGCAGTTCCAGTTGTTCGCGTCCGGCGGCGGGTTCGAGGACAAGGAAGCGTGCCTGCTGGCGGCGTACGACGAGTTCGCCGCGGCGGTGGTGACCGCACTCACGGGCGCTGGTCCACGACGCGCTCGCGGGCGGCGCGCCCGAGAATCTCCGTGCGCTTGTTCAAGTGCTGACCGTGTTCGCGACCGCGGTGATCGAGGGAGCGGCGGCGGCGCAGGGGCGATCGTAGGGGGAAGCGGTCGCGGGCGGCCGGCCAGGCGGGGCCGTGGGGAGCGCGGGTTAGCGGGACGCCGGAACGGCGGGCAGTGAAGGAGGGGTACGGGGCGATGGGGAGCCTCGGGGCACCCGCCTCCCCAGGTGGGAAACGTAGTAATTGCGTCGTGCGTGGGCGCGCAAGCGCAGAAACCCACCCCCACGGAAGGAAACCGCACAATCTGCGCGCCGCGCGGCGCGATTGCGACGTTTTCCACACGCCACGAGCCGCTCGCGCGCGTCGCGGGCGGAACTCGAGATCGCCGATGTGGTCGCCAGGCACGGCTTCCACGGCCCTAGCGAAGGGGAGCTTTCGAGCGTCGTGTGGCGCGAGGGCGACGCGCCGCTTCGCAAGCTGATCGAGCGGTATGCGGCGCGGCCAGATTCCGAGCGCCGCTGACGGACCAGGGCCGCCGCCGCGAGGAGCTCGCGGACATGCAGGGGCAGGTGTTCGCGGCCACAGAGTGGCAGGGCCCGCCCGAGACGATCGAGGACGAATCCGCGGCGGACGAGCGCGCCGAGCTGCTCACCGGTACGGGCGTGTCCGCCGGCGTGATCGACGGAGTCGTGCGGGTCGTGAGCGATCCATCGTTCACCGACGTCGAGCCCGATGAGGTGCTGGTCGCTCCGACCACTGACCCGAGCTGGTCCTCGATCATGTTCATCTCGTCGGCACTCGTGGTCGACATCGGCGGCGCGCTCAGCCACGCGGCGGCCGTCGCGCGGGAGCTGCGGATCCCGTGCGTGGTCAACACCCGCAACGGCAGCCGGGTCCTGCGCACGGGTGACCGCGTGCGCATCGACGGCGATGCGGGGACGGTTGAGGTGCTGACTCGAGCCGCCTCCCCCCACCCGGGGGGTTGACCCGCGCCCGAGCTTGCGCCGCCGCCTCGCCCTGGGGATGCTCGGACGAGCATGGCAGAGCTAACCGATACTGCGCGCTTCCGCGCCAACGATCCCGACGCACTCGTGGTGGCGTCGCTCGCATGCCCCGTATGCCTGTGCTCTGACTCCGTCGACTGGGACGGGAACCTAGACGGCTACGATCCGTCGGTGGAATGCACATGCACCTGCTGCGAGGAGGAGTGGCGCGTCTACCTGACGCCGCAGCAGGCGCTGCGGCTGGGGCTGATGCACGCGCGCGCTTGAGAGGGAGGCTGTGAGCTCCTCGACGCCCCCCGCCGGCGTCGAGGCGCTCGAGCTGTTCGTCGAGGTGCTCTCGTCCTCGGACGCGCTCTCGACGGGTTCGTCCAACGATGCCTTCTACGACCATCTGTGCGAGGCCGTCTGCCGGCTCGCGCGGATGCGGCGCGCCGTCATCTTCCGCTACGACACCGCTCGCCGGCAGGTGCGCGCGGCAGGCGCGTTCGGGCTCGACCTCGCGCAGTTCGAGAACAAGCACGTGACCGTCGAGTCGCTGCCGATCACCGCACAGGCGCTCCGCGAGGACCGTGTGGTCGAGGTCGTCGGCGACGTCAGCGCCAGCGTGCCACCCGAGTACGCGGCGCTGTTCCCCGAACCGGTACGGCTCGTGTGCGCGCCGATGGCCGCCGGCGGCCGCGAAATCGGCGTGATCCTCGCCGATCGGCTGCTGGACGCCCCCGAACTCGATGACGCCGAGCGCTACCTGCTGTGGACGCTCGGCAAGGCGGCGGCGCTCGCGTCGGTGGCGCGGATCGTTGCGACGCAGGCCGAGAAGGCGCATCAGCTCGAGCAGCGGATCGACCTCGCGCGGGAGATCCACGAGGGCGTGCTGCAGCGGCTGTTCGGCGTCTCGATGGCGCTCGACGGCGACGGCGACCTGCCGGCGGAGGCGCGGCAGCGGTGTGCGGACGAGACACAGGCCGCACTCAGTGAGCTGCGCGCGGCGATGCAGCGCCCGCTCGGGCGGGCTCCGCGGGCGACGCAGACGACGTTGTTCGCCGAGGTCGAGCGGCTCTCGCGGGTACATCCCGATCTCGGCGTGACGCTCGAGACGGGCGCCGACGGCGACGTGCCGGCCTCGCTCGAACCGCTCGCGCAGTCGGTGCTCGCCGAGGCGGTCCGCAACGCGCACAAGCATGCGCAGCCGACGCGGGTCAGCGTCCGCGTCGGGCGGATCGACGGCGCGTTCCTGCTCGAGGTCGCCAACGACGGCGTCTCGGGACGCCAGCGCCGGGCGGGCATGGGGCTACGGCTGGCCGCGCTCGAGGCGCTCGGGAGCGGTGGCGTGGTCGAGTTCGGCGAGCGGGACGCCGGCACCTGGCAGGTGCGGCTCGTCGTTCCACACGATGGCTGACGAGCTCCGCAGCCCGGAGCAGCTGAGCGTGCTGGTCGTCGACGACCACGACGTCGTCCACTGGGGGTTCCGGCTGATGCTCTCCCAGCAGCCGTGGGTCGCGCGCTGCCTGAGCGCGTCGAACGGCGAGGAGGCGCTCGCGCTCGTCTCGCGCTACCGCCCGCACGTCGCGCTCGTCGACCTGTTCATCGGCGAGGAATCCGGCGCCGAGATCTGCGAGCGGCTCAGGGCGGCGGAGCCCTTGACGCGCGTGCTGCTGTTCTCGGGAGCGGGTGAGATCTCGCCGCATGCCGCGCGTGCCGCCGGCGCCTCGGGCTTTGCCTACAAGGACTGGCCGGCGCGCAAGATCGCGAGCGCGGTCCGGGCGGTGGGTCTCGGCGGCACCGTGTTCGAGCGCCACGAGCAGGCGCTCGCGCTCGGGCTCTCAGAGCGCGAGCGCTCCGTGCTCGAGCTGATGGCCTCGGGCTCGACCAACCCGGAGATCGCGGCGCAGCTGCATCTCTCAAAGCACACGATCAAGGAGCACACGAGCGCCGTGTACCGCAAGCTCGAGGTGCGCAACCGGACCGAGGCGGTGCAGCGGGCGCAGCGGCTGGGGCTCGTGCGGTAGCGGATAACGGTCTACTGGCCTCCCCGCTAACGTGTCGCCATGCCGTTCGATGCCGGGCTGAGCGAGATCGCGCGCTTCCTCGCCCCGCATCCACCGTTTGACTCGCTCGCGCCGGGGGAGCTCGGCGAGCTCGCGCGGCACGCCGAGATCGAGTTCTACGCCGCCCGCGCGCCGATCCTAACCGAGGAAGGAGGGCCGGTCACGTACCTCCGCGTGATCCATTCGGGAGGCGTCGACATCAGCCACGAGGGGCGGCTGCTCGACCTGCTCGGGCCGGGCGACGCGTTCGGGCACGCCGCGATGCTGTCCGGGCTCCCGCCCGGGTTCGAGGCGCGCGCCGCCGAGGACACGCTCTGCTACCGGATCCCGGTCGCGGCCGCGCGGCCGTTGCTCGAGCGGGCCCGCACCCGTGACCTCCAGGTTTCGGGTACGCCCCTTGTCAACCAGCCGGTCGCAAAGCTGGTTCGCTCGGCGACCGTGATCTGCGACCCCGGTGAGCGAATCCGCGACGTCGCGCGGCGGATGACCGAGACGGGTGCGAGCTGTGCGATCGTCGATGCCCGCGCTCGCGGACAGGGCTACGGGATCATCACCGACCGCGACCTGCGGATCAAGGTGATCGCCGGCGAGGCGCCGCTCGACGGCGGCGTGGCCTCGGTCATGACCGCGCCGATCTTCTCCGTCACGCCCGGGCGGCTCGGCGGCGAGGTGCTGTTCGAGATGCTCGACCGCGACATCCGCCACGCGCCCGTGATCTCAGAGCGCGGCGAGGTGATCGGCGTCGTCGAGGACCACGACCTGCTCGGGATGCAGCCGCGGACGTGGTTCGGTACCCGCCGGCAGATCGCGGCGGCGAAGACGCTCGATGCGCTGGCCGAGGTCGCCGCACGGCTGCCGGAGCTGGTCGTCGAGCTGCACGACTCCGAGTTGCGCGCGTCCGAGGTCGCCCGGGTGCTATCGGTGCTCGTCGACGCGGTCACGATCCGGGCGCTCGAACTGGTCGAGCCCGCGTTCGAGCTGCCGGCCGACGGGCTCGTGTGGGTCGCGGTGGGGAGCCAGGCGCGGCGCGAGCTGACCCCGGCGTCGACCGTCCGTGGCGCAGTCGTGTGCAGCGACTCGCCGCCGCCCGGCTGGTCGGATGCGGTCGCCGCGGCGCTCGCGCGGTGTGGTCAGACCGGCGAGGTCAGTGTCCGCGACACCGACAGTTGGGAGCGGGCGACCGACGATGAGCTCGGGCTCTCGATGCTGATCGAACGCCGGGCTCTGTGGGGCACTCCGCGCGATCCGCTGCCGACCGTGGAGGAGCCGGTTCGGACGGAGATCCTCGCGGCGCTGGCCCGCCGCGCGCACCTCTTCACCCCGCCGACGGGGTTCGACGGCGATGCGGTGCTCGGGGCGGACGGGAGGCGCAGCGAGATGTTCGACATCCGCCAGGGCGCGGTCGCGCCGATCGTGGAGGTGGCGCGCTGGGCGGGCGCGACGGCCGGGACGCTCGAGGGCTCGACCCCCGATCGTCTCCGCGCCGCGCGGGCAGCGGGCGTCCTCTCGGAAGCGGACGCGAGCACGCTCATCGACGCGTTCGAGCTGGTGCTCGAGCTGCGCATCGGCCACCACGCCGAGCAGCTCGCGGCCGGCCGGGAGCCCGACGACAACCTTGCCCCGGCGGCGATGAGCCCGCTGATGCGCAGCTACCTGCGCGACGCGTTCCGGTCGGTCGTCGCGGTTCAGCGGAAGCTCGGCGGTTGAGATGAGAACGCTGCTGCGCCCGCGCGAAGGCGCTGCGGCGACGTTCGCGCGGACGCGACGGCCGCCAGCCTCGACGCCGTGGCGCGAGGCACCGTGGTGCGCCGTCGACCTCGAGCTGACCGGACTCGATCGGCGCCGCAGCGAGATCATCGCCGTCGGCGTCGTGCCGATCGACGAGGGCCGGCTCGTGCTCGGCCGGGCGGCGTACACGCTCGCGCGGCCCCGGGCGCGGCCCGAGCGGGGCGCGGTGCTCACGCACAAGCTACGCGCCGCCGACCTCGCGCAGGCGCCACCGGTCGGGGAGGCGATCGAGCTCGTGCTCGAGGCGCTCGCCGGACGGGTGCCCGTGTTCCACACGGCGATCGTCGAGCGCAGCTTCCTCGGGCCGCAGTTCTCCCGCCGGCGGGTCCGGCTGCCGGCCGCTGCCGACACCGAGGTGCTCGGCCGGCTGTGGCTGCGCCAGCGCGACGGGGTCGCACCGCGGGGGCTTCGGCTAGCGCAGCTGGCCGCGCTGCTCGGGCAGCGGGCCGAGCCGCCCCATCACGCGCTCGGCGATGCGCTCACGACCGCGGCGGCGTTCGTCGCGCTCGCCAGCCACCTCGAGCGGAGCGGGCCGCAGACGGTCGGCTCCCTAGTGCATGCGGACGAGCAGCTGGGCGCCAGGCACCGCCGTTTTTAGAACAGCTGCAGGTAGCGATCGAGCTCCCACTTCGTGATCTGCTCATGCGCCGCCTGGACCTCGCCCTGCTTGATCTTGACGAAGTAGTCGAGGTAATCGCCGTCGGGGGTCTTGCCGAAGGCGGCGCGCAGCGCCTCGTTGCGCTCGAGCTCGCGCGTGGCGTCGAGCAGGTTCGTGGGCAGGATCTCGATCCCCCGTTCGGCGCGCTCGCCGGCACTCAGCGTGTACAGGTTCTCGGAGTTCGGGTCGCCGGGGTCGAGTCCGCGTTGCACGCCGTCGAGCCCGGCCGCGAGCATCGCGGTCGCCGCCAGGTAGGGGTTGCACGAGCCGTCGACGGTCCGGTCCTCGATCCGGCCGGCGTCGGGGATCCGAAGCATCTGCGTGCGGTTGTTATAGCCGTAGCTGATGTAAGCGGGCGCCCACGTCGCGCCGCTCGTCGGCGCCCCGACAACCAGCCGCTTGTACGAGTTCACCGTCGGGGCGGTCACCGCGATGTACGCCTTGGCGTTGGCCTTCAGTCCGCCGATGAAGTTGTAGGCGAGCTCTGAGAGGCCGAGCCCGCGCGGGTCCTCCGCCGCGTCGCGGGTGAACACGTTCTCGCCGTCCTTCCACAGGCTGACGTGGAAGTGGCAGCCGTTGCCGGTCAGATTCGCGAACGGCTTCGGCATGAACGTCGCGATCAGCCCGCGCTGCTGCGCGAGCGACTCGACCATGTAGCGGAAGAACACGGCGCGGTCGCAGGTCGTGAGGGCATCGGCGAACTGGAAGTTCTGCTCGAACTGGCCGTTCGCATCCTCGTGGTCGGTCGCGTAGTTGTCCCACCCGAGTCCCGTGATCGCCTTCGAGACAGTCGTCACGAAATCGAGGTTGCGCGTCAGTGCGCGCATGTCGTAACACGGGAGGTCGAGCGTGTCGAGCGGGTCGGCGATCTCGATCCCGCCGTCCTCGGTGCGGCGCACGAGGAAGTACTCGAGCTCGGCGCCGACCTTCAGCTCGTAGCCCTGCTCGGCGGCGCGGGCGAGCGCGTGGCGCAGGATCGTGCGCGGGCAGTACGGCCACTCCTCCCCCTCGACGGTGATGTCGCAGGCGAACCGGGCGACGTTCGCCTGCCACGGGAGGATCGTCAGCGTCCGCGGGTCGGGGATCGCGATCATGTCGGGGTTGTGCGGTCCCTGGCCGATGTCGCCGGCGGCGAAGCCGGCGAACCCGGCGCCGTCGGTGAGCAGGTCGTCGAGGTGGTGGGCCGGCACCAGCTTTGCGCTCGGCTTGCCGTGCATGTCGACGAACTGAGCGAACAGGAATTCGATCCCGTTGTCCTTGACGATCTTCCGCACGTCGTCGGCGTTCTGTGGTTGCGTGGTCATGGGACAGGTATATCCGCACGGGTGGGGGGCGAGCAATGGCCCGGATCACCCAGTCGCGCGGGCTAGCATGTGCGACCCGCACATAGGAGTTGAATTCGTAAGTGGCAATCGACGTCGAGCTTCAGGGGCTGCGCGAGGAAAACCAGACGCTGTACGGCGTGATCAAGCTCGTCTCCTCCTCGCTCGAGGTGGCGTCGATGCTCCAGGGGGTGGTCGAGCTGGCGACCGAGGCGACCGGGTGCCACGCGTGCTTCATCTACCTGCTCGAGGGCCGGCAGCTGACGATCCGGGCCGCGTCCCCGGTGTTCGCGCAGGCGATCGGCAAGGTCCAGTTCTCGGTCGATGAGGGGTTGACGGGCTGGGTCGCCAGGCACCGGACGCCGGAGTTCATCCGCGACCAGGCGATGGACGACCCGCGGATGAAGTACGTGCCGCTGCTCCGCGAGGAGCACTTCCAGTCGATGGTCGCGGTGCCGATCCTGTCCCGGGCAGACGAGACGATCGGCGTGATCGTCCTACACACGAAGGCGCCGCACGAGTTCCCGGACGACACGCTCAAGCTGCTCGTGCACATCGCCTCGCTCGTCTCGGGCGCGATCGAGAACGCCCAGCTGTACGACCAGCAGCGCCGGCGGGTTGACGCGCTGACCGGCCTGTCCGGTCTCCTGCAGGAGGTCGCGGCTGCGACCGACGCGGCCGAGCTCGCGCGCGCGGTGGCCGACGGCACGCGCCGGCTGCTCGGAGCCGCGGTCTGCCAGCTTCACCGGCTCGAGGGAGACGGGACCGCGCTGGCGATGCTGGCGTCGTCGCCCGACACAGTCGCGCCGCCCCCGACGCGGTCAGCGGCCGGTGTGCTGCTCGCGACGCTCGACGGGCATGGGACCGGGCCCGCGGCGCAGACGCTGTGGCCCCGGCTCAAGGTCGCCGACCTGCTGGTCACGCCGCTGTCGGCCGGGGGCGAGCGGGTCGGTCTGCTGTGCGCAGGATCGAACGAAGGACACGCATTCAGCGACGAGGACGCCGAGATCGCGCGGGCGATCGCACACCTGGCCGCGGTTGCGATCAAGCGGGTCGAGCTGATCGAGGAACTGACGATGAAGAACATCGTCAACGATCTGTTCGATGCGCTCGCGGCTGGTGCGACCGCGTTCGCGGCGACGAAGGCGGCAGAGCTGCGGTGCGAGCTGAGCGAGCCCTACGTGATCGTGTCCGCCGACCCGGCGAGCGGCATCGAGCAGAGCTCCAGCGAGTGGCGCGATGCGGCGATCGCCGTTGGGCGCGGGCTTGCGGAGCTCGCGGCGCGTACGGCGATTGATCCCGGCCCCGGACCGGTGCGCGCTCTGCTCGCGATCGGGGCCGGGCGGCCGGAGCGGGTCGACGAACTGATCGCCGTCTGCCGCGAACTCGGCGCCAGCCACAACGCGGCGATCGGGGTCAGCGGGCCGTACCGATCGCCGGAGGACGCCGCGCGCGGCTACCGCGAGGCGTTCGACGCCGCCACGATCGGCCGCGCGCTGCTCGGCGACGGCGGCGCGATCGCGTACTCGCAGCTCGGCGCGTACCGGTATCTGGTCCAGATCGCCCCCGACGACGCCCCACGCGATCGGATGCGGACCGCCGTCGATCTGCTGATCGCGTACGACAACAAGCGTCGCACCGCGCTGCTCGACACGCTCGAGCGCTATCTCGCCGAGCGCCGCAGCGTGATCGAGTCCGCGCGGGAGCTGTATATCCATCCGAACACGCTGCGCCAGCGGCTCGGCCGGATCGAGGAGCTGACCGGGCTCGACCTCAACGAGGACGACCTGCTGTCGCTCGAGCTCGCGATCAAGCTCGCGCGGCTGCACGGCCGTCCAGGCGCCCCGAGCTCGTAGCTCCCGGCGACTTAATCGTTGACGACCAGGTACACCGGCACGGGCGCCTTGCGCCGCACCCGCTGGGGCTCCTGCGACCACATCGGGTTGCCGATCAGCCGGTTGCGATCGGCGTCGGCGGCCATCACGATCGCCTCGCACTCCTGGAGCACGGCCTCCTCGACGATGCGCTTGGTCGCATTACGCGTGCCGACGACATGGCCGTCGGCGTCGATCCCCTTGCGTCTCAGACGCTTGACGGCCTTGCGAACGATCTCGCGCTGCTCGTCCCACTCACGCTTGGTGGGCAGCAGGCCTGGGTTGGGAAGCCCGAACGCCACCCCATGGACGCGTGCGATCGAGATCACGCGGACAGTCGCGTACTTACGGTCCGCCAGCTCGAGCACGCGCGCGATCGCCGCCTCGGGGATCGCGCGCCCCTCCGACGCGAGCAAGATGCTCCCGTAGCGCTCCCCGTTTGCCTGGTCTCCCGCGTCCACCCTCACGCCATCCGGCAGCGTAACGCTCACGGCGACGGGTCCGTCACGGCGGCGGTGATCGTCGCGCCGGCTGCACCGGGGCCGGTCGCGACTGCCCCTGCTCGTGCGTCGCGCGGGTCTTCGTAGCGCTTGCGGTACCAGTACATCGGCAGGTAAGCGAGCAGTACCCCGATCCCGATGAAGTAGTAGGGCAGCGTCTTCTTACCGGCCGCGTTGCAGGCGCAGCTCGCGTACACGGGCCCGCCCCATACGTAGATGACCGTGTACACCGCGGCGAGACCGAGCGCCGCGTATTTCATCCACTCGGGCAGCCTGAACGGTCGCCTGACGTCCGGGCGGAACCGGCGTAGCAGGTAGTAACCGATCAGGACCGGGATGAACGAGAACAGGTAGCCAACGTTCGAGAACGTGTAGATCTGCACAGCGCCACCCATGAACACGACGATGATCATGCAGACGATGTTGAACGCCATCGCGTGGCCGGGGACGCCGTGGGAGTTGGTGCGCGTGAAGAACTTCGGGAAGTGGCCGTCGGTCGCCATCTGGTGCAGCGAGCGGGCCGTGCCGGTGACCGCGTTCAGCGCCGAGAGGATGAGCGCGAGGATCAGCATCCAGCCGATCAGCCAGTCGAGCACGGTCGAGGCCGAGCTCGCGCCGAACACCTTCGAGGCGAATGTCACGAACATCGTCTTCGGGTCGACCAGCGCGGCGTTGCCGAGCGCATGGACGCCGAGCACGATCACGAACGCGATCGGGATCAGCGTGTAGATGAACACGCCATAGCCGCCCTCCAGGTTCATCGCGATCTTCGCGTCGCGGTCGGGATCCTTGCACTCGCCGATGTAGCAGGCGGCGGCCTCCATCGCGATCACGTTCCAGGTCAAGAGGAAGCAGAACGCAATCGACAGCGTCAGCCAGCCGTGGTGGAACTGGCTCGTGAAGAAGCCGGTGCCGTCGACGTGGTGGAAGCTCGTCAGCTGGCCGAAGTGGACGACCGAGGGGTGGAAGATCCAGGAGATCGCCAGGAAGGTGAGCGGGATCATCGAGAGGAACGCCAGCACGGTCGCGAACGCCGCGCCGAACCGCAGGCCGCGGTAGGACGGGATGAAAAGCAACAGCAGCCCGACCACTGAGATCGCGACCGTCCACCACGCGATCGGCGTGCCGAGCAACGAGAACCCGCTGGTGGTGTTGAGCTTGAACAGGTCGGCGATATAGAACGAGGCGAGGATCATGTTCAGTGGCCCGACCGGGAACCACCCGAGCCAGTAGCCCCACGCCGTGATCCCGTTGACGTGCTCGGCGAAGTGCGGCCACTTCTCCTTGAACGCGACGTATGCGTAGCTCGGCGAGCCGCCGGAGCGATCCGGCATCATCCCCGCGAGCTCGGCCAGGAACAGGCACAGCAGCCAGCCGCTGGCGGTGGCGAGGAACGTGATCGGGATCGCGGCGGCGCCCAGGGACGTGACCATCACGGGCGCGATTCCGGTCACGAGGATCGTCCCGGCCAGCCCGATCACGAACGCACTCCACCAGTTGCCGGTCTTCGGCAGGCCGCTGCCCGTGTAGACCAGTTCGTCCTGCTCGATTCCCGTCACATCAGCCATACGCGCTCCCCAGGTCGAGTGCTTATCCGCCGTTTCGCAGACTCGCACGTGCCCGCAAGGTCTCAAAGACGCGAAGCGAACACAATTGAGTGGCCCGACATGGAGCACCTGGACACATTCCTCGCGCTGTACCCGCCGTTCGACGCGCTCGCCACGGACGAATTGCGCGCGCTCATCGACGGCGCGCGAGAGCTGACCTACGCGGAGGGCGACGCGGCCCTGGTCGAGGACGGCCTGCCGGCGCCCGGCCTGTGGGTCCTGGTCACCGGGTCGATGGACATCCTCCACGACGGCGAGCCGATCCAGGTGCTCGAGCCGGGCGAATGCTTCGGCCATCCGTCGCTGCTGACCGGGATGGCGCCGGCGTTCACGATCCGCGCACGGGAGACCTCGACCTGTGCGCTGCTGACGCCCGAAGCCGGGCGGCGCGTGCTCGGCACCGAGGCGGGCGCCGCATACGTCGCGACGACGATGCGAAAGCGGCTGACTCGCGCCGGCCACACGGTCCACGGGCTCCTTGACGTCGGCACCACGCCGGTGTCGGCGATCATGCGGCCGGCCGAGTTCTGCGCGGCCGAGGCGCGGCTGCGCGACGCGGCTGGGCGGCTGGGCGGCGACGGTGGACCGTCAGCGCTGCTGGTCGAGCTCGGAGAGGGGCGGCTCGGGATTGTCACCGACGCCGAAGTTCGCGCGGCCGTCGTGGGCGGTGGGGCCGCGCTCGACGCGCCCCTGAGCGAGATCGCGCGAACTCCGGTCCCGACGGTTCCGGTCGGACAGCTCGCGGTCGAGGCGACGGTCGACATGCTCGCCGCCGGCAGCGAGCACGTGGCGGTGCTCGACGGCGAGCGCGTCTGCGGGATGCTGTCCGCGGCGGACCTGCTCGGGCTCGACGCGCGCAGTCCGATCGCCCTGCGCCACACGATCCTCGGGGCGGCCGACGAGGACGGCCTCGTCCGGGCGGTCGAGCACCTGCCGCAGCTGTTCGAGCTGCTGGTGCGCGCCGGCGTCCCGTCGCGGGATCTCGGGCGCGTGCTGAGCCTCCAGCACGATGCGATCGTCGCGCGGCTGCTCGACTTCTCGATCTGGCGAAACTCGCCGGCGCCGCTGCCGTGGGCGTGGCTGGACCTCGGCAGCGCTGCGCGCAGGGAGTTCACGCTGGCCTCGGATCAGGACAACGCGCTCGCCTACGCCGATCCAGAGCCGGGCGAGGCGGCTGCGGTCGACGCGTATTTCGAGCGCCTTGGGACCGACGTCAACGCCGGGCTCGCGCGCTGCGGGATCGGAGTCGACAACAATGGCGTACTCGCCGGCAAGCGGCTGTGGCGGATGTCCAAAGGGGCGTGGCTGCGGACGTTCGACGAGTGCTTGCGGATCCCGGACGAGTCCCACCTGATCCGGGCGACCGTCGCATTCGACTTTCGCCCAGCCGGTGGCGGGCTCGCGGTCGCGGGCGATCTGACCGGCAGGATCCGGGCCGCGCGCGAGCATCCGGCGTTCATGCGGCTGATGGCACGGACGGCGACCGGGTACCCGGTCGCGCTCAACTTCCGCGGGCAGCTGGCCGTCGGCCGCGACGGCGATCCGCCCGGCCGGCTCGACCTCAAGCGCGGCGCGATCATTCCGCTCGTCAACCTGGTCCGCTTCCACGCGCTCGCGAACGGGATCACGATCTCGAATACGCTCGACCGGATCACGGCGGTGGCGCACGTCGGCGGTCTGGACGCTGGCGTCGCGGACGGTCTCAGCGAGGCCTTCGGGGTGATCGCGGGGCTGCGGTTCGACCACCACGCCTCATTGATCGCCGCTGGCGCCACGCCCGACAACCTGATCGATCCGGACGAGCTGCGCCCGATCGCCCGCGCCGATTTGCGCGTCGCGCTGTCGGTGGTCCGCCGTGCGCAGAAGCAGCTCGGCGCCTGGGTGCCGACGGTGCCGCGCTAACACGTCGCGAACCCGAAGAAGTAGCGTCAGCCACCACATTCGGCGATCAAAGTGTGCTCACCGACGCCATTCCCGGCCCCGCTGACACGCTCTACTGTCAGTGTCGTGTGTGGAATAGCCGGTCTGTATCTGAAGTCGGCCACGCTTCAGACGGAACTCGGCGAGTATCTCTCGAAAATGCTCGAGCAGCTCTCGTTCCGGGGTCCCGACAGCGCCGGCGTGGCGTTCTACCGTGACCCGGCGCCGGCCGGGGCGGTCAAGGTGTCGCTGCACTCGGCCGACCCCCAGCAGGATTGGGACGCGATCGGTACCGAGCTCGAGGTCGAGTTCGGTGAGCTCAGCGGGCCGAACGTGCGTGCGACGCACGCCACGTTCGTGGTTGGGGCCGACGGAGCGGAGGTGCAGAGCTGGCTCGCCGAACACCATCCTGAGCTGCGGCTGATGAGCGCCGGCACGACGATCGAGATCTTCAAGGAGGCGGGTCCGCCGGCCTCGTTCATCGAGCGGTTCGCGCTGTCCGAGATCGCCGGGACGCACGCGCTTGGACATACGCGGATGGCGACCGAGAGCCGCGTCACGACGCAGCACTCGCATCCGTTCTCGACCGGGCTCGACCTGTGCCTCGTCCACAACGGCTCGCTGTCGAACCACAACCGCCTGCGCCGCCGGCTGCAGCGCGACGGGATCCAGTTCCAGACCGACAACGACTCCGAGGTCGCGGCCGGCTACCTGATGTGGCGGATGCAGGACGGCGCGAGC
>Ga0302325_10016653_pt1 | contig 15564 bp, 11 predicted proteins | sample Palsa_T0_2_FD_201948 | JGI IMG/M metagenome (GOLD analysis project Ga0302325, IMG submission 201948) | Peat permafrost microbial communities from Stordalen Mire near Abisko, Sweden - Palsa_T0_2 | ecosystem: Environmental > Terrestrial > Soil > Palsa > Peat permafrost | place: Sweden: Abisko...
TAAGGATGTTAGAATAGCTCTTCTAAGCATGCTCAGGCTTAGTTAGCGTATAGTCGGGCTGCTCACGCCCTGCTTAGGCCGTGGTCAGGTTAAAGCGGCCGCTGCTCACGCCCGCAGAATAATAAAACGGAAGCGGCGAAGGTGTGATTAGAGTCTAACTTTCTTGGTAGTTTCACCTATTTTCGTTCAACTTTCAATCACTAAGAAGACTCTACTAAGAAAAAAATTAAAGCAACACTTCTGATCCTTGATCACTTTCCACTGGATATCCTTAGAGCTCCCCCTCAATCTGATAGCTTCCCATCTTCCTGGGCGGCACCCTATTAAAGAACATAGTATCAATCTCACCAAAGGTCCTACCCTTCAACTCTGGAACGTAGAAGAAAGCGCCTAGACTCGCAATCGTCGCTAGTCCACCAAAAACGAACCCCACCTTCCCCTTCATATTCCCCTTATCCGGATTCACCATGTAAGGAATGGCAAAGTTCATCGCAATACCAAAGAGAGCCTGTGTGGCGGTTGCTAACGCTATCGTCCTGGCCCGCAATTGAGCAGATGAGGCCTCGCCAAGGATAACGAATGCCATGGCTCCAATGGTTAAGAAGTAAATGAAGGCATAGACGACTGTTGCGGAAGCTTGGACCCACTTTGCTGCCGAGGAGGGGATTACATCCATAATGCCAATCAGGAACAGTAGAGCTGTCAGGGCAACCATGCCAGAAATGAAGATCTTTCGGCGGCCGTAAGAGTTGACGACAAACCATGAACAGAAGTTTCCAAGGACGCCACAGGCTGTGACGCCAACACCGAGGTCAAATGAATGAGCCGTATCTAGGCCTGCGAGTTGGAAGAAATAGGTCGAGTAGCCGAGGACAAAGATGATACCGACGAAGTGCTGGCAGGCAAAAACACCAGTAGATATACCAGTGCGTAACAGATCCGTACTGCGGAAGCAGTCAACAAATGAGGGAACCTTCTGTAGTGACTCTTCATGAACCGTAGTTTCGATATCTGCAAGCTTGGCAGATATGTCTGTGTTCTTGCCATACAATCTTTGGAGAGACTTCCGCGCCTTTTCGATCTTTCCTACCCGGACCAGATACCATGGAGACTCGGGGGCGAAAACAACCCCGGCGGCAAGGAAGGCAGCAAAGAAGAGCTGGATGGCAAACGGGCCTCTGTAAGCCCACCTGTCCGTTCTTTCGCCGAAGCCTTTGATAACGGAGTTGGAAATGAGTTGCCCGAGAGCGATACCAAGGTTGACACCTGCAGTAGAGATACCACGGAGAACAACAGGTGTTATCTCGGAACACATGAGAGGGCCGAGTGTGAGGTAGAAACCAAGCCCAAAGCCCAAGATTAACTTGCTGACCAGGAACCCGGCTTTCGATGTTGTGACGATTTGCCCAATTATGGCAGCCGTGCAGAGCACGACGCCAACGGCTAAGCTAGGCTTTCGTCCTGCTTTGTCTGCAACCCAACTACAGGCAAAGCCTCCGATAAATTGTCCCACGGAGCTGATGATGTTGAATGCAGATTGCCAGTTCGCAGGGAGGACGGCTTCGCCATGGAAAATATATCTGCGGCATATGTCAATTCTGTCCTTTTCTCGTTTCTCCGCGAAAAAGATAAGACTCACCCAAAATCACGCCTGAAGGACGGCACACCAATCATGGCTCCATTTACCTGAGCGTCGAAACCCCTTTTCGAAAATTAGCTTGAAGTCTTTGCGGAAATAGGGAAAGGTAGAAGGACGAACCATCCAATGGCACACATGGCCCAGAAGAACGACCACCCAATGATGGCCTTGTGATGTTTCCAAACATCTCGGAACGTGAGCTGGTGCTCAGCTTTAACATCAGCCTTCGCAAGGTTGACTTTGTGTTCGTCATTAGCAACGGCGCCGTTCTTCTCAACCAAATCGGTGCTCGGAAAGCTAGAAGCTTTCTCCATTGTTTAGATGAGTCAAGTGGAAGAGTGTAAAAGGATTGTAGATAGGAGCAATGTATTCTGTGAAGATGATGAACAGAAAATCTAGAAGTTCGACTTCACTTGTCAATCTTTATAGACTTCCCGGTCCATCTCCATAGTTCGCGATTCCGACAGTTTGGAATCTGGGGTATGGTCTCGAGCGATACTCCGCAGTTCGAACTCCCCACACTGCGAAGCGCTTTGAGCGATTTTGGGGAACTGGCGAAGCCTCGCTGCTAAAAGCTGCGGTTAATACCAGCCCTGGCAATTTTTTGGTTCATGGAGGGTTTCCGGGCAGAGTGTCAGCGACGGTTGGTTTACTTTCCGGGGTTTGGGTTTGTGGCAAAGACGATGTTCCCCGCAGAATCTAGGCCTCCGGGGAGGCTGGATTTAAGTTGTGTTAAAGGCGATATTCCGCGCGCCGTCTTAACCTTATTAGGAGAAAAGGGGGGCGATGTAGCCAATCAGTGATGGGCTGAGACTCGACCCGAGATTTGCTTCTTCCCCGCTTCCCCACCTCCATCACTTCATGGCGACACTCCGCTTTAAATCGTTGCGAATACCTTCAAGTGCAGGATCAAGATCACCAAGAAACTCTTGGTCCGAGAAGGCGAGTGTTCCGATCCTGGCAATGGAGCATCCCCAGTCTTTCGGCTCGGCTCTAACTGCAGTTTCCCAATCGAGTGGCTCTGGTTCTGGTTCTGGTTCCAAGCGTCGGCCTGCGCCTCGAGGCACAGCTGCCTATCCACGCAAACGCGCAAATACAGCTTGTCAAGTATGCAGGGCCAGGAGGACCAAGTGTGACAACAAGAAGCCTTCTTGCTCGTTCTGTGAGCGAGTTGGGGCGAAGTGCATCTCTTCGTCGGTCGACCTTTCCGCCTTCGACCCAGCGAGCCTCAAGATCCTTGAGCGACTTGACCAGCTCGAAGAGAAACTACTCTCGCAGCAATCACAACAGCCACATCAAGCATCCACCACGGACGAATCCATACCATGCCAGTCTGGTCAACAGTTTCATGTTCTTTCCACCAATGTTGTGGACGTGCTTTCGTGGTCTGTTTTCAACGGCCGATTCAACGCACATCTAGATGTCAAGTCGCTCTTACGGAAGACTCCACTGAATGTAGCTGTGCATTCTCCGGCATCTGATTTGCATACTACCGTCAACGATTCAGATTCCAGTACGGGCCTAAAACTTCTCGATGCCTTCCTCCAGCATGTTCATGTCAAAAATCCAATATTAGACGAGGTCAAAGTTCGTCAAATGGTGCATCGAATCAATCTCGAGGGTTTCGGGTGGGATGCAGAGTCTTGCTTGGTCCTAATCATCTACGCTCTTGGCACGATTGCCTCATCTTTTGGAAACTCGTCATCTGCCCCGACGAACTTGGGCCGGGCTACCTCCTATTTCAACGCGTCCCAGAAGCGAATTGGAACATTGCTTGGAAGTGGAGGTACACTTGAAGCCCAATGCTTCTTCTTTTCCGGTGTCTATCTGATGTCTGCCCTGCAGCCCATCCACGCCTGGAGGAATTTCATCCAAGCTCTAGCATGTTGCCAAGAGTTTGAATTTGCCAAGCAGTCTCTTCTACCTGAATCAAATAGCATGTTAGGGAGCTCAGGAGGTCCAACCGCCGAAGAATGCGTATATTGGACGTGTTGGAAATCGGAGCTGGAATTAAGGGTCCCTCTCCAATTGCCGGATTTCACAGCAAATGATTTTGTGTACCCGCGCCTTTTCCCAACTCCACCAGCAGAAAGTGGGAATGAGGAAAACCGGGCATGGTATTTTTACCTCGCTGAGATTGCATTGCGAAGGTTGGATACGAGAGTCCGCAATGAGATGTGTCATACCCCGCGGCCAAATAGTGATCTGGCTTTCGTGGAGTTATCCCACACAATTCCGTCCTATGAAGACCAGATCGATTCTTGGATGCGTTCATTGCCAGAAACGATGAGTTTGCAGACACCCGAGTCGGATGACGATGTACTCAAGTTCATTCTCAGAGGCCATATGATGAACTTTTATGAGTTGATATATTGGCCGTTTTTAGATGCAGTCATAAATCAGCAGCAAGGCTTTTTGACTGTTGAGGAATATGGGCGGAAAGGTCTGTTCTGCTGCATTGAAAGAATCCGTCTCAACAAACCTGGCTTTAAGCACCGCCATCATGGAACGTGGTTTATGCTTCACTCATGTACTCGAAGCGCCTTGATCCTCTTGGCTGCTGCTCACACCGCGTATGCTGCCGAACTGAGGCCCGAGGGATGGAGAGATGCTGTGATCGACGTGATGGAAATGTTGAGATTCTGGGAACACGAAGTAGGTGACGCTGGAGATCGCCTCCGCATTTTGGAGGACCTGCTGGAGTCTGTCTAGCTTGGGATACTGCGGGTTAATATGTACCTCGCCAAATTTAAGTCAGCACATTTCTGCGATTATGATGCATCATCCACATCTTCATTGGAAAAATAGTTTTTGGGTTCCGGACGCGACGCCTCGCATGATCAGACTTCGAGACCATAAGCCCCCATGATGTAGCAGGGATCGCGGAATATCGCTTCAGGGTTCGGGAAATCCTCGGGAGGCAGATGGTTAGGGGAGCGGACGACGCGGGGGCGGTAGATAGCCACAACAATCTATCTATAAGAGCGAGTACTAGCCTCCAGAAGCATCCAGTCCATAAAATTAATACTGCAAACTTCATTTTCAGTTGGAATTCAGAATTGCACCAAAATGGCGATTACCACTTTGACAGAAGTTCAGAATCTTTCTTTGCCAATAACCAATGGCTCGACGACGAAAAACACTTCCCCAGCCGTGGCGAACGGCACAACGAATAAAATCAACTCAATTCTGAGGGTAAGTGGCACAGGCCTCGTTGATGGCACTGGACGCAAGGTGGTCCTTAAAGGGGCTGGACTCGGCGGCCATCTCAACATGGAGAATTTCATCACGGGGTTTTCTGGTCATGAACACGAACACCGCGCAGCCTTGCTCTCTGTTCTCGGACCAGAAAAATACAAATTCTTTTTCGAAAAATTCCTAGAATATTTCTTTACCTCTTCAGATGTCAAATTCTTTGCATCGCTGGGAGTAAATTGCATACGCGTGCCTTTCAACTATCGCCACTTTGAAGACGATATGAACCCTGGGGTATACAAAGCAGAGGGATTCCAGTTGCTCGACCGCATCGTCCAGCTTTGTTCCGAGCAAAATTTGTATGTTATTCTTGACCTCCACGCTGTTCCTGGTGGCCAGAACCAGGATTGGCATTCCGACTCTGGGACCAACAAGGCACAATTCTGGAATTTCAAGGAGTTCCAGGACCGAATGATCAATCTCTGGGTCGCGTTGGCCAAGCATTATCGAGGGAATCCATTCATCGCCGGCTACAATCCGCTCAACGAGCCCGCAGACCCGGACCACATCAATCTTGTCAATTTCTACTATCGGGTTGAGAAAGCCATACGAGAGGTCGACCCGGAACATGTACTTTTCCTCGACGGCAATACATACGCAATGGACTTCTCTCACTTTCCAACCGAGCCATTCCCCAACACCGTGTACGCATGCCACGATTACTCCATGATGGGTTTCCCTACCGGAGACCCATATCTCGGGACCTCAGCCCAGAAAATCAAACTGCGGAAGACGTTTGAGCGAAAAGTAGCTTTCATGAGAGCACACAAATTACCCATCTGGAACGGCGAATTCGGCCCCGTCTACGCTTCTCCGAGTGACGACGCAAATTTCGAGCAGACGAACTCACAGCGATTTGCACTGCTGCAAGAACAACTGTCCATTTACCGCGAGACTGACGTCTCCTGGTCTATCTGGCTTTATAAAGACATAGGCTACCAAGGCATGGTATACATCTCACCTTCCTCGCCCTACATGCAACTCATCGGGCCCTTTCTAGCGAAGAAAAAAGCATTGAATCTTGATTTTTGGGGTTGTGCCGATAGCAAGGTGAAGGATGTGTATGAGCCATTTCTCAAAGCGTTGAAGGAGATGGTGCCGGAGCATTTGAGGAATAAGAAATATCCGAGCACTTGGACCTTTGAGAGACAGGTGGAGAGGCAGGTGAGGGAGTGTTTGTTGAGTGAGTACTTGGGGTGGGAGATGGCGGAGCTGTTTCGGGGGAAGACGGAAGAGGAGCTGGATGCACTGGCGGCGAGTTTTAGGTTTGAGAATTGTGTTGTGAGAGAGGAGTTGAATTTGATATTGCAGGGTGATGCGAGATGTAGTTAGGAATTTGTCGGAGTCCGGTTCATCCAGTTACGCGGGAAAATGGATATTTCGCGTTCATCATTTATTGTTCCATTGGAGTTCTGTTGTAGTGTACACTGAGTCCTGGAGAATTGATTCCGTCGATCTGGACTTGTCAAGTGAGATGGCTTGTTCACCTTGAAGAGACAATTGTGGCAGCTGAACTTGAAAGCCAGTGTAATACACCACAGGGCGTCAGTATCATTTCTTCTATAACTCAAAGATCCCTTCAAAAAACAAATACTCATTTATAGATACTCAAATACTCATTTATAGATCCTCAATTAAGTCTCAATTCCCCACCGATTCTATGTCACAACACATAAAATCTCCCCTTCACGCTACCAAAAATAAATCGCATCGAAACGCTACCAGGCCAACATCTTATACTTCCCATCCCACTCTCGCATCTAGACCTCACGTTTTCCCCCTCCTTACTCCCCCGCTTCAACACCATTTCTATCCTATACCGCTCAGATGCGAGCATGAATCCTAGTCCAAACACAAGGCCGTCATCCTCGCCATGACAAGTAGGATAGTGCAGTTTTAATGAACAAGATTTTCTTTCTTCAGGTCTGTAAAGCGGTATCCGGGCCACATGATCGAGTTTCTGAGTGCTGAGAGGTGGTTTATTTGAGAGTGTCTGTGTATGATGGGCAGCCAAGCGCATTCGATGATATCCGTGATTTGAGGGAAGAATACTGTGGCCAGAGGGTAAGAGCTGTGTAGAAGCATCTGGATCTGTACAATGCCTACTATCAAGGAATCAGTTCAGGATTGGAATACTAATCGTCCCAAATCTCAGTCGTCTAGACTGAACAATCACATCTAGGTATGGAGGGTTTGGAGCGATGATGGCGTGGATTCCAGCCTCCGAATAAAGAGGAAACTCCACGCGAGTAAGATGAGAAGTACAATAGCTGCTGCGGAGCGAACAGGTGCGCTTTCGTGGAAGCTTGCTTGATTCCAGACCGCGATGGGTGCCATGGTGATAGGGAAGTTGACCCCTGAAAGTGAAGCGTAAGCGAGGGTGTTGCGTTAGCTGTAGATCTTGAACTCGTTTTCTCCGGTTGCGACTCTTGAATGTTGTGACCTTGGTATTCGATTTAGAGGAAGAAAATGGAAATCGATCTTAGAAGGAGATTCTTGATCGTCTTATATTCATTCGTTCTTGCTAACGGCCCTCAGGTGATATTGGTTGAAGTTCATTAGTCATCGTATACGGTATGTCAGCTTATTTATCCACCTCGACCATTCTGATCAGAGGCTCTGCCGCACAGTGTTAGCGATGACAATGATATTTTACTTGGGTAGTCTTATTGGTTTCGGCGACTTGATTACTCATATTTTCGTTGTTATTCGTGCTATCTGACTCGTCTGAGTCAGCCTCGCAAGGCGCTTGTTTGTAGTGACACTTCACCCGAAGATTAGGTATGCATGACAGCCAACGGTCATGAGTGATTTGCCAATTGAGACTTTCAAATTAAGTTAAATGTGTTCCATGTGAAGTGATTCTCCGCCGAAGAGGAAAGGTAGGGTAGCTCGTAGTAATGTGGCTATCGTAATGTCCTCACCCGACATACCTACAGGGATTGTAAATCACGTGACTCTGGCTGAGGGTGAGTGCTCAGGGGATTGGTGTTCTTGTGGGTCTTAGATGGTTAAGACAGAATTTCTTCTTGCTGGGTGAAATTCGTTAGGTATGGCCATGGTTTCGCAATTTGCGCTGAGATCTTCGTCTGGGTTAATAGAGTTGTCTGTGGAATGGGTCCGAAGGATTCACCGAGTGGGAGTTGATACAGAACAGGTTAGAGTGAAACAGGTTTCCTCGTGGCTTAAATTGCGTTTTATGCTCTGAAGTCTGCGCTTAAACATTTTGGCCCTAATTCGCCTTGGCAAGGCAGATTTGGGAATTCTGAATTCATGTCACATCTCGTGTATCAAAAATAAACTTCCCAATTAAGCAGTTCGGTGCGATGGGATCCGCGTGCTGCCATCAAGTAACCTCTTCTTTCTATTTGTTCTCTCTCTTTCCTTTACCCTTTTTTATAATAGTTATAGTCTCTCAGTCACTCTTTCCCTCGAGTCTTAGACGTAGTTAATATACTACTATTTGAAGCCCTCAATTTCAGTCGGGCGATTGCGGACCCGACTCAACCTCATTCCATCAAGCCTTCTTCTTTTCCCTAACTATACCGCCCAAACACCCTAACTTCACTGGGCTCACTGTTCCAGTTTCTCATTAATGGTCTGAAATTATTAGATTTGTTAGGGCAATTGCACGTGCGGAGACAGAAATTGGGACACGAGACACCTGTCAAATGATGCTGTAGAAGGGTCACCCGGCTGCCCGAAAACACTTTATGCGTGAGATACCGCATTTCTTGAATGCCATTGTGCTAGTACCAGCAATATGCCAATTGTCTAGAGTCACTATAGTAACCTTTATAATCCATTTTCTGCGCAGAGTTCTATTTCGGGATCTTTACGGAGTATCTTCAATTTTTAATGTGTCTGTAGTAAAATAGGCCGAATGAGGGGTCGGTACGGAGGTACCTACGTATCGGGAACCCATCCCGGTACCCCAGCTCGGGCGTGCTTGATGAGACGGAAGAGGCTTGACCGCCCGTCCCAGTTTGAAGTCCAGAATCTTTCACCTTCAGCTTCGATAAACTATGCGATGCATTCCATAAAGAAAGAACGACCGCCCAGAGGCCGCGAGCCTAAGAGAATGGCAACCCTCGACTCCAAAGCTGAAAATTCTCGACCGCCATCATGTCAAGTGCGCAGGAAAATAGAGCTATACGAGACTACTTAGACCTTTTGAAAGACTGGGTCTACAACGCCTGGATTAATGGAGTAGAGTTTGACGAGATTCATCAATCTCTAGTTCATTATCGGGATCCGTGGATCAGGTCAGTAACCGACAGCCAAGTGCACCCGGCTGAACCTTCTGACAAAATCCTAAAGCGCAAGCACACTTCGATCGGCGCTGAGACGGTGGAGAACGAATCCGCAACCTCTACTCTGGCCTTACGCTCAACCGCAAAGAAATCCTGAATATATCATTCCCCAGCCGCCAGAAGTATGGGGGCTGGTGAGGTTGCGTCATTCGCTGCCAGAAAGACCGCGCCCAGCACAACCAGATCAGAGACCACACCCCCACAGTGCACCAAGAAGCTTCATGCGCACTTCTGCGATTGGCCATGACATGGCAATGGCCGCAAGATACCTATAGTCAGTATCCCAAAGCCTTTCCTTACTAGCAACCTCCAATTCAAATTCTGACATTTACCAGCCCGGGAATACCTAGTCAACAACTAGTCTCAAACACTCCCCAGATGCCACTTGTAGTTCATCAAAATCCTATACCACAACCCGCCGAGGACAACCACGAAATCGACGCTGAATACGAACCAGACGTTCCACAGGCCGGAGACGTTTGTAGAGATTGTGGACTGATTGTAGGCGACCAATGCGAGTGCAACATGTATGGATGATTCGGTTAAAGTAACAGGGCAAATGAAAAGCGCATCTTTCGTGTACCATTTCAATTCATGTTCTTTGTTATTTCCTCCTTCTATTATTATAGGAGCGCTAGCGCAGGGACTTTAGAAAGGGGTGAAATATTTTGTTCTTACAAGTTAACTGACTACTTTTGGTCTGATGATGAATGAAAATCACGTGCCTCCCCTCCCTTGCCACACACTCCTAGCCATCGGTCGACGCTCACTCTTACAAGCGTGCTGCAAAGCTTCTCGGTACATGGTGGCTTCAATCTAGTCAGCTTTTGTTTAATCAAAGTATTGTCATCTGTCGCGCCATCATTACATAAATTCACCCTGTTCCATTTGTGCACCGCGTTGCCTCGGAGAGCCTGCATCATGCTGCGAGTTTGCCAATCCTCAAACTAAGTCCAATTATTCTCAAGCCACTGGGATTTTTTACCAGAGGAGCTGTTAAAGCAGATTTAATGTCCAGTGGACTGGATTGGGTGCTGTGCAGATGGAGTGAAATCCTGTGAACATGCAGTAGTTAGTTCACTGGAACATTTGATTTTAGTGATTTGATCGCTAAACTACAGGCACATAAAACCTCAACCGCTCTGAGCAGAGTCTTTTAGAACACTGCAAACAAGTAACGTTCAATTCAAAGCTCCAGCATATTTCTCAGTCAGAAGAGTTTATCGGAAACTCTGCGGAAATCCGTTCCATGTTAAAATTCAGCCTTCTCTGCCTAGATACGACATAAATCCCAAAATAGAAACATCGTCACATGACAAAGAATTGATTTGCCGGGGCTGAGCCTCCCTGAAACGTCGACGCCGCATCCTCCTTATTTCATCCCATCTACTTCACGGTTCCATCCCCATCGAGTCTTTGGACTTGCAAAGAACGACAAGATGGTATTGAAGCGCAATGTTCGCGGCGGCGTGCCGTCGCCTTATCCGCGATTCCTGTTCCACGGCTTGAGATGTGCGCAATTAGTTGCTGCGATCATCGTCAGCGGGATTATGTGCTACTTTGTGCACTACCTTCGTACGTTGACCTTCATTCCCAGGCTCTGAAGCTATGGGTGGCATTCCTAATTGCGTTGTGACGAGTAGGATTAGAGAATTATGCTATTCCTTGGACGTTTATCGTGGTAGGTTACTCAGCCTCGTGAGGTGAAGATAACGACTGACAAGGCATAGCTTCTGACCGTATCTCTCGGAACGATCGTGTCCCTCTCCATCACAATTGCCTTGTATAACTTTACATACCTATCTCCTCGATTTAACCTCATGCTGAATGGTGGCCTCGCCTTTCTGTGGGCAATGGGGTTTGCAATGCTTAGCTGGTCCATCAATACATCACATGTCCTGGCGAAACAATGCACAGGGAAAGTCTGGGGCGGAGAGGCAGAGGCTGGAGTATGCAGAGATTACAAAGCTTTGTGGGCGATGGCATTGTGCGGAACGTACGTCAAGTTCTCTCATTTACAATCTATGCTACCTTCACATTGAGCCGGGGATTGAACCAAGACGTAAAGCTGACCTATGACTTGGCAGAGTATCGACCTTCGCAGCATTGCTCCTCGATGTCCACACTCAGCGAAAGACGACCCGTCGCGGAGTCTATGTCAAGCCCGAAGACGATAAAGACGCACAGAAGTTGAACGATCTAAAAACCATACGGGTACGGAAAGAAGGGTATGATGCCCCGAAAGAACAAAGTACTGTTAGTACTGTAAGCGGCGCCGAATGGCAGGAGCAGGATATCGGTTATCATAGTGGGTACGGGGCGGAAGAGACACAAGGCCCGTTAGAAAGTAGTGAGAAGAGTGATATGGGGTACCATGATCGGTTCTTCCACGAGTAGTGTGCGCAATGTTGTTTGTGGAGCGAGGACATGTGTGGGGAGTTATGTTCGAGAAAGAGTTATAACATGGTTTTTATGGGATAGGATTGGTTTTTGGAGTTTGATCTCAGGTTCCTTTGGAGGTCATGTTTACATATGAGAGGACAATTTCATCCTAATTTATGCCCGATATGCTATGCAGTGTTATCATATGTTCGAAGGAGCAAAGTTTTTAAAGTTTCAGAAAGCCTTTCTCCATTTAACATATCGTGTAGATAGCTGAAGCAAGGCACGGATGGCATTTGTGTTAACAGTCAAGCTGAGATCAAAAATATGTCACTCGAGAACAGCCGCTCCGGTGACTTTGATTTTCACAGTCGCTCGCCTCTAGATGCACATAGAATTTGTGAAATGAAGAATACTGCCTTGTAAACTTCGACCTTCATCAGATACCGCCAGTGCACACCAAACTCCCCCAAAATTTAGCGATTGGCCGCCTTACGAAGTTACAGGGCTACTCTACGCTGTGGAAAGACGGCACAGGGCTAGGAACTTTGACGATCCACTTGACGATCCTTCCCTTTCATCAAAGATATCCGGAAACCAGCCTTGATAGATTAGGCACCAGCTTGCACGCCCTTACACGATAATGAAGCTTACAATCATGGCATTCCAACGTCGATTGATTCCTAAGACAAGGAGTCCACGATCCCACAAGAGAATCAATTGCTCTCGCGCCAGCCTAGATGGCGGTACTGCCGCCGCGGATTGACGAGGACTGGGACCACGATATTGATATCTCTAACCGATTTGAGTTAAGACACCACTTCCACATCGAGATTGAAAAAGCTAATCAATTGGTAGAGCTAGCAACGTGGCAGGAACACCCCCTCCAATCTAACTCCTGGCAGTTTTCACAAACGCCAAACCAACGGCTGTTCCTGTGAATTCCCCCGCCCTCACGAGGATGCATCCACCAAGTTTCTACTTCACAAAAGTAGCTATACCTCTACGATCAGCTTTAATAATGTCCAGAGCCTGTAAGAGGAGAGAGGAGAGAGGAGAGACTCGTCTGAAACATGGCTTTAGGTCGAATGTTCAGCAAAACATACAGCAGCTATGGATGAGATAAACCCTTGTGACAAGGACAATCTCAACTTTCGAAGGTCATTTTGCACATGGGAAGCCGGGATGGTGGCACAAGCATATCTCATGGATCGAAGTCTGCGGTCAATGGCAACCTCAACTGCTATATTTGCGGTAGCCATGTTTATCATTTTTTTCTCCTATCTCCCAGACTTCCGGAAACGCTTGAACCCGCTTCCAACCTCTGGGTTGTAAGGCCGGCGAAAGCTGTTCGATTATGGAAAGGCAGAATGTGGAATGTATGCAGGAAAGCGGTTACCAGCAGACTTAAAATTGAATGGGCTAATTGTACTGTACCATTTAGGCTATCCACTCATTCATAAATATTGCGGCCACTATGATTCTTGAATGCTCAAATACCTATCAGCAGTTAGTGACTGCTTTGGAGGTGGATGAAACTCATTATGTCAAAACGTGGTGATTCAAACGTGGGAACAAACAGTTCATGGGCAATAAACCACAAGGGTCAAGGGAAGCTCCAAGCTTGGTCTGTTTAGATTCTGCTTATAAGTACGTCGATAGTAGGTCTTTTTGGATATCTAGTAGAAGGTTTCTAGCTGATCTGGAAAAGCTGTTATACTTTCTTGCAAACTCTGTCATCGGACCTACTTTCTACGTTCATACTCCATCAAAATTCACCTGGACCCTCGTCGATACACAAACCGAGATCCCTACAGACTCTAGCTTTGACTAAGGTTGTTGGACTGCTTTCCGAGTAAATTCCTGTGTTCTACTAGCCGATGACGTAGATCTAATCTAAGGCCATTATATTCGGGCAAGCTCAGTGATTCTACCACCCATGCCAGCACAGAAATATTCCATACAGCAAATTGCACACAATTTATGCATGCCACAAATGTGGACGATGCTCTGACCGAACTCAACAAGACCGGGCCCGATGGACCCGAAGGTTGGACGTATTCCGCTGGTTTATGCGATATGGGAATCGATGTTGGCTGCGTTTCAGGCGACGAGCAGCCAAAACAGGGCCGTATGAGTGTTCGAATGCAAGCCACGTTCATTCTTGCTGTCTGTTTGTTTATCAAGCTGCTTATATGATCATTCTCAACTACCGAGCGACGTCGGACTAAAAATCACTGTGTCACAATGGGGGATGTTATCGTGGCATCTGTCTTGGATCCGGATCTGAAGATCAAGAACGAGTGTCTTCCCAACTCCGGGGACGGATATGGGAACGGCGTTGCTCACACGTGCCATAAATACTACAAAGATCCCGAGCCTGCCACTACAGGTGAGTCGGTGACAACATCGGCCATTGCCAGAAATGCAAGAAATTCAACAACATTAACAAAGCAGCTAATCTTCCTCATCCAAGCATAGCAATCAAGTACAAGTGGCCTCTTCTCTCCAACCTCGGTTCAACTACTATCACTCAAATGTTAATCCTCATGCTCGAGTCTGTCGCCATGCTTGCCGCCCATACCATGCTACTCATCGGAATCGTGTCATCCATTTAAGACTTCAACTCGATTTGTAACGGAAGTTCTCGGAACCTGGCCTACGAATCCGGCATCTACTGTGACTACTGTGACATAGGTGGAGCAGAATATGTAAAAGAAAGATACGGAACTTGGGGTGGCTTCAGCTCCAGCGGGATATTGAACTCACTCACTGCGGACAGCTCAGAAAGCGAATTCACCGCATTCGCTATATGCAATGGCGCTCAGTTCCTATACAGCTTCCTCTACCTCTTACTTATATACAACCTCACGCTCATAAGCATGGGACATAAATGGGAGCATGGGAAACGAAACGAAAGCCCCACGATGCACGATTATTTCTGGCCGACCTTTCGAACAATGATATTTCCTACAACTGCCATCCAAACTGTTGCTGCCTTTGATGTGTTATGCTTCTCTCATGCGTTAGCTGCTTAGACAGGCTATCTCGATTCTCGACCATCGAAATGATTTATACGGATCCTGTACATGGCACCGAGCACTCGATATACTTCGTAAGCAGCATCCTGCGCCATTTGGGGGTTGTGACTAACTTCAAATTCTCATAAGTAACCATAGTTGCATATCCGATCTTTATATCTACCATCCTCATCATCGCAATGATAGTTGTATGCTGGCTAGCTTTCACTTATACTCGAGAAGGATTCATTCCACATATGTACTGTACGTCGCCGCCCCTTGTCAAATAATCAAGAGAGTTCGACAAGCTACCAATATCATATTGACTAGGTACAGATCTATACGGACGTTATGTGCATCAACTACTGAGCTGACAGACTTCAACCACGACTGCATTCTTTGGGGGGATCGTAAGCAACCGTCATTGACCTTCCTCACTTAGCTTTTATTAACACTAGTCAAGTTGGCATGGGAGATAATTTTCGACGGGGGGGTTTCCCTAGCGATGAGCCTGGAAATATCGTTCCTGCTGAGGTTTACTGTGGGAGAGCTTAACAACTAGGCCTCATTCTGGTATTTGACGTCTAATGCAGCTTCGTCCTTTAAAGTGGACCAAGGAAAGGAAGATACCGAAGTGTACGGCGTCCTTGTGTTCCTAAATACTAAAGTGAGTGTATATATTCGTAATCATGAATCATAATTCGGCATCGGCACATCACAACAGCTCTCATAATCTCCCCTCGCAGATTCCTTCGTATACTCAAACCAGTCCTCGTTCCTCTCCTCTTCCATCTGCTCATCCAAGCCCCACACCTCCCTCTTCTCCGCCGCAATCGACCCCAACGCCTTTGCATGCCTGACTCCCATCACCTCGCAAACCTCCCTCAATCGTCCAGCAATCCACTTTCTCATCTGCGCACTCACACGTCCCGCCACAGCAGCAGTGTACAGCGGC
>Ga0302325_10016656_pt1 | contig 15562 bp, 13 predicted proteins | sample Palsa_T0_2_FD_201948 | JGI IMG/M metagenome (GOLD analysis project Ga0302325, IMG submission 201948) | Peat permafrost microbial communities from Stordalen Mire near Abisko, Sweden - Palsa_T0_2 | ecosystem: Environmental > Terrestrial > Soil > Palsa > Peat permafrost | place: Sweden: Abisko...
CGATCTCGTCCACCGACCGTTCCACCGGTGAGGACGAGAACGGGTTCTTCGCAGCGACTTTGGAAAACGGGGCGAAGAGCTCGGCCATCGCATGCCGGTAGTCGGCGACGGTGAGTCCGAGCCGTCCTCTGCGCGCGTTGTCGAGCAGCCCGTACTGGACGGGCGCTCCGGTCAGCCCGTGCTTCGCGGTGTACTCGCTCATGTACTGCTCGAAACCATAACCACGGTCCTCGAGCTGGCCACCGACGTGCTCGGTGAAGTCCGGCTTGTCGTCGCGCCCGGCGAAGTACTTCGCCGTCGACCCGGGCTCGGACCCGAGGATCAAGGCGACCTCGAGGTCACCGGCGGCGATCGCTCCGGCGAACTCCGTCATCAGCTTCTGCGGACCGTTGCCGCCGATGGGCTCGAGCACCGCACGGGCCGGATCGGCGCCGACGCGCCTGCCCACCGATCGCACGTAGTTGTCGGAGGAACCGAACGGTGGCTTCGAGAACGGGGTGCAGATCTCGAACTGACGCAAACCGGCGAACACCTCGATGGCCTCGGCCACCGTGCTCACGTCCGCGCCGGTGTCGGCGAGGGCCGCGCGCACGGCCTCGGTTGCCAGGTCGACTGAGGACATGCCGCGGTAACCGGGATCGTCGATGCGCTCGGTGAACTGGCCCACTCCGACGACGACGGGAGTACGCGGGTCGATGGCGCCGCTCCTCCTCATCGCTTCGTCCCCCTCGCCGCTCCGCGGCTGGGGGTGCCCCCACTGCATCGTCGCTGGCGCGGGTCGACCGCCATTACAGGCCTCCTGACAAGTGTTAGTTCGTCAGGCTAACCGAAACCTGTAACGTGTTCCAGTTTTGGTCCAGCAAGTATGACGAACACGCCTGCTGCCAGCGCCTACAGGCTCTGCAGGATCTTCCGGGCCAGCTCGGCAGTCTCCGAAGGAGTCTTGCCGACCTTGACTCCGGCCGCCTCCAGCGCCTCCTTCTTGGCGGCGGCGGTGCCGGACGAGCCGGACACGATGGCGCCCGCGTGGCCCATCGTCTTGCCTTCCGGCGCAGTGAATCCCGCGACGTAGCCGACGACCGGCTTGGACACGTTGGCCTTGATGTAGTCGGCCGCACGCTCCTCGGCGTCACCGCCGATCTCACCGATCATCACGATGACCTTGGTGTCGGGATCCTTCTCGAATGCTTCGATCGCGTCGATATGGGTGGTGCCGATCACCGGGTCACCGCCGATGCCGATCGACGTGGAGAAGCCGAAATCGCGCAGCTCGTACATCATTTGGTAGGTCAGGGTGCCGGATTTGGAGACCAGGCCGACGGGACCGGGGCCGCTGATGTTCGACGGGGTGATACCGGCCAGCGCCTCGCCCGGCGTGATGATGCCGGGACAGTTCGGCCCGATGATGCGCGTCTTGGGCACCCCGTCGACGGACTTCGACAGGTTGTAGGCCCAGGCATATGCGCTGTCCTGCACCGGAATTCCCTCGGTGATGACCACCAGCAGCGGGATTTCGGCGTCGATGGCTTCGATGATGGCGTCCTTGGCGAATTTCGGCGGCACGAAGACGACCGACACGTCGGCGCCAGTCTCCTTGATCGCCTCCGCGACGGTGCCGAACACCGGAAGTTCGACGTCCTTCCCGACGGCGTCCACGTGCGACACCGTGGTGCCCGCCTTACGGGCGTTCACCCCACCGACCAGCTGAGTGCCCGCCTTCAGCATGAGCGCGGTGTGTTTGGTGCCTTCACCGCCGGTGATGCCCTGGACGATGACCTTGGATTTTGCGTTAAGGAAAATGGACATGGGTCATTGATCCTTGTCTACTTGTTCGCCAGCTCGGCGGCTTTGTCGGCGCCGGCGTCCATCGTCTCGGCCTGGCTCACCAGCGGGTGGTTGGCTTCGGCGAGAATCTGGCGGCCCTCCTCGACGTTGTTGCCGTCGAGCCGGACCACGAGCGGCTTGTTGGCCTCGTCACCGAGGATCTTGAGTGCGGTCACGATCCCATTGGCGACGGCGTCGCAGGAGGTGATGCCGCCGAACACGTTCACGAACACGCTCTTGACCTGCTTGTCGTTCAAAATGACATCCAGGCCGGCGGCCATCACCTCGGCCGAGGCGCCGCCGCCGATGTCCAGGAAGTTGGCGGGCTTGACCCCACCGTGCTTCTCGCCCGCGTAGGCCACCACGTCCAGCGTCGACATGACCAGCCCGGCGCCGTTTCCGATGATGCCGACCGCGCCGTCGAGCTTGACGTAGTTGAGGTCGTGCTCCTTGGCCTTGAGCTCCAGCGGGTCGGTGGCGTCACGGTCCTCGAACTCGGCGTGGCCGGGCTGCCGGAAGTCGGCGTTCCCGTCGAGCGTCACCTTGCCGTCCAGCGCCAAGATCTGGTCGTCAGGGGTTCTTACCAGCGGGTTGACCTCGACCAGGGTGGCGTCCTCGGCGACGAAGACATCCCACAGCTTGGAGATGGTGACCGCCGCGGCGTCGAGCACCTCGGCCGGCAGATGACCCTGCTCGGCGATCGACCGGGCAAACGCCAGGTCGACCCCCTGCACCGCATCCACCGGAACCTTGGCCAGCCGCTCGGGTTTGGTGGCGGCGACCTCTTCGATCTCCACGCCGCCCTCCACCGAGCACATGGCCAGGTAGGTCCGGTTGGCGCGGTCGAGCAGGAAAGAGATGTAGTACTCCTCGGCGATGTCGCTGGCCTCGGCAACCAGAAGTTTCTTGACTACGTGACCCTTGATGTCCAAGCCGAGGATGTTGTTGGCGTGTTCGTAGGCGTCTTCGGGCGTGGCCGCGTATTTGACACCGCCGGCCTTGCCCCGGCCGCCGACCTTCACCTGCGCCTTCACCATCACTGGCGCGCCGATCTCTGCCGCGATGGCCTTGGCCCCCTCAGCGGTGTCTGTCACCCGCCCGGGCGTCGTTGGGACGTTGTGCTTAGCGAACAGCTCTTTCGCCTGGTACTCGAATAGATCCATGGGCTCACTTCTGTGTGTCGGCCTAGTCTGTCGTTTTGTACGCGAGCCCAGGGTTTCCCGATGCCCGCTTGCGGGAACTGTATCGAGACGGGTTGAAGGTTCCATCGTCGGCATCGGTTGATGTGGCAGATCTCACCGGCACGCGGGAAGTGATTCAAATCACATTCTCAGCTGGATTTCAGGCTTAGCTTGCGATGCCCCGTGCCCGCCGGTTACCGTCTCAGGGTCCAGATAACGTTATGGTTACGGTCCGAGGGACAATCACGTTGACCCAGCAAATCTCGACTCCGTCTCCTCAAGGAGAGCTCTCGGGGTCGCGCGACCGCAGGTCACAGCTTCATCGCAATGAAGTCACGGACATCATTCCGTTCAATGAGTTCGGTAACCTCGCCGACTTGGACTCCAGCCACAACACCCCCTTCGACAAAGAGGCGCAGGTTCTGCGGGCGCCGGAACTCGACGACCTGGACGACACCGACGATCTCGACGTCATGGAGCTTGCCGGCCCCAGTGCGTACGAATCGAGTCGTGCATTTCCCGCCTATTCGTATGGGCGTGACCTGCACCGGCGCCGAAACGACTCCGAGCTGTCGGCGCCGCGAGGGCAACATCGCAAACAGCTGACCGGCCCGACGCGTGGCCGCGTACTGATCGGCGCGATGGCCGCCGGTGCCGCTGCCGCTGCCGCACACTCCGTCACCAGCACCCCGGATCACTCCAAGGCCGAGACGGTGCTGACCGCCGACGCGACGACGATCAACGGCGAACACGTCAGCACCTCGGCCTCGGCACGCGGCATGCAGATGGTCACCGTGCAGCCCGTCGAGAACGTCGCCGTGCACAACGCGGAACTGGCGCACGGCGTCGCATTCGCTCAGGAGCGGGCCGAGCGTGAGGCCAGGCTGCAGCAGCCGCTGTTCATCATGCCGACCAGAGGCGCCTTCACCTCGGGTTTCGGCTACCGGTGGGGTGTGCTGCACGCAGGTATCGACCTCGCGAACTCGATCGGCACCCCGATCAGGGCGGTATCCGACGGGCTTGTCATCGACGCCGGCCCGACGGCGGGATACGGCATGTGGGTCAAGCTGCGCCACGCCGACGGGACGGTCACGCTCTACGGTCACGTCAACACCACCCTGGTCAGAGTTGGCCAGCGGGTGATGGCGGGCGATCAGATCGCCACCATGGGCAATCGAGGCAATTCCACCGGCCCGCACCTGCACTTCGAGGTACTGCTGGGCGGCAGTCAACGGGTCGACCCGGTGCCGTGGCTGGCGAAACGAGGCCTCAGTGTCGGCACCTTCGCCGGTTGACAGGTGACCGACCCGAGCAACCCCCGACCAGCCGACCGCCCGCCCGCTCAACCGCCAACCGGACCTATGCGCGCCGGCAACGCCGCTCCAGGCCCGGACAGCGCCCCCCAGACCCGCATCATCCGCCGAGCGCCGACGGCGCCGCTGCCGCAGATCGTCGACGACGCCCACACCACCCACATCCCGCGCCCGCTACCTCATCCCCAACAACGTCCGCCCCCACCACTTCCGCCGCACCCCGGCGCGCCGACTCGGCAGCCGGGCCTGGCGGGTTCGCCCGTCGGCACACCCAGCGGTGCGACGGCGGTGGCCGCCTCAGCCGTCGCCATCATCAGCGGCTGGTCCACCTCGGTGGTGGCAACCGACCTGATAGCGGGCTGGTGGCGGTCCGACCGGCTGTTCTGTGTCGCAGTGGCGTTCCTGGCGCTGGTATTCGCACTGGCAACGGTCTCCGGGGTGATCCTGCTGCTGCTGCGTCAATCCCTGGGCCGCTACCTGATCGTGGCGGGCGCCGTGGTCGCGATCCTGACCTATCTCGGCGTATTCATCGCCGGCGCCCGGGTGGCATGGGTCGTGCACACCCTTCCGATTCTGCCGATCGCCAGCACTGTGCTGACGATGCTGCCGCGCACCAAAGAATGGCTGATCGAGGACTGACGTCGCTCGCTAAAGCTTGGCGACGGGAGCGTGGTTGTGCATCAGCTTGACCCGCCCCGCACTGCCGAAGTCGATCAGCGACATCGCCGATTCGCCGACGCCCGACACCTCTTCCACCCGGCCCAGTCCGTACTTGTCGTGGGTGACCCGGTCGCCGGGTTCCAGCGCCAGCAGCGGACGCTTGCCGGCGCCGCCACGGGCCGGCGACGGGCGCGGCGAGCCGAACCGGCCGGCGCCGCTGACCGGCGCGCTGAGCGACGGGGCGGGATCGCTGCGCCGCCAGTCGATGAGTTCCTGCGGGATCTCCCGCAGGAACCGTGACTCCGGGTTCAGCATCGGCTGTCCCCACGACGACCGAACTTTGGCCCGGCTCACATAGAGCCGCTGGCGAGCACGGGTGATGCCGACGTAAGCCAGTCGCCGCTCCTCGGAAAGCTCGCCCGCGTCACCCAATGCCCGCATGTGCGGGAACATTCCGTCTTCCCACCCGGTGACGAACACCACCGGGAACTCCAGCCCCTTGGCGGTGTGCAAGGTCATCAGCGTCACCAGGCCGGAGCCGTGCTCGGGGATGCCGTCAGCGTCGGCGACCAGCGACACCCGTTCCAAGAATTGCGCCAGCACGCCGGTGTCCGGCACGTCCTCGTCATCCGGAGCGTCTTCCAGCGCGGCGGCGTTGGCCAGGTCGATGACGAATTCGTGTGCGACGCTGACGAGTTCGTTGAGATTGTCCAGCCGGGCCAGGTCTTGCGGGTCGGCGGACGACTCCAACTCCGCGCGGTATCCGGTGCGCTCCAGCACCGCCTCGACCAGCTCCCCGAGGTCGCCCTGCGAGGAGTCGAGCCGGCCGCGCAGCTCGTCGAGCATCTCGACGAAACCCGCAATCGCCTTCACCGACCGGGTGTTCAGCAGTGGCACCTTGCCTTCGGCGGCGGCCTGTAACGAGTCGGCGAAACCGGACCCGGTGTTCTCGGCGTACACAGCCACGCATGCCTCAGCGCGATCACCGATGCCGCGCCGCGGCGTGTTGAGGATGCGTCGCAAGCTGACCGCGTCGCCGGGGTTGTCCAGCACGCGGAGGTAGGCGACGATGTCGCGGATTTCTTTACGCTCGTAAAACCGCACTCCCCCAACCACTTTGTACGGAATGCCGGCGCGGATGAACACCTCTTCCAACGACCGCGACGAGTTGTTGGTGCGGTAGAAGACTGCGACGTCGTTGTAGGTGATCCCGCTGCCGGCCGCCAGCGCATCGATCTCCTCCGCGACGAACCTAGCCTCGTCGTGCTCGTTGTCGGCGACGTAGCCGACGATCAGTTCGCCCTCACCCGCATCGGTCCACAGTCGCTTGTCGCGGCGTCCGGAGTTGCGCGAAATCACCGCGTTGGCCGCCGACAGGATGTTCTGGGTGGAGCGGTAGTTCTGCTCGAGCAGGATCGTCTTGGCGTTGGGGTAGTCGCGTTCGAAGTCTTCGATGTTGCGAATCGTGGCCCCGCGGAACGCATAGATCGACTGGTCGGCGTCACCGACCACGCACAGCTCGCCGGGCGGCACACCGTCTTCGCCGGGTTCGAGATCGCGGCCGACCAGCTCGCGGACCAATACGTACTGCGCGTGGTTGGTGTCCTGGTACTCGTCGACCAGGATGTGCCGGAAGCGTCGACGGTAATGGTCGGCGATCTGCGGGAAGGCCTGCAGCACCGCGACCGTCTCGCCGATCAGGTCGTCGAAGTCGAGCGCGTTGGCCAGCCGCAACCGGTGCTGGTACTCGACGTAGACGGCGGCCACCGTCCGCGCCAGATCGTCGGCGATGTCGAGGTCGGACAGGTTGGCCAGCGCCCGCTCCGGATCGATCAGCTCGTTCTTCAGGTTGGAGATGGCGTTGGCCAGCAGCCGCGGCGAATACCGCTTGAGGTCGAGGCCCATGTCCTTGCCGATCATCTGCAGCAGGCGCCGCGAATCGTCGGCGTCATAGATCGAGAAGTTGGAATTGAGGCCGGTGATCAGCGATGCCTGGTTGCGCAGAATCCGCACGCAGGTCGAGTGGAAGGTCGACACCCACATAGAAGATCCAGCTCGAGCTCCTATTAGCGCCGCCACCCGCTCCCGCATCTCCGCGGCGGCCTTGTTGGTGAACGTGATCGCCAGAATCTGACCGGGGCTGACGTTGCGCGCGGCCAACAGGTATGCGATGCGGCGGGTCAGCACGGCCGTCTTGCCGGAGCCGGCGCCGGCGACGATCAGCAGCGGCGAGCCCTCATGCAACACCGCTTGACGCTGTTGCGGGTTCAGGGCGTCCAGGAGTTGATCGGCATCGGGACTCTGCCGGGCATCAGTCACGTGCTGCACACTCATATCCCGCCCAACTTACCGCCGTTCGACGACACCTTTGCGCTTGAACGCCCTCAAGTGGCACACTTGACACGTGGTAAATATGCAGCGGCGATTTTTCTACGGGTACCGGCCAGCGGTGCCCGTGGTTTAGCTGCTTCCCAGAGCCCCGCGGTCCGCTTCCGGATCCGGGGCTTATCTCTTGTGTGAGGCCCGAAACCGGATGAGATCGAAACACCCATACCCTCCACACATTGAGAATCCGGAGTCTGAAATGACAGTCGAAACCGAACAACTCGCCGACATCGACGATCTGCGCAAGGAAATAGATCGTCTCGATGCCGAGATCCTGGCCGCGGTTCAGCGGCGCGCCGAGGTATCCCGGACGATCGGCAAAGCCCGGATGGCTTCCGGCGGCACCCGGCTCGTGCATAGCCGGGAGATGCAGGTCATCGAGCGCTACAGCGAGCTCGGCCCCGAGGGGAAAGATCTGGCCATGCTGCTGCTGCGGCTGGGCCGCGGCCGGCTCGGTCACTGATTCGGCCGATTCGCCACCAGTTCACTCTGTCTTCAAAGCCGCTGACTACGCGGCCTGGTCCGCGTGACTAGGGTCGAACCATGACCGACGTCCACAAGATCCCTGACATCTCGGCGACTGAAGCCTGGCACGCGCTGCGCGGGCATCACGAGCAGATCGCACACACCCACTTGCGCCAGTTCTTCGCCGACGACCCCGATCGCGGCCGCGAGTTCAACATCACCGTCGGCGATCTGTACATCGACTACAGCAAACACCGGATCACCCGCGACACCCTCAAACTTCTCACCGACCTGGCTCGGGCTGCCGACCTCGAGCAGCGTCGGGACGAGATGTTCTCCGGCGTGCACATCAACATCTCGGAGAATCGTGCGGTGCTGCACACCGCGTTGCGACTTCCGCGCGACGCCGAGCTGATCGTGGACGGGCAGAACGTAGTCCAGGACGTCCACTCGGTGCTCGATGCGATGGGGGATTTCACCGACCGGCTGCGCAGCGGCGAGTGGACCGGTGCCACCGGTAAACGGATCAGCACCGTCGTCAACATCGGCATCGGGGGCTCGGACCTCGGACCGGTGATGGTCTACCAGGCGCTGCGGCACTACGCCGACGCGGGTATCTCGGCGCGATTCGTGTCCAATGTCGATCCGGCCGACCTGATCGCGAAGTTGGCCGACTTAGACCCGGCCACAACGCTTTTCATCGTCGCATCCAAGACTTTTACCACGCTGGAGACACTGACGAACGCCACCGCGGCCAGGCGCTGGCTGACCGATGCTCTCGGGCAAGACGCGGTCGCCAAGCATTTCGTCGCCGTCTCGACCAACAAGAAGCTAGTCGACGAGTTCGGCATCGACACCGACAACATGTTCGGATTCTGGGACTGGGTCGGCGGACGTTATTCGGTCGACTCCGCGATCGGGCTCTCGGTGATGGCCGCGATCGGGCGAGAAGCGTTCGCGGACTTCCTATCCGGATTCCACCTCGTCGACGAACACTTCAAGACCGCGCCGCTGCAGTCCAACGCGCCGGTGCTGCTCGGCCTGATCGGGCTCTGGTACTCCGACTTCTTCGACGCGCAGGCGCGCGCGGTGTTGCCCTATTCCAACGACATGGCGCGCTTCGCCGCGTATCTGCAGCAGCTGACGATGGAGTCCAACGGCAAGTCAACCCGTGCCGACGGCACGCCGGTCACCACCGACACCGGTGAAATCTTCTGGGGCGAGCCGGGAACCAACGGCCAGCACGCGTTCTACCAACTCCTGCACCAGGGCACCCGGCTGGTGCCGGCCGACTTCATCGGCTTCAGTCAACCCACCGACGACCTGCCCACCATGGACGGCACGGGCAGCATGCACGACTTGCTGATGAGCAACTTCTTCGCCCAGACCCAGGTGCTGGCGTTCGGCAAGACGGCCGACGAGATCGCCGCCGAGGGCACGGCCGCCGACGTGGTGCCGCACAAGGTGATGCCGGGTAACCGGCCAACCACGTCCATTCTGGCCACCCGGCTCACCCCGTCGGTAGTGGGGCAGCTGATCGCGCTCTACGAGCATCAGGTCTTCACCGAGGGTGTGATCTGGGGCATCGACTCGTTTGACCAGTGGGGCGTGGAGCTGGGCAAGACGCAGGCCAAGGCGCTGCTGCCGGTGCTCACCGACGATGCGGCGCCAGCCGAACAGACGGACAGCTCGACCGACGCGCTGGTCCGCCGCTATCGCGTCGAGCGCGGGCGGGCCGGCTAGGCGAACCACGTGGCCAGTGGCGGCGGCAGCACCCGCAGCAAATGCACCATCGGCGCCCAAGGCCACCACGGCACCGCGGCCCGGCCCGGCTCGCGCTCGATGGCTGCGACCAACGACTTGACGCCAGTCTCGTTGTCCACCATGAACATGGTGCTCCGCGATTTGGCCGTCATCTCCGACTCGATGTAGCCAGGCTCCATCACCGACACCGTGATCGGGCCGCTGGCGTATTCCGCGCGCAACGATTCGCCGAGCGAACGCACGCCGGCCTTGCTGGCCGCGTAGGCCGCCTTCACGCCGGGCACACCCTTGGCGCCGAGCACCGACGAGATCAACACCAGATGCCCCGAGCCCTGCTCCTTGAACATCTGGAGCGCGGTTTCGATCTGGACCAGGGCGGCCACCAGGTTGGTTTCGATGGTGGCCTTGTTGGCCCACAGTTTGCCCGATCCCAGCGGCGCGCCCTTGCCGACGCCGGCGTTGACGATCACCCGGTCGATGCCGCCCAGTGCGTCGGATAATTCCGCGAACACCTTCGGCACTTGTTCGTGGTCGTTGACATCCAATGCGGCGATCGCGACGTTGATGGTCGGAAATTGTTGTGAAAGATCGGCTTTGAGCTCGTCGAGCCGATCGGTACGACGCGCGCACAGCGCCAGGTCCCGCCCTTTGGCCGCGAACGCGCGGGCCATTCCCGCGCCCAGGCCTGAACTCGCACCGGTGATGAGGATCTTTCGCCGAGTCACCCGCGCAGCATAGCTACTTGAGTAGCCGCGACATCCGCCGGTCAGCCAGCACCTTGCCACCGGTCTGGCAGGTCGGGCAGTACTGAAACGACTTGTCGGCGAAGGACACTTCCCGCACGGTGTCTCCGCACACCGGGCACGGTAAACCGGTGCGGGCGTGCACGCGCATTCCAGAGCGCTTCTCGCCCTTCAGCGTTGCGGCTTGCTGGCCGACCGAGCGGCTCACGGCGTCGGTCAGCACCGACACCATCGCGTCGTGCAATCCCGCGACCTGGCTGTCGGAGAGTTTCCCCGCGGTGGCGAACGGCGACAGCTTGGCGACGTGCAGGATCTCGTCGCTGTAGGCGTTGCCGATGCCGGCGATGACTTTCTGGTCGGTGATGACGGACTTGATCCGGCCGGTGTTTCCGGCCAACAGTCCGGCCAAGTCGGCGACGCCGAGCTGCAACGCATCCGGTCCGAGCGCGGCGATGCCGGGCACGTGCGTCGGATCGTCGACGAGCCAGACTGCCAGCCGCTTCTGAGTGCCGGCCTCGGTCAGGTCGAACCCGGGCGCCGCGCCGGGTGTGCCGAGATGAACGCGCAACGCAATCGGGCCCTTCCCGGGCCGCAGCGGACCGGCGGCCAGCTTCTCCGACCAGCGCAGCCAGCCTGCTCGGGACAGGTGAGTTATCAAGATCAGCTCGCCGGCCCGCAGACCGAGATATTTGCCCCACCGGTCGGCGCCGGTGACTGGCAACCCGTGCAGCGCATTGATCGGCGGGGCATAGGTTTTCAGCACGGACAACGCCACGACGTCGACCCGCCCGATCGTGCTGCCGACGGCGTGACGACGCAGGTGGTCGACGAGCGCTTCGATTTCGGGCAGCTCAGGCATGTATCCAGTGTGCCGGTCAGCGCCGGGAGGTGCCTCGCACCACCAGCGACAACACCCAGCTGACGATCGACAGGACGATCGCGGCCTTGATCGCGGTCCACCAGAAGTGGTCGATGGCAAGGCCCCACTTGGTCGTATGAGCGGTGATCCGTGCAGTGATCCACAACATCAGCGCGTTGACGACGATGTGGAACAAGCCCAGCGTCAGGATGTAGAGCGGAATCGACAGGATCCGCACGATCGGCCTGATGAAGGCGTTGACCAGACCGAAGATCACCGCGACGACGAAGATGATGCCGACCCTCTGCAACTTGGTGTCGCCGCCGACGAAGCTGAGTCCATGGACGAGGTGGGTGACCACCCAGAGAGCGAATCCGGTGAGCGCCGCGCGAATGACGAATGGTCCCATGCGGGTGAACCTACCCGTCGATCCCGATGAATCGGTCTGGTTATTCCATGCCGGCGCGCCCGGGTGTCCAAAAGGGTTTGGTGCGAATATCGCGGCGGTCCCAGCCGCGCTCGCTGATCAGGATCTTGCGCAGGGCTTGGATTGTGCGGGCTTCGCCGGCGAGGTAGGCGACCCCGGGATGGCCGGGCAGTCGCAGAGCGCGCAGTGCGTCGGCAAGCGCCGCGGAGTCGTGCGCTGAGGCGTCGCCGCGCTGCACCTGGATAAGCGGTCGGGCCAGCCGAAGATGGTCCGCGCGGTCCGCGGCCTCCACCACTCCGTGAACTTCGGCAGCCGGCGGTAGCGATCGGAGCATAGCGGCGAACGCCACGGACGCGGTTTCTTCGCCGGCGAACAGGTGGTACGGCGCATCGTGGTGGACGACGAGATTGCCCTGCGGTCGGGTGAACTGAACGTGATCCCCGATGGTGGCGGCGGTCGACCAGCGTCGGGCGGGCGGCACAGATTTCGGGTCGCCGGCGTGATCGAGCATCACAATGTCAAGGGTGCCGCGGCCGGGGTCAGCGTGGTAGATGGAGTAGGTGCGCAGGGCGTCGTGTGGGTGCAGCCGCAGCAGCGATTCGCCGAGACCGGCGACCTGCAGCCGAATGTGCTGGCCCGGTGTCCAATTCAGCCCCTGCAGCCGGGAGCCGCTGAACCGGACGCGGCGCATCCGCGGTGTCAGCTGTTCCATCTCGCTGATGGTCGCCGACAGGAATACCGCATCACGCAGGGACTTGATCAGCGGGACAGCGTCGATGAGCGTAGCCACTCGGATCTCCAATGTCTTTTAGGTAAGCCTTACCTAAAAATGAAGCTATATCACCCGCCCCAGTTGTTCAAGGTCTCCATCCAGCCGCAACCTGCGGTATCCGGTACCGCGGGTATTGACATGTCCCCGCACACTCCCTACCGTCTGATCATGACCACTGCGGTGAAACCGGCGGGGCCCGGCCGTGAAGAGTTTTCCGACCGCCTGCTCAAAGGGTCGGTCAAAAAGTCCTACGAGCCCGTCGTCGACATCGACTGGGACGCGCCGCTCGACCCGGACAAGTTCTACCTGCCGCCGAAATCAGTGTCGCTGTACGGCACGCCGATGTGGGACAACATGACCCGCGCTCAGCGTATCGAGCTGTCCCGCCAGGAATTGGTCAACACGCTGTCGGCGGGTATCTGGTTCGAGAACATCCTGAACCAGGCACTGCTGCGCAAGCTCATGCATACCGATCCCACCAGCAGTGCTACCCATTACGCGCTGACCGAACTCGGTGACGAGACCCGCCACATGGTGATGTTCGGCAAGGCCATCGAACGGATCGGCGCCAAACCGGTACGCCCGCGGCTCTTCCACCGGATGATCATCAACACGCTGCCGTTCTTCTTCCGCGGTTCGGTGCTGTGGGTCGCCGCGCTGATCGGCGAGGAGATCTTCGATTCATTGCAGCGCCAGATGATGGACGATCCCGAGTTGCAGCCGATCATCCAGCGGCTCATGCGAATTCACGTCACCGAGGAGGCCCGCCACATCCAGTTCGCCCGCGATGGTCTGCGCAAGCGGTCACCGCAGATGCGACGGCCGGAGCGGTGGTTCGTCGGCAACATCAACGGGTTGGGCGGGTGGTTCTTCCGTTACCTGTTCACTAACCGCGTCCAGTACGCCCGGGCCGGCTTGAACGACCGGGAAGCGCGCCGCATCGCGCGTAACAGCCCGCACCGTTACGAAGTGCAGGTAGCCGGCTTCGCCCCACTCGCGGCATTCCTCGACGAAGTAGGCCTGCTGGGCCCGATCGCGCGCCGAGGCTGGACGCGTACCAGGTTCCTGTGATCCACAACGTCGTCGTCGTCGGCGGCGACAGAGCCGTCGGCACGGACATGCTCGCCGCCGGCGTCGATGATTTCGTCGTCTTCGACCGCACTGTGACCAGTTCGGTATTCGACGACCGCTCCGACACTTGGACGCTGACCGCCGACGACGGTGACACCTGCCAGGGCCGAGTAGTGCTGGCCTGCGAGTCGCCGTTCGTTCCATGGACCCCGGATCTGCTAGGCCGCAGGGACTTTCGCGGTGTTTCGTTTCACGCGGCGGCGCCCGTTGCTGACTTCGACCCGGCCGGGCGACGCGTCGCGGTGATCGGCGCCGATGCCAACGCCGGTCGGCTGATCGAGCAGATGGCCACATCGGCGACCGGTGTCAAGGTTTTCCCGCTCCCGCCGCGGCGGTTTGCGCCGCGGTTGCAGCGCACCGTGCGCTTCGCGCCACGCCGTCGGCCCGAGGTGGTCGCATCGCCCGTCGAAGAGGTGACGGCGGCGGGGGTCCGCACCGCCGACGGTGTCCACCACAAGGCCGACGCCATCATCTACGGCACCGGGTTCGCCGTCGCAGGCCGCGGACCCGCACTGGTCGGTCCAGGCGGGCTGACGCTCGAACAGGCCTGGACCGACGGCGCCGAGCCCTATCTCGGGGTGGCGCTGCACGGTTTCCCGAATTACTTCACGATCAGCGGGCCGGACGTCGAGGCAGCGGCGCGAGACGTCATCGCCTGCCTACAACTCATGACAGGACACACCCGCATCGAAGCGCGCCGCAGCGCTCAGCAGGTTTTCAATGAGCGGGTTCACCTGCGCCGCCCACCGCAACACCCGCCAGCGTCGGCGTTTGATCTGTCATCCCCGATCGGTGTGCACGACGACACCTACCACGGTCCGGCAGTCCTGAACGGAGCTGACACCTGCCTTCATGTGCGGGTGCAACTCAGCGGTCGTATCGACCCGATTGACGGCCAATATCACTGGCAGGGAACCATTTTCGATCAGCTCTCGGATGACCTGGTGCGGGCCCGGGCGGTTACCCTGGCAGTGGGCGACCGCAAGGCATCCGCCCGCATCACCGAGCGGACTCCGCAGAGCACCTACTCGATTGCGGGCGTGGGCGCGCCGCCATACGCCCGAGCCCAACTCGAGGTGTCGCGCGGGTAACCCGCGCAAATTAATGATTCTCGTCCGCTTCGACGAAACGGGCAACAGCCTAGGCCCGGCCCACCCTAGTATTTGGTCGTTATTCGGAGCAGCCCGAGGACAGGAGACGGCGTGCGGTTCAGCTATGCCGAGGCAATGACCGACTTCAGCTACTACATCCCCTTGGCGAAGGCCGCTGAAGCGGCCGGGTACGCCAGCATGACGATTCCCGACAGCGTTGCCTATCCATTCGAGTCGGACTCGAAATATCCGTATACGCCTGACGGCAACCGCGAGTTCCTGGATGGCAAGGCGTTTATCGAGACGTTCGTGCTGACCGCCGCGCTGGGCGCGGTGACGTCGACGCTGCGCTTCAACTTCTTCGTGCTCAAGCTGCCCATCCGCCCGCCGGCGCTGGTCGCCAAGCAGGCCGGTTCGCTGGCCGCGCTGATCGGCAACCGGGTTGGCCTTGGCGTAGGCACCAGCCCCTGGCCGGAAGACTACGAGCTAATGGGTGTGCCGTTCGCCAAGCGCGGCAAGCGAATTGACGAATGCATCGAGATCATTCGCGGCCTGACCACCGGCGACTATTTCGAATTTCACGGCGAGTTCTACGACATCCCTAAAACGAAGATGACTCCCGCTCCGACACAGCCGATTCCGATTCTGATCGGCGGGCACGCCGATGCCGCGTTGCGGCGCGCGGCGCGCGCTGACGGGTGGATGCACGGCGGCGGCGACCCGGAAGAACTCGACCGACTGCTCGCGCGGGTCAAGCATCTTCGCCACGAGGAGGGAAAGACCGGCCCGTTCGAGATCCACGTGATCTCGCTGGACGGCTTCACCCTCGACGGGGTCAAACGCCTGGAAGACAAAGGCGTCACCGACGTCATCGTGGGGTTCCGGATTCCCTACGTCATGGGAACCGACACCGAGCCGCTGGACACCAAGATCCGCAACCTGGAGAT
>Ga0302325_10016657_pt1 | contig 15561 bp, 15 predicted proteins | sample Palsa_T0_2_FD_201948 | JGI IMG/M metagenome (GOLD analysis project Ga0302325, IMG submission 201948) | Peat permafrost microbial communities from Stordalen Mire near Abisko, Sweden - Palsa_T0_2 | ecosystem: Environmental > Terrestrial > Soil > Palsa > Peat permafrost | place: Sweden: Abisko...
GACCATGAGCTCGGTCATGCGTCTCCTGCCTGCTCACCTTGACCGCTGCTGCCGTCTGCGGCAGGCCCAGGGCGGCGGCGACCCGGCACTACCATCACAGGCTTGGATTCTACTAATTTCGCAGTATCCACCGCCAGCCACGCCTGTACAACAATCCCTGAACGGAATGCGTCGCCATCCACATCTGTAAAGGTCAGGGGTCGCCTCACTCCATCGTGAGTACTACCTTTCCCATGACCTGGCCTGCTTCCAGGACGCGATGGGCCTCGGCGGCCTGCTCCAGGGGGAAGGTCGCGCCGACTTCGACCCGCAGTTCTCCGGCGTCGAAGTGCTCGGCCGCCCGCTCCAGGATCGCTCGCTGGCGCTCCCGGTGCTCGGGCCAGCCGAAAACGGAAGGAGCCGGCATCCAGGTGAAGGAGACCCGCAGGTTCCGGTTGTGCAGGGTGGTGACCGCCTCGGGTGCCCACGGGCTCTCGACGTTGGAGACGAGGTCCCCGTACGGGCGGGTGAGCGAGAAGCAGGCGGTGAAGGTCGTGCCGCCGACGGTGTCGTGGACCACGTCGGCGCCGTCCGTCCCGGTCCAGGCCCGCAGCTTCTCCCCGACGTCCTCGCGGGTGTAGTCGATGCACAGTTCCGCGCCGAGGGAGGCGGCCAGCTCGGTTTTCGGTCCGGGCGAGACCGTGGTGGCTACCCGTGCTCCGGCCAGCCTGGCGATCTGTACGGACATGTGGCCGACACCGCCCGCGCCCGCCTGCACCAGGACGGTCTGGCCGGCGCTGACCCGGGCACGCTCCCGCAGCGCTTCCCAGGCCGTAATCGTGACCAGGGGCGCCGCCGCCGCGGCGACGAACGACAGCCGCTCCGGCTTGCGGGCCAGGTACCGCTCGTCGACGACCTTCATCTCCTGGTAGGTACCTGGCGTGGGCCCGAAGCCGCCGTCGCAGAAATACACCTCGTCGCCCGGCCCTACCCGGGTCACGGCCGGCCCGGTCCTCTCCACCACCCCGGCGCCGTCCCAGCCAAGGACGGCAGGCAGCGTGTCACCGAACGTCCCGTGGCTGCGGAGCTTGTAATCGACGGGGTTAAGGCCGGCCGCCCGCAACCGCACCAGCACGTCGTGCTCGCCGGTGATCTCCGGTTCGGGCACGTCCTCCGCCTTCAGGACCTCGGGCCCGCCGACCGCCGTCATCAGGACCGCGCGCATGCTCTGGTCTCCTCTCTGCCGCGGAAAGCGTCGCAGCGGTAACGTTCCCGGAACGGTCCTGGCGTACCGCCCGGTTCATGGGCGAGGGTAACGCGGCTGACCAGGCGGCCGGGCCGACCGAGACGAAAGCTCAGAGCCGCCGCTTCCGGCTGGCGTCCCCCGGAGAGCCTGGATGATCGTGCTCGGCACGCTGGTTCTGGCGCGGGACGCTATGGGTTTACGGGGTGGCGTAGGTGGTGCTGCTCGCCGCGACCGCCGCGGCGATGGCCCCCGCCCTGGCCTCGCATCCCGTCCGTGTCGACAGCACCGGGGGGCTGACGGCCATCGACGTGGTGGACCGACGGTTCAACCGGGCCAGGTACGACGCGGAGCGCACCGTCACGGCGTTCGCGGCCCGGCTGCAGGACACGGTGGACCCCGCCGCGGTCCGCGCTGACCTCACCGGCGTGGTGCACGCCGCCCTTGAGCCAACTCACGTATCAGTCTGGCTCAGGAGTTGACATCATGGATCCGTGAACGATCTGGACAAAGCCCCTTCAGCGGGCCCCGGGGGCCCAGGGGGGTACGGGGGGGCGGGCAGCCCCCCCGTGATCAGGGGGGGTCTGGGGGGGATCGTCCCCCCGAGAACATACTTCCCCCCGAGGACATACGTCATCGAGGCGCGCAAGACCGCCATCGGTGACCGGACCGAGGTCCGCCGGCTGCTGCCGCAGCGGAAGGTCCGCACCGTCGGCGCGTGGTGCTTCCTGGACCACTACGGGCCCGACGAGGTAAGCCGGGGCCCCGGCATGCAGGTCCCGACGCACCCGCACATCGGCTTGCAGACCGTCAGCTGGCTGTTCCAGGGCCTGGTGCTGCACCGTGACAGCCTCGGCAGCAGGCAGCTGATCAGGCCGGGCGAGCTGAGCCTGATGACGGCCGGACGGGGCATCGCGCACTCGGAGGAATCGGCGGCCGGCCGTCCCCCGCTGCTGCACGGCCTGCAGCTGTGGATCGCGCTGCCGGAATCGCAGCGGCACGCCGAACCGCGCTTCGCGCATCACGCCAGCCTTCCGGTGGTGCGCGAGGGCCCGGCGAGCGTTACCGTGGTCATCGGCGAGTACCGGGGCGAGCGCTCGCCGGCCGAGGTGTTCAGCCCGCTGGCCGGACTCGAGGTGGCCGTCCCCGCCGGTGACGATTTCGTCCTGCCGGTCCGGGAGGACTTCGAGTACGGGGTGGTGGCGGTCGACGGCTCGGCCATCGTCAACGGCGCGCTCATCGCGCCCGGCCTGCTCGCCCACCTGCCGGCTGGCCGGCCGCAGCTCCGCCTCTCACCCGCGGGCGGGCGCAGGCTGGCCCGGTTCTTCGTGATCGGCGGCGTCCCGTTCGGCGAGCGCCTGCTGATGTGGTGGAACTTCGTCGCCCGCGCCGGCGAGGAGATCAAGCAGGCCCGGCAGGACTGGGTGGCCGGATGCTTCGGGTCCGTCCACGGCTATCCCGGCGACCCGCTGCCGGCGCCGCCGCTGCCTGACCTCCCGCTCAAGCCCCGCTGACGCCGGAGCCAGGTGACGCCATCGTGAATGACCGGTACCGCCCCGGTGACGAATCAGCCCGCAATGATCGCGGCGGAATGTGCCGATCCGGGCGCTGGCCGTTACGCTCGGCTTTCATGGCAGCAGATCTGGGGGTGGCCCGGCCGCCTTCCCTGTACCGCAAGGTGGCCGATGACGTCAGGGCCGCCATCGCGGCGGGCGGCTACGCGGCGGGCACCCGGCTCCCGTCGGAGAGCGAGCTGGCCGAACGCTACTCCGTGTCACGCGGCACCATCCGGCAGGCGTTCGCGGCGCTGCGCGCCGATGGGGTGATTGCGTCCCGGCGCGGCGCCCGCCGGGTCGTCCTGGGCGGCCCGAGGGTACAGAGCTTCGGTGAGCTGCTGTCCTTCTCCCGCTGGGCCCGGGCCCTGGGCGAGGAGCCCGGAGGCAGGGTCGTCGCCCTGCAGCGCCGGCCGGCCAAGCCGCTGGAGGCCGAACGGCTCGCTCTCGCCCCGGGCGCGCAGATCTATCACCTGACCAGGGTGCGGCTGCTGTCCGGCCGCCCGGTGATGGTCGAGCGCGGCACCTACCCGGACCGGGTCGGCGTGCTGGTGGCCGGCCTGGACCTGACCATGGACTCGATCACCGAACGGCTCGAGGAACTGGGCATCGTCTTCACCGATGCGGAGCACGTCATGGACGCGGTGGCGGCCTCGGCGCAGGACGCCAGGCTGCTCGGCGTCAGCCCCCGGGTGCCGATGCTGCGTGAACGCCGCCTGACCACCGACCCCGCCGGGGTCCCGGTCGAGTGGTCCGATGACCGTTACCTGGGCAGCGCGGTCGCCTTCAGCGTGCACAACTCGGTCGCGGTCAACGCCCTGTCCCGGACACGCGGGGTCAGGACCTCGCCAGGGCCCTGAGCAGCGGCTCGAAGTGGGAGAACTCCGGCGGCGTGACCGCGGGGTCCTTGGCCTCGTCGTCCCAGCGGCGCACCGCCGCCGCGTCCCGCCCGAAGGGCAGCGCCTCGAACGCGGCCACCTCGTCCGCCGTCATCGGGCCGCCCTGCAGCGCCAGCGTGCGGACCGATTCGGCCGACAGCCGCTCCAAATAGCAGGGATCGCTGGCACACAGGTACCGTTTCGCCGCGACGTGCAGCCGCACCGGCTCGGTGACCGCCGCGCCGAACCACTGGCTGAGCCACTGCGCTCCCGCGTCCCCGTGCCGGCTGTCGCTTTCCTGGCGCAGGTGACCGATGTCGTGCAGCAGGGCCGCGGCCACCAGCTGCGGGCCGGCCCCGGCCGCGTCGGCCAGCGCGCCGGCCTGCAGCATGTGGATGCCGATCGGCACCGGCTCGCCTAGGTGGTCCCGCGCTACCGGGCCGGCGAACAGCTCCGCGATGGCCTCGATTCCTGTCACGATTCCTCCTTCAGCTCGTGGTTCCCCGCCCGTCTGAGTACGGCCAGGGTGCTCGCCAGGCCGTCCAGGTCCGCGTAGCAGCCCTGCAGGCGGCGTCCCGGAGACCCCGCAGAGCCCGGGGTCATGCTGAACGCGGTGCGGGCGTGCAGAATGCGCGTGTTATCGAAGATCAGGCAATCCCCCGGCGCCAGCCGGAGGTTCAGCTGCCGCTCGGGCTGCGCGAGCACCTGCGCCCACCGCCGGTAGGCCGGGTAGAACGCGGCGACTTCCGCGTACGGCAGCCGCAGCGGCCCGGCCGATCTGTTGTTGAACCGCACCCCCCGGATCCGGCCGCGCGCGCTGAGCTGGATCAGCGGCTGGCTGGCCCGTAGCTCTGTCTCTTTATCGATATATCCGAACGGAACGGCGGTTCCCGTGATCACGTCAAAGGCTTCGGCGTCCCCGGCGCGGAGCGCGGCCGCGGCGGCGAAGCCGTCGACCAGGCCGGTGTCGCCCCCGTCGTCCGCCGCGCTCAGGCAGTGCAGCAACTGCACGGTGGGCACCGGGTCCCGGTAGGGGTTGTCCGTGTGCGGCAGGATCGCGCGGCTGGTGAAGGCCAGGTTGCCCGGCGCCGGCTGGACCCGCACGTCGAACAGGGCACCGTAGTTCGTCTCGCGCACGAACCCGAAGCTCGCGGCGACCTCGAGGACCATGCCAGGTTCGGCCGGCACGTCGTGCAACAACACGAAACCCCAGCGCAGCACCGCGTCCAGGGCCCGGGCCCGGGCCGCGGGCTCGGCCAGGTACCCGGGCCAGCTGGCCTGCGGCCCCCGCCCTCTATCGGTGTCCAGGTCGGCCGGCCGCCAGAGTTCCTTGTCGTCTTCGGTGCGCCCGTCACTGTCGCCGTAGCCGTCAAGCGCATGCCCGGCCAGCCACCGGCGAGCGAAGACGGACCGGTGCCGGTCCGGCGCGTAGGTCAGCTCCACCAGGTCTTCCCCCTGGCGGGTCGCCGTGATCACCAGGTCATCCGGGATATCGGTGATGTCGTGGAGCTTCTGCCCGCTGCCCGGATCAACGCACTGGGCGCACGGGCAGTTGTCCCGCAGCCATACCGCCGGGAAACGCAGCTTTCGTCCGCCGATCACCAGTTCAAGCGCGCCGTCGGTTCCGCGCCGGGCTCCGTCGGTCACGGTGGTCTCCATCAGGCGTTCTCCCCGGTGCCGGAAACTCTCAAGGCTAAAGTTGGCTATACAAGTAACCACATGACTATACTTTTCAGCGTGGCATCCAGGCAACGAGTAATCATTGTCGGTGGCGGCGTCCTCGGCACCATGCACGCGGTGGCGGCCCGGCGGCGCGGCTTCGAGGTCATGCAGCTCGAGCGGGAAGCCGAGGCCCGCGGGGCCAGCGTCAGGAACTTCGGCCTGGTCTGGGTGAGCGGCCGTAAGGCGGGTCCGGAACTCGCGCTCGCGCTGCGGGCTCGCGAACTGTGGCAAGAGCTGGGCGCCGAGGCGCCCGGCCTGGGCTTCCGGGCCGCCGGCTCGCTCACGCTGGCCGCCGATGACGCCGAGCTCGGCCTGCTCAAAGAGGCGGCCGCCCTGCCGGATGCGCCAGAACGCGGGTTCGAGCTGCTCGATCCCGGTGCCGTCCGCGCCGTCAACCCGGCGCTTCACGGTGAGTTCGCGGGCGGCCTGCTGTGCCGGCTCGACGCCATCGTGGAGCCGCGACAGGTCCTGCCCGCGCTGCGCGGCTATCTCGCTGGTGAGGCATACCAATGGCTGCCCGGGCGGGAGGTCACGGAGGTCGTGCCCGATGCGGTGCGCGATCACACGGGTACCTGGCATCACGGCGATCTGGTGGTCCTGTGCACCGGGGCGGCCCACACGGGAGTGGCCGGCCGGTATCTGGCGCGCGGCGGTGCGGTACGGCGGGTCCGGCTGCAGATGATGCAGACGGCACCGCTGGCCGAGCGGATCACCACGGCCCTGGCCGACGGCGACTCGCTGCGCTACTACCCCGCCTACGACCTGCCGGGGCGGGGGCAGCTCACGCCGCAGTCCGCCGCCGCGGCGCGGGCCCGGGCGCAGCTGCTGCTGGTCCAGCGGGCCGACGGCGCGCTCACCATCGGAGACACGCACGAATACGCCGAGCCGTTCGCGTTCGACGTTGACGAAGACGCCTACGAGCACCTGCGCGCCCGCGCGCAGACCCTGCTCGGCGTGCCCATCCCGCGGACACAGCGCCGCTGGGCCGGCGTCTACAGCGAGGTGGACCCGGCGGCGGCCGGCCACGCGCTCTACCACCGGTCCGAGGTCGAGCCCGGAGTGGTCCTGGTCACCGGGCCCGGCGGGCGCGGCATGACCTGTTCCCCAGCTATAGCGGAGGAGACGTTCCGTTGACCCGTATCACGGTGGCCTGCCTGGACATGGCCGGCACGACGGTAGCCGACGACGGCACGGTGATGGAGGCGTTCACCGCGGCCATCACCGAGCAGAACCTGCCCGAGGCGGCGTACCAGCAGGCCATGACCGACGTGCAGTCGACCATGGGCCAGTCCAAGATCGAGGTGTTCCGGCGGATCCTCGGCGACGAAGCGAGCGCGCGGAAGGCCAACGAGGCGTTCGAGGACCACTACGCGGCCGCGGTGCGGCGCGGCGCGATCTCGGCCCTGCCCGGAGCCGAGGACACGATCATGCGGCTGCGCGACGCTGGCGTGCGGGTCTGCCTGGCCACCGGGTTCTCCCCCGTCACCCGGGACGCCATCCTCGACGAGCTCGCCTGGGGCGGGCTGATCGACCTGGCGCTGTCCCCCGCCGACGCCGGTCGCGGCCGCCCCTGGCCTGACCTGCCGCTGACCGCGCTGCTGCGGCTCCGCGGCGGTGCCGTCGGCGAGCTGGCGGTGGCCGGTGATACCGGCAGCGACATCGAATCCGGGCTGCGTGCCGGGGCCGCGATCGTGGCCGGCGTGCTGACCGGCGCCAGTTCCCGGGCCGACCTGGAACAGGCCGGCGCGCCCATCATCCTGGATACGATCGCGGGCATCCTTCCGCACATCGATTCTTCCCTGGCCTAAGGGCTCCCGGGTCAGCTGGCGGCCGGCCGGGGGACGACATGCACCGCCTCTGGCGGCAGCGTCACCGACACCGACGTGCCCGGGGCCAGTGCGGCCGCCTCGACGCTCGATTTGTCGACCCGCACAGCGACATCGGTGGAGAGCTGGACTCCGACCCGGGTCACCGAGCCGAGAAAGGTCCGGGTGGTCACGATCCCGTTTCCGTGCTCGGTGACCTCCATTTTCAGCCCTTCCGGCCGCACCAGCACGTCCACGGCGTTGCCGTTGACCCCGTCGGGGGCCTGGCCGCGGACCGGCACGTTAGTGCCGAGTACCAGCACCGTCCCGCCGGCTTGCAGCTCGCCGGGGATCCGGTTCATGACGCCGACGAACTCGGCCACGAACGGAGTCGCCGGGTCCGAGTACAGCTCGTCGGGGGCGGCGATCTGCTCCAGCTTGCCCTGCCGCATGACGCCGACCCGGTCGGCCATCGACAGGGCCTCCTCCTGGTCGTGGGTGACGAACAAGGTGGTGGTGCCGAGCTGCTGCTGCAGCAGGCGGATCTGCTCCCGCAGCTGCAGGCGTACCTTGGCGTCCAGGGCGGACAGCGGTTCGTCGAGCAGCAGTACCCGGGGCTCGATGGCCAGCGCACGGGCCAGCGCGACGCGCTGCTGCTGACCGCCGGATAGCTGGTGCGGGTACTGTGCGGCCTGGCTGGCCAGGCCGACCATGTCCAGCAGCCCGGCGGCGCGTTTACGGCGCTCCCCGGCTCCTATCTTGCGCATCCGGAGCCCGAAGGCCACGTTGTCGAGTGCCGACATGTTCGGGAACAGGCTGTAGCTCTGGAACACCATGCCCATGTCCCGCCGCGAAGAGTGCACCGAGGAGATGTCCTTGCCGTCGACCAGGACCGAGCCGGCGTCCGCGAATTCGAAGCCGGCCACGATACGCAGGGCGGTCGTCTTGCCGCAGCCCGAGGGACCAAGCAGCGCGACGAGCTCGCCGGGTGCCATCTCAATCGACAGCCCGTCCAGGGCCCGGGTGGTCCCGAATATACGGGTCAGGTCCTCCAGCAGCACGCTGGTTCCGCTACCGCCGTCGGCCAGCCCGATGCCGGCCGCCGTCATGGCGGCGTTCGGAGTGTTGTTGGCGGTCATAACTCTCCCCCAGCTGTTTGTTGACGTGCGGCGGTGAACAACGTGACCGAGCCGCCGCCGCGCTTGCGCGACCGCCGGGTTCCGATCACCGTGATGGCCATCAGGACCAGCCAGGTCACGAACAGCGAGAGCAGCGAGGCCGCGACCGAGACCTGACCGCTGGTCTGGCTGTTGACGTAGATCCACACCGGGAAGGTCTGGTACAAGTCCAGGCTGGCCATCGTGAACTCGCCGAGAACCAGCGCTACTGTCAGCACCACGGAGGAAAGCAAGGCCGTGCTGAGGTTCGGCAGGATCACCCGCCACAGCGTGCTGGTCCAGCTCGCGCCGAGTGAGCTCGCCGCTTCGGTGATGGTCTTCAGGTCAAGCGCACGCAGCCCGGCGTCGATGGCGCGGTAGGCGAACGGCATGGCCAGCACCACGTACTCCAGGGCCAGCAGGTACGGCGTGCTCTTGATGAAGCCCGGGGCGATCTGCAGCACGCCCACGATCAGCACCACGGGCGGGATGACGATCGGCAGGATAGTGATTCCCTCGAGCAGCCGCCGGAGCCTGGGCAGCCGGAGGTGGACGTAGACCGCCGTGGGCAGCATGAGCGCGATCGTGATCACCGTCGTGATGACGGCGAGCTTGACCGACAGCGCGAGGGACGACGTGAAGCCCGACTCGCCGATGACCGAGCCGAAGGCGCTGGTTCCGGTGAACCGGAAGGCCGCGATCAGCGGGATGAGGAAGTAGATGCCGGCCAGGACCAGGATCACCCAGCGCCAGATCGGCAGCGACTCCCGCCTTCCGGCTCCTCGCGGGCGTGTTATCGCAGCCATTTGGCCGACCTCCGCTGCAGCGCGACGTAGAGCACCATGGCGACCGCGATGATGACGACCATCCCCAGGCCGAGGGCCTTGCCGATGTTCTCCTGACCGGCGATGACGTTGCCGTTCAGGAACGATCCGATCTGGATCGCGGTCAGCGGGATGGTCCCTGTGGTCAGTGCCTCGGCGGTGGCGTAAGCGGACAAGGCGCTGCCGAACAGCAGCAGCACGCACCCGAGGAACGACGGCAGCAGCACCGGGCCACCCACGAAGCGCCAGTAATCCCAGGTCCGCGCGCCCAGGTTCTGAGCGGCTTCGCGCCAGGCCGGACGGAGCCCCTCCAGAGCGGGCAAGATGACCAGCACCATGAGCGGGATCTGGAAGTACATGTACACGATCACCACACCAGCCAGCGTGTACAGGCTGAAGCCGTGATTGTAGGGGTTGAACCCGAGGTCGGTCAGCCACTGGGTGGCGAGCCCGCTGGAGCCGAGAGTAGCGATGAACAGGAAGGCGAGCGGCACCCCGCCGAAGTTGGCGAACACGCCGGACGCGGTCACCGCGACCTGTCGCAGGATCGTCCCGCGCTTGGCCGTGAAGATCGCGTACGCGATCAGCAGCCCGAGGATCCCCGGCACGATGGAGGTGACCACGGACAAGATGATGGTCTGCTCGAATCCATGCAGGTATACGCCGTGGGTGGCGGCGTGGACGTTGCTCAGCGTGAAGCCGCCGCTGTTGTTCTGGAAGGCACCGACCGCGACCGCGACCATCGGCAGCAGCAGGCCGAGCGTCACGTAAGCCCCGAAGGGCACGATCCCGGCCACCCGGCGCAGCCAGCGCACGGCTCCCGGCACGGTGAGCTTTGCGGACGGCCCGGGGGCCGCGGCGAGGCCCGACCCGGAGGCCCCGGGATCCGCGAAGGATCCCGGGGCCCCGGAGGCCGTTACTGTCTGGTCCACAGCTAACCGATCACGCTAGACCACTGCTGGGCGACGAGGGACTCCGCCGCGGACTGCTGGGCCTGGGTCGGGAAGGTTACATTCCCGGCCGGGGCGGGCGGCAGGGCCTTGTAGGCCGTCTGATCGACCGTGCCGGCGGATACCAGTGACGGCAGCTCGATCGGCCTGGCCTCTCCCTGGAGCCAGAGGTTCTGGCCCGTGGTCGAGTACAGGTATTCCTCCCAGAGCCTGGCGGCGGCGGGGTCAGGCGCGTACTTGCTAATGGCCTGGTCGTAGTACGCGGCGTACGACGCGTCCGACGGGATCACGATCTTGAGGCCGGGAACGCTCGGGCCGATCTCGGAGGCCAGCAGGTAGTCCCACCAGATCACGATCGGCGTCTGACCGCTCTCCATGGTCGCCGCGCTGGCGGTGACCGGAACGAAGTTGCCCGCGCTGTGCAGCTTCTTGAAGTACGCGATGCCGGGGGCGATGTTGTCGAGCGAGCCGCCGTTGGCGAGCGCGGCGGCGAACACGGCGGAGAAGGCGGCGCTGGCCTGGGTCGGGTTGCCGTTAATGGCGACCTCGTTCTTGTACTCAGGGTTCAGCAGCGACGCGAACGACGTCGGCGGGGTCTTTACCTTCGCCGAGTTGTAGCCGATCGCGACGTAACCGCCGTAGTCGGCGTAGTAGGTGGCGTCCGATGCCTTGGCGTCGGCCGGGATGTTGCTCCAGGTCGCGACCTTGTAGGGAGCCAGGATGCCTTCCTGGTCGCCCTTGACGCCGAACGCGGTGCCCACGTCGAGGACGTCGGGGGCGCGGCTCTGACCCTTGAGCTGGTTAACCGCGTTGAGCTCGTCCTGGCTGGAACCGTCCGGGTTAGCGTCGTTGATCTTGATGCCGTATTTGGCGGTGAAGTCCTTCATGATCGTGCCGTAGTTGGCCCAGTTGGAAGGCAGCGTAATGACGTTGAGCTGGCCTTCCTTCTTGGCCGCCGCGATCAGCGCGGTCATGCCGCCACCCGCCGCGGCGGACGCGGCGGTGGACCAGTTGGTCCCGCTGTTGCTGCTGTCACTGGCGCTGCTGCTAGAACCCGAGGAACTGCAGCCGACAGTGAGCAGCAGGCTGCCTGCTACCGCGGCACCTGCCGCAAGAGCGTGCCTTGCTCGCAAAATTTCCCTCCCAAACCACAGTCCCCGGGGATCGGGGATCAAGATGCCGAATCATGGCTAGACAAGTCGAGATCATGGCTAGCCAACACAAACCGGAGGTAGCCAGCCCATGTCGGTCAGGCGTTGTTTGGCGGTCAGGTTGGTGACGTCCCTTACCTGCGGGGCGCTCCGGCCGCGGCCCGTCGTGGCGGGAAGCCGACGGTTTCGGAGATTTACCCGATCTCCCCGGTTTCCATGACGTAGGCCTCCCGCGCTGGTCAAGCGGTTGGCGGGCGGCGTCGCGGCTCCGATCCAGCCACCGCGTCGCGCGGGCTGACGACCGGCGCTGCACCGGATCGCCCCCGCTCCCGACGCGCGATGCGCCGCGACTGCCATCTGGCTGGCGGCCTGCCGGGATGGTTAGGATGTGCGCTCAGCGACGTACATCCGCTCCTTTCGGGGGAAGCAGAGCGTCAAAAGCGTGGATGGCCATGACGAATCAGCAGGGCGGATCGCAGCAGCCGGCGGGAATTCGTGACGTTGCCCGGAAGGCCGGCGTCTCAGTCGCATCGGTGAGCTTCGCCCTCAATGGCCAGCCGGGGGTGGCGAAGGATACCCGCCGGCGAATCCTGGCGGCCGCGGCGGAGCTTGGGTACCGGGCCAACCCCCAAGCCCAGGCGCTGCGGCGAGGGCGCACCACCACCTACGGCCTGGTCATCCGCAACTTCAGCAATCCTTTCTTCCTCGAGGTGCTGACCGGAGCCGAACGGGCGGCGGACGAGGCGGGCGTAACGCTGCTGCTCCTCGACTCGCACTACTCGATCGAACGCGAGCGCATGCATGTGCGGGAAATGGCCGCCCAGCGCCTGGCTGGCCTGGCCATCGCCCCGGTTGGCGACGGCGAGTCCGTCCGGGTGTGGCAGGAGCTACGGCCAGGTACCCCGGTGGTGGCGCTGAACGCGTCGATGGAGGGCTTCGCCGGGGTATCCCGGGTGTACCCCGATAACGCGGTCGGGGTGGAACTGGCGATGCATCGCCTCGCCGAACTAGGTCATACCTCCGCCGCCTTCCTGTCCGCGCCACGCGGCATGGCGGCCGACACCGACCGGCTGCGCTATTTCCGCCGCAATGCCCGCGAACTCGGCGTCCAGCCGCACGTGATGCGCTCGCCCCTGACGATCGCCGACGTGCGCAAGGCTGCCAGGACCCTGCTGATGCGCCGCGACGCCCCCACGGCGATCATCACCAACTCCGATTACACGGCGCTCGGAATCTACAAGACCGCCCGTGACCTGTCCCTGCGGATCGGGCCGGACGTCTCAGTCATCGGGCATGACGACCTGCCGACCTCTGAGCTTCTCGATCCCCCGCTGGCGACCATCCGCATCGACGGCCAGGAGATGGGCCGGGCCCTGATGACGCGCTTGCTCGACTGGGATCCGCCCACCGATTACGTCGCGCCGGTGGAACTGGTCGAACGCGCATCGGTGCGGGCACCGGACTTTCCCCGTCGACCCAGCGTCGCACGGCTCAGTGCGACAACTCGGTAACGTCCCTTGACACCCCTCCAGCGGGTGTGTGAGCATTCGAACTCTAAACGTTTTAGACGCGTTTATCCTGCACTCTCAGCTGGGGGATTAGTGGGTCGGTAGACCTCCTCGGTACCGCCGCCCGGATCCTTTTTCGGGCCGCCGTGGCCCACTTCGGGACAGGGAAAGCTTTCAGGAGGCACTGTGAAATTGTCCTATCGCTATGCGGCCGCCGGAGTCGCGGCCGCGGCATTGATTGCGGCCGCCGGCTGCTCGTCGAGTTCCTCCTCGGGCTCAGGCTCGGGCTCGGGCGGCAGTAGCGTCAACTGGGCCAACGAGACCTCCGCGTCGGCCGGAGGCGGCATGAGTGCCCTGGTGAAGGCGGCCAAGGCCGAGGGCACGCTCAACGTCATCGCGCTCCCGCCGACGTGGGCAAACTACGGCACTATCATCTCGACCTTCACGAAGGATTACGGCATCAAGGTCAATTCCGCCCTGCCTGATGGCACCAGCCAGCAGGAGGTGGACGCGGTGAAGACGGAGAACGGTACCTCCAAGGCGCCCGACGTCATGGACATCGGCATGGCCGTCGCCCTGGCCAACACCAGCCTGTTCGCCCCGTACGAGGTCAGCACCTGGAGCAGCATCCCGGCGGCGCAGAAGGCGCCGAACGGGGAGTGGGTTCAGGACTACGGCGGCTACATGGCGGTCGGGTACTCGAGCAAGTTCGGCACGATCACCTCGCTCAACGACCTGCTCAGCCCGAAGTTCAAGAACGCGGTCGCGCTGAACGGGAACCCGACCTCGGCTAACGCGGCGCTGAACGGCGTCATGATGGCCAGCATGGCCGAAGGCGGTTCGGCCAGCAACATCGCTGACGGCGTCTCTTTCTTCGGCAAGCTCAAGGCAGCTGGGAACTTCTCCCCCGTCTCCGCAACCGGCGCGTCGATCAAGGCGGGCACGACCCCGGTCGTGTTCAACTGGGACTACCTCAACCTGCCGAGCTACGTAGGCGTGTCGAACTGGAAGGTGTTCATCCCGTCGAACGCCGTCCTCGGCGGGTACTACGCGCAGGCCATCAACAAGAACGCCCCGCACCCGGCGGCCGCCCGGCTGTGGGAGGAGTTCCTCTACTCCCAGTCCGCGACCGGCGGGCAGAACCTCTGGCTCCAGGGCGGTGCCCGCCCGGTGGAGCAGGTGGCCATGACGTCCAACGGCTCCATCGACACCAGCGCGGCCTCGAAGCTGCCCGCGGTTACCGGCACGCCCACCTTCCTCAGCCCGACCCAGGCCACCGACGCCGCGAATTACCTGGCGGCGAACTGGGCGAAGGCCGTCAGCTAGCGAGGGAACGTGGCTGTCGCTGCGACATCTGAGACCGGCGCCCGGCCTTCACGGGCCGGGCGCCGGCTTGCCACTCCCACCTGGGTCGGCACCGTCCCGTTCCTCGTCTACGTCGCGATCTTCCTGCTGTTGCCGACGGGGATCGTGGTGGTCAATTCGCTCAAGAACCCCAGCGGCGCATGGGCGTTCTCCAACATCACCGAGCTCGGCAATCCGCTGGTGCGCGGTTTCTTCATCGGCTCGTTCAAGCTGTGCCTGCTCTCGTCGGTGTCGGGAGCCGTGCTTGGCGCGATCCTGGCCTATGCCATAGCGTCGGGCAACCCGGACGGCGTGGTGCGCAGGCTTTACCTGGCCGGCTCGGGCGTTCTCGCTCAGTTCGGCGGGATTACGCTGGCGTTCGCGTTCCTGGTGCTCATCGGCCCGGTAGGGCTGCTGTTCCACGCCAGCTGGTACTACAACTTCCCGTGGGGTATCGGACTGATCTATACGTATTTCCAGGTCCCGCTGATGGTGCTGGTCTTCCTGCCCGCGATCGACGGGGTAAAGGTCCAGTGGCGAGAAGCGTCCGAGAACCTGGGTGCGTCGGCGTGGCAGTACTGGCGCTATGTCGGCGGGCCGCTGCTGATGCCGGCTTTCCTCGGCGGCGCGCTGCTGCTGTTCGCGAACGCGTTGTCGGCCTTCGCGACCATCCAGGCCTGGGAGAGCCAGATTTCTTATATCGTGCCGCAGCAGATCGCTACTGCGATGTCCAGTGAGGTCGGGCTGAGCAACGTCAACGTGGCCGACCTGCTCGCCCTGGGCATGGTGGTCATGGTGGCTATCGTCATGACGGGATATGCATTGCTGCAGCGTAGGGCGGCACGATGGCTGCGATAACAACCCTCGGCGAGACACCCGCCTCCGCGTCGGCCAGGCATCCGGGCGGCATGCAGGCTCGCCGGCGCAGAAAGCTGAACCTTTTCCGTTATGTGGTCTTCACGCTGTTCGGACTGTTCTTCGTCTTGCCGCTGCTGGCTATGGCGCGGTTCTCCCTGGAGGGGGCCAAGCTCGGCACCTGGTCGTTGACGGCCTGGCGGGACATTACCTCCTTTCAGAGCTCCGGCGTTCCGCCCCTGGTGAGCTCGATTGAGATCACCCTGGAACTTGCGGTCATCACCTGCGTGATCGTGCTCGCCCTGCTGGTCCCGACCATGATCTGGATCCGGCTGCGGGTGCAGTGGCTGGCCCGCACCATGGAGGTCCTCTGCCTACTGCCGCTCACCATCCCCGCGATCGTGCTGGTTGTCGGCCTCGGCCCGATCTACAACAGGATTCAGCATTACAGCGTGTCCTCGCTCCAGCTGTTCTGGATCTACGTCATCCTGGCGTTGCCCTACGCCTACCGGGCGCTCGCCGCCGGGCTGAGTGCTATCGACGTGACCACTTTGTCCGAGGCCGCGCGCAGTCTCGGGGCAAGCTGGTTCAC
>Ga0302325_10016660_pt1 | contig 15560 bp, 13 predicted proteins | sample Palsa_T0_2_FD_201948 | JGI IMG/M metagenome (GOLD analysis project Ga0302325, IMG submission 201948) | Peat permafrost microbial communities from Stordalen Mire near Abisko, Sweden - Palsa_T0_2 | ecosystem: Environmental > Terrestrial > Soil > Palsa > Peat permafrost | place: Sweden: Abisko...
CCAGCGCCGAAGATGATCGAGCACGGTGAGCCGGGAGGCGTCAACTGCACGACCCGGAACGCACCGTCGACGACGTCGGCATCCAGCCGCCACCCCAGCGCAACGTAGAACTCCTTGGCCCGGTCGACATCGGCGACAGGCACCACCACAACCTCGAGTTTCATATCCATGACCGCGGCAGATTCTCCTTTTCGAGTCGTGGATGCGCGCTCGTCAGCGCGCAGGTGCCCCGACGCCCTCCAGCAGCTTCCTGAATTAGGACATTTCAGTGTGCATGGCCGGCGTTGATTTTGGCGAGAATGTTGCGGGAGTTCGTCAAGTAACAGATCTACGGCGGTCAGGATTTGCCCACCAGCCTTGATACGGACGCTGCGGTGGTGTCGCGCGGTTCGCACGAATTTCTTTATGCTCCAGCTGGTTTGGTGTTCGATACAGTCGTGTTCGGACACCGATCCTGTCAAAACGCCCTGCTAGACGGAAACAAACGACTCGCATGGCCAGCCTGCCGAACAACTGCGCACCTTGAGCCACCAAGAGCGCTGATCGAGCACGCCCAGCGCCTAGCCGTTACCCGACCCCCCGGCGGGTTGCGGTCGCCATCATCGGCGGATTCGGCAAACACTTCGCAGCCCAACTTGTCGAGCGTGACAAGTCCTTGCGCGTGGCTCAGAGCCGCAGTATTCATGTTCTTGAGCGACTCGGCCCATCGCTGCGCCAGCTGGCCGATCAGAGAATTCCACGGCTACCGGAGTTCGGGGCAGTTCGGTAGCCGCGATCGCCAGACCAGCCAGGAGGCAACGTGATCCCAACCGAAAATCGTAGTGCCGAGGCGGCCGGTGACCCGAGCGCCGCGAGGGCCGACATGAAGCTCGAGGTTGTCATCATCGGCGTGTCGGATGTGGACCGCGCGAAGGACTTTTACCGCCGGCTCGGTTGGAGGCTGGACGTCACGCCGTCGGGGGTGGCGCAGTTCACGCCGCCGAGCTCGTGGTGCTCCGTGCAATTCGGGCCGAACCTCACCTCCGCGGCGCCCGGTTCGAGCAAGGCGTACGTGATCGTTTCTGACATCCAGGCTGTTCGGGACCAGTTGGTGGCCGCCGGTATCGAGGTTGGCGACATCTTCCACATCGGCCCGGACGGCCCGGTCAGCGGTCTGGATCCCGAGCGCCGCAGCTATTTCTCGCGGGCCTGGTTTAGCGATCCCGACGGCAACAGCTGGATGCTGCAGGAGGTCACCACCCGGCTTCCCGGGCGCGTCGACACCGGCGCAACGTCATTCGGCTCGGTGAACGATCTGGCGAGCGCGCTGCGGCGTGCGGTCGCTGCCCACGGCAAGCACGACGAGCGGGCCGGCGCGGCAGATCCAAACTGGCCCGACTGGTGCGCGGAGTACGTGGTGGCCGAACAGGCCGGGACGGGGCTGCCTCAATGAATCTGTATGACACAGAATTCGACGTTGCCGTTATCGGGGGCGGTCCGGGTGGTGCGAACGCCGCGGGCTACCTCGCTGCCGAAGGGCTCAAGGTGGCGTTGGTCGAAGATCGCCTCATTGGCGGCGAATGCCACTACTGGGCCTGCAATCCGACCAAAACGTTGCTTCGTCCGATTGAGGTGCTCGCCTTGGCGAAAGCCGTTCCAGGCGTGCGCGAGACGGTGAAACTCGAGCAGCCGGATGTAGCTGCGGTTTTCGCTAAGCGTGACGAAATCATCGACCATCTCACCGATGACGCGGCCGTGGCCGGATTGACGGAGGCCGGTGTCGAGGTGATCCATGCTCACGGGCAGCTATCGGGGGAACGGCAGGTCACGGTGGTGCACCGGGATGGCCGTAAGGACTCGCTGCGGGTGAGGCATGCGGTCGTTCTGGTGACCGGCACCCGCCCCGCCATTCCCGACATACCGGGGCTGGCCAACGCGCAGCCGTGGACCAATCGCGATCTGTCAGTCATGACGCACGTACCGCCACGCGCGCTGGTCCTCGGTGGCGGTGTGGTCGGCGTGGAATTCGCGACCATCCTGGCTGGCTTAGGCTCCGATGTCACACTATTGGTGCGCGGAAGCGCCCTACTGCGAAACTCCGAACCCATCGCCGCCGAAATGGTCGCTGAATCACTGCGACGCAAGGGCGTAAAGATTTATTTCGGGGCTCAGTTGTCGGCGGTTTCACGTCCCGCCGCCGGCGGAGCAGTTACAGCCACATTCGGCGATCAGCGCACAGAAATCGACGAAATCGTGGTTGCCGCTGGACGATTGGTCAACACCGGTGGCCTCGGCTTAGAAACAGTGGGGCTGCGTGACGGGGATTTCGTGGAGGTCGACGACCATCTGCAGGCGATCGGAGTCGACGGCTCCTGGTTGTACGCCTTAGGTGACACCACCGGGCGCGCAATGCTGTCCCATATCTCTCAGTACCACGCCGTGATCGTTGCCGACGTGATCGCAGCCCGTGCCAAGGGCCGCGAGCTCGGCAACGACGAGTTGATCGCCCGTGACGCGGGAAACCTTGCGCAGGTGATATTCACCGACCCGCAAGTGGTCGAAGTCGGCCGCACAGAAAGCCAGGCCCGTGCAGACGGCTTCGCGGTCACTACGCGCACCGCGCGATTCCCGGAAGCGAATCCGACTCTCGCCTTACAACGCGACGGCTTCGATGCTTGGGCGAAACTTGTCATCGATGCAGACACGGACACATTGCTGGGTGCAACCTTTGTCGGGCCAGAGTTCGCCGAACTGGTCCAGGCGGCCACCCTCGCCGTTGTCGCCAAGGTACCGGTGGATGTGCTCCGCCATGTCGTGGCGCCGCATCCGTCGGTCAATCAAATATGGAACCCACTGCTCGCTCGGGAAAGGTGACAGCCGTCGACGTTTCGGCCGTCACTAGGTGCCGGACAGTTGCGCCTTGGTGGCGCGCGTCAGATCGTCGGCAAGCACCTCCGGCTCGCCGGCTAGCAGGCCGTCCAGCGCCAGCTCGGCAACGACCGCGGGATCGGTCTTTTGGTCTGCCGGGGCGAAGGCGGCCATCTCGGTATCCATGTAGCCGACGTGCACGGCGGTGACCTGGATGCCACGGGGAGCCAGTTCCTGTCTGAGTGCGTCGGTCATCGCCCACCCGGCCGCCTTCGCCGCGGAGTAGGCACCAGAGCCGGGAGCATGCAGCCAGGACAACACCGACAGCATGTTGAGGATTGCTCCGCCGCCGTTGCTTTCAATGACCGGCACGAAAGCCCGGATCATGCTCAGGGTGCCGAAGTAGTGCGTCTCCATCTCCAGCCGGACGTCCTCGAACGCCCCGGACAGCAGTCCCGCCCGCGTAGAGGTGCCGGCATTGTTGATCAGCACGGTGACGTCGCCGGCCAGGTCGGCAGCGCGGCGCACCGAGGTTGGGTCGGTGATATCGAGCTGCACAGGTTCGACGCCCGCGAGCTCGATCGTTTCCGGACGGCGCGCGGCGGCGTAGACCTTCGCGCCGCGCCCGACAAGTTGAGCTGCGAACTGCTTGCCCAAACCGCGGTTCGCACCCGTAACGAGAGCGGTGATGTGTCCAGCGTCCATGATGAATCCTCCTTCGGTTTTGTCTAGAACTAAAGCACTGCGGAGCTGTCGGCGTGGGTTCGCCAAACTCCCGGGGTGCAAGACACGTGATGGGCGACGTGATGACGACACCGCAGTCGAGGAATACTCGCCTCAGGGGCCTTAGGGCCCGTCTGTCAGTTCGCAATCGCCGGAGCGTGCCGCAGCACGGCGACGGCGCTGAGTAGCTTCAAACCGTGACGAGGGTGGTGTGACCGTGACCGAGGTCGGCGGCAGCCCTGGCATCGGAGCATTCGCGGGTCCGATCGCACGCAGCAGCGTCGCCCGGGTGGGCGCCGCGACCGCGTTGACCGCCGCGTGCGGCTACGCGGTGGTCTACCTGGCCGCCCGCGATCTGGCGCCGGCCGGCTTTTCGGTCTTCGCGGTCTTCTGGGGAGCCTTCGGACTGGTCACCGGCGCGGCCAACGGCCTGCTTCAGGAAACGACGCGGGAAGTCCGCGCCGCCGGCTACCTGCAGGTGACACCGGGCCTCAAAAAGAGAGGCACCCATCCGCTGCGGGTGGCCGCCATGGTCGGTATCGGTGCGGCCGTGCTGATCGCCGCCAGTTCGCCGCTATGGGGCGGCCGGGTGTTCGCCGCCGCCCACTGGCTGTCGGTGGGCCTGCTCAGTGTCGGGCTGGCGGGATTCTGCCTGCATGCCACGTTGCTGGGCGTGCTGGCCGGCAGCAACCGCTGGACCCAGTACGGGGCGCTGATGGTCACCGACGCCGTCATCCGGGTGGCGGTCGCAACGGCCGCTGTCGTCGTCGGCTGGGGACTGGTCGGATTTCTGTGGGCCACCGTTGCGGGCGCGGCGGCCTGGCTGATCATGATCGCGGCCTCGCCGACGACCCGGGCCGCGACACGGTTGCTGACCCCCGGCGGTACGGCGACCTTCTTGCGCGGGGCGGCCCATTCGATCACCGCGGCGGGCGCCAGCGCCATCTTGGTGATGGGCTTCCCGGTGCTGTTGAAGGTGACGTCCAGCCAACTCGGCGCCGAAGGCGGTGTGGTCATCCTCGCGGTCACCTTGACCCGCGCGCCGCTGCTGGTCCCGCTGACCGCGATGCAGGGCAATCTGATCGCACACTTCGTCGACCAGCGCACCGAGCGGGTGCGGGCCCTGCTCGCACCGGCGGCGCTGATCGGCGCGATCGGAGCGGTCGGCGTGCTGGCGGCCGGCCTTCTCGGCCCGTGGCTGCTGCGGGTCGCCTTCGGGGCCGACTACCAAACGTCGGGTGCCCTGCTGGCCTGGCTGACCGCGGCCGCGGTGGCGATCGCGATGCTCACCCTCACCGGCGCCGCCGCGGTCGCGGCCGCGTTGCACCGCGCCTATGCGCTGGGCTGGGTGTGCGCGACGGTGGCGTCGACGCTGTTGCTGGTGTTGCCATTGCCGTTGGAAACCCGCACGGTGGTGGCGCTGCTGTGCGGTCCGCTGGTGGGTATCGGCCTGCACCTGGCCGCGCTGGCGCGTGGCCGCGGTGCAACTGCCTTAGAGGTCTCAGCGGCCTGAGCCGACGTGTACGTTGTGGGCTTGAAATGCCCACTGAAACGCTCGACGCCTGGATCGTCGTCCCAGCCTTCAACGAAGCCGGTGTGATCGGCGGCGTCGTCACCGACCTGCGCTCGACTTTCCCCCACGTGGTGTGTGTCGACGACGGCAGCGACGACGACACCGGCGACATCGCCCTGCGAGCCGGGGCGCATCTGGTGCGCCACCCGGTGAACCTGGGCCAGGGCGCCGCGATCCAGACCGGCGTCGAGTACGCCCGCAGCCAGCCCGGCGCGCAGGTCTTCGCCACCTTCGACGCCGACGGTCAGCACCGCGTCGAGGACCTCGTCACGATGATCGACCGGCTGGGCCGCGGCGACGTCGACGTCGTCATCGGCACCCGATTCGGTCCCGGCGTCAGCCGGCCCCCGTTTCTGAAACGAATCGTGTTGCAGACCGCCGTGCGGCTGAGCCCGCGCGGCCGCAGGCTGGGACTGACCGACACCAACAACGGCCTGCGGGTGTTCAACAAGACGGTCGCCGACGGGCTGGACATCACCATGAACGGGATGAGCCACGCCACCGAGTTCATCATGCTGATCGCCGAAAACCGCTGGCGTGTCGCTGAACAGCCCGTCGAGGTGCTTTACACCGAGTATTCCTCGGCCAAGGGCCAACCGTTGCTCAACGGCGTCAACATCATTGTTGACGGATTCCTAAGAGGAAGGACGTCGCGGTGAACTGGATTCAGGGTCTGCTAATCACCTCGATCATCGCGCTACTGGTTTACCTGCTGCGCTCGCGTCGCAGCGTCCAGTCGCAAGCCTGGGTAAAGGTGGCCTTTCTGTTCTTCGTGCTGGCCGGGGTGTACGCCGTGCTGCGACCCAACGACACCACGGTGGTGGCGCATTGGCTCGGGGTGGACCGCGGCACCGACCTGATGTTGTACGCGCTCATCATCGGGTTCACCTTCAGCACACTCAGCACCTACCTGCGGTTCAAGGACCTCGAGGTGCGGTACGCGCGACTGGCCCGCGCTATCGCGATCGATGGCGCGCAACCGCCCGAATGATCAGCCGGCCCCGACGCCCCAGTGCAGTCCGCGTGACGTGATCAGCACCAGCCCAAGCGAAACGGCGGCAACGACGACCAGCCCGATCACGGCCACCACCAGCGGCCGCCACCCGGTGCGGACGAGTTCGCGAATGTTGGTGTTGAGCCCAACGCCGGCGAATGTCAGCAGAAAGGCCCACCTCGACACGTTGGCGATGTTGGTGGTTTGGGTCTTGCTGAGCCACCCAGCGGTGGCGATCGCCGACACAGCCAGAAAACCGAGGACGAATTTGGGGAACTTGTCCCAGATGAACGACGCCCGTGCCCGCAGGCCAGGGGCGATCTGATCGGCCTCTCCGCGGGCAGCCCAGTACAGAGCGAAACCGAGTACGACGAAACCGATAAGGGCATTGCGGGTGGACTTCACCAGCACCGCAATCTTTCCCGCTTGCTCGGAGTACAGGTAGCCGGTCGCGGTGGTCTCGGCGGTGTTGTCCACGGAAAGCCCTGCCCACAAACCGAATTCGTGATCAGTCAAGCCTATTGCGTGTCCCAGCGGCGGAAGCGTAAACAATGCGACAGCACCCAGTGCCAGGATTGCCGCGATCGCGTATCCGACATCGGAATTGCGGGCTCGGATGGCACCTTTGGCGGCCACGATGGCTGACACGCCGCAGATGGACGTCCCGATGGCCAGCAACGAACCAAGCTTGCCGGACAACCCGAAGAAGCGCGCCGCGGCCAAGATGATCGCCCCGGCCACAGTCATATCCAGCAAAATTTGCACTAGCGAGATGCCGCCGAGTTTGACCACATCGCCAAGGACGAAACGCACGCCGAGTGCGACAATGCCGATCTTCAACCAGAATTCGTAGGTCTGGACGCCGGCGCGAAAGATGCGCTGCAGGCCAACGGTATTGGTGACCAGAAGGCCGATGAGAATCGCCCACAGCACGTATTCGATATCGGGCACTGTCCAATGCTCATGGTGCGCAAGGGAATTCCACCACACCTGCGCGTACTTGCCGAGCAGGCCGACCGCGATCAGCAGCAGCACACCCGGCACGTAGGCCAGCAGGTTGCGGCTGGTGAAACTGGCCTCCCCGGCAGGGTCTGTCTGATCAACAACGACGGTACTCACCGCGTCACCACGGAATCTTGGGCAGCAGCCCAGCCACGGCCAACAGCACCACAACACCGGCCACAATCGTGGCCCACCGATCGACGCCTATCCGTGCGAGGCGTTCACCCCTCGTTGGTCCGCCATTAGCGACTTCGTCATCATGATCGCTCACGGTCACCGCAATCTCCTTGCCGCCGAAGCTTTTCGCTGAAGTTCACCGCTGCGACCGCCAGCGAGCAAGAGATTGGCTCGGCCTGATCAATAACCCACGGCTCGAGATGCGCCGCGCTAGCCGGCGTCGGTCTGGCGGAAATAGTCCACCGTGCGAGCCACCCCTTCGGCGAGCGACACCTGCGGGCGCCAGCCCAAAACCCTTTCGGCCAAGCCGATGTCGAGGCAGGACCGTTGCAAGTCGCCCAGCCGCGGCGGATGGAATTCCGGATCGTCGGGCGCGCCGGCAGCGGCCGCTACCGCTGAATGCAGTTGCCGGTCAGAGGTTTCCACACCGGTGCCGACGTTGAATCGCTGCCCACCCCCGGCCGCACCGGACGCTTCGACGAAAGCGTCGACCACGTCGTCGACGAAGACGTAGTCGCGGGTGTGCGAGCCGTCGCCGAACACCTTGGTGGGCTTGCCGGACAGCAGTGCCTGAGCGAAGATCGCGACCACCCCGGCCTCGCCGTGCGGGTCCTGGCGGGGGCCGTAGACGTTGGCCGGCGCGATGTGCGAGCACTCCAGGCCGTAGAGATGACGAAAGGTGTTGAGGTAGATCTCCCCAGCCACCTTGCCCGCGGCATACGGCGAAGCCGGGTCGGTGGGCACCTGCTCGCTGGTCGGATAGGTCGGCGGAGTGCCGTAGATCGAGCCGCCCGACGAGGTGTGCACCACCTTGCGCACGCCGGTGCCGCGCGCTGCCTCGGCGAGCCGCACGGTGCCGATCACGTTGACCGACGCATCGAATTGCGGGTCGGCCACCGAGTGCCGCACGTCGATCTGCGCCGCCAGGTGGAACACCACCTCCGGCCGGTGTTCTGCGAAGATCGCCTGCAGGTCGGCGGTGACGATGTCGGCCTCGACGAAGGCGAACTCGGCATTGTCGGCCAGATGCTCGAGGTTGGTAGCCCGCCCGGAAGCGTAGTTATCCAGGCCGACGACGCTGTGGCCGTCGCTCAGCAGCCGGTCGACTAGCGTCGAGCCGATGAACCCGGCAGCCCCGGTGACCAGTGCGCGCACCGGCCCACCTTACCGACGGGCCGACCGGATCCCGAAGGTGGCGCTGGTGGCGGCGGCGCTGGTCGCGGTGCAGCTGGTGATCCGCGGGGTGCTGGCGTTTCGGGGCTACTTCTATTGGGACGACCTGATTCTGGTCGGCCGGGCCGGCACGCATAGCCTGCTGTCGCCCTCATATCTCTTCGACGACCACGACGGACACGTCATGCCGGCCGCGTTTCTGGTCGCCGGCGCCATCACCCGACTGGCCCCGTTGAACTGGGTTGGGCCGGCGATCAGCCTGGTGGTGCTGCAGTTGCTGGCGTCGCTGGCGCTGCTGCGCGGTATGTACGTGATCCTGGGCTGGCGGCCGGTGCTGCTCGTGCCGCTGACCTTCGCGCTTTTCACCCCGCTGGGGGTTCCGGGGTTCGCATGGTGGGCAGCGGCGCTGAATTCGCTACCGATGCTGGCCGCGCTGGCCTGGGTCTGTGCCGATGCGATTCTGCTGGTGCGCACCGGCAATCAGCGCTACGCAGTGACCGGCGTGCTGGCATACCTGGGCGGGCTGCTGTTCTTCGAGAAGGCGGCGGTGATCCCGTTCGTCGCGTTCGCGGTCGCCGCTCTGCTGTGCCACGCACAGGGTGATCGCGCCCCGCTGTCAACGATCTCAGCGGTGTGGCGTACCGGCGTCCGGTTGTGGACGGTGTCCCTGGCGCTGACCGGCCTGTGGGTCGCGGTCTATCTGGTGGTGGTCAATCAGCGGCGATGGAGTTCAGATCTGCCGATGACGTGGGATTTGTTGCGTCGCTCGGTCACTCACGGGATCGTTCCGGGTTTGGCCGGTGGCCCGTGGGCCTGGGGCCGGTGGGCGCCGGCCTCGCCGTGGGCCACCCCGCCGGACTTGGTCAAAGCGCTGGGCTGGCTGGTGCTGGCTGCGGCGGTGACGCTGTCGCTATTCCGCAAACAACGAATCCTCCCGGTGTGGCTGGCCGCGGCCGGCTACCTGGTCGCCTGTCAGGTGCCGATCTATCTAATGCGCTCGTCGCGGTTCACCGCGCTGGAGCTAGCCCAAACCTTGCGCTACTCAACCGATCTTGTCGTGGTGCTGGCATTGTTGGCCGCGGTCGCGTTCTGCGCGCCCAACCGTCCGTCGTCGGGCTGGCTGGACGCCTCTGCGCCCCGCAGTGTCGTCACGGCCGCGGTGGCGGCATCGTTCCTGGCGAGCAGCGGGTATTCCACGGCGACGTTCTTGACGTCCTGGCGGGACAACCCCGCTCAGCCCTATCTGCAGAATGCCCGCCACGGTTTGGCCGACGCGCACGCCGCGGGGAGTGCGCCGTTGCTCGACCAAGAGGTCGATCCGCTGGTGCTCGGGCGGGTGGCCTGGCCGGACAACTTGGCCAGCCATATGTTCGCGCTGCTGCGGGATCGGCCGCAATTCGGTTCGACGACAACCCAATTGCGAATACTGGACAGCAAGGGCCGGCTGGCCGATGCGCAGGTAACCTGGGTACGGGCGATTGCGCCCGGACCTGTGCCGCAATGTGGGTATCTGGTGCAGCCCGACCGGCCGGCCCGGCTTGCGGTCGACGGCCCGCTGCTGCCGACGGATTGGACGGCGGAGATCAACTACCTGGCCAACAGCGACGGCTCGATGAACATGTCGCTGTCCGAGGGAACCGAGACGCGGGTTCCGGTGCATCCCGGGCTCAACCGGGTCTACGTGCGACTGCCCGGCGCGGGCGACGCCATCCGGGTGCGCGCCAACACGGCCGCGCTGAGCGTGTGCGTCGCGGCCGGGCCGGTGGGCTATGCGCTCCCGCGATGACCGTAAAAGACGGAGCCACCTAGGAGAATCGAACTCCTGACCTGCTCATTACGAGTGAGCCGCTCTACCGACTGAGCTAAGGTGGCGTGCCCTGTCGGGCGGGACGAGTCTACGGCAGCCCCTGGAACGGCCCAAGTTCGACCGCCGACGATGCGGGCCCTCTGATTTCAGTCGCGCAGCGCCTGGCCGATGGTGGCGACCATGGCATCAACGGCGAACTTCGGCTTGACGTTGACGGCCAGTGCCTCGCGGCACCCCAGTACCGCCTCAATGCAGCGCAGCAATCGGTCCGGTGGAACGTGGGCTGCCATCGCCGCGATCGGTTCTGCCATGTCCGGGTGGTAGGGCCGCACACCACCCGCCCTAGCAGCGACCAGCAGCGCGTCCCGAAAGTAGCTCGCCAGGTCCATCAGCGCACGGTCCAGCGCATCCCGCGACGCGCGGGTCTGACGCGACTTCTGCCGTCGCTCAAGATCTTTGATCGCGCCGGTGGCGCCGCGCAACGCACCGGCGGTGCCCTTGCCGGTACCGCCGGCGCCCAGCGCGGTCCGCAGCTCCTCGGTCTCGGCTTCGTCGCGCCCGGCGGTCAGCACCGCCGCTTCGGACTCTGCGGCGGCCACCAGCGCTTCGGCGGCCCCGTAAGCCTTCGATCGTGTCGCCGCGTCGCGCGCCAGGCTCAACGCCTGCAGCCGCCGCTCGCGAGCCTCCGGATCGGTGGCCAGCCGCCGCGCCCGGCCGACGTGGCCGCCGCTGACCGACGCCGCCCAGTTCGCGGCCTCACCCGATAAGCCGTCGCTGTCGATCAAGACCTGTGCGATCGCCGCATTCGCCGGCGTCACCAACGCGATATGGCGGCAGCGGGACCGCAGGGTGATCGCGATGTCTTCGGGATCCACCGACGGCGCGCACAACAGAAACACCGTGGACGGCGGCGGCTCCTCGACCACCTTGAGCAGCGCGTTCGCCGCGCCCTCGGTCAGCCGGTCGGCGTCCTCGATCAGCACGATCTGCCAGCGCCCGGTGCTGGCCCGGCGAGAGGCGACCTGGACGATCGCGCGCATGTCGCTGACCCCGATGGACAGTCCCTCCGGGATGACCCGCCGCACGTCGGCGTGGGTACCGGCCATCGTCGTCGTGCAGGATCGACACTCTCCGCAGCCGGGCACGCCAGCGGACGTGCACTGCAGGGCCGCGGCGAAGCACAGCGCGGCGACCGACCGCCCCGACCCCGGCGGGCCGGTGATCAGCCAGGCGTGCGTCATCGCGGCCGTGTGAGTCGAATCACCGCGGGCAGCCGCAGCCGCGGCCACCAGGTCAGCCTCGACCGACTCCTGGCCAACCAACCGTGCGAATACCCGCGACATCACCCGAAACAGTAGTGGTCGCCGCCGACGCTCCCACAACATCTGCGGCTGCACTTCGAACGTTCTGGCTACTTTTTGGTCCCCGCCGACCGATACGGTGGGCGAGTGAGTACTGCGGGCACGTTACCCGGGCGGATCAGCGGATTCGCTCAGTGGTTCGTGCGCACGCCGTGGCCGGTGTTCACCCTGAGCATGCTGCAGGCCGACATCATCGGCGCATTGCTCGTTCTGGGCTTCCTGCGTTACGGGCTTCCGCCCGAGGACCGCATCGAACTGCAGGACCTGCCGCCCCTGAACCTGGCGATTTTCGCCGGGTCGATTGTCACTCTCTTTCTCGCCGGAGTCTCGATCAGCGTGCGGTTGCTGGTACCGGTGTTCCGGTGGCAGCGCCGCGACGGTCTGCTCACCGACAGCGACCCGGCCTCCACCTTGTTGGCGCGGAGCCGCGCGCTGCGTACACCCTTCTACCGCACGCTGATCAGCCTGGGCTACTGGTCCATCGGCAGCGTGGTGTTCATCATCGCCAGCTGGCCGGTGGCCCGGCACGCGGCGCCTGTGGTGGCTGTCGCCACGGGTCTGGGCGCCACCGCCACCGCCATCATCGGCTACCTCCAGTCCGAGCGGGTGCTACGGCCGGTTGCGGTGGCTGCCCTGCGCGGCGGCCTGCCGGAGAACATCAGGGCTTCGGGTGTCATCGGACGCCAGATGCTGGCTTGGGCGCTGTCCACCGGGGTGCCGCTGCTGGCGATCGTGCTGACCGTTGTGGCGGATAAGGCTGAGTACCTGCATGCGCCGCCGGAGAAGCTGTTGAACCCGATCTTGCTGCTGGCATTGCTGGCGTTGGGCATCGGCCTGGCGGGCACCCTGCTGGTGGCCATGTCAATTGCCGACCCGCTGCGTCAGCTGCGTTGGGCCCTCGGCGAGGTGCAGCGCGGTAACTACAACGCGCACATGCAGATCTACGACGCCAGCGAGCTGGGCCTGCTGCAGGCCGGCTTCAACGACATGGTTCGCGACCTGTCCGAACGGCAACGGCTGCGCGACCTGTTCGGCCGCTACGTGGGCGAAGACGTCGCCCGCCGGGCACTGGAACGTGGCACCGAGTTGGGCGGTCAGGAGCGCCATGTCGCGGTGCTGTTCGTCGATCTGGTCGGCTCCACCCAGCTGGCCTCGACGCGCCCGCCCGCCGAAGTGGTCAGCTTGCTCAACGAGTTCTTCCGGGTGGTGGTGGACACCGTCGGCCGGCACGGCGGCTTCGTCAACAAGTTCCAGGGCGACGCCGCGCTGGCCATATTCGGCGCTCCCATCGAGCATCCCGACGCCTCAGGTGGCGCGCTGGCCGCCGCTCGTGAACTGCACGACGAGCTACTCCCGGTGATCGGATCGGCGGAGTTCGGGATCGGGGTGTCCTCCGGTCGCGCCATCGCCGGTCATATCGGCGCACAGGCCCGCTTCGAATACACCGTGATCGGCGATCCGGTCAACGAGGCCGCGCGACTCACGGAGCTGGCCAAACTAGAAGACGGCCGCGTGCTGGCCTCGGCGGTCGCGGTCAGCGGCGCCCTGGACGCCGAAGCACTCTGCTGGGATGTCGCCGAAGTCGTCGCACTGCGCGGACGCATCTCGCCCACTCAGTTGGCCCGGCCGCTCAATCTGGCGACCCATGAGGAAGTTCCCGGCCAGGTTGGCGGCTGACCCCCTCCAATCCGATCTGGGTCGCGGGGCAGAGCAGCGCTCGTGGCAGGACATGCTGACACCGCCGAGGAAGAACTGATCACCCGCTGCCGCGAGGTTCGCCGCTAGCCGCCCGTCGGCGCAGGACCAGCCGGAACCGGGGCGAGGTCGCTCGGCAGGATCGGGCCGATGTCGAAGAAGGTTTTGCCGTGCGGATCCGGGGCACCGGGAGCCGGGTCGATGCCCAGGTTCAACAGGTCACTCAGACCGGGCACGTTCGCCGGCTGATCGCCCTCGAACACTCCGGTCTCGGACTGGGTGATGTTCTGCACCACCACCGGACTCTCGACGCCGTTCATAAGCTGCAGCAGATCGCCTACCGATGGGCTGGTCGCGTCGCGACTGTCGTGGGTGTTGCCGGAAAGCTGTACCGCGGGAACTTCGATATCACGCAACGGCGGCGCCGACGGGGCGGCGATGATCACGCTGAGGCCGCCGAGCGCAGCACCAGCGGTGATGCAGTATCGGGCGGCGGCTCGCATGACTCTCCCTGAACGGGGCTGCAGCGGCGCCACAGCGTAGTTCCCAATACTGTACCTGAGAAGTGGCTGAGAATCACCGGTCTTCCGGCGAAAACTTCCGAGAAAGGAACCTAAGAGGACCTGAGCAGGGAAAAGCCGCAGAATGCGACCTGCTAGCTGCGCTTGGCGGCTTTCTTCGCCCCCGCCTTTTTGGCAGGCGCCTTACGCACCGTCTTCTTGGCTATTTTCTTCACCGGGCCACGGGCGCGCCGATCGGCCAGCAGCTCGGCGGCGCGTTCATCGGTAATCGACAGCACGTCGTCGCCCTTGCGCAGGCTCGCGTTGGTCTCACCGTCGGTGACGTAGGGACCGAACCTGCCGTCCTTGATCACCATCGGCTTGCCCGACGCCGAGTCGTTGCCCAATTCACGCAGCGGCGGCGCGGCGGCTCCCTGCCGACCACGGCGCTTCGGCTCGGCGTAAATCTTGAGCGCGTCTTCGAGAGTGATGTCGAATATCTGGTCCTCAGTCGCCAATGATCGAGAGTCGGTGCCGCGCTTTAGATATGGGCCATATCGGCCATTCTGCGCGGTGATCTCCTCACTGGAACCGGGGTCGACGCCGACGACCCGCGGCAGCGACAGCAGTTTCAACGCATCCTCAAGCGTCACGGTCTGCAGCTCCATGCTGCGCAGCAGCGACCCCGTCCGCGGCTTCGGGCCAGTCGGCTTCTTGCCCTTCTTGGCCGGCTGCCCGGAGGCGCCGTCGTCGTCGTCTGGCTTGGGCAGCACTTCGGTGACGTACGGACCGTAACGACCGTCCTTGGCGACGACTTCGTGCCCGGTGTCCGGGTCGACACCGAGCGTGCGTCCCTCTTGGGGCGTGGAGAAGAGTTCCTCGGCGACGTCGAGAGTCAGCTCGTCAGGGGTCAGCGAATCGTGCAGGTTGGCCCGCTGCGGTGCCGGCTCACCGTCGTCACCGGTTACCATCCGCTCCAGGTAGGGTCCGTTCTTGCCCACCCGCACGTAGACGGGCCGTCCCTCTGCATCGGGGAAGAGCTTGATGGAGTTGACTTCTCGGGCATCGATGCCTTCGAGGTTCACGCCGACCAGTCTCTTCAGCCCACCGGAGCGGGCCACCGAGTCGGCCACACCATGCTCGCCGCCGAAGTAGAAGTTATTGAGCCAATTCGTCCGCTGTTCCAAGCCGGAGGCGATCGCGTCGAGTTCGTCCTCCATCGCTGCGGTGAAGTCGTAGTCGACCAGCCGCCCGAAATGCTGCTCCAGCAAACCGGTGACCGCGAACGCCACCCACGACGGCACCAGCGCGCTGCCCTTCTTGTGCACGTAGCCGCGGTCCTGGATGGTCTTGATGATCGACGAATAAGTCGACGGCCGTCCGATGCCCAGCTCTTCCAGCGCTTTGATCAACGACGCCTCGGTGTAGCGGGCCGGCGGGTTGGTGGAGTGCCCGTCGGGTGTCAGCTCGGTGGCGTCCACCCGCTGCCCCTGGGTCAGCTGCGGCAACCGACTCTCCGCATCGTCGGCTTCACCGCCGACCTGGTCGTCCACCGTCTCCACGTAGGCCTTCAGAAAGCCCGGGAACGTCAGCGTGCGGCCGCTGGCGCTGAACTGCAGTGCCCTTTTGGTGCCGGCCTCGTTGATTTCGCCGTTGATCCGCAAGCTGAGCGTGGTACCGCGAGCGTCGGCCATCTGCGAGGCGACCG
>Ga0302325_10016662_pt1 | contig 15559 bp, 14 predicted proteins | sample Palsa_T0_2_FD_201948 | JGI IMG/M metagenome (GOLD analysis project Ga0302325, IMG submission 201948) | Peat permafrost microbial communities from Stordalen Mire near Abisko, Sweden - Palsa_T0_2 | ecosystem: Environmental > Terrestrial > Soil > Palsa > Peat permafrost | place: Sweden: Abisko...
TGCTGAGCGCCTGCGGGATGGGGTGCGAGCGCGAACTGCAAGCCGCCCGCGGCGAGTGCCGCGAAGCCGCTGGCGATCGCCGCCCAACCCGAGTATCCGTCGAAGCGCTGAATCTTCGCGAGCCGGTCGCGAACCTCGGCCAGATCCGCGATGGCCTGCCGGACTTCCATGTGCCTCACTTTGTGAGACAAAGTAAAGGTCCTGCCGCTTACGGAGTCGCCTTGGGCAGCGTCATCGGCCCAGCCGGCGCCGCGACGGGAAGGTTGAACTGCGGCTGCCCGACGTCGATTCGCAGCGCCTGATACGAGCCGAACAACTTCGCTTGGTTGTAGGTGACCGTCACGGTCATACCTTTCTTGAGGTAGTCCGTGGAGTGCCGTTGGCCGCCGGCGTACACGCCTTGGAATCCATCTTTGAGGATGAAGATCTGATCTTGGTGATGCGCGGAAACGTTGACCTGTTTCGAGGTAGCGGCCGTTACCGTGCCAACCAACGTGAGGGTCGCCTTGTCGGCCGCAGCCGGGCCGGCCCAAAGCAGAATGCTCGCGCCGGCTACGAGCGCTACGAAGCGATTTCTCATGCTGGAGCGGGCCTTCCACGCGCTCGGGGTTTGGACCGCTCCAACGAACGGAGTGGACCCATCCGCGCGTGGGGATGCTTCCGGCAGCGGCTGAAGGTTCGGCTATGACGACGCGCACGCTCGATCCCGACCCGCAAGAAACCCAAGACTGGCTCGAATCGCTCGACGGCGTTCTGGCGCACGAAGGGCCGCGTCGCGCGCAAGAGTTGGTGGAGCGGATCGTCGAGCGCGCGCAAACGGGCGGGGCTCACGTCGAGCTCGGCGTGCAGACGCCGTACGTCAATACGATTCCGCCTTCGCAGCAGCCGAAGATGCCGGGGAATGAAGAACTCGAGACGCGTCTTCGCCACTACATTCGCTGGAACGCGATGGCGATGGTCGTGCGCGCGAACGAGACGTCGTCGGAACTCGGCGGACACGTCGCGAGCTTCGCCTCGTCGGCGACGCTCTACGACGTCGGCTTCAATCACTTTTTCCGCGCCCCGAGCGAAACGTTCGGTGGAGATCTCGTCTTCTTCCAAGGCCACTCGGCGCCGGGAGTGTACGCGCGCGCTTTTCTCGAGGGCCGCATCAGCGAAGAACAGCTCGCGCACTACCGCCAGGAAGTCGACGGGCAAGGGCTGTCGTCGTATCCGCATTCGTGGTTGATGCCGGATTTTTGGCAATTTGCTACGGTCTCGATGGGGTTGGGGCCGATTCAGGCCATCTACCAAGCGCGTTTCTTGAAGTACCTGCACGACCGCGGTATCGCCGACACGAGCGGCCGGAAAGTCTGGGCGTTCATCGGCGACGGCGAAGTCGACGAACCCGAGTCGCTCGGCGCGATCTCGGTCGCGGCGCGCGAAGGTCTCGACAATTTGATCTTCGTCGTGAACGCCAACCTGCAGCGCCTGGACGGGCCGGTTCGCGGCAACGGCAAGATCATCCAGGAATTGGAACGCGAGTTCCGCGGTTCGGGGTGGAACGTGATCAAAGTGATCTGGGGCAGCAATTGGGATCCGCTGCTCGCCGCCGATCACTCCGGGCGCCTCGTCCAGCTGATGAACGAGTGCGTCGACGGCGACTATCAGACGTTCAAGGCGAACGACGGCGCATACGTGCGCGAGCATTTTTTCGGACGCTATCCGGAGACGGCGGCGCTGGTCGCAAACTGGACCGACGAACAAATCTGGGCGCTGCAGCGTGGCGGGCACGATCCGCGTAAAGTCTACGCGGCTTTCAAAGCTGCGGTCGACCACACCGGCGCGCCGACGGTCGTCCTCGCAAAAACGATCAAAGGCTACGGCATGGGATCCTCCGGCGAAGCGCAGAACATCGCGCACCAGCAAAAGCATCTCGATCTCGCCGCGATGCGCCAATTCCGCGACCGCTTCTCGATCCCGGTCTCCGATGCCGACGTCGGCAAAGTCCCGTTTTACCGGCCTTCGGACGATAGCCCGGAAATCGCCTATCTGCGCGAGCGGCAGCGCGTTCAAGGGCTCGTTCCCCAGCGCCGGCGAGTTTCGAGCGTGTCGCTCAAGGTCCCCGCGCTCGAGGCGTTCGATGCTCAGTTGAAGGCGACGGGCAGCGGTCGCGAGATCTCGACGACGATGGCGTTCGTGCGCGTGCTCGGAACGCTCTTGCGCGACAAGAATCTGGGCCCGCGGATCGTGCCGATCGTGGCCGACGAGACGCGGACCTTCGGCATGGAAGGGCTGTTCCGCCAGATCGCGATCTATTCTCCGCTCGGTCAGCTGTACAAACCGCAAGACGCGGCGCAGCTCATGTACTACCGCGAAGCGAAGAACGGACAGCTGCTGCAGGAAGGCATCAACGAAGCGGGCGCGATGTGTTCGTGGATCGCGGCCGCGACGTCGTATTCGACCAGCAACGAGCCGATGATCCCCTTCTACATTTTCTATTCGATGTTCGGCTTTCAGCGCATCGGCGATCTGGCGTGGGCCGCCGGCGACATGCGCAGCCGCGGTTTTCTGATCGGCGGAACGTCGGGACGCACGACGCTCAACGGTGAGGGGCTGCAGCACGAGGACGGTCAAAGCCAGTTGCACGCATCGTTCGTGCCGAACTGCGTTTCCTACGATCCGACCTACGCCTACGAGGTCGCGGTCATCGTTCAGGACGGGTTACGCCGGATGGTCGCGGAGCAAGAGGACGTCTACTACTACATCACCGTGATGAACGAGAACTACGAGCATCCCGCGCTACCGGAAGGCGCGCGCGAAGGAATTCTCAAGGGCATGTATCTCCTGCGCGACGCGGGTCCCGCGACGAAGAAGCCGCGCGTGCAGTTGCTCGGCTCGGGCTCGATCTTGCGCGAAGTGCTCGCCGGCGCGGATCTCCTGGCTGCGGATTTCGACGTGGAGTCGGATGTATGGAGCGTCACGAGTTTCAACCAATTGCGGCGCGACGGGTTGGACGCGATGCGCTATAACATGCTGCACCCCGAAGAGCCGGCGCGTCTCTCGTTCGTGCAAACGAGTCTCGCCAATCAGCCCGCGGGCCCGGTCGTCGCTTCAACCGACTACATGAAAGCGTTCGGCGATGAGATTCGGCCCTTCGTCGAGCGGCGCTACCGCGTGCTCGGGACCGACGGCTACGGGCGCAGCGATTACCGGCGCAAGTTGCGCGAGTTCTTCGAAGTCGATCGGCACTACGTGGCGGTCGCGGCGCTCAAAGCGCTCGCCGACGACGGCATCGTTCCGGCATCGCGCGTGCGCGAGGCACTCGTGAAGTACGCCATCGATCCGAATAAGCCCAACCCGGTGACGGTCTAGCACCGTGAGTGCCGCGATCGAGGTTCGAGTTCCGAACATCGGCGACTTCAAAGACATCGCCGTGATCGACGTGCTCGTCAAACCGGGCGATACGGTCAAGGTTGACGATCCGCTCGTGACGCTCGAGTCGGACAAAGCGGCAATGGATGTTCCCTCGCCCGCGAGCGGCGTCGTTGAGGCGGTCGCAATCAAGGTCGGCGACAAGGTCTCGGAGGGCAGCGCGGTCCTGACGCTCAGCGGCGAAGCCCAGGCTGCCTCCAAACCATCCGCCGGTGCGGCACCCTCCGGCGCGCCCACGAGTGCGCAGGCCGCCGAGCAGCCTTCCGTTGAGCGGCCGGCCGTGAAGTCGAGCTTCGCAGCAAACGGCGAAGCGCCGGCGCCACTCGCTGCTGCCGCCTCGCCAGCTGCGGAGCGGACGGTCGAGTTGCGCGTCCCGGACATCGGCGATTTCAAGGACGTACCGGTAATCGAGATCCTCGTAAAGGAAGGCGACGTCGTCGAGCGCGAGGCGCCGCTGGCCGTGCTCGAATCCGAAAAAGCAGCGATGGAGATTCCGTCGGCGGAAGCGGGCCGCATTGCCTCGGTCGCTCTAAAGCCCGGCGACAAAGTTTCGCAAGGCGCGTTGATCGCCACGCTCGTGACCACGGGCGCCGCTACCGTAGCGCCGGCATCTGCTGTGCCGGCGGCCGCAGCATCCGCGGCTCCGGCGCCCGCCGCGAGTGCCGCGCCGCCGGCGTCAGGGTCATCCGGCGCGGTCGTACACGCGGCTCCATCGATTCGGCGTTTTGCGCGGGAACTGGGCGTCGCGCTCGGCAGCGTGCGCGGTTCCGGGCCGAGCGGACGCATCACGCGTGAAGACGTGCAGGCATTCGTGAAAACCGCCTTGTCGGCGCCGGCGAGTGGCGGTGCGATGCCCTTCGCGCTACCGCCGTGGCCGAAGCTCGACTTCGCGCAGTTTGGTCCGACCGAAAATAAAGCCCTGACGCGAATTCAAAAACTTTCAGGGCCGAATCTGCAGCGCAATTGGATCACGATCCCGCACGTCACCAACAACGACGAAGCGGATATCACCGAACTCGAAGCGCTCCGTCAAAAGCTCAACGCCGAAAACGCCGATGCCAAGGTCACGATCTTGGCCTTCCTCGTCAAGGCTTGCGTCGCTGCGCTGATAAAATTCCCCGACTTCAACTCCTCGCTCGACGGCGACCATCTCATTCTCAAGAAGTACTACAACGTGGGCTTCGCAGCCGACACGCCGAACGGGCTCGTCGTTCCGGTCATCAAGGCGGTCGACCTCAAAGGCGTTCTCGCGATTGCGGCCGAGACGCGCACGCTCGCCGCGAAGGCGCGCGACGGAAAGCTAAGCGCGACCGACATGGCGGGCGGTACGTTTACGATCTCGAGTCTCGGCGGAATCGGAGGGACCACGTTCTCACCGATCATCAACGCTCCCGAGGTCGCGATCATGGGCGCGAGCCGGGCTGCGATGCGTCCGGTGTGGAACGGGCGTAAGTTCGAACCGAAGCTCATGCTGCCGCTCTCGCTTTCCTACGACCACCGGGTAATCGACGGCGCGGCTGCCGCACGCTTCAACGCGCACGTCGCGAGCTTGCTCGCGGATATGCGGCTGGCCGTCCTCTAGCCGAGGAAAATCGGCCTCCCTGGGCGCATGCTTCGGCTAGACCGCGACGCCGGGGTTCCATACCTGGGCGGCGCGGCGCTATTCGCGCGAAAGGGAACGTCTTTATGAATCGTTTTATCGGATCTCTCTTAGCGGTCGCCTTTGCAGCATCGATCGCCCCGGCTGCATTCGCTGCGAGCGCCACCAAGTGCCCCGCCGGCGAAACCTACACGAAGGCTTACACGAAAGCCGACGGTACGAAGGTTGCCGGCTACTGCTCGAGCCATGGTTCCAAGGCGACGCCGGCTGCGATGGCGACCGCGGCTGCGAAGGCCATGGCGACCGCCAAGGCCGCTCCGGCAATGGCTCCTGCAAAGGCAATGGCCACCGCAAAGGCCGCGCCGGCCTCGATGGCCACTGCAGCGAGCAAGGCCGCCAGTTCGACGAAGAGCGCGGCCGGCGCAACTACGTGTCCGGCCGGGAAAACCTACGTCAACGGATACACGAAGTCGAACGGCACGAAAGTTGCCGGCTACTGCCGGAGTATACCGAGTAAATAGAACGCGAAAGAAAGACGGCTGCGGTGACGCAGCCGTCTCTCTTTTCGTGAACGCATGATCGCGGTTCCAACCGTTCGCGAAGCCATGTCTGCGGATATCGATACGATCCGTCAGATCTACAATGAAGGCATCGCGGACAGGGTGGCAACGCTCGACGAGAGTCTCAAGAGCGGTGCCGACCTCGAGCAGTGGTGGAACGTTCACGGCGGACGGTACAGCGTCTTAGTGGCGGAGCGCGACGACAAGATCGTCGGTTGGGCGTCACTCAACAGCTATTCGCAGCGCAATGCGTACCGCGGCGTCGCGGACCTGTCGATCTACGTCGCTCGGCACGCGCGCGGTTCGGGCATCGGCTCGATCTTGCTCGAGCGCATCGAGCGGGTCGCAAAGGCCGCCGAGTTCTACAAGATCGTCATTGCCGCTCTGGCTTCGAACGAAGCGGGTCGCGCGCTCTACGGAAAGATGGGCTACCGGCTCGTCGGCACGTACCTCAGCCACGGCCGGCTCGACGGGGTCTTCGTCGATGTGATCGCGCTCGAGAAGATGCTCGCGTGAGCGCCGCCCCCGATTCGTAGGATTAACTCCCCGGACGGGGTACCTCTCGTTTAGGGCGCCGTTCTAGTGAGGCGGCCCGCTTCGCAATTTTTCAAGAGTGGGGACAGTATGCAAAAGCTCCTAACCGGGTTTGCATTTGCGGCCGCCGTCTTACTTCAAGGCGCTGCCGCCAATGCGCAAACCATGCCGAAGTGTTCGGCCAACGATAAGCCCGTCATGATGAACATGAAGACCCATACCTACACCGTTGCGCCGGCGGCGACGTCGGAGGCGGACCGTCAGAAGAACATGGCAATGGCAAAATCGATGATGGCCGCGAATCCGAACTTGAAACCAATGTGCACGTCGACTGCGATGAAGATGCACGGCGTTCAAGCCAAGAGCGCCAACATGGGCGGGATGAACGCGATTCACTCGCCGGCACCCACCGGACCTCCCGCGCACACCAACTAACGCGCGTAACGCGCGAATCGAAAACGAAGTCCGAGAACGTGGAGAGGGTCACCGTACGGTGGCCCTCTTCGTTTTTTGAGATGACGTTGCGTCGACTACGACGGATGCAAGAGCAATTTCTGAACGCGCCAGTTCAGGAGTTCCCCGACGAGCAGCACGTTCTCGGCCGGACACGTCATCTGATGGATCCACCCGAACTGTTTGAGCTGTTTGCCCGACTCGCCCAGAACGCCGAGGACTTGGCCCTCCAAGGTAAGTTTGTAGATCCGGCCAGGATAGGCATCGGAGGCGTAGAGATACTGATGCGGCGGCGGCGAGATGCAGATCGCCCACGGGGCGCCCGGACCGAACGTTCCGTTGAGCAGTGCTCCGGACGGTCTGTTTCCGATCGCGGGGCGCGTATTCGGGTCGTACGACACGTTGATGTGGATCTCGCGAATGAAACGGCCCTGCGTGTCGAACACCTGGATGCGGCGGTTTCCCCGGTCGGCGACGTACACGCGATTTTGCGCGTCGAGCGCGATGCTGTGCGGCGTGTTGAATTCACCCGGCCCGTTCCCGGGCGTCCCAAACGACGAGAGCCAGTTACCGTTCTTGTCGACCTTCGCGACGCGTGAATTGATGTAGCCGTCGCTGATATAGCCGTTGTCGTCCGAGTCCCACGCCACATCGGTGACTTGCCGGAAGCGTCCGTCCTCGGGCGGGAGCGGAGGATTCGGGTGTTTCAGTGGTCCGGTTGCTTCGTCGGAAGCTTCTTGCTTGCGACCAAAGACCATGAGGACACGTCCCTCGGGATCGAATTTCACGACCACGTCGGAGCCCTTGTCGGTGCACCAAATGTTGTCGTAGCGATCGACCTTCACGGTGTGCGCGAACGACCAGGCGTAGAGATTACGGCCGATTTCGCGCACGAACCGTCCGTCAGGGTCGAACTCCAGTAACTGCGCCGCGCTCGCCGCATACGCTGGTCCGCTCGTGTTACCGCGAGTGAAGACGAAGACGTGGCCCTTCGAGTTCGCAGCGATGCCGGACACTTCGCCCAAGTACATATTTTCGGGCATCTTGATGAAATTGGATACCGATTCGAACGGTATCGCGCGCGCGGGGGTTCCAGGCGGCGGCGCGGGCGCAGGCGCGCCGGTCGCCTGCGCGAGCTCGAACGACGACACGCAATCGGGACACCCGCTCGGATACCTGCCTTGCGCTCGCGCAACGCTCCGTGGAATGACGAGCGAGCCGCCTACGGCGGCACCCCCGAGTATGAACGAACCTCGCGTTCCCTTCACGACTACGCACCTTTCAGACGACATGTCCCCGGTTTGTGGTACGGTGCGAGTCAGGCCTTTTCTTTGCTCCGAAGGCTCGGGAATTCTGCGAGCGACCTTACGGGGCGCCGGCGCCTAACGACGTTCCCGTGGGGAACGCGAGGCCGATCGGAAACTTCACCGGATTTTGCCGCGTGGGTTCGCACGCCGAATTCCTAGCGAGTGCGGACGTTTCGCAGCCGGGTCGTCGACGCGTCTGCGCCGGAGTTTCGCCGAAAAGCCGACGGTACGCTGTTCCGAAGTGGCCTTGGTGCCAAAAACCGTAGTCGACGGCGATGTCGATGACTCTGAGCCGCGTCGTACGAGCGAGAAGTGCGCGTCGCACGGCGTTGAGCCGTTGCAGACGGAAAAATCCCATTGGTCCGCACCCGAAACATCGATTGAAACAATGGACGAGCGTTCGCGGACTGCAATCGATCGCTTGGGCGATCCGTTCGAGCTCTAGAGGCTCGTCGACGTGTTGCCACATGAACGCCTCGGCCCGGCGCACGAGTTCGATGCGGCCGCGGCACGCGTTGCCCGGACGACGAATCTCCGCGAGGCGAACCGTTCGCTGAAGGAGAGCGAGTAGATGGTTGCGCAACGCGGCGGTCGACTCGGCCGGTTGACGGCATGCGCCGAGCCAAAAAACGCTGCTGCAACACTCGCGCAGAGACTCCGTCGCGGGTCCGCACCTTAGAAACGCAGGCTCGGGAGCCGCCGCCGGATGTTCGCCGATCTCGGCCCGAACGTCACGCTCGCGAGCCTCAATCCAAACGAACGCGGCCGGGCCGTTTGCGCAGAGTTCGAACGGTCCGCCGTGGAGCGTCACGATTTCTTGCGGACTCCAATTGGAACCTGAGATGGTCACCGGCGCGCTCCGGTAGAGGATCAGACCCCAGAGGCACATCTCGGCTTCGGGCGCGATGCTGAGATGGGCTCCGTGTGCGAGGTCGACGCGGTGAATCCTGACGTCGCCCCAATCCGTGTGAGCGACCGAACTCGCCAGCGTGGCGGGAGCCGGCGTCAAACGCACCATCGAACCCAGATCGAAGGGCGAATGCCCGGCCTTCATACCCTGACGGCGTCCATAGAGCAAGACTAGCGTTCCGCTGAACGCGTAGGCAGTGCCCTGATTATGCTCGGTTCCCCCAAGGGGGGTCTCAGCAAGAGGGGTCTCGTAAGGGGCTGGACATGCGGCGCCTTTTCATGGCGTTTCTCGTCGTATTCGTCGCCATTAACTTCGCGGACAAAGCCGTTTTCGGCTTATCGGCCGCGCAAATAATGAGCGAGTTGCGTCTCACGAACGGCCAGTTCGGGGCGATCGGCGGAAGCTTCTTCGCCCTCTTTTCGATTGCGGCGTTCGTCGTCGGCGGTCTCGCGGATCGGCGGCGCGCGGCGCCGTTGTTGGCGGCTCTGGGCGTGGTCTGGTCTGCCGCGCAACTCCTCGCCATTCTTTCGACGAATGCTGCGGCGCTGGTGGTGTCCCGCGTCTTGCTCGGAGCCGGCGAAGGTCCGGCCTTTCCGTTGGCGCTGCACGTAGCGTTCGGCTTTATTCCGGAGCGCGCGCGCGCGCGAGCGACGGGATTTCTTCTGGCCGGCGCGCCGCTCGGAACTGCCCTGGCCGCGCTCTTGTTGACGCCAATCCTCGTTCGCTTTGGATGGCGATCAGCTTATGCGATCCTGGCGGTGTTGAGTTTGCTTTGGGCGGTCGTTTGGTTCGTCGTTGCACCGAAGGCTCAAGCGGAGCGGGCGACGCCTGTGAGCGAGAAGCTTTCATGGCGCACGCTTTTCGGAAACCGGCGAATGAATGGCGCGATGTTTGCATCCTTCGTTTGCTATTTTTCGAACTCGATCGCAATCGTCTGGTTTCCGAAGTTCTTCGAGACGGGAGCGGGGGTCGGCGCCACGGCAACCGGGTCGATCTTAGCGCTCATCTGGGCCTCGCAAATCCCGGTCTGCATTTTTGCCGGCTTGGCGATCTCGCGTCTCGCGTCCGTACGGTCCGACACGGCGACGTTCTACGGCCGCTGCGGGCTCGGAGCGCTCGTGCTGATCGGCTTCGCCTTCATCGGGCTGGCCACCACGCAAAGCCTTTCGGTGGTGGTTGTGTCGGCCGTTCTGAGCTTGGTCGCATCCGTGGTCCTATTCGTCGCATTCGCGCCGCTCGTTGCCCAACTTGCGCCCGCCGGGATGCAAGCGGCAGCGCTTGGAGTCTACGCCGCAGTGTACTCGCTAGGCGGCGCGTTTGGCCCGTGGCTTTTCGGCGTGGCGCTCGACGCCGGCGGGGGTGGCTCGGAGGGCTTCCGGTTTGCATTCATCGCGCTCGGGGCGATCACGCTGGCTGCGTCACTCATCGCCGCGTTCTTGATCTTACCAGGGCGTAGGCGCGCTGCACTTCTCGGCCAGGAGAGCGTCGAAGCGTGAACCCTTGGACGAGCATAGCCGGCCGGACGAAGAAGCACGGGCACTGCGTCGGTTTAGGATAGCAACGTGCACCCGCAGTATTGTATCGTTTTGAGATTCAGAAGCACTTACCGACGGGATCGTATCGACTCGACGATCGGTCCGCACTATTCTTCGGGGCGACGCGGCTTCGCCTGATTCAGCGCGCCGATGGCGTAGCCGGTCGATTCGGCAGACGCGGTACGCTGACGGGAAAACTTTCGGACTTCACGCTGGTGGGTCTGTGGATGGAGCGCGGCCGAACGGGCTGGATACGCATCAGCTTCGACGACATGTATCAAACCTTCGAAGGCACGTACGGCATCGGCAAAGACGAGGCTACCGGTACCGGTCGCTTCTGGGGTCAGCGCACGGGCAGCGGGTTATAGCTCGCCGCTAGCAGCGGCTAGACTTTCGCTCCGCCGCCCGTCGGGTCGAATTCGTCTTTGAGTCCCGTACCGAGCGTCTCGCGGGTCTTTTCGCCGGCTTTTGAAGGTGCCGGTTCCCACGGTTCCCACTCTTCCCAGCCGAAGTACTGCGCGAGCAGGCGGAACCCGAATCCAAACACGAAGGCGACGGCCGTAGCGATCACTTGAGACCAACCGAGTCCATCGGCGAGAAATAGGTAGAGCCCCGCCGTCATCGCTGCGGTCAGCACCCAATACTCGCCGCGTACGAGCTGTTTGGGGATCACGTTGCACGCGACGTCGATGATGAACCGGCCTCCGGTCGTTGCGAGCACCCCGATGATCACTGCGGCGAAGTAGCCGAGTTTGGTGTCGACGGCCGTTTGCGCCCCCACGATTGCGTACCACGGCAGCGTGAATGCGGTCATGAATTGAAAGACACCATCCTTGAAACGCTGCGTGCTGTTGTAGTCGAGCACGACGGCAAGACCGGCGGCGACGAAACAGAAAACGAGGTACCAGGGATTCACGAGCGGCGACGGCACCTTGTTGACGAGGATGTCGCGAATAACGCCGCCGCCGATTCCGCCGGCGTAGCCTAAGAGAATGACGCCGATGACCGTAAAGTGTTTGTAGTGATCCGGCCGGCGCGCAAGCAGCGCTCCGTTAAACGCATTCGTCGTGGCCGCGATGAGGCTGACGATCCCCATCGTTCCGAGCGTCGTGAGACTGAAGGCGGAAAGGGTATCTTCCATGTTAGTGTGCCACCGCCGCGTCGCTGGTGCGCTTGTAATACATCCTGACGGGGAGACTTAGGATGAACGTAATCGCGAAGTACGAGATGACGGCCGGAACGACGAGCGTGTCGGCAAAATCGCTCGTCCCGATAAGCGCGCAGAGTCCGATGTTGCGCATCAGCGTGCCGATCGAAAGGGTTCGGCGGTAGGCGCGATCCGGGCCGCCGAGCAGCCAGCCCACTGCCAAAGCAAACAGTCCGATTGCCGCGATGATGGCTAATTGACCAAAGCCGTACACCGACGTAACCGAAGCGATCAGTTTCGGAACGAGGACGACAGCCAAGGCCAACGTCGCTGCCAGGAAGACGAGGTGGAGTATACGGATCGACGTGCCGGCGCTCTTCTCCGAGAGGCGCGGCCCGATCGCCGCGCCTAGTACGAGAGGCACCAATTGAAAGCCGACGAGGGTCGTCAAAAAGTTGACGGCGGGCACGTTGATATCGTGCGGAAAGAGAAGCGCCGCAGTGATCGGTATCGTTATGACCGAGAGGGCGGAAAACAGAAACGCGATCACGAGGACGAAGGAAAGGCTCCCGCCCTGCTTTCTTCCGGCCGAGTTCACGAGGAAGGGCACGCCGGGCGACATCGCCATCAGCAATATGCCGATCGACACATCCTCTTGGACGTGGAACGCTCGAAGAAGCAGCCACGCGAAGAGCGGCACAAGCACAAAATTCGCCAAGAGTGCCTTGAGCAAGACATCGTAGCGACGAAGAATTGCGCCGATCTCTTGGAGATTCACTTGCAATCCGGCGCTGAGCATCGTCGTTACGATCATCACCAGCGCAAAGATCTTTGGGATGGCCATGGTTCTTGCTCCTCATGATCTGGCACGCGTTGTCAGCGCACGAGGGCGCGGCTGCGTCCTGGCGTCCCAAGCGTAACACCGGCTTCAGGAAGCCGATATCCCGGAACTACAGTCGACGCAGCCGGCTTTGTGCAAATCAGATTCCGTCGCAGTTTTCGATTTGCCGCCATGGGCCTGCCGCAATCCGGCTGGGCCTCCCGGCGCAGGGTAAAATCGGTGACGCCTCAAGGCTGACGACGCGGAGCCACAGAAACCCAGGCTCCCTATGCTGCAGACGCGCGAGATGACTCGGATTGAAGGCGGAACGTTCGCCATGGGGTCGAGCAACTTTTATCCCGAAGAGGCCCCCGTCCGCGAGGTCACGGTTCAGAGTTTCTTCATCGATCCGCACACCGTGACGAATGCCGAATTTTCGAGATTCGTGCGCAAGACCGGGTACGTGACGGTCGCGGAGCGGCCGCTCGACCCGAAGGAGTTCCCTCAAGTTTCCGCCGTGGAACTCGAACCAGGCTCCTTGTGCTTTCATATGACGGAGGGGCCGGTCGATCTCAACGACTTCCGCCACTGGTGGTCCTGGGTTCGGGGCGCGTGCTGGAAGCGTCCGGAAGGGCCCGGCAGTTCGATCGCGTCGCGACCCGATCACCCGGTCGTCCACGTCGCGTACGAGGACGTCGAATCGTATGCTCGTTGGGCCGGGAAACGTTTGCCTACCGAAGCTGAATGGGAGTATGCGTCGCGCGGCGGCCTCGACCGAAAAGACTTCGTTTGGGGCGACGAGCCGTATCCCGACGGGCGCCAGTTCGCCAACACGTGGCAGGGCGAATTCCCGTGGAAAAACTCGGTCGTTGACGGATACGAGCGAACCGCGCCGGTCGGACAGTTCCCGGCGAATGGTTACGGATTGTTCGACATGGCGGGCAATGTCTGGGAATGGACGAGCGATTGGTACGTACCCCACGGCGAGGCCGTAAAGGCTCCCTGCTGTGGCGGCGACGAACGGGCGGCGAGTTTCGATCCTTGCCACACCGAAGTCCTCATGCCGCGCAAGGTTCTTAAAGGCGGATCGTTCCTGTGCGCCCCGAGCTATTGTTTACGTTTTCGGCCGGGCGCTCGCTCTCCACAAGCCATCGACACCGGCATGTCGCACATCGGCTTCCGTTGCGTAGCAGACGGTTAGCAGGCACTCCTCAGTCTCAGAAACGGTAAGAGGTGCCGCGTGTGGTTTCGGGATAGTGATGTCGGCGAGCTGCTGGTACTGTAGCAAAGCATCCACTCGACTCGGAGGATAAGCAGGCTTACATGGCCGCCAAAAAACCGAATATTCTCGTGCTCTGGGGCGACGACATCGGCATCTGGAACATCAGCCGTTTTAGCAACGGTATGATGGGCTACCGGACGCCGAACATCGATCGCGTCGCAAACGAGGGCGCTCTCTTTACCGACTATTATTCGCAGCAAAGCTGCACGGCAGGCCGCGCCTGCTTCATCACGGGTCAGAATCCGATTCGCACCGGCCTCACGAAAGTCGGCATGCCCGGCGCCACCGTCGGTCTGCAACCGGAAGACCCGACGATCGCCGAGATGCTCAAGCCGCTCGGCTACGCCACCGGCCAGTTCGGCAAGAACCACCTCGGTGACCGCAATGAATTTCTGCCGACGGTGCACGGCTTCGATGAGTTCTTCGGCAACCTATATCATCTCAACGCTGAAGAAGAACCCGAACTCCCAGACTATCCGAAAGATCCTAAATTCAAAGAGCAGTTTGGTCCGCGCGGCGTACTCCACTGCAAAGCCACCGACAAGGACGACACGACGACCGATCCGCGCTGGGGTAAGGTCGGCAAACAGACGATCGTGGACACCGGCCCGCTGACCAAGAAGCGCATGGAAACGGTCGACGAGGAAATCACCGCGGCAGCTTTAGAGTGGATGGAGAAGCAGGCCAAGGCCGATCAGCCATTCTTTCTCTGGTACAACACCACCGCGATGCACTTCCGCACCCACGTTGCGGCCAAGAACATCGGCAAGAGCGGCCAGGATGAGTATAGCGATCGCATGGTCGTGCACGACGAACAAATTGGGATGATGCTGGATAAGCTCGACGAGCTCGGCATCGCCGACAACACCATCGTCATGTATTCCACCGATAACGGCCCCGAGAACGATACCTGGCCTGACGGCGCCAACACGCCCTTCCGCGGACAGAAGGATTCGAACTGGGAGGGGGGCTGGCGCGTGCCGTCTTTCATTCGCTGGCCGGGAACGATCAAGCCGGGAAGCGTCTTCAATGGAATCGTTTCGCACATCGATATGTTTCCGACGTTCCTAGCGGCCGCGGGCAACCCCGACATTACCGAGCAACTCCTCAAAGGCACGACCGTCGGCGGCAAAAAATACAACGTACATCTCGACGGCTACAACATGATTCCGTACTTCAGCGGAGCAGTGAAGGAGAGTCCTCGAAACGCCATCATATACTTCAGCGACGATGGCGACGTTATCGCAGTACGCGTCGGCGATTGGAAGTTTAATCTAGCTCTGCAACGTGCGAATACGATGGCGCAGTGGGCGGAGCCGTTCGTCAAGCTTCGTTTACCGCACATTATGAGCTTGCGACGCGATCCGTTCGAGCGGGCCGACTTCAACTCGAACACCTATTGGGACTGGTTGGTCGATCACGCTCCCCAGCTGTATTTGATGCAGGCGGTGGTCGCTCAGCAGATCGAAGACTTCGTCAAGTTCCCGCCGCGTCAGAAACCGGCATCGTTTAACCTAGACTCGGTCTTGGAGCAAATTAAAACGCCCCACGGCTAGATAATCCGGGTTAAAGAAGAAAAACCGAAAAACGGGAGAGCCTTTCATACCGCGTTGAAGAAACGTCGCATGGAAGGTTCTCTCCGTTTGTGAGCGACGACAGCACCTCGCGGTCCGGCGTGACGATTTCCGCGCAGGTGAACGCTTTTTACGAAAGCCATCCGTATCCGCCCGCGCAAGACGATCTTGAAGCGTACCGCCGCTCTTGGGACGACAGCCGCCGGCGCGCCGACTCGCATCTCTTCGTGCCGGGCGAGCCATACCGTGACGATCGGAGCGTCTTGGTGGCCGGTTGCGGCACGACGCAAGCCGCCCACTATGCGGTGCGCTGGCCGCACGCGCGGGTCGTGGGCATCGACGTCAGTGAGACAAGCATCGGGTTCGCAAGCGAGCTGAAACGCAAGCACGGGCTCGACAACCTCGAGCTTCACCAGCTAGCCG
>Ga0302325_10016664_pt1 | contig 15558 bp, 19 predicted proteins | sample Palsa_T0_2_FD_201948 | JGI IMG/M metagenome (GOLD analysis project Ga0302325, IMG submission 201948) | Peat permafrost microbial communities from Stordalen Mire near Abisko, Sweden - Palsa_T0_2 | ecosystem: Environmental > Terrestrial > Soil > Palsa > Peat permafrost | place: Sweden: Abisko...
CACATCCAAAATGCTCGTCATGTCAGCCGTCGAGCCGCTCGTAATTGTCATATCCGGCGGTAATCTCAAGCGAGTCCGCACCGGTTTCTCTTACTCGCAATATCCGCAGCAAGCCAACGCCGACCACCGGGTACGGCGGCCGCAGAACGTTGAGAACGAGCGCGTGTCCGGACAGCAGTTCGCGCCGCGCCGCGGGCTCGGGCAGCAACGTTAGTTCCTCGAAGATCACACCTCCATGATCTCCTTTTCTTTATGCGAGACCAACTCGTCGATCGCTTTGATAAAACGATCGGTCAGTTTCTGCACGTGGTCGCCGGCACGCTTGTTTTCGTCGTCGGTAACCGTCGATGCCTTATGCATCGTTTTTACTTCGTCCGTCGCTTTATGGCGGATGTTGCGAATTGCAACCTTGCCGTCTTCGCCTTTCTTGCGAACGACCTTCACCAGATCTTTGCGGCGGTCTTCGGTCAGCGGTGGAATTGAAAGCCGAATGTTTTGACCGTCGACGTTGGGGTTTAGACCCAAATCGCTTGTTTCAATCGCTTTGCGAATCGCTGCGACGACGCCCTTGTCAAAAGCCGACACCTGCAGCGAACGGCCGTCGGGCGACGACACGCTGGCGACCTGCTTGAGCGGCACACTCGTACCGTATGCCTCGACGTGCAGGCGGTCGAGTAAGGACGGCGCGGCGCGACCGGTACGAATCGAACCGAACTCGCTGCGCGTTGATTCGAGCGCCTTGGACATCTTCGCCTCAGCGTCTTTATACACGTCATCCAATGTGCCGGCCATATCGAACCTTTCGTCCTCTCAGAGGGTCATGCGCGTGCTGTTGTACGGCCCACAAGCGTTCCAATGTCGTCGCCCATCACGACGCGCCGGATGTTGCCGGGAACGTTCATGTCGAATACGATAATCGGAATGCCGTTGTCCATGCACAGCGTCAGCGCCGTGTTGTCCATCACTTCCAAACCAAGTTGCAGCGCCCGCAAGTAGTCGACCTGTGCAAAACGTGTTGCCGTCGGATCCTTCATGGGATCGGCTGAGTAGACGCCGTCAACTTTGGTCGCCTTGAGAATCGCCTGCGCGCCCATCTCGACGGCGCGTAGCGCAGCGGTCGTATCCGTCGTAAAGTACGGGTTACCCGTACCCGCCGCGAAGATCACGACGCGGCCCTTTTCGAGATGGCGAATGGCGCGACGCCGGATATACGGCTCGGCAATCTGGTGCATCTCAACTGCCGTTTGCACGCGCGACGGAATGCCGATGCGTTCGAGCGAGTCTTGCAGCGCGAGCGCGTTAATGACCGTCGCAAGCATGCCCATATAGTCCGCCGTCGCGCGGTCCATCCCGGCGGCTTCGTGGATCTTCCCGCGCCAGATATTACCGCCGCCCACGACGATGGCGATCGATACGCCATCGGCGGCAACGGCAGCAATTTGCCGAGCCATGTGCGTCGTCGTGTCGACGTCGACTTGGCTGCCCGCTCCGGCGAAGGCTTCGCCGGAGAGCTTGAGGAGAATTCGCCGGTAGTGCGGTTCGGGCATCAAACTCCCTGACGACGATGGTCGCGATTGACGAGGCGCAGCCGAGGTGGATTCGGGCTCCGGAGGAGTCCGAATCCGCATAAGGCCGTTCTTGGTCGACTCTGTCCTTAACCCTCGCCCAGGGCGAACTTCACGAAGCGGTTCACGCGAATACGCTCGCCCAGGATGCCCGAGGCGGCCGCCACTAGCTCACCCACCGTCATGCTATCGTCCTTGACGAAGTGCTGGTCGGTCAAGGTGTGATCTTCGTACCACTTGTTGAGCTTGCCGGCGATAATCTGTTCGATTTTATCCGGCGGCGCCTTGGGCGGCACGGTCGCGGCAAGTTCCTCACGGACTTTGGCGATCACCTCGGGCGGCACGGCTTCGCGCTCGAGATACTGCGGCGACATCGCGGCGACGTGCATGGCAACGTCGCGTACGAGTTCTTGAAAGCGCTCCGTGCGCGAAACGAAGTCGGTTTCGCAGTTGATCTCGACGAGCACACCGATCTTGCCGCCCGCATGAATGTACGAACCAACCAAACCTTCTTTGGCGGTGCGTTCGGCCTTTTTAGCGGCCTTGGATTGGCCTTGCTCTTGAAGATGTGTTTTTGCTTTGTCGTAGTCGCCTTCGGCGGCAACGAGCGCGTTGCGGCAATCGATCATGCCCGCGCCGGTTTCTTCGCGCAAGCGCTTGACCTCATCGGCCGTCGGCTTATAACTCATAGCGGAACTCACTGATGCGTGTCCTTAAACGGGAACGGGGTCGGCGGCATCTGCTGCTGCGGACTCCGCGTACGCCTGATCGTAGTCTTCCGCATCGTAGGCGGACTCGGTTTCGGTCTTGCCCTCGATGATCGCATCAGCTATTTTGCCGACCATCAGCTTAACGGCGCGGATTGCGTCGTCGTTGCCGGGGATCAAGTAGTCGATCTCGTCGGGGTCGCAGTTCGTGTCGACGACGGCGATGATCGGAATCTTGAGCTTGCGCGCTTCGAGCACGGCAATGCGCTCTTTTTTCGGATCGACGATGAAGATCGCATCCGGCAGGCGGTGCATGTCTTTGATGCCGCCCAAAAAGCGCTCGAGTTTATCGAGCTCGTCCGACAGCCGCGAAACTTCTTTCTTGGGAAGTAAATCGAAGGTGCCTTGCTGCTTCATACCTTCGAGTTCGCGCAGACGTGCGATGCGCTTCTGGATGGTCGAAAAGTTCGTGAGGGTGCCGCCTAGCCAGCGCTGGTTGACGAAAAACGTCCCGGCGCGTTCAGCTTCTTCTTTCACGACGTCTTGCGCTTGTTTCTTTGTGCCGACGAACAGGATCACGCGACCGTCGCGCGAGAGCTGCTTGACCACGGCGTAGACTTCGTTGAGCTTAGCAACCGTCTTCGCAAGGTCGATGATGTAGATGCCGTTACGCTCTTGAAAGATGTACGGCTTCATCTTCGGGTTCCAGCGCCGAGTCTGGTGGCCGAAGTGGACGCCCGCTTCAAGCAGGGCGCGCATGGAAATAACAGACATAGAATTCCCGAGCTTTCTGGTGTCCGCAAGGTGTGCCGTCCATGGCCGCTTGCTTGGTGGACCCATAACACCGCCTATTCCAGGTGGTGAATTGGTGACAACCCGCCAATCATACCATAAAGCGGCGTGCTCGTGGAGCCCCGCGCGGCCGGCCTGGAAGGGGCAAACGTCATGGAACGAGCGGCGAACGCGCAGCTGGAACGGCTGGTCGCAGAACTGACCGCGCTCGAGAGCGAGTGCCGAAACGCCGCGAAAGTCACGGCGCTGTTTCGTTCGAATCCGCTGCCGGACGCGCTCCTGGCGAGCGGTGCCGCTCCGGCCGAAGCGTCGTACAGCAGGAACCTCCTGCACCGGTGCGAGACCTTCGAGCTGCTGCTGATCCGCTGGGATGGCGCTGCACGCTCGACGATCCACGATCACGGCGGTCAAAACTGCTTCATGCTCGTTTGCAGCGGAGCGCTCTTCGTGAGCGATTACGATCTCATGTCGGGCGGCCGCCAGGCCGGACCCGCGGCAATCCGGTACGCGCGCAATACTCGGATGTGCGCCGGGGAGATTGACGTGCGGTCAAGCGAGCGGGATTTGCACCTTGTCGAAGCCACGGACGGTGCTGCGACGTCGCTGCATCTCTACGCACGGCCGATCGATGCTTGCCTGGCCTTCGATGCAAACGCTGCAACGTGCGCGCACCAACGCAACGTGTACGACGACGTTCGAGCCGGCGCGTTTGCCGCCGATACCTAAACGTATGCATCATCGCCTCCTCGTGACTGGCGGGCTCGGTTTCATCGGGTCGGCGTTCGTGCGTTTGTCGCTCGCCGACCGGCCCGATCTTGCGATTACGGTTCTCGACGCCATGACATATGCGGGCAATCCGGCAAATCTGGCCGCCGTCGCCGGTGACTCGCGTTACCGGTTCGTCAAGGGCGACATCTGCGACCGGCAAGCCGTCGACGAAGCGATCGGCGACGGCGTCGATGCGATCGTGAACTTCGCCGCTGAAACGCACGTCGACCGGTCGATTCTCGAACCCGAAGCATTTCTGCGCACGGATATTCTCGGCACGCACGTTCTGCTCGAAGCCGTTCGGCGCCACCAAATCGCGCGCTACCTTCAAGTCTCGACCGACGAGGTGTACGGACATGTTGCGAAAGGTTCGTCCGTCGAGGGTGACACGCTGGCACCGCGCTCGCCCTATGCCGCCTCAAAAGCCGGCGGCGATCTGCAAGTGCTTGCTTATTACACGACCTACGGCACGCCCGTTCTTGTGACGCGCGGCAGCAACACCTATGGGCCGTATCAGTATCCCGAGAAGCTGATCCCACTATTCGTTACCAACTTGCTCGACGACCAAACCGTGCCCGTTTACGGCGATGGTTTGCAGATTCGCGATTGGCTGCACGTTGACGATCATGCGCGCGGAATTCGCCACGTTCTTGAACGCGGTGAACTCGGCGAGGTGTATAATATCGGCGGCGGCAACGGCCGCACGAATAAAGCAATTACGACCGAATTACTCACACAAACCGGACGCAAATGGGAGACGCACGTCAAGCACGTCGAAGACCGCGCCGGACACGACCGCCGGTATTCACTTGACTGCACGAAAGCCGCCGCACTCGGCTGGACACCGCAGGTCGATTTCGCGGCAGGCCTTGCGGCAACCGTCAGCTGGTATCGCGAAAATACCAGCTGGTGGCGACCGCTCAAATCGGGCGAATTCAAAGCGTACTACGAACGCCAGTATGCCAACCGCTGAATCCGAAAGGAATACTGTGAAGTGAAGGGCGTCATTTTAGCCGGCGGTCTCGGTTCGCGTCTACGGCCGTTGACGAAAGTCACCAACAAGCATCTCTTGCCGATTTACGACAAGCCGATGATTTACTATCCGCTCGAGACACTTTGCAAAGCGGGCATCCGCGACATCATGGTCGTCACCGGCGGCAACTCCGCCGGTGATTTCTTGCGCTTGCTCGGCAACGGCCGCGAGTTCGGCCTCAAAGACATCCACTATACCTATCAAGAGGGCGAAGGCGGAATCGCTGACGCACTCAAATTGTGCGAGCACTTCGCCGCCGGCGAGCGCATCGTCGTTATTCTGGGCGACAACATCATCCAGGATGACATCACGCCTTTCGTGCGCCGCTTCGAGGAACAAGACTCCGGCGCACGCCTCTTGCTCAAAGAAGTCGACGATCCCGAGCGCTTCGGCGTGGCGGAGTTCGACGGCGATCGCATTGCGAATATCGAGGAGAAACCGGCCGCGCCAAAAAGCCGCTACGCGGTCACCGGAATTTACATGTATGACCGTCGGGTTTTTGATTTCTGTAAACGGCTCAAGCTTTCGCAGCGCAACGAGCTCGAGATCACCGATGTCAACAATGCCTACATTCGCGAGGGCGACCTCTACTACGATGTCCTTGACGGCTGGTGGACGGATGCCGGGCAATTTGAAAGCTTGTATCACGCGACCTCACTGGTCGCTGCCCAACGCCTGGGCACCGTTCTGACGGCTACATCATAAAACGCGGGATGCCGTTGATCACGGGATAGCGACGGTTGCTGAACTCGGCCGAAACGTACTCGCTCTTCCCGTCCCAGACAATCGGCTTCTTCTCAAACGGGTCCGCCATGATCTCGTTCAGCAGGGCGACGCGGTCGCTCGAGTGCGGCGTTGTCACGAGCGTGCCGGGTTTCGAAGCTTGCAGCAAATACAGCAGGGGCATCTGCGAAACCAGCGCTCGTGCGCCCGGAGTGCTTTCGAGAATGGCGTCAAGTTGCGCTGAAATGCCCTTGAGCGTTGCCTTCGTGTTCATCAAGTACTGGACCGCCTGGTCGTTCCCGCCGAGTTTTTGAAGGCTGTTAATGAGCACCTGAATTGCAGAGCCTGCGCTGTAGGCAACGTTGCAGACCGGGTCGACCGCATCGGCGATTAAGCCGTTGCGCTCGCACAGATGACGCATGCCGAACTGGGTGTAGCGAAAAAAATCGTACGGCTGCTGATGTTCCTCATAGAAATGCGGAGCGAACAGAAACAGCTTGCCGCCCGGTTTGAGCACACGCGACACCTCGGCAAAAAAAGCCCAGGGATCCGTGTAGTGTTCCAGACTCGTATAGTTGAGCACGGTGTCGACCGAAGCGGAGCGAATGGGCAGATGCATCGCATCGCCGACGATGTCGAGCTTCGAGTAGTCCCAGGCCTTGTCACCAACCGTCGCGTCCAGCGCGACGTAGTGACCGTGATCGTAAAACGGCTTATACTTCGCTTCGCCGGCCGAGACATCGAGCACGATCTGGTCGGCGGTAACGAAATCGCTGCCGGCCTTCATCAGCTTGAATACGTTGACGGCATGCGAGTCGCTGCGCCAATCAGCGCCCCAGCCGAGGTCGGCGAAACATTGTTCGAGATTCACGGTTGGCATGAACGCGCGTTCCTCAATTCGGGATCGGGCGGCTCGGCAATTCACCGGCCTCCGCCGGAAAACAGTACGCTCGCCGCTCGCCCTCGGCCTGTCGGATTGCTCAGCAGCGGCCGGGCGTTGCCGAATATTTACGCTGGGCGCGAGGCCGTGGACGTCTTTTCGAATAGCGTCCACGTCAGATCATCCCAAGCAGGCTCTAGCCGGCGCCAGAAAAATCCGTAGTCGACGACTCGCACCGCATCCTCACCGACGCAATCAATGAACTCGCCGCCGAAATCGCGCTTGAACAAGCGCTCGTCATGGCCGCGGTAGTCAATTGCCACCGGCCGCGGGCTGAAATACTCGATAATGAGAACGTAGCGGTTCGCTAAATCAAAGAGCCGGCGATATGCCGTCGAGAGGTCGTCCGGATTCACGTGTATGAGCACGCCGCTGGTGAACGTAAGATCGTAGGTGCGCCCGGGTGCAAAATCCTGAATCGAACTTTGTGTTGCCGACACATATGCGAGTTCGCGCAGTTCCTTGAAGGCGACGCCATTGATTTCAATCCCGTGCAGTTCGAACGTCGGATCGATCGCATGGAGTGTTTGCAGATTGAGTCCGCGGTTGCTGCCGAACTCGCAAATCGAGCGCACGCCGGTGGTGTGTGAGAGAATCTGGGCAAACCGCGGGCGGCGAGCGAGCGGATCAGCTACGTTACGCGATGTGTACGCATCGCCGAATTCGCCTTCCCAGAAGCGCTCGTGATCGCTCTTTTTTCGCATATTCGTATCCTCGCCGTCGCTCATTGGACCGCGTCCCAACTCAATGCCGTGCCACGGCGCAGGGCGACGCGTGCACGCCGGCCGATGATCGAGTCGTAGTGTTTCGGCGCCAAGCCGAACCCGGGCCGAATGATCCGAACGTTTGAGGCGGTGAACGCTTCTCCGGCGGCGACATCTTCGGCAATGTACAGTGACCGCCGAAACTTTAGCGATGCTTGCTCGGCAGCCGACGCACCATATTGTATCGTACCCCGACCGCGCCAAGCGCGCTCCGCCTCCATCGTAAGCGCCGCAAACTCAGCCGGCTCCATCGAAAACGCCGCGTCGATGCCACCGTCGGCGCGCGCGAGGGTAAGATGTTTCTCAATGACGGTTGCGCCGAGTACGACGCTCGCTACGGCAACGCCGATTCCGAAGGTGTGATCGGACAGACCCACTTCGCAGCCGAACAGTTCGCGCAGGTGAGGAATCGTTGCAATGTTGCTGTTTTCCGGCGAAGCCGGATAGGTGCTCGTACACTTCAGCAACACGAGATCGCGCGCGCCGTTCGCGCGCGCCGTTTGTACCGCTTCGTCGATTTCCGCGATTCGCGCCATCCCGGTTGAAACGATCATCGGCCGGCCTGTCCGCGCAACGGCTGCAATGAGGCGCAGATCCGTCAGCTCAAACGACGCAATTTTGTAGAGCGGCGGATTGAAGCGCTCGAGAAACGCGATGGCCGTTTCGTCGAACGGCGTGCTGAAGCACGCAAGTCCTCGCTCTTCTGCGCGCCGGAACAGCGCCTCATGCCAGTCCCACGGCGTCGCGGCCTCACTGTAGAGATCGTAGAGCGTGCGGCCGTTCCACAAGCTCTTGGGATCATCGATCGTGAATTCGCTCCCGGCTATATCGAGAGTCATGGTGTCTGCAGAATACGTTTGCAATTTGACGGCGTGCGCGCCGGCATCCGCGGCCGCATCCACAATCGCCAGCGCCCGGTCGATCGAGCCGTTGTGGTTTCCGGATAGTTCGGCGACGATAACGGGTGGCACATCAAGCCCGATCCGCAGCCGTCCCGATATAATCATTGCACACGCTCCAAGAGTTTTTCCTCATCCAGCCGATGCGCCACCGTCACAACCTCTTCGACACCGGCATGAATTCGTGAGGCTATCTCAATGCAATCCGCGGCGCCGTCGGCATAGGCCAAAACGTTGGTCATCGTCTTTACCGATGCCTCGATTCCACGCGCGCTGAGCGTCGGATACAGACCCCGCTTGCCCAATTGCGGTTCGCACGGCCATACCGCCCGGTACGTATGATTCGCTTCGAGCACATCGAGGCATCGTAAGATCAGGTCGTATGACATCCCAAGGCCGGCCGGACTGATGAAGTTCAGGTCGTCACGCGAGGTATGATATTCCGGATAGGTGCCGTACTTCGAGCGCATAATCGACACGACCGGCATATCTACCAGCGGAGAACAGTATTGGCGCTCGTCGCTGCCGCGATCGAGAAACGAATAGGTGTGATAACCGGATGCGTGAGCGTCAAGGATCGCGCGCGCGACGCGGTCGGCAAGCGTCGTTCCGCTCGGTGACGGTAGAAACGACACCGCGCGCTCATCGCCGACGCACGTCACCACGAAGCCGGCGTCAACGTGGCCTTGCAGATGTTCGAGATGCCGGCTAAGGTACACGATCGCACCGATCGTCTCCGGCATGAAAAGAAACCGGTACGTGTAGCGGCGATCCGCCCGCGCCGCCATCGTCGCAGCAAGGGCCGCCGTGACGGCGATACCCGAGCATTCGTTATTGCCCATCGACGGGTGACACACGTAGGTCGACAAGAGAATCTCGCGCTCTTCCCGGCCTCGAAGCACGAATTCGCCGTACCGAAGGTGGCCCGGCGCAAGCGTGCTGTCGATGACGGCATGGTAGCGCCCCGGCGGCATGGTGCGGCGTACGTCGTCGCGCAGCGAAAACCCCCAGCGGCGGGCATAGTACGACGTAACGTACGGAATCGCATCCGGCATTGCCGGCAAAGAAAACAGGTGCGGCTCGAGCTCATCGAGCGTCAGCCACCCGTCGACCGGTTCGGAATAACCGACGACGTGCAGCGTGCTCTCGGCATAGTCCACGTACCGGCGGCCCGACTCGTGCTCGAGATAGCCGCTGCGCATCGTCCACTCATCCGGCACGGTCCAATCGAAGGCCCGCGTGCCCGATGGAACGCTGACGATTTCGAGTTCCGGTATGATGCCACGCAGGTACTCAAGCGTAGCCACCACTCCCGGCCCCGTCAGGCTGCGCGGGAGCGGAAAAATATCGCGCGCCCAATCATACATCGTCTGCGGATCGACGCGCATCATACGGCAGCCGCGCGTGCGGTCAAGAACCACGGATCGACCGCCAGCATAGATTCGATCAGTTCATACACCGCGTGCGCGCGAATTGCAACGATCGAGCCGCGTCCTAAGTGTGCGTTGCGCGCCGCGCCACGCCGTCGTGCCTCGGCGTCGAACGGTTCGAATTTGGGGGCCGTGTCCGGCCGTTCGAGGTCGCGCACAAAGTAGATTGCTTGCGCGGACCGCTGTTTACCATTCTCGACGATCGTCCCGCTGAATGTTTTATCGTGCCGGTATGGTACGCCGAGCCGCTTCTCGACATGGTGAACCAGCGTCGATCCCGCATCGAGATTCAGATTCGCGATCAGCGCATCGGCGGCAATGAGCCGGGCCCAAACGCTGTCCGGTCCAAAACACTCAGCCGGGGCATCCGCAGTAAAATCGGAAGCGCGCGCGCCGATTGCTGCAACAGAAAAGAGCGGATCAGAGGAACGGCTCGCACCGCTTCTCTTTCGCACGGCTTCGGCGAAAGTGCCGCAGGTTGATGTGCTGTGCTCGCGGTCGAACACCTGATCCTTCGCAAACGAATACGTAAATGTGGGCACGACCAGCGTGCCTTCATCCCCGATCGCATCGAAGATCCCGCCGAGAATCGTTTCGACGGCGCCTGCGGCGGATTGCTGCCCGCGCGGCAGTCCGAAAAACGCGATGTTACTGTGACTAAAAACGACGTCGCCGCGCCGCGCACCGAGCCCGACGAACGTTCCGGCGACCTCGTCGCGATCGAATGCACTCATCGCGGCCGCAGCCCCGTTACGATGAACCAGTCGAGTGTCTCCGTAAATAGCTCGTCGTGCGTTCGGCCGACCATAACATCTTCAAACGCGGTTGAGAAATAGGCCTGCGCGTCGCCGGCGGTATCGAAATAGAAAAACACTTGGCCTTTGCGGTGATCGTCCGCGCGCCCGATTTGGTAACGGTGATTGCCGAGTGAAACGCTGTCGCGCAAGATCTTATGATCCGGCCCGGTCGTCGAGACGATCATCCGCCCACCCGGCCGCAGAACGCGCGCGTATTCGGCGATTGCCGCTCGCATGTCGGCATCGTTATCTTCGTAGTGAATGACGTTCCACGATGTCAGCACATCGAACGTACTGCTCTCGAAAGGCAGCTTGCGGTTCGTGCCGACGCGTAAATCGGCCGTGCAGCCGAAGCCTTCGAGTTTCGCCGCGACTTGCGCACAAATTGCCGCATCGACTTCGCTGCCGTAAAGCCGAAAACCCAGGGTATTGAGGTAGATCAGATTGTTGCCGTTACCGAACCCGACATCGAGCAGCAGCTCGCCGGTGTGGTCGCGGCGGAACCCCGGTATATAATCGCCGGCGCAGCAGCGAATGAGTGTCTCGGTCGGCCATAGGAGTTCGCGGCCACGCCCGGCGCTACGGTAGAAGTCGGCCCATTTCGAGAAAGCGCTGTTATCGGGCATGCTCGGACTTTGCGGCACGAAGTTCGCCGATCATCTCCGCCAAGCCGCCGACCGTGACGAAGCGCCGGTCACGAAAGTGCTCTTCATCGAAGCGAATCGAACGGTGCTCTTCGATGCTCGCGATCAGCTCGAGTACGCCGAACGAATCGATCCATTCGGCCTCGAAGTAATTCGTCTCGGGCCGCACCTGCGCCGCATCGGTAATAGCAGCTCGGTTGACGAACCACTGCGACAGCCAAATATAATCTTCGTTCACGCGCTCTCGTCGTTCTCAATGGCGATGCACCGGGCGGGCGCGCCGTCGCCGTCGAGTATCTTGAGCGGGAGTACTACGAGCTCAAATGATTCCGCGGAGATGCCGGCAAGATTGTTGAGATACTCAACGAGAATGACGCCGCTCCCCAAGAGAATCTTGTGATTAGGTGAATCGTTTGCCGTGCCGCGGCCGTTTTTCGGATCGTCCGGCATCGGCGTGTCCATACCGAGCAGTTTTACGCCGCGCGCCACAAGCCACGTCGCCGCCTCTTCGGCAAGGAACGGATGGTCCGTATAGTACGCAAGCGAACCCCAGCGGCTCGACCAATCGAATCGGAGCACAAGCCGCTCGGGGCGGCGGTCGCCGAGTCGCGATGCCAACACCGCTGAACTGACCGCTTCAAACGGCTTTGTTTCGGAGAGATCGAGCAAAACGGCCGGCCCAACGAGCGTCTCTAACGGAACCTGGTCGATCGTACAACCGCTCTCGATGAAATGGCGCGGCGCATCGCAATGCGTTCCGGTATGCGTGCCGATGACGATTTTGCGCGTTTCCCGCGCCTCGATTCCGAGCCGGCCGAGGATGGAAAGCTCGACGAAGGGGTGCCAGTGAGCGGGAAAAGTCGTCATTCCCTCGTGGATCGGATAGGTGAGATCGACGATTCTACGTTGCATTACCGTCCCGAAGCTCGACAGATGATTGGGTGGGTTCGATAGGATAGGCACAAGGTCCGCGCACTAGATTGCCTTCTGTTCGACATGCGCATTGATTGCGATGAGCTCGGGGCGCGCTTCGAGCAGCGCCAAGACGTCGCCCGTCGAGAATGTGCCGCCCTGCGGTCCCAGCGCGTCAAAAACAGCGGTCAAGAACCGGTAGTCATCATCGTTATCGAGCGTCCAACGCAGGGCCGCAAGCGATGATCCTTCGCGTTGCACATTCGCCGTTCGGCATCTGCCCGGCTCAAGCATGTACGGCGTCACATGCTCGCGTTCGCTCGGGGATGCGGCATTCGCGGCCGCTTCCTCCAGAACGGCGCGCGAAAACACTTCGGCATCGAGGCCGCGCGGATACGTGCGGACCATCGTGTTGCTCGCATAGTCGAGATCGCCCGCCATGATCGCCCCGGCGTGTCGTTCCAGAATCGTGTCCAGCACCTCGCCGTCGAATAACGGACAGTCGGACGTCACGCGAACGACGACATCAGCATGCGCTGCGCGAGCAGCACCCGCGTACCGTCCTAAGACATCATCCTCGTCGCCGCGAAAAACCGCCGTTCCGGTCGCGTGTACGGCGGCTGCGAGTCCATCGTCGCTCGTGCGCGACGTCGTCGCAACGACCACGTCATCAACGCCGCGAGCGCTCCGCACACGGCGAATCACCTGATCGATAACCGTCTGCCCGCCCAATGCAAGCAGCACTTTGCCGGGCAATCGGTGCGACGTCATGCGGGCCTGAATGATCGCAACGGTCTTCATGCCGCCCCGCCCTTTCGCGCGAACGCGATAAGCTCGACAAGTTCGCCGCCGGGGCCGCGCAGCAGCGCGACGTGGAGTTCATTGCCGTTCACATGAGCGACGAACGGGCCGGCCGGGCTGTGGCCGCCGGCCGAAAGAGCTTGAGCAAGATCGGCGTCAAGCCGGTTGGTGATCAACGCGACGCACGGAAAGCCTTCGTCGTCAAGCATCGGCAACGCCCGCTGTGGACCCGGTGCGACGCGAAGTTCGAACGCCCAGGCCGCGACCGGCGGCCGGATCGCCAGCAGCGCTTGCTCCGCATCGTCGGCGTTACCGGCGGCTACGGTGAATCGCAATCCATCGCGCCAAAACCGCTTGGACGCGCGAACGTCGCCGCTTATCACCGCAACCGCGACAATTCCGCCGCCGCCGAAGGTGACTTCGTAACTCGGCGGAGCCGGTGCATACACCGGACCGTGGTTGGTAAGCTCGATTGCAATCCCGGCCTGCGCTCGACACGACGCGATATCGTGACGCGCGGTATATGTATGCAGCAGCGAACGCTTCTCCGGTGCATTGGGAATGTCGCGCTCGACAAACGCCGGAGCAAAACCTCGTGCTGCCAGACCCGCGACACCCGTTTCGATATCCGCGCACGACAGCGCGATGTGCTCGACGCCAAGGATCACGGTGGCGTCCCGAGCATCTCGCGCAAGCGCGCTTTCTGAACTTTTCCGTTGCTGCTCTTGGGCAGTTGATCCAGAGCGATAAATCGGGCCGGCACGGATGCCGCATTCAACCGCGATTTGCAGAGCGCGACGAGTTCCGGCTGGATCGGCTCGAGCTTCGCGCCGGCCGCAAGCTCGATGACGGCGACGACTTCCTCACCGTAGAACTCATGCGGCATACCAATAACGGCAACATCGGCGATGGCCGCGTGACCGAGAAGCGTCTCCTCGACCGCACGCGGGCTCACATTCACGCCGCCCCGAATGATAAGGTCTTTTTTTCGGCCCGTAATCATCAGCATGCCGTTGGCATCGATTTCACCAAGATCGCCCGATCGGAACCAGCCGTCGTCGTCACCGGCGACCGCTGCGCCCGTTTCGTAATCGAGGTATCCGAGGAACATGAACGCCCCGCCGATACTGATTTCGCCGTCGTTTCCGAACGCAATGCGCACGCCGGGAAGCGGAGCGCCGACGGTCGCGCTCGTATGTGCCTTTGGCGTGTTGCTGGAAACAAACAGCGTTTCGGACAGCCCGTAGCTCTCGCTGGCAATGCGTCCGTACTTGTCGACAAACGCCTGAGCGAGGACGGCCGGCATCGGGGCGGTACCGACACACACACTTTCGATATGCTCCCGCGCATAGGCCGAACCCGCCGCGTTGCGGTCGGCGCGCACAAGCGCCGCGATCATCGCCGGCGCAAGCCAAAACGTGTTCACCTGATGCCGGATTGGAACGTCCCAAAATCGCAGCGCGAGTTGCGGGTCGAATGCCACTCCGACGACGACGCTTCCGCCGGCAAAAAATGGGCATAGCAGCGTGTTTAAGAATCCGGCCATGTAGGACATCGAGAAGAGGTGAAACATCCGCGTATGCGGGCCGAACTCGTGCACTGCATTGAACGCACGGGCGGCCGCGAATAAACTGCGCCGCGCGTGAACGACACCTTTGGGCACACCGGTGGTCCCGGAGGTAAAGGTGATCGAGAACGGCGTCTCCGGATCGCTATAGCCGGGCCATTTTTGATCGACCAATTCACTATCGCCGGCCGGCCAATCCGTGTCGACGTCAAAGATCGGCACGCCGATTTCGGCGAGTGCCCGCGTCGAGGCCGCCGCCACCACGAGCGCAACGCGCGCCCCGCGCAGCAAAAACGCAGCCTCGGCGGGGTTGGTCTGCGGACTGACGGGCACGGCCGTGTACCCGCCGTAGAGTGCAGCGAAATACAGGAGCGCGAACTCGGCGCTGTTCTCAAGAACGATACCGATGCGCGCGCCCGGCGCGACCGCGTATCGATCGGCGAGCACGAAAGCGATCCGGCGAGCGGCGTCCTGCATGCCGCCGTAGGTCCAGACGCGATCGAAAACGGCATCGACGAGAAACGGGCGATCCCGATGTTCCTCGACGTGAGCAAACACTTCTTTCAAAAAGATGCTCGGCTCAGCGCGTCTCCGCATCGGCGTGCAGGCGGCTTTGTTCGTCGCCGACATACTCGTCGAATCCGTAGCGAGCGGTGTACACTTCATCCTGTTTCGAGCTGAGCTGCTTCGCGAGCATTTCAACGAGCGTCGGATCGGCGTTCACTTTGTCGATCTCGCACAATGCCACGATCAGCCGCCGCGGATCGACACCGTGCCGGCGCGCGTAGAGCCCGATCGTGGGCATGTAACTCGAATGAAATTGTGCGAAGCCCGCCGTGATGTCGAGCGAACTATGTCCGCTCCGGCGAATGAGCGGCCGAACGTACTTTTCGGCGATATCCATGGTCATCGTCAAGTCGATTCCGCCGGCCATACCGAGTCGCTGCAAAACGGCGACGACGATTTCCGTAACGGCGTTACCGGAACTGCGTCCAAATCCTTGGAGCGAACTGTCGACCAATATCGCGCCGCAGTCGATCGCCTGCATCGTGTTGGCCATTGCCAAACCAAGATTGTTATGGGCGTGGAAGGCGAGCGGGACGTCCGTAACGGCCGCAACCGCGCTGAAGTACCGCTCGACATCGGAAGGCAGCATGCCGCCGCTCGAATCGACGACGTAAAGAACATCAACGCCATATGAAGCCGATAGCGCCGC